>Ga0129308_1000197_pt1 | contig 106303 bp, 89 predicted proteins | sample L827metagenome_FD_94440 | JGI IMG/M metagenome (GOLD analysis project Ga0129308, IMG submission 94440) | Ring-tailed lemur group fecal microbial communities from Wisconsin, USA - L827 metagenome | ecosystem: Host-associated > Mammals > Digestive system > Large intestine > Fecal | place: USA...
GCGCGAGATCCAGAAGATCAGCCAGGAGCCGGTGTCGCTGGAGACCCCCATCGGCGAGGAGGAGGACAGCCAGCTGGGCGACTTCATCGAGGACGACGGCGCCGTGGCGCCCCCCGATGCGGCCGGATTCACCATGCTCAAAGAGCAGTTGGATAAGGTCCTGGGTGGTTTGGCCGAACGCGAGCGCAAGGTCATCACCCTGCGTTTCGGGTTGGAGGACGGGCATCCCCGCACGCTCGAGGAGGTCGGACGCGAGTTCGGCGTCACCCGCGAGCGCATCCGCCAGATCGAAAGCAAGACGCTTACCAAGCTCCGCCATCCCAGCAGGTCCGCCAAGCTCAAGGACTATCTGGAAGAGTAAAGCCGCGCTGCGCTCCTGCATGCGCAGGCGCAATCGAACAAGCATTCCAAACGGCGGCCCGTCCTTCGTGCGGGCCGCGTTTTCGTAAAGGATTCCATCCATGCAAGAGCAGACCTCCGAAACCTTCGAGATCTTCGAATTCTATGCACGCTGCGCCAGCGGCTTCGAACCCTTGCTCGCCCAAGAGCTCAAGGACCTGAACATCAAGCGCATCCGCCCCCTGAAAGGCGGCGTCGCCTTCTTCGCATCGCTCAAGCAAATGTACCGCGCCTGCCTTTGGCTGCGCACGGCTTCGCGCGTGCTCCTGGTCCTGGACCGCGTTGGCGCCCGCGATGCCGACGAACTGTACACGCGCGTGAACCAGATGCCTTGGGAAAAGCACGTGGGCTTGGGAAAGACCCTTGCCGTGCACGCCCATGGAGGCAACGACCAGCTGCGAAACACCCAGTTCATCGCCGTGAAGGTGAAAGATGCCATATGCGACCGTCTGCGCCGTCTGCGTGGCGAGCGCCCGGACGTGAATCCGAAGAACCCCGACGTTCAGATCGATGTCGCCGTCCGCTACGACAAGGCGACCATATCAATCAACGTTTCCGGTCAGCCCCTGCATCGCCGTGGCTACCGCGAGGATGGGGTGCAGGCCCAGGCGCCGTTGAAGGAAACCCTGGCTGCGAGCATCGTGCTCTTTTCCGGCTGGAAGGAAGTCATCACCCAGGGTGGTATGTTCGCCGACCCCATGTGCGGATCGGGAACGCTTGCCATCGAGGCGGCCATGATTGCAGCCGATATGGCTCCCGGCATCACCCGCAGCGAGTGGGGGTTCGACGGCTGGGTGAAGCATGACGAAGATCTGTGGAACCAGGTCTTGGAAGAAGCCGATGAGCGCATGGAGGCGGGCCTGGCCACGCTCCCGCGCATCGTTGCGGGCGACATCGACCCCGAAATGGTAGAAATGGCCAGGGCAAATGCCAAGCGGGCGGGGCTGTTACAGCATATCGAATTCTACGTGGACGATGCATCCAAGCTTTCGAAGCATCTTCTGTATGAAGGTAAGATTCCCAAGCGAGGCCTGGTGGCGACCAATCCCCCGTATGGCCAGCGCCTGCTGGAAACCGAGCAGCTCCCCGAAGTCTACGAGGCCCTCGCAAGCGGCTGCGAGAAGATCGAATCGGGCTGGAATCTGGCGGTCATCACCCCGGACGATGCCATCGACACCGCATTGGGCCTTGTTCCCGAAAAAACGAATCCCCTGTTCAACGGTGCAATCGAAACCTTGTTGCGCGTGTATCGCATCGAACGCGGCAAGCGCCTGCAGATCCTGGTGGAAACGGCTTTCGGGCATTCCTGCAAAGTGCACGTGGCAGAAGAGAATACCACCCAGTTCGCCGACCGACTGCGCAAGGTGGCCCGTGAGCGTTCGAAGTGGGCGAAGAAAACAGGTGCCCGCTGCTATCGCGTCTACGATGCCGATCTGCCCGATTATTCCGTGGCGGTGGATCTGTATTACGGCGCCGGCCCCGACGAGGGGAAGCTGTTCGCCCGCGTGACCGAATACGCGCCTCCGGCGACGATCGATCCCATGCGTGCGCAGCGCCGTTTCCACGATGCGGTTGCCGTGGTGGCTACGTATTTCGAGCTGTCCCAAGAACGGGTTTTCTCCAAGACGCGCCGCCATGCAAAGGGCGGCGGGCAGTATCAGGACGCCCGCGGCGAATCCTTCGTCGCCTACACCGAAGAGGCCGGCTTCCAGTTCGAAGTGGATATGGGCGGCTATCTGGATACGGGCATCTTCCTGGACCATCGAGATACCCGCTGCATGGTTGGGGAAATGGCCAAGGACAAGCGCTTCTTGAACCTGTTCGCCTACACCGGAACCGCAACCGTCCATGCAGCGGCAGGCGGCGCTGCATCCACCACCACGGTGGACATGTCCCAGACCTACCTTAATTGGGCACGTCGCAACATGGAGCGCAATGGCTTCTTCGGCATGCAGCATCGCTACTGCCGTGCGGATGCGACCAGCTGGGTGTTCGAGGAAGCCAAGGGGCCGAACAGGTACGACCTGATCTTCTGCGATCCGCCCACCTTCTCCAATTCCAAGGCCATGGGCGAGCGTACCTGGGCCATCCAGCGCGATCACGCCAAGCTGATCTGCGCCTTGGGCAGGATCTTGAGCCCGGAAGGCGTCCTGGTCTTTTCGTGCAACCTGCGTAATTTCAAGATCGATACCGAGCGATTGGCCCAAGAGCATCTGGAAGTGGAAGACATCACTGTGCGTACCATCCCGCATGACTTCGAGCGCAACCCGAAAATCCATCATTGCTTCCTGATCAAGCGCGGTGCCGACTACGTTGAGCCCGAACCAAAGCCTGAAAAGGAAAAGAATGAGCGCCGACGCGATGGGAAGCGAACCGGCTTCAACGGCAAAGGCGGCGATCGCGGTCATGTCAAGCGCGAGGGCAATCGCAGGAACGGCAACGGAATGTGGGACAAGCGCGAGGGCGGCCGTCGCAACGACAAGGGAGGCTTCCGTGGGAAAGACGGCGGCTTCCGAAAAGGCGAGGGCAAACAGCTCGGAGGAAGAAGCGGCGGGTATCGCGGTGATCGTGATGGCTTCAAGCGCGAGGATGGAAGGGGACACGATGCTTTCCACAGCGGCAAGGGCAATCCTGGTTTTGCCGCTGGAAAGGGAAAGCGTTCCTTCGAAGTACGTTCGAAGGGAGCGTCCTTCGACAAACGCGATGGCGGTTTTTCGGGAAACCGCGGCGCATCGCGTGGCGGGAATTTCGGCAACCATCATGGAAAACGTCCTGGCTCCCCCAGGGGCTAGCGGCGGATTGGGCCTCTGGTCGGCGGAGTGATGAAAGAGGAGGCAAAATATGGCTGATGACCTGGTGATACGTTTGGCAACCCCCGATGACGCACAGGCGGTGCATGCGATTTATGCCCCGTATGTCGCCGATTCGGTTGCTACTTTCGAGATAGAACCTCCTACCGTCGAGCAGATGCGCGAGCGTATCGGGCATGTGTTAGAACGGTATCCCTATCTGGTGGCAGAACGCGAAGGACGCGTCATCGCGTTCGCGTACGCAAGCGCTTTCAGGAGCAGGCCTGCTTACGACTGGAGCGTTGAAACCACCATCTACGCTGCACCGGATGCCATCGGAACGGGTGTTGCGCCCTTGATCTACGCTCGTCTGGAAGAGCTTATTGCGGGCATGGGAATCCGTTCGATGTATGCATGCATTGCCGACCCGAACCCTGCGAGCGAGCGCTTCCACGAAAAGTGCGGCTATGTGAAGGCGGGGAGTTTCACGAATTGCGGCTTCAAGCATGGCATGTGGCTGGGGATAACCTGGTGGGAGAAGCATATCGGGACGTTTATGGGACAGGCTGAGCCTGTTTCCTTCAGGTCCTGGCTCGATGCCTAATTGGGTATGGAATAATCGGTGGCGATTGCGTAAAGTGTGACGGGCAGATTGCTCGTGCTTCGGAAGTGCCACTTGGAAGGGGTTGATCGTGTGAAATTATATAGCGCCCATTACCAGTCTCCTCGCGGGGCGAACCCCGTGAACGGCACCTTCGAATTCGAAAGCGCCGCGAATGCCGGTTCGAAGAAGAACATGTCCGACGCGCGCATCAAGATGCTGGAGCTGTTCGGCAACGAAGCGCTTTCTTGGACCATCGATCATATCGAGCGCATCGGCAGCGGGGAAGCGAACCAGTACGTGCAGATGCAGCTGGATTTCCGCGAGCCGAAGAAGGCGCGCGTGCGACGTACCGTCGATCGCGGAAAAGTGGGTCCTTCTAACTAGGGAACTTGGGCAAACCGAATAAAGATGCAAAAACGCCGGCGTAGGCCGGCGTTTGCTTTTGCGCGAATAATCGCCAAATTAGGGATAGCTGCAGGTTAGCAGCTTGCAGGGGTGCTGCAGCAAATGTGCAAGCTTGCCTTGGTATGGTCGGTATCCGGCCTGGCGGAGTTTTTTGTCCCTCGTGTAGGCGCGCCTTCCAACAGATAGGAGGTGACGTTCATGGCTCTGTTGATATCGATCCTCCAGCTGGCAGCTGTGCTGCTGGAGCTTTTCGTATTGGTAGTGTCCATCTTCAAGACGCGGGGCGATGCCCCTAAGCATAAAAAGAGCCGCCGTAATCCGTAACATTACGACGGCCTAGCTAAGAGGCACGCCCACTCCCAACCGAGGGCGTCTGCCAGGCGCAAGTATAGCACAGTTGCGCGGGTGCGAATGCGAAAGGACTGTTCCTTACAGCCGTCAGTGTGCAAGTGCTCACCTTGGGGCAACCGGGAAAAGAAACGATGCCGCCCGAAGGCGGCATCGAATAAAGTTGCGGTTTCGCGGGGAAGCATCGTTTCCTGCGTTTAGAAAAACCGTGCTGGCTTTTTCGGTCGGCCGGGGGTTTGTATGGCCCATAGCCGGGCGGCTTTCGCCTTGCGGGAAACTGCTTCAAGCGCGTATTTGGACTACTTGTTCTCCAGTTCGAACTTGCGCATGAAGTCGACCAGTGCCTGTACGCCTTCTGCGGGCATGGAGTTGTAGATGCTTGCGCGCAGGCCGCCGACGCTGCGATGGCCCTTCAGGTTCACCAGGCCGGCTTCGGCGGCTTCCTTCACGAACTTGGCATCCAGGTCGGGGTTGCCGGTTACGAAGGGAACGTTCATCAGGGAGCGGTCCTGTGCGCGGACGGTGCCGGTGAACAGATCGGACTCGTCGATCGCATCGTACAGGATCTTTGCCTTTGCCTCGTTGCGGGCCTTCATTTCCGCCAGGCCGCCGTTCTTCTTCAGGTACTTGAATACCTTGCCGCAGATGTAGATGCCGTAGCAGGGAGGAGTGTTGTACAGGCTCTTCTTATCTACCTGGGTCTTGTACTGCAGCATGGTGGGGACGGTGGGCAGGTCCTCTGCGGGAACCAGGTCCTCGCGGATGATGGCGATGACGACGCCTGCGGGGCCGACGTTCTTCTGTGCGCCTGCGTAGATCATGCCGTATTTCGACACGTCGACGGGCTCGGAAAGGAAGCAGCTGGACTGGTCGGCGATCAGGTCCTTGCCCTTGGTGTTGGGCAGGGTGTGGAACTTGGTGCCGTAGATGGTGTTGTTCTCGCAGATGTAAACGTAGTCGGCGTTATCGCTGATAGGCAGGTCGCTGCAGTCGGGGATGTAGGAGAAGGTGCTGTCCTCGCTGGTTGCGATCTTGTTGGCGGTGATGAAGCGGCCTGCTTCCTGGAATGCCTTCTTTGCCCACTGGCCGGTGACGATGTAGTCGGCCACGCCGTTCTTGGGGGCGGAGAAGTTCATGGGGATTGCGGAGAACTGCTGGCTTGCGCCGCCCTGCAGGAACAGCACCTTGTAGTTCTCGGGGATGCTCAGAAGGTCGCGCAGGTCTTCTTCGGCCTCGTCGATGATCTTCTGGAACGGAGCAGAGCGATGGCTCATTTCCATGACGGACATGCCGCAGCCCTGATAATCCATCATTTCAGCGGCGGCTTCTGCCAGAACCTCTTCGGGCAGAACTGCCGGGCCGGCGGAAAAGTTGTAGACCCTAGACATCGTGCAACCTCGTTTCATAACGCGTATTGATATGGTTCAAGGCGCACCGGGCGCGTATCGGCGCAACGGCACGCATGCTTGGATTATCGCACCATTGCGCTAAAGCGTGCGCGGAATTGCGGTAAGGGGCGCTTCTCCGGAAGATTTCTGGTAGGTTTTCTCGATAAAACACGATGTTGCTGCCTTTGAAGGAGCGGGAAGCGGAGCATCGGGAGACGGCAATACAGCCACGACCGAGTCCGAAAAGCGCCGAAATCCCCGAAAAAGCGCCGAATACCAGCCCTAAACTTGCAGTAGAAGTGAATCCCCGCATCTTTCGTGTATGAAGCTTGCGCTGATTTGTTATTATGTCTAGTCGCGTGCGAAGGCGAACGGTCTGCTCGCAGGCGAAAAGCCGCAACATGCGGGTGTGGCGGAATGGCAGACGCGCCAGATTTAGGTTCTGGTGGGGTAACCCGTGAAGGTTCAAGTCCTTTCACCCGCACCATTGCGGATTCGTTCAGCTGGTCCAGGCGCACGTTTCGCAAAGCGGTTAGAAAATCGCGTGCCACCTCGATGGCACGGCGGTGTAAGCAAATAAGATGGAGGGTTCGATTGGAAACCAAAGTAGAGGCACTTCAGGATAACCAGAAGAAGATCACGGTTACCGTTGATGCTAAGGAAGTAGACGCTCGCATCAGCAAGCAGTACAAGGATTTCGCCAAGAAGTACAACTTCCCCGGCTTCCGCAAGGGTAAGGCTCCTCGCCCCGTTATCGATAACGTGCTTGGCAAGGAAGCTGTAGTCGGCACCGTTACCGACGACCTGGTGAACAGCCTGTTCCCCCTGGCTATGGACGAGCATGACCTGATTGCAATGTCCAAGCCCGAGTTCGAGCTGGAAACCGAGCTGGTTCAGGCCGGCAAGGACTTCACCTTCTCCGCCGTTCTGGAAACCCGTCCCGAGTACACTCTGGACAACTACGAGCCCGTTACCGTTCAGCTGCCCCCCGCAACTGCCACCGATGCAGAGATCGATGCCCAGATCGAAGAGCTGCGTTCCTACTATGTGGACTTCAAGGACAGCCCCGCAAACACCAAGGTGAAGAAGGACAGCTTCGTCGACATCGCTCTGAAGGCAACTAAGGCCGACGGCGAGGAAATCGAATCCCTCACCACCGATTCCCGCCTGTACGAACTGGGCCGCGGCCTGTTCCCCGAGGCCTTCGATGAGGAACTGCTGGGCCTGAAGAAGGGCGACCAGAAGACCTTCACCATCAACATCGACTACTCCACCATCGGCATGGGCTTGGAAGAAACCGGCGACATTACCTTCGAAGTCACCATCAACGTGCTGAAGAAGCAGGTCAAGCCCGAGCTCACCGATGAATGGGCGAAGGAGACCGCAGGCTTCGAAACCGTCGACGCCCTGCGCGAGACCATCGCTGCAAGCATCAACATGCAGAAGGAACAGGTCATGCCCCGCCTGCGCGAGACCGAGGCACTGTACAACCTGCAGGAGCGCCTGCAGGGCGAAGCTCCTGCAGCCCTGGTAGAGGCTGAGGAAGCAAACCTGCTCCAGAACTTCTTCATGCAGATCCAGCAGGCAGGCATGACCTATGACGCATACCTGCAGCAGGCTGGCCTGACCCCCGATGGCCTGAAGGAAGACATCAAGAAGCAGGCAGCCGACGTGGTCAAGCAGGACCTGGCTCTGGACGCATGGGCCCGCAATGCCGGCATCGAAATCACCGATACCGACATCAGCGAGGAATTCATCAAGTCCGGCGCAGAAGACCCCGCCGCCCTGGAGCAGCAGTGGCGTGAAAACGGCCAGATCGCAATGCTGCGTGCCGGCATGCGTCGTCAGCGTGCCCTGGAGCAGATCCTGGACACCCTGGTCGTCGAAGACCTGCCCGAGAACGAAGACGCCGAATAAGCCTTCGTTTCGTGCAGATCGCGCGTCTGAGATAGCGTGATTCAACGGGTTGGCGGCAATTTTGCTGCCAGCCCGTTTGATGTTTCTATAATCGGCCTGATTGCCGATAGAAACCTTCAAGAGAATCGAGGAAACGATGATTCATTATGCGAATAGGGACGCTTTGATCCCCTATGTTGTCGAGCAGTCCCCCAGGGGCGAGCGCAGCTACGACATCTATTCCCGCCTGCTGAACGACCGCATCATCTTCTTGGGTGAGCAGATCGACGACCAGGTGGCCAACTCCGTCGTAGCCCAGATGCTCCATCTGGAATCCGCCGACCCCGACAAAGACATCATGCTCTACATCAACAGCCCCGGCGGCGTTATCACCGCGGGCCTGGCCATTTACGACACCATGCAGTACATCCGTTGCGACGTGTCCACCATCTGCCTGGGACAGTGCGCTTCCATGGCAGCGGTGCTGCTGGCATGCGGCACCAAGGGTAAGCGTTTCGCCCTTCCCAACAGCCGCGTGATGATCCACCAGCCTTCCGGTGGAGCCCAGGGCCAGCAGACCGAAATCGAGATTGCGGCCAAGGAAATCCTGTACTACCGTAACCTGCTCAACGGAATCCTGGCAGAAAAGACCGGTCAGGAAATCGAGACCATCCAGCGCGATACAGAGCGCGATAACTTCATGAGCGCCCAGGAAGCGCTTGCATACGGCATCGTCGACCAGGTCGTGGCCAACCGCCAGTAATCGCAAACGCATCACGCTTTCATCTCTGATAAGGAACGTATGGACAACAAGAACTCCGAAGACTGCTGCTGCTCGTTCTGCGGCAGGGACCGCGACCAGGCGAATGCCCTGGTGAGCGGCCCGAACAACATCTTCATCTGCGATGAGTGCATTTCCATCTGCGCAAGTGCCGTCATGCGCGACATGGGCATGCATGGGGGAATGCCCGGTCATCCCGGATACTACGGCGCCATGGATTCGGAAGCCGCCATGTTGGATGCCGGTTTCGATGAAGAGCCTGCGCCTGAAGAGGTCCTGGAAAACCTGCCCACCCCTCATGAGCTCTTCGATAGCCTGAGCGATTACGTCGTGGGCCAGGAAGAAGCCAAGAAGGCCCTGGCGGTAGCGGTTTACAACCATTACAAGCGCATCAGCATCGGCGAGCAATCCGAAGACGATGACGTGGAGCTTGCGAAGAGCAACATCATGCTTCTGGGTCCCACGGGTTCCGGTAAGACCTTGCTTGCCCAGACGCTTGCTCGCACCTTGCGCGTTCCCTTCGCCATCGCAGACGCCACCGCGCTCACCGAAGCCGGTTATGTCGGCGAAGATGTGGAAAACATCCTGCTCAAGCTCATCACTGCGGCGGATTTCGACATCCCGCGTGCCGAAATCGGTATCATCTATGTGGACGAGATCGACAAGATCGCCCGCAAGAGCGAAAACGTCTCCATCACGCGCGACGTTTCCGGCGAGGGCGTGCAGCAGGCGCTGCTGAAGATCATCGAGGGATGCGAGGCGAGCGTTCCCCCGCAGGGCGGCCGCAAGCATCCCCAGCAGGAATTGATCCACATCGACACCACCAACATCCTGTTCATCGTGGGCGGCGCCTTCGTGGGTCTTCCCGAAATCGTCGCCGAGCGCGTGGGCAAGAAGGGCATCGGCTTCAATTCCGAGCTGCCCCAGGCCAACAAGCGCCAGGAAAGCGAGCTGCTGAAGCAGGTTTTGCCCGAAGACCTGAACAAGTTCGGTATGATCCCCGAATTCATCGGCCGTATTCCCGTCATCACCTGCTTGAACGAGCTTTCCGAAGAAGAGCTGGCACACATCCTGACCCAGCCCAAGAACGCCTTGGTCAAGCAGTACACCCGCATGTTCGAGTTCGAGGACAGCGAGCTTATCGTGGAAGATGAGGCGCTGCTGGCAATCGCACGCCAGGCGATCGAGCAGAAGACCGGTGCGCGCGGCCTGCGTTCCATCTGCGAGCGCGTGCTGCAGGATCTGATGTACGACCTGCCCGAATATGCCGAACCCACCCGCGTGGTCATCCGTGCGAGCGATATCGAAGGCACGACCAAGCCCCAGATCCAAATCGTGGGAGTCGAAAACGAGCCCGAAGAAGAACCTGAAGCGCAGGTCAAGCAGGCCAAGCACGGCAAGTCCCACAAGAAGTAAACGAGTATCACGGCGGCAGGGTTCAGCGCGTCCCTGCCTGTCGCGTGAGAGAGAATCGACGACGAAAGGCAATTCTCCGACATGGCAGAAAAGAAGAAGATCGATTACGATTTCGCTGCGCATGAGGCCCCTTTGTTCAAGGCGTGGAACGAGGGCGGTTTCTTCAAGCGCTCTGCTGGTTTCGGCAAGTACGGAAACAGCTGCTATACCATTACCATCCCGCCTCCCAATATCACCGGCATGCTGCACATGGGCCATGCCCTCAATGACACCATCCAGGACAGCTGCATCCGCCATGCACGCATGCAGGGTTACAAGACCCGTTGGATCCTGGGTACCGACCATGCCGGCATCGCAACCCAGACCAAGGTCGACAAGAAGCTTGCCGACGAAGGCATCTCCCGCTTGGAAATCGGCCGCGAGAAGTTCATCGAGGCCTGCTATGATTGGCGTCGCGAATACGGCACCACCATCGTCGAGCAGATCAAGGGCATGGGCTGCTCCTGCGACTATTCCGACGAGCATTTCACCCTGGATCCCGACTACATCCAGGCGGTCCGCAAGCTCTTCGTCGACTGGTATCACGACGACCTTATCTACAAGGGCAAGCGCATCGTCAACTGGTGCCCCCATTGCACCACCGCCATCGCCGACGACGAGGCTGAATACGTGGAAGAGGACGGGCATCTGTGGCACCTGCGCTACCCCCTGGTAGAGCCCGTCGACGGCCAGGAATACATCGTGGTCGCAACCACCCGCCCCGAAACCATGCTGGGTGACACCGGCGTTGCCGTCAGCCCCAAGGACCCCGAAAAGAAGAAGTTCGTGGGCAAGAAGGTCATGCTGCCCATCGTCAACCGCGAAGTCGAGATCTTCGAGGACTTCCATATCGATGCCAACTTCGGTTCCGGCTTCGTGAAGGTGACCCCCGCGCATGACCCCAACGACTGGGCTATGGGCGAGACCCACGGCCTGGAAAAGATCAACATCTTCGACGAGACCGCGCACGTGGTGGAGGGCTTCGGCCGTTTCACCGGCATGGATCGCGACGAGGCGCGCGAGGCCGTTCTGGAAGAGTTCGAGAAGCTGGGCCTGTTGGACCACGTGGAAGATCACGAGCATTCCGTCATGACCTGCTATCGTTGCCACACCAAGCTCGAGCCCTGGCTGTCCGAGCAGTGGTTCGTTGCAGTCGAGCGCTTGAAGAAGGATGCTGCCAGGGTAGTGGAAGACGGATCCATCCAGTTCCATCCTGCCCGTTGGAAGCAGGTGTATCTGGATTGGCTGGCCAACCTGAAGGACTGGTGCATCAGCCGCCAGCTGTGGTGGGGCCATCGCATCCCCATGTTCTACTGCGATGAGTGCGGTTGGGAAGACGCGAGCGTCGAAGATGTGACCGTCTGCCCCAAGTGCGGCAAGCCTGTCCGCCAGGACGAAGATGTTCTGGACACTTGGTTCTCCAGCCAGCTGTGGCCCTTCGCTACCATGAACTGGACCAAGGACGGCGTTGAAGCCGAAGAGCTGAAGCAGGCATATCCCACCCAGGTGCTTTCCACCGCCCGTGACATCATGGGCTTATGGGTTGCCCGCATGGTCATGGCGGGTATGTATTGCTGCGGCAAGATTCCCTTCGAGCACGTTATCATCCATCCCACCGTTATGGGGGCCGACGGCAAGCCCATGTCCAAGAGCCGCGGTAACGGCGTCGACCCGCTGAAGCTGATGAAGGATTACGGTGCCGATGGCATGCGCTTCGGCCTGCTCATGCAGGTGACCGGTGCCCAGGATCTGCGTTTCGACGAGAAGAAGCTGGAAAGCAGCCGCAACTTCGCGAACAAGATCCGCAACGCGGCCCGTTTCGTCATGATGAACCTGGACGGCTTTGACCAGGGTGCACCCGATCCCACCACGCTTGCCGACCGTTGGATATTCAGCCGTCTAGCTGGCTTGGTTGCCCGCGTGGACGCGGCATTTGATGAATTCGAGTTCTCCGAAATCACCCGCGACTTGTACAACTTCTTCTGGAACGAGTTCTGCAACTGGTACATCGAGTTCTCCAAGGGCCGTCTGCAGGGTGACGATGCCGAAGACAGGCTGCGTTGCCAGCGTAACCTGGTCTTCGTTTTGGACCAGGCGCTGCGCCTGCTGCACCCCATCATGCCCTTCGTCACCGAAGAGATTTACCAGGATCTGCCCGTCGCTAAGGAAACCGACTACCTGATCAACGCGCATTGGCCCGATGCCGACGAGCTTTCCCGCTACATCGACGAGGAAGCCGAGCGCACCATCACCATGGTGACCGATACCGTATCTGCGGTTCAGGCATCCCGTTCCCGTTACGGCATTTCTCCCAAGCAGACCATGAAGGTTGCCGTCAAGTGCGCTTCTGCCGAAGAAGCCCAGCTGATCGAAGCCCAGCGCAATCTGGTGGTTTCCATGGGCAACCTGGAATCGCTGCTTGTGGGCGTGGATGTGGAAAAGCCCGCTGAGTCCAGCGTGACTTTGGCAAGCGGTCTGGAGATCTTCGTCATCCTGACCGGCTTGGTCGACTTCGACGCCGAGCGTACGCGTCTGAAGAAGGAACTGAAGGGCCTGGAAGGCGACGTTGCCAAGTTCAGCAAGAAGCTTTCCAATCCCGGCTTTTTGGCTAAGGCGGCTCCCGAAATCATCGAGAAGGACCGCGCCAAGCTGGCAGACCTTTCCGATAAGCTGGAACGCGTCAAGGAGCAGCTGGCCGAAATCGGCTAGGAAGCTATCCTGTGCCGTTGATAGAATCGTCCGAAAAGCGGTAATCGACCGCGAGAGGGAGGGGGAGCGAGCACGCTCCCGGAATGAGTGAGGAACTACATGAGCGAATTGATGTCACAGGTCATCACGCCCGAGGTTCAGCAGGCGTTTTCGATCCTGTTGGTGCTCTGCGCGGTCGTTTACGTCCTTGTTGCCGTGTGGGTTGCACGCGATGCATACAACCGCGGCACCGTTTGGTGGCTGTGGGCCATCATCGCACTGGTGCCCATCCTGGGCGTCGTGGCCTACGTGCTGCTCCGTCCTTCGCTGCTGCGCATCGATCGTGACGAGCAGGAGCTGGAAATCGCATTGAAGCAACGCCAGTTGATGAAGTACGGTGAATGCGCCACCTGCGGTTACCCTGTGGAATCCGATTATGTGATCTGCCCCAGCTGCCACCAGCGCCTGAAGAACCTGTGCCCCGCATGCCACAAGGCGCTCGATCCTGCATGGACCGTGTGCCCTTACTGCGCCACCCCGGCAAAGCCCGAGCGTCGTCACAGCGTAGGCTCTGCAGCCCGCACCCAGAGGCTGAGCGAGGATTCTGCCGAATCCGACCGCGCCTCCAGGGCCAAGAGGTAAGGGTTCGCAGCTTGCCTTCCAAGTGCTAAGGCACCCATTGGGAAATAAGCCACCTCGTCCGAAGCGGGGTGGCTTTTTGTTGCTGCTTGCAGGAACGGGGATTCGTGTGAAAGATTCGTGTCACGGTTACGTTAATGGCGTGTTGCGCACTGTTGCCTAACCGAAAACGATTCTAGCGGTTGGGTATATTACTATGAACGCGGCAACCGAAAACAAGGTAGGGTTGCGTCCCGCATAGATAGGGGGAGCAGTAATGGCTCAGATTATCACCGAAGACCAGTTCGAAGAAATGGTGCTGAAGGCAGACAAGCCTGTTCTCGTGGATTTCTACGCCGATTGGTGCGGTCCTTGCGCCGCGATGGCACCCATCATCGACGACCTTGCCCAGGAAGTTGCGGATACCGCCTACGTGTACAAGATGAACGTTGACGGATGCTCCCGCATCACTTCCGCGCTTCGTATCATGAGCATCCCCACCTTCGTAGTCTTCAAAGAAGGCGAGGCAGTGGATTTGGCCATGGGCACCCAGCCGGTCGATTTTCTTAAGGGAATGCTCGCCTAGCAAGCAGCCCGCTTTCGAGGGTGGCAAGCTTGACAGGAGGGCGGGTTGTTCGCCAACCACTTCCGTCGCCACCACCTGGGATAGCAGCTTAGGCAAAGCTGAAAGCAGGGTGTTTCTGGTAATCAGTCATGGGTTTACTGGTCGGAGAGGCCGTTAACTTCCATGCTTTCTTGAGCTTCCGTGGTTTGATTCGCCCACAGGCATTCAGAGTGATACAATAAACTCTTGATTCCGCGCAATTGCTTGCGTGCGAAAAGCGCTCAACCTTACAACCAGCGCGTCGCTTCTGTGAGCGGCGCGTTTTCATGCAAGTCCACTAGGGGGATTCATGCTTGAACGTGACAAGCTGGAAAAGATCAGCGACGCATATGATGAGTTGCAAATGAAGATGACCGACCCGGCCGTCCTGGCAAACCAGAAGGAATATAACCGTCTTGCCAAGGAATACGCCAATCAGGGTCCGCTTGCCAAGGCTGCGAAGGCATACGTCCAGAACCTGGACGATTTGGCCGAGGCGAAGGAAATGCTCGACGATGCCGAAATGAAGGAATTCGCGCAAGAAGAAATCGCGCGCATCGAAGGTGAGCTTCCCAAGCTGGAAGAAGACATCAAGTTCATGCTCATCCCCGCCGATCCCGCAGACGACAAGGACATCATCGTCGAAATCCGTGCTGGTGCCGGTGGTGACGAGGCTGCTATCTTCGCGGGCGATTTGTTCCGTATGTATTCCCGTTACGCCGACAGCAAGAAGTGGAAGATCGAGACCCTGGACGTTTCCACCTGCGATGCGGGCGGTTACAAGGAAATCCAGTTCAAGGTCAAGGGCGACAAGGTGTATTCGGAAATGAAGTTCGAATCCGGCGTGCATCGTGTCCAGCGCGTTCCCAAGACCGAATCCCAGGGTCGCATCCACACCTCCACGGCAACTGTCGCCGTCCTGCCTGAAGCGGACGAAGTGGAAATCGAAATCAAGAACGAAGACCTGCGCATCGATGTCTATCGTGCGGGTGGTCCCGGTGGCCAGTGCGTTAACACTACCGACTCCGCGGTGCGCATCACGCATCTTCCCACCGGCTTGGTTGTTCAGTCCCAGGACCAGAAGAGCCAGCTGCAGAACAAGATCGCCGCAATGGCGGTTCTACGTGCCCGCTTGTACGACAAGATGCTTGAAGAGCAGCGTGCGGCCGAAGGCGCCGAGCGTCGCGCCCAGATCGGCACCGGTGACCGTTCGGAGAAGATCCGCACCTACAATGGCCCGCAGGACCGCGTGACCGACCATCGCATCGGTTACAACGGAACCTACAACGGGGTGTTGCTCGGTTCAGGCGGCGCCGGCTTGGAAGAGCTCATGGTTGCGCTTCAGGCTGCAGACCGAGCAAAGAAGCTGGAGCAGGCAGTTTAATTGCATTCGCGACGCGGCCCTTCGGGGCCGCGTTTTTCGTTGAGAGGTATTGATGGAAGAACAGGTTTGGACGGTTAAGCGAATCCTCGACTGGATCGAGGGTTTCTTGGCCAACCATGGCGACAAGAACCCCAAGCTCAGTGCCCAGTGGCTTGTTTCCGAGGCACTCGGTATGAGCCGGATTCAGTTGTTCATGGATCCCGAACGTCCTTTGAGCATGGAAGAGCGCGATGTGCTGCGCGATTACACTCGCCGTAGGGCGACGGGGGAGCCCTTGCAGTACATCACGGGAACCACCGATTTTCGCTTCATCACCGTGATGGTGGAACACGGAGTGCTTATCCCTCGACCCGAAACCGAGGTGCTGGTAAGCGAGGCTCTGGCACAATTGGAAACCGCGAACCAAGTCAAGCAGGCCCGCCGTAAGGAAGCGGAACAGGCCGAAGAGGCATTCTTCAGGGCCGTGGCCGCAGTGAACGACGCAGATGAGCAAGCGGGTCTTTCCGATGATGATGGGGTGGATACCTCGCAGGAAGCGTGCCAAGCCCCCTGCCTGCGCGTTTTGGATCTGTGCACCGGCAGCGGTTGTATTGCATGCTCCATCGCCAGCGAAGTGCCCTACGCAAACGTGGTGGCAACGGATATCGATCCGAAGGCGGTGGCGCTTGCACGGCGCAATGCCCGGGCTTTGGGTTTGGAAGAACGGGTACACGTGCTCGAGTGCAGCCTAGCCGATGGCCTGTCCGAAGACGATTCGGCTTCCTTCGATCTTCTCATTTCCAACCCGCCCTATATCCCCACCGAAGTGCTTTCGAGCATGGATGAGGAAGTGACGGGTTTCGAATCCGCATTGGCCTTGGATGGCGGGCAGGACGGCCTGGACCTGTTCAGGCAGATCCTACCCATTGGCTTGCAGATGCTGGGCAGCGGGGGAGTGATCGCGCTCGAGCTCCACGAAACCTGCCTGGAGCAGGCTCTGGAAGAAGCGGTGCGGGCAGGATACTGCAATGCGAGGATCGCCTGCGACCTCGCGGGCAGACAGCGTGTTTTGATTGCCCAGAAAGGATAGGGATACTGCATGAATCTGATCGAACAACTGGAAGAGGCTTCCCTGGTATTGGGTAGGTTTCTTGGTGACGCGAAGCCCGTATGCGCAGTCATCCTGGGCAGTGGCCTGAACTCTTACGCCGATTGCCTTGAGGATGCGAAGTATCTTCCCTATCAGGATGTTCCCCATATGCCCCATTCCACCGTGCCCGAACATGTGGGTAGGTTCGTTTTGGGTAAGGTGCCTGGGACCGAAAAGACTATCTTGGCCATGCAGGGCAGGGTTCATGCCTACGAAGGCTATTCTCCTACCCAGGTTGCATTCCCTGTATGGTTGATGGATAAGGTTGGGGTAGATACCTTGCTCACCACTAACGCTGCAGGCGCTATCAATCCCGGCTATCGTGTGGGGGACTTTTGCCTCATGCGCGACCAGATCAATCTGACCGGGCGCAATCCCCTGGTGGGACAAGAAGCAAACGCGATTGGGAACCGTTTCGTCCCCATGCTTGACGCCTTCGATACCACCCTGCGGGCAAGCGTGCTTGAAATCGCTGCCGATTGCGGCATCTCCGTTCATGAAGGTGTGTACCTGGGCCTTTTGGGTCCTAGTTTCGAGACGCCTGCTGAAATTCGAGCCTTCGCAATGCTCGGGGCGGATACCGTTGCGATGAGCGTTTGCGAGGAAGTGATCGCTGCCCGTCACGTGGGCATGCGTGTTGCCGGTATGTCGCTTATCACCAACATGGCCTGCGGTGTCGAAGGCGGCGACCCCCGTCCCGACGACATCTTGGATGCCGCCGTTCTTGCGGAAGGCAACTTCGCCCAACTGGTCTACGGGTTGGCCTGCTCGCTCTAACGGTTTGCTAATGCTATTCGATTCGGAAGGAAGCTCAATGGAAGGCATGATCCCCATCAGCGGTAAGACCAAACTGCTCGCCGTAATCGGCAGCCCCGTGGCGCACTCCCAGTCCCCCAAGATCCATAACGCTTCGTTTTTCCGTCTGGGCATCGATGCTGTCTATCTTGCCTTCGATGTCACGCTGGAAACCCTGCCGACCGTAGCCCCTGCACTCAAGCAGATGGGCCTTACGGGCTACAACGTGACCATGCCGCTCAAGCAGGCCATTATGGAGTACATGGACGAGCTTTCCGATGCTGCGCGTTTGATTGGTGCGGTCAATACCGTGGCTATTCGTGACGGGGCGGCATTCGGCGACAATACTGACGGTCGGGGCTTTTGGCGGAATTGCCGCGAGCATTCTTTCGAAGTGCAAGGCAAGCGTGTTCTGGTTCTGGGTGCCGGCGGTGCCGGGTCTGCCGTGTTCGTGCAGGCTGCGCTCGAGGGTGCTTCCCATGTGAGCGTGATGAACCGTCGCGGAGCCAACTTCCAGGCAGCCGAAGAGCGTGCGCGCCTTGTTTCCGAAGCCTGCGGGGTGCCCGTAAGCGTGCTCGATATCGAAGACGAGGCGCTGTTCGAGCGTGAGTGCGCGCTCTGCGACATCGTCGTGAACTGCACGAAGGTGGGTATGGCCCCCGATACTCAGGGAAGCCTGGTTCCCCAGAGCCTGATGCACCCTGGCATGACCGTGGCCGATATCGTGTATAACCCGCTTTGCACCAAGATGATCGAAGATGCTCGTGCGATGGGCCTGAACACCGTGCCTGGTTTGGGGATGCTCTTGTGGCAGGGGGCCATCGGCGAAGAGGTTTGGTTCCCAGGTGCCAAGATGGACGTGGAATACATCTCCGGCTTGCTCGATTTGGAATAGGGGCATTTGTTTCCAACGGTTTGCCGGCTCTTTTCGTGCACTTTTCCCAGATGGGCGTTTCCCGGTGGTTTCTGCGCTACCATGAGAGTGTTTTGGAATCGACCCCGCGCTTGCGCGCATCTGGATAGAGAGGGACTCATGTCCAAGAAGATTCTGGTTACCGACAAGATCGCTCCTGAGGCAATCGCCATGCTGCGCGATGCAGGCTATCAGGTTGATGTACATTCGGAGATTTCCCACGAAGACCTGGTGAAGGTCATCCCTGCCTACCATGCCCTGATCGTTCGCAGCGGTACCGCTGTTGATAGGGAAGTGCTCGCTGCCGCGACTAAGCTGCGCATTGTCGGCCGTGCCGGTGTGAGCGTCGACAACATCGATCTCGCCGCTGCAACCGAGCGCGGCATCATCGTGTGCAATGCACCCGCTTCCAACATCATCTCTGCTGCGGAACAGGCTTTCGCGCTCATGCTGGCAGCTGCACGCAAGATCCCCCAGGCCCATGCATCCATGAAGGCGCATGAATGGCGCCGTTCGGATTTCGAGGGCGTCGAGCTGTACGGCAAGACCCTGGGCATCTTCGGCTTGGGCCGTGTGGGCTGCCTTGTGGCGGAACGCGCACGTGCCTTCGGCATGAACGTGATCGCGCATGACCCCTTCTGCTCCCGTGCCCGTGCGGTCGATCTGGGCATCACCATCTTCGACGAGGTGGAAGACGTGCTCTCCCGTGCCGACGTGGTATCGGTGCACCTGCCCAAGACCCCCGATACCTACGGCATGTTCGGCCCCAATGAATTCGCTGCCATGAAGGACGGCGTTATCGTGATCGATACTTCCCGCGGCGGTATCGTCAATGCCAAGAGCATGGCCGACTTCATCGCCGCCGGCAAGATTGCCGCCTGCGGCGTTGATGTTTGGGAAGAAGAGCCCTGCACCGATTCGCCCCTGCATGGCTTCGACAATGTGGTCATCACCCCGCATCTGGGCGCTTCCACCCGCGAAGCGCAGCTGCGTGTGGGCAAGATGATCGCCGAGTACGTCATGAACGGCCTCGAGGGTTCGGTCGTTCCTTCCGCGCTCAACCTGGCGCCCATGCCCCCCGAGGTCGTGGACGCAATCGGCCCCTACGTACCCGCATGCAAGCTGATCGGCAACACGCTCGCCCAGCTGCGCAGCGACATCCCCACCAAGCTGGTCCTCACCACCGCTGGCACCATCGCCGGCTGCAATACCGATATCCTTACCGCGAGCGTGCTCGACGGCATTCTATCCTACAAGTCGTCCATCCGCGTTACTTCCGTGAATGTCGACTCGCTGGCACGCCGTCATGGTATCCGCGCCGAATCCCAGTCCACCGCCGATGCCGGCGAATACGCTTCCTACGTTATGGTCCAGGCGGACGATCTGGCCATGGCCTGCACCTTCACCGAAGCGGGCATGACCCCGCGTATCGTGTCGCTGCTGGGCTACAAGATCGACATCGCGCCCGCAAAGCACTCCCTGATCTTCGAATACGAAGACAGGCCGGGACGTATCGGCATCATCGGCACCATCCTGGGTGAAGAGGGCATCAACATCACCACCATGCAGATCGGCACCAAGCCCGAAGAGCAGAATGCGCTCGTGTACATGAATGTTGCGCAGGAAGTGCCCCAGCGCGTGCTCGAACGCCTGGAGAATGCAATGGATATGCACAACCTGTGGTATATCCGCCTGTAAGCGTTCGAGCCATTGTGTGAAAATTCCAAGAACAGGCGATTGCCGCGTGCAATCGCCTTTCTTTTGTGGTTAAATAGCGGAGGTTGCGAACCGCCGTTTTGGCATGTTCGTGAAAAACTTTCGACTGTTACGTGGGAAAGTGGGCATTGCCCGCTTTCTTTTTTATCAGGCCGAATTAAGGAGAAGCGTGCTTACAGCCAAAGAACAAAGCCTGCTTGACGCCCTGGAAAAGGATTCGCCCGACAGCAACGTGGAAATCGTCACGGTGGAAGTGGTGGGGTCCAAGAAGGCGCCTACCATCCGCGTGTATATAGACACGCCCGAAGGCGTCAGCTTCGACCAGCTTTCGTCGGCGCAGGCATGGATCAACGACATCATGGACGCGCTCGATCCCTTCCCGGGAGCCTACACGCTGGAAGTGAGCTCTCCGGGTATCGACCGGCCCCTGCGCACCCCCGCGCATTTCGCGCGCTTCGCGGGCGAGAAGGTGTACATCACCTGCGCAAAGCCCCAAGAAGGGCGTTCCCGCTGGAGGGGCACCCTCCGTGGATTCGAAGACGGATGCGTGTTGGTGGAAACCGAAGACGGAACCACCGTCGCGCTTGATTTGGACAATATCAAGAGTGCCAAGGTCAAGGGCACGATTGACTTCAACGCATAAGGAAAGGAAACGAACGACATGGCAAGCTCCGAGCTCATCGACGCCCTTCAGGCTCTGGCTCACGAACGCAAGATCGACGAGTTCTATCTGATCGAGCGTCTCGAGGCATCCCTTGCCCGTAGCTACGAGCGTATCTTGAACCTTAAGTGGGACGCACGTGTCACCATCGACCGCAACAGCGGCAAGATCTACGTGTACGAGCTGGTCGGCCAGGGCGAGCCCGACGACGAAACCGGCGAGTATCCCGAATACGTCGAGCGCGACGTCACTCCCGCCGACGTCAGCCGTATCGCTGCCCAGAACGCCAAGAGCGTCATCAGCTCCATTGTCCGCGAGGCCGGTCGCCAGACCATCTATGAGGAATTCAAGCAGCGCGTCGGCGATTTGATCACCGGTACCGTGCTCCAGGGCACCAATGACTTCACCATCATCAAGATCCGTGATGGCGTCGAGGCGGAGCTGCCCCACTACGAGGTAAGGCGCACCGAAAACGACCGCAACGAGCGTCCCTCCAACGAGCGCTACCGTCACAACCAGCGTCTGAAGACCCTGATCATCGACGTGCGCAATCCCAATTCCGACGAAGCACGCGCCCGCGGCGAGCAGGCACGTCCCGCCATCGTGGTTTCCCGTACCCACCCCGACCTCATCCGCCGTCTCTTCGAAATCGAAGTACCTGAAATCTACGACGGCGTGGTCGAAATCAAGTCCATCGCCCGCGAACCCGGCGCCCGTTCCAAGGTTGCCGTTTCCTCCCGCGAGCCCAACCTGGATCCCGTCGGAGCCTGTGTCGGCCCCAAGGGCTCCCGCGTGCGCATGGTTGTCGAAGAGCTGCGCAACGAACGCGTCGACGTCATCCAGTGGTCCGAAGACCCTGCAACCTACGTCAAGAACGCGCTTTCCCCCGCAAGGGTCACCTGCGTGGAAATCGACGACGAGACCCATACCGCTATCGTCACTGTTCCCGAAGACCAGCTTTCCCTGGCTATCGGCAAGGAAGGCCAGAATGCGCGCCTGGCAGCCCGCCTGACCGGCTGGCGCATCGACATCAAGTCCACCAACTTCGCCAGCAACCAGAAGGCTCCCGCCGAAAACCTGCTGATCGACGAAGATGATGACGATCCCATCTGCGCATATGTTGCAGAAGACGGCACCCATTGCCGTAACCATGCCCGCCCCGGAAGCCGTTTCTGCGGCATCCACGCCTCCGAAGAGGAATAGGGGAGCGCACCCATGCGCGGCGGCAACAGCAAACCGGTCCAGAAGCGCATCCGCACCTGCATCGCCTGCGGCGCGCAGCAGGGCAAGGCCACGCTCCATCGCGTGGTCCGCACTCCTGAAGGGGCGGTACAATACGACCCAACGGGCCGTGCAGCTGGTCGTGGTGCATACATCTGCTCAAGCGAATGCTTGAAGAAGGCCTTTGCGTCCAAGCGCTTGGAAAATGCGCTGAAAACGAAGGTCGATGCACAGGAGAAAGAACGCATTGCCGAAACCATCCGGCAGGCGCTTGTTGAAGAATAGATGAGGAGACCCAATGCCGAGCATGCGAGTACATGAACTGGCTAAGGAGCTGAACTTGCCCAGCAAGGAATTGCTGGCACGTTTGGCCGAATTGAAGATCCCCGCTAAGACCCACGCAAGCCCCATCAGCGACGCCGACGTCGAAAAGGTCCGTGCAAGCCTTGATCCCGAAATCAAGGAAGCAGCGGGCATCATCGACGACGAGGAAGCGAAGGCCCTTGCGCAGGAAAAGGCCGAAGCCCAGGCCAAGAAGGCGGAAGAGGAAGCCGAACGCCGCGCTGCCATGGAAAAGGAACGTGCAATGCGCGAGGAAGAGCGTGCCAAGCGCCAGTCCAAGAAGGGTGGCTACAGCGGTGCCAAGTCCGAAGAGGCGGAAAAGCCCGCTTCCGAAAAGCCCAAGGCCCCGGCACCCCGTTCCGCATTCGCCAGCCTCCAGGCACAGCTGGAAGCAGAAGCCCAGCGCCTGGAGCGAGAAAAGCAGGAAGCGGAGGCGCGCAAGCGCATGGAGGCTGCTGCCAAGGAAGTTGCGAAGAAGCAGGCCGTCGAAGAGCGCCTGCATGGCGGCCGCGGTAAGCAGGGCACAAAGCAGCAGGCGGCCGACAAGCCCGCCCGCAAGCCCCAGCCTACCCGCCTGACCTCCCAGCCTTCCGGCAAGTTCAATTCCCTGCTTTCCCAGATCGAAAGCGAGAAGGAGCGCATGGCTGCCGAAAAGGCCCGCAAGAAGGCGGAACAGCAGCAGCAGCGCGGCAACAAGGGCAAGAAGCAGAAGCCCGCTGGTGCAAAGAAGGGCGGCCACGATTTCGAGCCCAACGTGCCGGAGCTGGAAAACGCGCAGGCGAACGGCGAGGACCGTTACGCCCAGATGGCCGTCCAGGCCGAAAAGCTCCAGCGCGACAAGGTGCTGGCGGAAGCCCGTGCAGCGGTTGCCGCCGCAAGCCATGAAGGCGAGGGACGCCGCAAGAAGCGCAAGCAGAAGCGCGAGGCAGAAGCCCGCGAGCGCGCCGAGATGGAGGCACTGCAGAAGGGCCTGGATCCCGAATTGGTACTCGACGATTCGGTAGTCCAGATTCCCCAGGGCGCATCCGTCCAGAAGTTCGCCGAACTGCTCAACGTCGCACCCAATGAAGTAATCAAGCGCCTGTTCATGCTGGGCCAGGTCCTTACCCTCACCCAGAGCATGAGCGACGATCTGGTCGAGCTGATCGCCGACGACCTGGGCCGCAAGGTCCGCGTGGTCTCTCCCGAAGAAGAGTACGCAGTCGTTTACAACGACAGGGAAGAAGACCTCACCCCCCGTCCGCCCGTCGTCACCGTCATGGGTCACGTCGACCATGGTAAGACCTCGCTTCTGGACGCCATCCGCAACACCGGCGTCGCAGCGGGCGAAGCCGGCGGTATCACCCAGCACATCGGTGCATCCGTGGTCAATCTGGACGGTCGCCAGATCACCTTCATCGACACCCCTGGCCACGAGGCGTTCACCGCAATGCGCGCCCGCGGTGCCCAGGTAACCGACGTCATCGTCCTGGTCGTTGCAGCCGACGACGGCGTCATGCCCCAGACCATCGAGGCGATCAACCATGCTAAGGCCGCAGAGGTGCCCATCGTGGTCGCCGTCAACAAGATCGACAAGGCGGGTGCAAACCCCGACCGCGTCCGTCAGGAACTGGTCGAATACGGCGTCATCCCCGAGGAATGGGGCGGCTCCAACATGTTCGTCGACGTTTCCGCACGTCAGAACCTCAATGTGGACGAACTGCTGGAAACCATCCTGCTGCAGGCCGACGTTCTGGAGCTGAAGGCCAACTCCAACGCGCTGGCATCCGGCTTCGTTATCGAATCCAACTTGGACAAGGGCCGCGGTCCCGTTGCCACCATCCTGGTTGCACGCGGCACCCTCAAGCCCGGCGACACCGTGGTTGCAGGCACCAGCTACGGCCGTGTGCGTGCGCTGATCGGTCCTCGTGGCGAGCACATGAAGTCCGCAGGTCCCTCCGATCCCGTCGAGATCCTGGGTCTGAACTCCATTCCCACTGCTGGTGACGAGTTCCGCGTCTTCGAAGACGAACGCGACGCCCGCAAGCTGGCTGAGGAACGCGCACTGCGCGAGCGCCTGAAGCAGCAGGAACAGCGCAGCCACATGAGCCTGGACGACCTGTTCAACCGCCTGGAAGAAGGAAAGCAGACCGACCTGAACCTGGTCGTGAAGGCCGACGTCCAGGGTTCCATCGAGGCTCTGCGCGATGCCTTCAGCAAGATGGACCAGTCCGAGGTCAAGATCAACATCATCCATGCTGCAGTCGGCGGCATCACCGAAACCGACGTCACCCTGGCTGCCGCATCCGACGCGATCATCATCGGCTTCAACGTCCGCCCCATGGGCAAGACCCGTACCGTTGCCGAAAAGGAAAAGGTCGACATCCGCCTCTACCGCGTCATCTACGAGGCTATCGAGGAAATCAACGCCGCACGTATCGGCCTGCTTTCCCCCGATATCGTGGAGCAGGACACCGGTATCGCCGAAGTCCGCGAAACCTTCAAGGTTCCCAAGGTGGGCACCATCGCCGGCTGTTACATCACCGAAGGCGAGATCAGCCGCGACGACCGCGTGCGCATCGTCCGCGATGGTACGGTCATCTTCGAGGGCAACATCGGCAGCCTGCGCCGCTTCAAGGACGACGTCAAGAGCGTCCGCCAGGGCTACGAATGCGGTATCGGCATCGATGGCTATCAGGACCTCAAGGTGGGCGACTTCATCGAAGGCTTCAAGAAGGTCGAAGTGGAGCGCACCGCGTAAGCGTCCGCAAATCAGATAACTGACCGGAAGATGGATTTGACCACTGCGCCAAATCCATCTTCTTACGAAATGAGCATTTCCGGGAAACCCGGCATAACGATAAGGAAGTTTATGAAGCAGAATTCTTCGAGCAGGAGGCTCAACGAGCAGGCTCGCGAGGTAATCGCAAGCGCACTGCTCTTCGATATCTCCGACCCCCGACTTTCCATGGTCACTATCACCAGCTGCGAGGTCAGCTTCGACCGCAGCTATTGCAATGTCTTCTACACCGCCGATGCGAAGAGCTATGACTCCGTCGCCGCTGCTTTCGAAGGCGCTAAGGGCAGGATCCGCTCCCTCATGGCCAAGCGCCTTTCCTGGCGCGTGGCGCCCGAGCTGCGCTTCCATTTGGACCAGAGCGTGGATCATGCAGAACGTATCGAGCGCGTCCTGCGCCGCGAATCCGAGCGTGCGGAATAATGGCGATCGAAACCAAGGCTGCAAGCCTTCAGCAGATCGCCGATCAGCTCAAGGCTGCCGATGATTTCGTGATCTGCGGACATGTCAGCCCCGACGGCGATTGCCTGGGCTCCGTGCTTGCGCTGGGCCATGCCTTGAGGGCGATGGGGAAGAAGGCCACCTGCCTGCTCGCCCGCGAAGAGCACATAGATTATGGCTTGCGTTTCCTGCCCGGAATCGACGATATGGTGGTGGCGGCCGATTACGTGGGCCAGGTAGGGACCTTCATCTCCCTTGACGTGCCCAACGCGGACCGCATGGGTCTGGATGCGGCATACCTGCACTCCAACGCCCGCGATACCATCTGCGTCGATCACCACCAAAGCGAAGAGCCCATGGCGCGTTTGACCTATTCCGACGAGCATGCGCCTGCAACCGCCCTTCTGGTTTGGCATCTTATCGAGCTTATGGGCGTGCAGCGCGACGAGCACATCGCGTGCTGCTGCTATACGGGCCTGGTTACCGATACCGGGCGCTTCGCCTACCAGAATGCGACGGCGGAGGCCTTCGAGGCCGCTTCGCAGATGGTCGATGCCGGGGCCGTCCCCGCCCAGGTTTCCCAGCAGGTGTATTACAACCGATCGAGGGCTTCGCTCTCGTTGGAAAAGCGCATGCTCTCCCGTGTGGAATATCTGTGCAACGGTGCCGTGGCGATCAGCCACTTGAAGCGCAGCGACTTCGTCGAAACCAACGCCATCAAGGCGGATGCCGAGCCGATGATCGACATCCTGCGATCGGTGCGCGGGGTTCGTGTCGCCTGCATGCTGCGCGAGCAGGATGGGCAGGTGCGCGGCAGCCTGCGCGCGAAGGATGCGACCGACGTGTCCGTCGTTGCAGCGAAGTTCGAAGGCGGCGGCCATAAGGCTGCTGCGGGATTCACTGTGCGCGGGTCGATGAACGATGCCCTGCGCCTGGTGAAAAAGGAATTGACCGATCTTTTCTAGGGGGAATGCGTGGCAAAGCGCTCTACAACCGACTTGTCCTTGATCGTGGGCATCGACAAGCCTGCCGGCATGTCCAGCCATGATGTGGTCAACCGCGTCCGACGTATCTTCGGCGAGCGCAGGTGCGGGCATATGGGAACGCTTGACCCCGATGCAACCGGGGCCCTTGCGGTATGCGTGGGTCCTGCAACCAGGTTGAATGCCCTTCTGACCTCGCACGACAAGATCTACGAATTCACTATCGCCTTCGGCAGCGCCACCGATACCGACGATGCGCAGGGTGCTGTCATCGAGCAGGCGCCCGTGCCCGAACGGCTTTCCGATGAGGGTTTCGCACAGGAATACCTTGCTGGGCTTGTAGGTCCCTGCAAGCAGATGCCTCCCGCCTATTCGGCTATCAAGGTGAACGGGAAGAAGTCCTACGAGGCCGCCCGTAAAGGGGATTCGGTCGAACTGACCCCGCGCGATATCGAAATCTACAGCACGCGCCTTCTGGGTATCGAGACGCAGGGCGACGTGCTTGCCTGGCGTGTCGAGGCACATGTGTCCGCTGGCACCTACGTGCGCTCCATTGCGCGCGACACCGGACGCGATTTGGGAACCTGCGCCCATGTGGGCGAACTGCGACGTATCCAGGCGGGGCATCTGATGGTGCAGAACTGCGTTTCCTTAGAGCAGTTGGAGGCCGAACCCTTCGGCAGTCTGATCGACCCGGTGAAGCTTTTGGGCCTGCGCTTCGCCTTCCTGAACGAAAAGCAGTCGGCGGATGTGAGCGTGGGAAGGTTCCTTCCCGTGAAGGGCCTGCGCCTGTTCTGCTACGAGCTCTCCGCGGCACGGGGCTTGGATTACGACTCCTGCACCAGCGGGGTGATCGAGTCCTTCGAGCCCTTGGGCGATGGGGAATCGGTGTGCCTGATCGCAGACAACAAGGTGGCCGCCATCTACCAGTTCGATCAGAAGCGCCGCGTGCTGAAAAGCCGTTGCGGCTTTGCGAATGGGGTTGCCCGTGTCGGCCGTATATAAGATCGACCAGCACGATGCCCGCCAGGTGCTTGCGGGCTGCTCCTGCGCATTCGGGGTTTTCGATGGCGTGCACTGCGGACACAGGTTCCTTATCGAATCTGCCTGCAGTCGGGCGCGCGAGCTGGGTATCGCAAGCGTGGTGCTGACCTTCGACATCGATCCTGACGAGCGCTTCCATCCGGATCGTTTACGCAAGCTGCTTTCCAATGGCGACCGCATCGACATGCTCGCCCGGCAGGGCGTGGATGCCGTTGTGGTGTTGCCCTTCACCGAGCAGTTCGCGGGGCTTGCCCCATGCGACTTCCTTGAAGCGGTATTCGCGGGAAACGTCCCCGAAAGCCTTCATGTGGGGTCGGATATCCGCTTCGGTGCGCGGGCGGCGGGTACCGTCGAAACGCTCCGTTCGTGGGGGGCTCGAAGCGGCATGCACGTGTGCTCTTGCGACCTGCTGCAGGTCGAAGGCGGGCCGGTTACCGCGACGCGCATCCGCAAGCTCTTGGAAAAAGGCGATGTCGCCGAAGCCGCGCGCCTGCTCACCCGGCCCTATACCTTGCACGACCGTGTGGTTGCAGGCAGGGGAGAAGGCCGCGATATGGGTTTTCGGACGGCGAACCTTATAGTCGAGCCCGCTCGCCGCGTCTTGCGCGAGGGCGTGTATGCGGCGTATGCCGTCGTCGATGGCCTTGCGTACAAGGCGGCGGTCTCGGTGGGGGTGAGCCCTACCTTCAAAGGGCGCACGGATGCGTATTGCGAAGTGCATATCCTGGATTTCGAAGGCGACATCTACGGCCAGGACATCCAGGTGCAGTTCGTTCATTGGCTGCGTCCCCTCATCGATTTCGCATCGGTTGATGAACTCATCAGAACCGTCATGGAAAACATAGCCTGGGTTCGCGAAAATCTTTAGTGATGCGCGGTATCGTCCGCGATAATCTGTAGGGAATGCGCGGTATCCGCGCAGGCATAGCGCAAGGGGGCGTCAACTTATACGGACGCTTGCCTATAGGCAAGCGGGTGGGCGTTTCCTGCGGCTGGGGTTTTAGGTCCCGCGAGTGCGTGCCTGCGCAGAATCGCCGTCGACAAGGTAGGGAAGGTATCGGAAGGCGGGCGAGCCCCATGGGAATCAGCGACGAGGACATCCGGAAGGTCAGGGAAGCGAGCGATATCGTATCCGTGTTCTCCGACCGCATTCCCCTTCGCCAGAAGGGGCGCACCTTCTGGTGCTGCTGCCCCTTCCACGAAGAGCGGTCCCCTTCGTGCCAGATCGACCCCGCCACCCAGCTGTTCTACTGCTTCGGCTGCCATGAGGGCGGCGACGTCTTCTCTTACATCATGAAGTCCGAGGACATCGATTTCCCCGATGCCGTGCGCAAGCTTGCCGACCGCGCGGGAATCGAAATCCATGAGACGGGGCGCAACGCGGCATCGCGTTCCTATAAGGCGCGGCTGAAGGAAGTGTGCAAGGAAAGCTGCGAATTCTATCATCTGCAGCTGATGCGCGGAAAGTCCTCCGAAGCGGATGCAGCGCGTGCCTATCTTTCCGGCAGGGGATTGGGCGGTTCGGTACCCAGGTCGTGGCAATTGGGTTTTGCCCCGGGGCGCAAAGCGCTGTATTCGCATCTTTCCTCGAAGGGGTATTCTGTCAAGGAAATGGTCGACGCGAACGTGGTGACCCGGTACGAGGGAAAGCCTCCGCAGGACCGTTTCTTCAACCGCATCATGTTCCCTATCTTCGACGATCAGGGAGACTGCATCGCCTTCGGCGGCCGCGTGGTGGGGAAGGGCGAACCCAAGTACCTCAACAGCCAGGAGACGCCGCTCTTCCATAAGTCGAGCGTGCTCTACGGGCTCGACCGTGCCAAGTCGGCGATGACTTCCACCGGTGTGGCGCTGGTGGTCGAAGGCTATACCGATGTGATCGCCTTGCATGAGGCGGGCATGACCAATGCGGTCGCCACCTTGGGAACCGCGCTCACCAGACAGCACATCCGCATCCTCTCGCGCCATGCGGGGAAGAAGATCGTCTACCTGTTCGATGGAGACGAGGCGGGGCAGCGTGCCGCCGACCGTGCTCTGGGCTTTATCGATCAGACCATGAATCCCGAACCGGGGCGCAAGCGCATAGACCTGTGTGCCTGTACCCTGCCCGACAATCTGGATCCCGCGGATTTCGTGGGTAAATACGGCATCGACGCCCTGCGTGCCCAGCTTGACGCCGCACCCTCGCTGATCAGCTACGGTATCGAACGCAGGCTTGCGGCATACGACCTGAACAGCGCCGAATCGCGTGCGCTCGCATTCCGCGATGCGCTGCAGGTGCTCGCCCCCATCAAGGATTCGCTCGTTGCGCAGGACTACGCGGTGCAGATTGCCAGTAGGCTGCATGTGCGCGAGGATGAGGCGCTTGCCCGGCTTGCCGCGCTCCAGCCGCCCGAACCCGATCCAGACGATTCCGAAGGCAGGTTCGGTGCTCAACCGGCCGCATATGCCCAAGCGGGCGGTGCCGATCAGTGGGGCGCGCAAGCGCAAGAGCCCGTGCAGGTGCAGCTTTCCGACGCCGAACGCAGCCGCCGTCGTTTCGAGATGGAATTCATCGGCTTGTGCGGCAGGTATCCGCAAATCGCCATGATCCAGGCGGATGCGCTCGCCTGCACCCAGTGGCACGTGCCCTTGTTCGCGCAGATCGCAGAGCGGATGCTCGACATCCTGGCCGAGCGTCCCGATGCCGATTCGACCGAGCTCATAGGCCTCTTGAATACGGAATTCCCCCAAAGCGCCCGCGCCTTCGTCGAAAGCCATGTGGGCTCGAAGGACCCTGCCACCTATGCTGCGTTTCTAGTCGAAGAACTGGCGCTGGGCGACCTGAGCGATCAGATCGACAGCTATCGCGAGATGCTGCACCACCCCGAAGGCATGGACCCGGAATTCTACGACAACCTGTTCAAGAGCGTTACCGCCATGCAGAAGCAGCTGGCCGAACGCAGCGCCCTGCACGCACGGACGCCCCTCTAGGGTCTGGGGGTTTGAGCCATCCGCAGTGCTTCTACGGGGTTCTGCATGCAATCCCTTCGAGTGGCGCGGTGTCTTCCGCATGCGCAGCTTTCCGATGCGACGGGGTGCCTTGCGGTCCTCATGTTGGGTTTCGGTAATATCCCCTAAATCGTGCGGCAAGCCCGCTTCACGGGATACAATGGAAAGAGTGTAATCTCGCGGGGCGTGCTCATGGAAAACCGCTCCGCTGTATCGATAGGAGCACCATGAAGATTGTTCTTTCCCCCGATCCCATGCTTCGCCAGGTCTGCGAGCCCTGCGTCCCGGGCGACAAGGCGCTGAAGAAGCTTGCCGAGCAGATGGCGCGCGACATGTACGACAACAACGGTTGCGGCCTGGCTGCCCCCCAGGTGGGCATCATGAAGCGCATCATCGTGATCGACTGCGATGAAGAATCCGAATACGAAAACCCCATCGCCCTGGTCAACCCTGAAATCCTGGAGACTTCCGGCGATCCTGTGACCGAGCCCGAAGGCTGCCTTTCCTGCCCCGGCGTGAGCGTGCCCATCACCCGCCCGCCCTTTGCCCGCGTGAAGTACTACGATCTCGACGGCAATGAATGCGTGATCGAGGGCGACGGCCTGCTGGGCCGCTGCCTCCAGCACGAAATCGACCACCTGAACGGCCGCACCCTCTTCGAGAGCGCCAGCCCCTTGGAGCGCATCAAGGCGCTCCGTGAATACGAGGCCGCCCGTGCTGCCGGCGCACGTCCCGGCGATGTGAGCATCGACGATCTGAAGGTTCGATAATGCGCGTGGTATTCATGGGGACTCCCGGCTTTTCCGCCGCGATCCTGGAAAACCTCATTGGCGCCCATGACGTGGTAGGCGTATTCACCCGTGCCGACGCGGTGCGCGGCCGTGGGAAGAAGCTCATTCCCAGTCCCGTGAAGCAGATCGCCCAGCAGCATGGCATTCCCGTCTTCACCCCTAAGACCCTGCGCGATCCGGAAATGCATCAGCTCATCCAGAGCCTGCAGCCCGATGTCATCTGCGTTGCCGCATACGGCATGATCCTTCCCTATGAAGTGCTGATCATCCCGCAGTACGGATGCCTGAACGTCCATGCCTCGCTGCTTCCCAGGTGGCGTGGCGCGGCCCCTGTGGAGCGCGCCATCCTTGCCGGAGATGATCGAACCGGCGTGTGCATCATGCGCATGGAAGAGGGCTTGGATACGGGCGACTACTGCATCGTCCGTGAAACCGAAATCGGCGACAAGGACACCCTGGAGCTTACTTCCGAGCTTTCCGGCTTGGGTTCCCAAGCCCTGCTCACCGCACTTGCGCAGATCGAGCAGGGAACCATCGAGTGGACCAAGCAGGATGACTTCTCCGTCACCTATGCCGAAAAGATCGAGAAGCGCGAATTCTACCTGCATCCCGAAGAGCCTTCATACCGCGCCTTGCGCAAGGTCCAGGCATCTTCGCCGGCGCATCCCGCCCGCTGCACCATAGCCGGGCGAGAGGTTGCGGTAAGTAAGGCGCAGCGCGTCCCGCTTTCCGTACGCAACGATCTGGACCTTCGCCCCGGAATGGTGGCCTTGTTCCAGAAGCGCCTGTATCTGGGATTTGCGGAAGAGCCCATCGAGTTGGTCGAGGTAAAGCCCGAAGGCAAGAAGACCATGCCCGGACGCGATTTCGCCGGTGGCATCCAGAACATCAAGGGCGGTAGCGTGACTTGGGGGTATCTGGATGTCTAGGCTCAATCCCGGTCGTCTGCTCGCAGCCAAGGTGGGTGCGGAAGTGCGCATCCGCGGGGTCTATACCTCTGAAGCAATCGACAAGAAGCTGCGTTCGGCAAAGCTCGTTCCCGAGGATGCGGCCTTCTGCCGTATGCTCGCTTTGGGTGTGTCATCAACCTTGGGGGTGCTCGACGAGACTATCGACCGTGCCTTGCGCAGCCCCAACGACATCAATCCCGATGTGCGTGATTGCCTGCGCGTCTCCACCTACGAGATCCTGTTCCTGGGAAAGGCCGACCACGCTGCCGTCGACCAGGGCGTGGAACTGGTTCGTGCAATCGCCCCGAAGGCGGCCCGCTTGGCCAATGCTGTATTACGCAAGATTCTGGCGCAGAAGAAATTCTTCCCCTACGCCAACCCTGCAACGGACGATGCCGCGCTTGCCCGCGTGTTGGGCTTTCCCATGTGGCTTGCCAAGCTCCTGATCGAATGGATGGGCAGGGACGAAGCATGCCGTTTCATGGAAGTGAGCAATCAGCCCGCACCCGTGTACTTTTCGGTCAATGCCATCCAGATGCCCGATGAGCAGGTATTCCTGAACAGCATGGCGCGCGACGGCATGCAGCTTGCCCCCACCAGAATCAGCCCGGGGTCGGATTTCATTCCCGGTTGCTATAAGGCCCAGCATCCTATCGCCGTCGCCTCTTCAACTGCCATGAAGGGCTTCCGCGAGGGGCGCTTGGTCGTGAGCGACGTTGCCGCCCAGGCGATCGTGCAGCTGGCCTTGCCGAAGGAAAAGCCCGAAAGCTTCCTGGAAATCGGCGCGGGCCGTGGCACGAAGACCATCATGCTGCAGTCCGAGGCTTTCAGGCGCTGGGGTTCGCAGATGAATATCACCTGCCTGGATGCCCGCGATTTCAAGGTTGATCTGCTTTTGGATAGGGCAGGGGAATACGGCGTCGAGATTTCCCAGACCGTGGATGCCGATGCGCGCTTCATTCCGGCCCCAGGAACCGCCCCCGATGCCCTGGGCGAATTCGATACGGTGTTCATCGATGCGCCTTGTTCGGGCATCGGAACGCTGCGCCGCCATCCAGAACTTCGCTGGCGCATGAGCCCCAAGGTCATTCAGCAGATGGCTAGCATCAACACCAAGATCTTGCGCGCAAGCGCGCCGCATGTGAGGGTGGGCGGTCGTCTGGTCTATGCGACTTGCACGGTTTCCCCGCAGGAAAACGAGCTTGCATTGAAGGCGTTTTTGGAAATGCCGGAAATCGCTGGGAAGTTCCGCATCGAGCCCTGCTCTGTGAACGAGCTTTCCAGGCTCTTCTTCAAGACACGTTTGACGGAAAACGGATCCGATGCGCACTTCGCCGCTGTGCTCCGACGCGTCGGTTAGCCGTGATAGAAAGGAAGTCCCATGACTTACGATGAGCTGAAGGAAATGATCAAGGATGCTATGCGCGCACGCGATAAGGACCGATTGTCCATCCTGCGTCAGGTGCATGGCGAACTGAAGGATATCGAGGTGAACGAACGACGCGAGGTCACCGACGAAGACGTTACCGCCATGATCAAGCGCGTCATCAAGCAGACCTCCGAAACCCTGGAGGGCTCCATCAAGGCCGGCAACAACCAGGAACGCACCGACATGCTGGACGGCCAGGTGAAGTTGCTGGAATCCCTGCTTCCCGAGCAGGTAACCGGTGAGGCCCTGGTTGCGCTGGTGGAAAAGACCATCGCCGATCTGGGTGCCGAAACCAAGCGCGACATGGGCAAGGTCATGGGTGCCCTCACTGCCGCAACCGGCGGCAACCTGGACAAGGCCGAAGCAGCCAAGGAAGTGGGCAAGCGCTTGGCATAACGCCTCATCCTCGCAGGGGGGCGATTCTCGCATCGGGGCCATATCAGCTCGCAATAGCATCACGGCCCGCCTGAATCGAAACAGCATTGCATCACGACCCGCCACGATCGAAAGGTATGGCGGGTCTGTTTCTTTGTTTCATGGGGCTTGGTTGATGCAGCTGCATTGCCGGGGCTCTTCGCGTGCACGAGCCCGATGCAAGCGAAGAAGCGCCCGAAGCGCCTACTCCCTCGTGCTGTCGGAATGGGTGACGTAGTCCAAGAACTTCTCTTCCACGAAGGAGAGCTGGTAATTGGAGGCCTTCACCCAGTATTGGTTGATCACGCGGTTGATCCCCGTGATGGGAACGCTTACCAGCGCTTCGTTCTTGACGTTGAAGAAGGGTGTGCCGATGGAGATTCCCACGTGCCTTCCGCGGGTGATGATTTCCAGCATGCCGCCGCGGTCGCTGATGTAGAGCACTTCGTGGGGGTTGGAAAGCCCCATGGCCTCAAGCCAGTTGTCGTCCTTCAGATACTCGAAGGCAACCAATGGGGTGGTGGCGAGTACTTCCAGCGGGATGCTCGAACGTTTGGAAAGCGGATGGTCCTTCGACATGATGGCCAGGATGGGGATGTTGGGCGCGAGCAGATGGAAGTCAAGCAAGTAGCGCTTTGCGAGTTCTTCCAGGTCGCTGCCCTCGTGATGGAATTCGTACACGAATCCCAGGCGGTACTGGCGCGAGGCGATGTCCTCGATGCAGCGGCGCAGTCCCGTTTCCTTGAATAGGTCGTTTGCCTGGTTGCCGGGGAATTCGCTACGGAAGCTCAGGAAGTGGTTCAGGATAACGACCGAGAATACGCATGAGATGGAAAGATTGCTCTGGTCGCTCGAAAAGCGGCTGGGCACGTTCTTGATGTTTTCCAGCTCGTTGACGATGATGCGGGCGCTGTCCAGGAACATGCGTCCCTGTGCCGTTGCGCGGACGCCGGAATTGGAACGTTCGAAGATGCGGTATCCCAAGGTATCTTCCAGGGTGCGCACCTGGGCGCTCAAATTGGGCTGGGACATATACATGTTGGCGGCGGCGTGGCTGATCGATCCGCAGCGGTCGATTTCGATTACCGCCCTGAAGATGTCGGTGCGCAGATGCAGGTCGCTGTCTTGCTTCATGGATGCTCCTGTGGCCGGGTGCGGTTAGCGCATGCAGAATCGGCGCAGGCGCATTTGAGGAAACGGGGCCGGATGGGTATCATGGGCTTGTTTCATGGACAATTATAAGTATTCCCGATAATTCAGAAAGGGGTATCCCATGTCGGAAAACCTTCAGCCGGCTAGCGCTCTTTCGTCCCCGCGCTTCTGCAATACCGGCACCTTCATGCGCATCCCTCGCATGGCTGACGTAACCGATCCCGATTTCGCCATCGTGGGCATTCCCTTCGATACGGCGTGCTCGTATCGTACCGGAGCCAGGTTCGGGCCCCAGTCCATCCGCGCCATTTCCGCCATGATCAAGCCGAACAACGTCATCCTGGGCGTCAACGTGCTGGAGAATCTGAAGGGTGCCGACTACGGCGATATTGCCATCACCCCCGGTTACATCCATCCCACCTACGAAGCCATCGAGCGCGAGATCTCGGGCATCCTGGACCAGGGCATCATCCCCATCGCCTTGGGTGGCGACCATGCCATCACCCTGGGCGAGCTGCGTGCCGTTGCGAAGAAGTATGGCCCCGTTTCCCTGGTGCACTTCGACAGCCACACCGACATCTGCGATGAGGTGTTCGGCCAGAAGTACAACCACGGCACCCCCTTCCGCCGCGCTTTGGAGGAAGGCTTGATCGACCCCTCCAAGTCCATCCAGATCGGCATGCGTGGATCGCTGTACGACCCGCACGAGCACGAGTTGTCCCGCGAGTTGGGCTTCGAGCTCATCGCAACCCACCAGATGCGCGAAATGGGTCTGGAAGCCGTGGTCCAGCACATCAAGGACCGCGTGGGCGACAACCCCGTCTTCCTGACCTTCGACATCGACTTCGTCGACCCCGCCTATGCTCCCGGTACGGGCACGCCGGAGGTTGGCGGTTGGACCAGCTGGGAAGCATTGTGGCTGGTTCGTCAGCTGGTGGACCTGAACTTCGTGGGCTTTGACGTAGTGGAGGTGCTCCCTGCGTGCGACAATGCGGAAATCACCGCATATCTTGCCGCGAATATCTGCTTCGAGTACATTTCCATGCTCGCGGTCCAGAAGAAGAACGGCCGCAGGTAGGGGAGTCTCATTCTCTGAATAACTATGCTATCGCCGGCGGGCCGCAAGGGTCCGCCGGTTTTTTGCTGCTTTTCCGCATAAGCTACACCATTGTAGGCTTGTTGATAGCTATTGCGGGTGCCCGTTATTTTTGCAAGTTGGTTCGCAAGTTGGCTTGGACGTTATAATGCCAAGTTGAAGAGAAATGGGAAAGGAGGGCAAGATGCCCGAAGGATGCGCAGAGGGCGCGGTGAATTTCGTCGATATCGATAGGTTACGCGAAGCGGCGATATTCAAGGCGCTCGGGGACGAGAAACGCCTTCGCATGCTCGACACCGTTGCTGCAAATCCGGGTATCTGCGCCTGTAAGCTCCTGGAAAAATTCGAGATGTCGCAATCGACGCTTTCCCATCATATGTCCTTGTTGAAGGCAGCGGGTTTCGTAACCTGTGAAAAGCATGGGAAATGGTGCCATTATTCCCTAAGCAACGAAGGATTCGAATCGGCCTCCCGCTACATCGGGGAAATGCTGCAATCCTAGGTTTGCCCATCCTCACAATCAAAGCCCCACCGGAAATCTATCGGTGGGGCTTGTTTGCGTTCATGGGAATTATCGATTGGGAATGTTTTCGTTGGGCGTTGGTTTCCAGGCTGCGTAAAAATTCGAAATATATCGAAATGAGTGTATTACAAGGTGTGGGGAAGTCAAGAACATATCGAAAAACATAGAAACGTATTGCAGGCTTCGAATGGTGTTATTCATTGGAATGGCCGATGTGTGTATCGGCATTATTAAGCAAACGAATGGCAAGAATCTGAATTCGCACAATAGCTAGCGGCAGCTTGGCGGAAACACCACAATACCTGCCCTTTACGTGATTCATTTGCATCTACAGCTGCTCCAGGCTTCGTAAACCGTTATACTTCCATGGGCTAATTTGCGCCTGGAGTGCCATTGCGCGCAGATTGCCAATTGGAACATTCGGAAGCCGCCGGCAAGGCGGGCTTCAAAGATCATAGAAAGGGGGCCTTGTGGACTTCGGTGTGATGCTTGAATACCTGCCGCTCTACACGCAGGCAATGGTATTGACGCTCCGCATCGGGTGGTTGGGTATTATCGGCTCCATCGTCATCGGCCTGATTGTGGCCTGCATCGTGCATTTCCGCATCCCGGTGCTCCGACAGCTTTCCAGCGTATACGTGGAATTCTTTCGCAATACGCCCTTGCTTATCCAGCTGTTCTTCATCTACTTCGCGCTTCCGCGCTTCGGGCTGTCCATTTCCGCCGAAATGTGCGGCATCGTGGGCTTGGCCTTGCACGGTGGCGCCTATATGGCCGAATCCTTCCGCTCCGGCTTGGAATCGGTGGAGAAGATCCAGACGGAAAGCGCGATGAGCTTGGGTATGACCAATATGCAGCTGATGAGGCATATCGTTTTGCCCCAGGCGGTTGCCCTGGCGATGCCCTCGTTCGTGGCCAATATCATCTTCCTGCTGAAGGAAACCAGTGTGTTTTCCGCAATCAGCCTGCTCGACCTGATGTTCGTGGCGAAGGACCTGATCGGCCTGTACTACAACACCACCGAGTGCCTGGTCATGCTGGTCATCTTCTATCTGATCATCCTGCTCCCGGTTTCCATTCTGGGCACTGTTCTGGAAAGGAGGCTCCGTTATGGAACTTTTGGGGCTTGATGTTCTGTTCATGGGCAGCAATGCCATGCGCCTTTTGGGCGGTCTTTGGGTTGCGGCGCGTATCAGCTTGCTTTCCATCTTGATCAGCATTCCCCTGGGTCTGCTATTCGGCGTGCTCATGACCAGCAAGAACGTAATCGTCCGCGCGCTCTGCCGTTTCTATTTGGAAGTGGTGCGCATCATGCCGCAATTGGTGCTGCTGTTCATCGTCTTCTTCGGTGCGACCCGTGCGCTGGGCGTGAACATTTCCGCCGAGCTTTCTTCCATCATCGTCTTCGTGTTCTGGGGAACTGGAGAACTGGGCGACCTGGTACGTGGCGCGCTCACGTCCATCCCGAAGCACCAGTACGAAAGCGCCGAAGCGCTCGGCATGAGCAAGAAGCAGGTGTACCTGCGTATCATCATCCCGCAGGCAATCCGCCGCCTTATCCCCAACTCCATCAGCTTGGCAACCCGCATGGTCAAAACCACCAGTTTGGTTCTGATGATCGGCGTCGTCGAGATGATGAAGGTGGGTCAGCAGATCATCGAGGCCACCCGCATGACCTCGCCCAACGCCGTTTTCGGCGTGTACGGCACCATTCTGCTGTTGTATTTCATCATTTGCTGGCCTATCAGCATGCTTGCGGGAAGGCTTGAGAAGAAGTGGGGAACCAACTAATGACCAATCATGCAGATACCGCCGAATCCCAGGTGCTGCTGAAGATCGAGCACCTTCGCAAGGCATACGGCGACAATGTGGTCCTGAAGGACATCAACCTGGAAGTGCATAAGGGCGAGGTTATCGTTATCGTGGGTCCTTCCGGCTGCGGCAAGTCCACCTTCCTGCGCTGCATCAATGCACTCGAACCCATCCAGGGCGGAAGCGTCGTTGTGGATGGCGTTTCGGTCCACGACAAGGGCACCGACTTGGCCCAGGTGCGTCAGAAGCTGGGTATGGTATTCCAGAGCTACGAGCTTTTCCCCCATATGACCGTGCTCGACAATGTGGCCCTTGCACCCATCGTGGTTCAGAAGCGCAAGAAGGAAATCGCCCAGGACGAGGCGAAGTTCCTGCTCAAGCGCGTGGGCTTGAAGGATAAGAAGGATTCGTATCCCCGCCAGCTTTCCGGCGGCCAGAAGCAGCGCGTCGCCATCGTCCGTGCAATGGCCATGCATCCCGAAATCATGCTCTTCGATGAAGTGACCGCGGCCTTGGACCCCGAAATGGTCCGCGAGGTTCTGGATGTTATCCTGCAACTTGCCAAGGAAGGCAAGACCATGCTCATCGTCACGCATGAGATGTCCTTCGCACGGGCGGTCGCCGATCGCGTATTGTTCTTCGACGGAGGCGACATCGTGGAAGAAGGTATTCCCGAAGAGTTCTTCGAGCATCCTAAGACCGAACGAGCGCAGAAATTCCTGCGCACCTTCGAGTTCGATGCGGTCCGTCACCACGAATCGCACGCCTAATAACCCAGGCAGGGCTTAATATGCCGGTTGTTGGTGTATAGTCATGCGAGCCTGCATTCTGCGGGCTCGCATTTGTATTTTGTGCTGGGGCATATGGCAGGGACTGCCGTTGCACACTTCTCTTGAAAGGAGATCTAACCAATGAGGAAGGGCATTTTCGCGAAGATCGCCGCTGTCGGTGTTTCCGCGGCTTTGGCTGCGGTTGCTTTGGCGGGTTGCGGCGGATCCAGTGAAAGCGGCAGCGACGGCAACGTCTACCGTACCCTGGAAGAGATTCAGGAATCCGGCACCATCAAGATCGGTGTCTTTTCCGACAAGAATCCCTTCGGCTACATGGACGAAAATGGCGAATACCAGGGCTATGACATCTACCTGGGCAACCAGCTCGCAGAAGACCTGGGAGTAGAGGTTGAATACGTTTCCACCGAGGCTGCTAACCGCGTCGAGTACCTGGAAACCGGTAAGGTTGACGTCATCCTGGCAAACTTCACTGTAACCGACGAACGTGCGCAGAAGGTCGACTTCTGCAACCCCTACATGAACGTATCCCTGGGCGTAGTCTCTCCTGAAGATGCTGTCGTCGAAAGCCTGGACGATCTGGGCGCTGACGATGCGGTCATCGTCATTTCCGGTACTACCGCAGAAACCTATCTGACCGAGAACTATCCCGATCTGACTCTGAAGAAGTTCGAGACCTATGCAAGCGCCAAGACCGCATTCGAGAACAAGGAAGGCGTCTGCTGGGCTAACGACAACACCGAGGTCATGGCATTCGCTTCCCAGACCGAAGGATATGTCGTAGGTATCCCCGAGTTGGGCGGCACCGATACCATTGCTCCTGCGGTATCCAAGGGCAACACCACCCTGCTTGAGTGGATCAACGAAGATATGGCAAAGCTGGGTTCCGAAAACTTCTTCCACAAGGACTATGAGGAAACCCTGATGGACACCTACGGTCCCGAATATGAGGACACCCTGGTTGTAGAAGGCGTACCTGCCGAATAGCAGATAGCCAGCAATCGTTTTTTCGAAGGCCCGGTCACCCGGGCCTTCTTCTTTTCTACAGCTTCTCTCGGTATGATTTCTTCGGGGAAAGCGAAGAAAGGAGCACCAGACTATGAGCGATTTCGAATTGCCTGAAGAACACCTGATGGACCTGGATATCGAAGGGGTGCGCCGCATTTCCCTCATCTGCACCGATGCCGACCTGCATGAGCTGGTCTTCGGCTTCCTACGCAACGAGGGGATCATCGCATCGTGCGAGGATGTCGAGCATTGGGATGTGAATCCCGATCATACCCTGGCAAAGGTTTTCCTGAGGAAAGAAACCCTCGAACGTTATCGTGCTCAAGGAGAGATTCCCGCAGACTTACGTCCTTCCGGTCTTGGGGGGCATCAGCTGAAATTTGATCTTTCAATCCCGCGTAGCGACGACGAATTCGTGTTGACGAATGACGGTTTGCGCACATTTGGACAGAAAATGGATGAATACGCCGTGCTTCACAAGCGTATGGGCGGCGTGCATTGCTCCGCCTTGTTTTCCGAAGGGGAGCTTCTATCCGTATTCGAGGACATCGGACGCCATAACACCCTGGATAAGATTTCCGGTGATCTTCTGATCCGCGGGGTAGAGCCCGGCAAGCAGTGCGTGCTCGTGACAACCGGGCGCATCAGTTCCGACATGGCACGCAAGGCCGCCTGTCTAGGTGCTTCCGTGATCTGCTCGTATTCCGTTGCAACAAAGCGGGCATTCGATGCTGCGCAGGCTGCCAATCTTACCCTTGTGGCCTATCTGGGTCGCAGGAGCATGCGCGTGCTATGCGGGTACCAGCGGGTTGCGATCGACTAGGGTAGGCATGTCCGTGGCTCTTCCTGCGAGGTAGGGTGGTCGTTTTGTAACCGCACCTGGCGTACGCACCATCCGTTTGTGCTTTGGAAGCTTGCCTGTCGTGCAGCCGCAACCGGCATTGCGATGCGCGGAGTGTGAATATGCCGTGATGATGGTTTACCTGGGGCTTAGGCGGTTTCGGCTGTTTGGTCTTTCTCACTAAGAGGCAGTGGGATGATAGAGCCGATGCCGGCGGCAAGCAGCATGGGTATGATTCCCTGGACCGGGAAGCACAGGACCAGCAGCAGCATCACGAAGATAGGCTGCCTCATCATGGCGCCCAAGGCCCCGGCGGTGCAGACGCACAGGCAGAAGGTGGGGTTGATTCCCGTGAGGGCCGCCATCGCGAACCCCAGGGAAATACCTGAAAAGATCATGGGGAAGAACTTGCCGCCCTTCCATCCGAAGGAGATGCACACATTCAGTACGATGGGTTTGATGGCTGCGGTAAGGATCAGGCTGCCCATGCCGATGGCCATCCAATGGCCCTGCAGCAATTCGGATTGGGCTTCGCCGGCGAACAAGGTATTCGGAAGCAGGCAGCCGGCTAAGCCCAAGATCGATCCGGCAATCAGAGCTTTCATCAGGGGGCGGTTGCCCAGCTTATCGGAAGCCTTTTCCGATGCCACTCCGGATACATGGCAGATCAGACCTAGGATGCTGCCCGCAAGCGCAAGGGGCACGAGCAGGGCCCATTCGGCCTTACCCGCTTCAAAGCCATCGAAGTGCGGGATGCCGCTTCCTCCTCCGAACAGGTTCCTCAGCAGCACCACGGCACCCAGGGAAGATGCGATGGCGATGGTATAGACGATCGCCTTCCTCCGTTTCGACATCTGGGACTGGGCGGGGTTTTGATTGCTTTCCGCATCCAAGCCCGGAACGGCGAAGCCGAAGAGGGGTGCGTCGAAGACCGCCGCCAATATCGCGGCGATTCCCGCGCCTGCCAGTTCTTGGAATTCCTTCCCTAAGAACTTCAGGCGGTCGCCAACCCACGTGCACATACCTGCGATAACCCCGACAAGACCCGCTTCGGGGCCGATGGACGCGCCGAAGAGGAGCGGCACCAGGGCGCAGGCGAAGCACTGGGGGAGCCTTTCGTATTCGTACCGGCTGGTTTTCTTCACTTCGGCCATGACCTCGTTCATATCCTGAGGGAGGCCGGGGGATTTCTTCTGAAGCAAGCCTATGATGAGCGCTCCTGCCAAGCAGACGGGAAGAGGCCACCACCAGAAACCGATGCCGTTGATAGCCTGGGTCGTATCGATGCCCAAGCACTGGGGGAGGGTGCTCCAAAGCAGCTCGATACCCTTGTTCATCAGGAAGAAGAAAGCCCAGCAGAATGCGCCTGCGAAGGCGCCTAGAATCATCGTTGCAAGGGCGTACAAGAAGATTGCGCGTGGTTTCATCCGGTTCCTTACTGACTTGTTGGCGACCTTTCCATTATCGCATCTGCTTTCAGCAGAGCGCGCCGTATTCCAACGAATGTCCAGCTTCCATCGAACCGTATCGCCTTGCGGCAAGTCTTTTCGGGTCGGCCTGATTTGCTTTTCCACCTGCGATGCTTTGCCGGATGGGGTATCCTAGTGAAAGTCTTTTGCTATCGGACAGAAAGGTTCCCCATGCAGGATTACAAGCGCGAGTTCATCGAATTCATGGTCGAAAGCGACGTTCTGAAGTTCGGCGAGTTCACTCTCAAGAGCGGTCGTAAGTCCCCCTTCTTCATGAATGCCGGCGCCTATGTTACCGGCAACCAGCTTCGCAGGTTGGGCGAATACTACGCGAAGGCCATCCATGAAACCTTCGGCGATGACTTCGACGTATTGTTCGGACCTGCATACAAGGGCATCCCCCTGGGCGTTGTCACCGCCATCGCTTACGACAACCTGTATGGCAAGGAAATTCGCTATTGCAGCAATCGCAAGGAAGCAAAGGACCATGGTGCCGATGCGGGCAACCTTCTGGGTTACGTACTGCAGGACGGCGACCGCGTGGTCATCATTGAAGACGTCACCACTTCTGGCAAGTCCATCGACGAAACCTATCCGCTCATCAGCGGCGTTGCCGATATCGAAGTGAAGGGCCTGATGGTTTCCCTCAACCGCATGGAAGTGGGCAAGGGCGGTAAGAAGGCTGCCATCGATGAGGTTTCCGAAAAGTACGGTTTCCCCACCGCCGCGATTGTCGACATGGCAGAAGTGACCGAATACCTGCATAATCGCGAAGTGAACGGCCGCGTAGTCATCGATGATGGCATCAAGGCTGCCATCGACGCCTACTACGAGCAGTACGGGGCAACTGAATAGTCCCATCTATGACCCACCCCAGGTCACCTGCGATTTTTCCCGTGCGAAATATGTAACAATTGGATTGTCGCCAGCACCTCCTTTGTTCCTGGGTGCTGGCGATTTCTATGGTATGGACAAAAGGGGTTTTCCGTGCAAAGCGGCATTTCACTGCATGTTCTGGCAAGCGGCAGCAAGGGCAATAGCTCGGTTGCGATCAACGAGGCAACGGGTGAAGGGGTCCTGATCGATTGCGGGTGCCGTCGCATGGATCTGGCTTCCTTTTTTCAGGAAACCGGAAACGATCCGCGTAAGATCCGTGCCGTTCTTATCACGCACGACCATAGCGACCACATCAAGTCCTTGGCCATGCATATGCGTTTCTTCAAGAAATACGGCATCAATCCGCCTGTCTTTACATTGGATCCATTGATCAAGCCGTGTCGGGAAAAAACCGATACGGACAAAGGGCAGCTGGCTGATTTCGAAGTGGTACGGTTCGATGACAGCATCCAGATAGCTGGTTTGGAAATTGCTCCGTTGCCGACGAGCCATGACGCCACGGCGTCATGCGGGTTCTTCATTCAGAGCTGCCATCAATGCGACGAATCCCTTGCGTTTATCACTGATACAGGCATACTTCCCGACGAAAGCGCCTGCATGCTGTCGCGGGCGCGCCTTGTTGCAATCGAATGCAATCACGATGAGAAGATGCTGAAATACGGTGACTATCCCCGTTTCCTGAAGGAGCGCATTGCGTCGGATAAGGGGCATCTTTCCAACGCCCAGGCAGTCGACCTGCTGCAACGTTATCTGGGGTCTTCCTGCGAAGCGCTTGTTGCGATGCATCTCTCGCAGGAGAACAATCTTCCCTCTATCGTGCGCGAAACCGTACAAGGAGCCTTGGACGAAATGGGGTCTAGCGCCAAGCTGCATGTGGCAAAGCAGTATTCGCGCGTGAGTGTGGACTAGAGGTTGAGAGTGGAAGCGGGCTTGGTTTCTGCTTGCCAGGTCATGGATTATCATATCTTACGGAAATCAATCATCCCGATGTAAACGTAGTCGAACGAAAGGAACGATCATGGCGCGCATCAAGGTGAACTTCACGGCGGAGGAAAAGAAGCTGCTCAAACGCTTGGATATTGCCGGTAGTTTCAATTCGCTCAGCTTGGATGACCTGCTCGAAATCGACAACGCGGTTACGGAGTTGCTGATGGACGAAGGCATCGACGACGAGGGAAAAGTAAATGCCCTCGGACGTGTGTGCGAGGGCATTATCGAAAAGCTTGCTGACGAAAGCTAGGCTATGCTTGTATCAGTGTCTTACGAGGCTACTCGGGAAGGCCTTTCTTGGAATGGCCTTTTGATAAAACTGAAGATGTCTTGGAACATCTCGCGCAGGCTGCCGAAATCGACGGCGCCATCATCGTAGCCCCCCAACAGCCAGTCGGTGCTTTCTGCTTGCTTGGGGCACTGGGTCCCGACGGGGCAGGTGAATGCACCCTGCTGCTCGAATGCGAAGCGTTGCCAGTCGTTCTGATGCGTCTCTTTGTAGCTTGCGAAATCGATTGTGCTTTCTTTAATCATTGTGCTTCCTTCTCTTCTGCTTACGCGTTCGGGCTTCGAGCTTAATAAAGCCATCTTCAGAAACAATGAAGCCTATGTATGCTTTTCATTAAATCGGCGAGCGTGTGCTCTCGGGGTCTGAGAGGCATCGAATGTGCTTTCCAGGCTGGGGAGAGGCTTGCGTTTGAGGTTGGGGAACCAAGTTGCATTTTTTCTCTTGAGCCTGTTCAACGGCCATTTTCTTATCTGCCTTGCTGGAATGGAAACCAGGGCGCACTAGGAGTCTTCGGATTCAGTTGGCAACTGAGGAATTACTCATCCTTGCTCGATATAGTGGGCATCAAATTTCCACATTCCGCGTTCAGTAGATGCGGGGTGTGGTTCTGTGCTCATGTTCAAGCAAAGGATCAAGATGTTCTGCTCGAATTGCGGAAGCAAGCTTCCCGAAAATGCAAAGTATTGCGAAAACTGCGGCGATTTGGTGAAGGAAACCGGAAACGCGGTTAAGGCTGACGTGCGACCAATCGATGGAAGCTATACGCCTCCTGCTGGATCCGTTGAAGGCGAAGCGGCGACTGAAAACCTTCAGCCCCAGGTAGAAATCCCCCAAGCACCAATCGGAACACCCGAGGAGGATATTTGCAAAGAGGAATATGCTGGCTCGGAGAAACCGCAGGAAAGCGTCGCCTTTGCGTTTGGCCAGGCAATCGGAGCCGGTAAGAATGCGTTTTCCCAGGCAGTCGGGGAGGCGAAGAACGCGTTTTCGCAGGCGGCCGGCAGTGTTGGCGGCCAGGTGGAAAGTGCTTCAGGGGACGATGCATCGCCTGCCTCTGTCAGCGGTGTTGCTAGGATGAATGAATTCCTTTCCGACAAACGAAAGGTTGTGTTGGCGCTTTGCGGTGCCGGCCTGCTGGTATTGGTGCTGTTCATTTCCTTATTAGCGGTTTCGTGCTCAGGTTCTGGCAAGGATGAATTGGATGCCTCGAATACGGCGTTTGTGGGGAAGACTTACGACCTCACTGTTTCTGCCCATTGTAGGGAAAACCTGTTGTTCAGCTGTTATGACGTCGAGGTGTTGATTGACGACCAGCCGATCGGCGTGGTCGAACATGGTGAAGACGCTACCCTGGAAACCCAGATTTCCTCAGGCAACCATACGTTCTCGGTTCGCGAAGAGGGAACGGAATCCGCAAGGTTCTCGCAGGATTTCGAAATGCCCGAAGGTCCTGCGGAAATCAGCTGCGAATTCTCCTGCCATTCCGACGATATCGATGTCGATAATTTCACAATCGAGAGCCTGGAAGAAAGCGGGATAAAGGCCGATTCCAAGGAAGAGGAAACCGACGCCGATTCCGAAAAGAAGGATGAAGAGAAGAAGGCCGGCGAAGATGAGATGGTAGAAGAGAAGAAGGATTCCGAAAAGACCGATGCTTCCGATTCCGACAAGAAGGAATCTGCTGAAGTTGATGACGCAAGCAAGGAAACCGAAAAGACCGAAGCCGATCCCAACAAGGTGAAGACACCCACTTCTTCTGCCAGTGCGGCAGATGACCCCTATGAAGACGTGCAGAAGCAATTCACTGATGCAGGCTTCACCAATGTAGTGGTAACGCCCTGGTACGACCTCGATAGCAAGGATGGCGGATTCTTCCAAGGCTATCCTTACGAGGTGTGCGATGTTGCCATCAATGGCGAGTTGAGCTTCGACGAAGGTGCCGTATATGACAAGGATGCTGCGGTCGAAATCTGGTACCACATGTATAAGTACGATGACCCTTCGATTACCTATAACTACTATTCCGTTGCCGATCTTCAAAATGACTTCGAAGCAAACGAGATGAGGGCCAAGGAGAATCACGAAGATGAACTGGTCCAAATCGAAGGATATATCGTAAGCATCGAGTCGAATGGGAGTTATATAACACTCGATTCGACTACAAATTCCTTCTATTTGAACGGTATCGATTGCTGGCCAGATACAGATGAGATTAAGGCATCTTTTACAAATTATTCGGTTGGCGATTGGGTCTGTATCCAGGGCGAGATCACTTCAGTAAGTGGGTTCGGGTCGTATTACGATGTTGAGATCCATCGCTTTTTGTAACGGTGCTTAGATGCAAAACGATGATTTCCAGACTTTTAAAGGCATAGAAAAGCGGATGGTCCGAACGGGCCATCCGCTTTTCGTGCGATTTGAAACCGCAGCGTCGAAGTGGCTGATGCTAAGCAGGGGCTAGTCCTGGCAGCGCTGGGAGCCTTCGAAAGTGAAGCGGCCCATCTTGGTGCCACCCAGGATGTGCAGGTGCAGATGACCGACGGTCGCTGCACTGTCGGGGCCGGTGTTAATGACGGTGCGATAACCGGATTCATACACGCCCTTCGCCTTGGCGACTTCGGGGACGACCTTCAGAAGGTGAGCCAGAACATCTTCGGGGACATTGTCCTGAAGGTTGTCGAAGTGCTGCTTGGGAACAACCAGGGTGTGGACAGGTGCTTCGGGCTCGATATCATCGAAGGCGTAGCAGATGTCGTCTTCGTAGACTTTCTTGGAAGGAATTTCTCCTGCAATCAGCTTGCAGAACAGGCAATCAGCCATGGTTGAACCTCTCTTCGTTCGTGTTCGTGCTGTAAGACGAGATGGATTGCATTCGCATTTGCGCGGGAATGCAATGTTCTCTCGCAGGCTATTCTAATTGGTCGGGCTTTCATTTGAAAGAAGCTCGTAATCCAATCACCAGAGCGGATGATTGCCCTTCTTTGTTTCCCCTGAATGTCGTTTTGCTCTGCGGAGCCGCCTTTTTAGGTCGGATTTCTTGAAGAAGGCGGCTCAATGCGTACTATACGTTCGGTAGTGTTTTTCCAATTCGAGATAACAAAGTGGAGTTCCATGATCTCTTCCAATCAGATAGCTGTCCTATCCCAAAGCTTGGGCTTACATGCGTCTGTCTGCCCTGGTGAAGATAGCGTTCTCTGCAACGATGCGAATGGCTGCAAGGAAGAGGCGGAATCTGTTCTGCGCAATATGCCTTTGCTTGAGAAGGCCGATTTAGTGACTTCGCAGGGCGATCTTTCCCGCAAAGGCGAAGAAGTGCTCGAATCCTATCGGGTATCAGGTGCGGTAATACTTGCGATTGGCAATGAACCCGGTGTCTTTCCTTTTTCGCATCAAATGCCTATGGGGATGCTTACCGTGAAGGAGCAGGTTCTAATCGAGCGTCAGATCGAACAGCTGCTAGAGGCGGGTGTTTCCGATATAACCCTGGTTATCGGCCGCATGCGCGAGCAGTATTTCTATTTGAGCGAAAAGTACGGCGTCAAGTTGCTGACCTATTCCGACCATCAGAATCGCAACGATCATGCTGCCGTTTTGATGATGGGCGACCATCTGCGCAATGCGTACATCTTGCGGGCGGGTGAGTACTACGAGTGCAATCCCTTCGCTTCTCATGTTTTCAAGAGCACTTGCCTGGGTCTGCCCGCGAAGTCACAGGATGGAGGTCGGGTTATTTCCTGCGAAGCCGGTTCGGTGCGCATCGTGGGGCCGGTGTTCCTTGATCGGGATGACGCGGAAAAACTGCTGGATATTATCGGGGACTCCTACGACCTTCCCGGGACGCTTTCGATGGCTTGGGAAGATTTCCTCTTTGATCGGGCGAATGGCTTCGATCTTTCGGTTCGCTTGTATCCTTGCGGTTCCATCCGGCGCTTCGAAACCTTAGAGGACCTATGCTCTTTCGACCCTGACTTCATCTTGAATCTGGACCCGCAGATTATGGAGAACATTCATAAGGCATTGGGTCGCGATTGCGGAAAGATTTCGGGCTTTTGTCCTATCGGGTCCGGAATGACGAATCTTACATTCATGTTCTTTGCAGGAGGGGTGCCTTATGTGTACCGTCACCCTGGAAATGGCACCGAATCGGTGGTGAACAGGCAGGCAGAAAGCCGAGCAATTCGCATTGCCCACGAATTGGGCTTGGTCGATTCCTTTATCGATGGGGATTCGAGCAGGGGATGGTTGGTGTCCGATTATCTTGCCGACTGCGTACCTTTCGACTATACGGACCAGGATCATGTTGCCAGGTCGTTGGCTGCGATTCGAACGCTCCACGAAAGCGGGGAGGGTATCCCTTATTCTTTCGACCCATATCAGGATGCAATGAAGCTTTTGGACGTGCTTCGCAGCGAAGCTTATCCTCTACCAAGGGACTTTCCCCAGATGGAGGAATGCGCCTGCCAGCTTGCCGAGCATTTCCATGCCGAATCAGGCGAGCCGGTGTTGTGCCATAACGACTTCTATGCTCCGAATATCCTCATCCATGGCGATGACCTGGACTTGATCGACTGGGAATACGCCGCGATGAGCGATTATGCGAACGAAATCGGCAATTTCGTTTCCCAGGGATCCGGTTATAGCATCGAGCAGGCCCAAGATATCTTACCGTACTACTTCGGCAGGAAGCCGTCCTTCGAAGAGATGCGCCATTGCATGGCCGCCATCGGCATCGTCGGCTTCCAGTGGTACGTGTGGGCATTGTTCAAGGAAATGAAGCGCCAGTCTGTGGGTCCGTGGCTGGAAACCTACTATCGCGCCGCTAATCTGTTCGGCCCTTATGCCCTGTCGTTGTACTGAAAAGCCACAAGTCGCGCTTGCATGAAGAAAAGGGGAGGCATCGATTATGATGCTTCCCCATTGCATGCGATAGAGCTTGTGTGTTGAGCGGCCGTCCCGATGACCGGAAGCGGAGAATGCTCTTAATCCTTGCGAGGCTTGTAATCGTTCTTGAAGCCGCATTCCCTGCAATAATAGGTAGCGGTCTTCTTGCCGAGCGCGCCTCCGACCAGACCTACAGGTCCCAGAAGAATCGCACCGGCAGCCGCCTTACCAGCCGAGAAACCCTTCTTAGATTCATCGACCATTACCCAGCCTTCAACTTCGCCGCACGCAGGGCACTTATCGGGAGCTTCGCTTGCCATGTTTCCTCCTAATGGTAGAAAGCAATCATCTCGTTATCGCCAAACAAACCGCTTCCATTCGAGGCTTGATAAGCAAGATGCAATCCAGCAGAAAAGCAGACACATAGTCGAGAAATGGGCGGGCTGTTTGGTCGGTGTTCATTGTATATCAGTAGCTAGGGACTCTGATTCTGGGATGTCGTTTTTTACAATGATAAGGCGATAAATGTTCAAGATGTCTTATTCCCTATGACTCCCCGGTCTTATTGCGCTAAATAATCACTCACCTGCTTCCAGGCGGATCTTGAAGGCGATGCTGCGCGTGGTTTCCAGCTTGTCGAATTGGATGACATATGCTCCGCGTTCGGCATCGATGTCGACTACTGTTCCGCGACCGAAGGTCCGGTGAACCACCACGCTTCCCTTGGTGAATCTGGGTGCGCTTCCCGATGGGGTGAGGGTGCGTGCATGCGCCTTGATAAACGCCCGTGCCTGACTGATCGATTCTTCGGGCGGTTCGGGCGCGAACTCGATGTGCCTCTTGTCGATATCGAGGACGAAACGCGAAGGATAACGGGGAACACCATCCAGGTTGTATCCGTCCGCACCAGACAGATGCAGGGAATCCTGAGCTCGCGTGAGCGCTACGAATGCCAGCCTTCGCTCTTCTTCCATTCCTGCAAGGGTTTTCACTTTTCGAGAAGGGAATATGCCCTCATTCATTCCGCAGAGGAATACGTGGGGGAATTCCAGGCCCTTTGCCGCATGAACGGTCATAAGGCTTACCTTGTCTTTTGCTGTGGCCGTGTCTTGATTGGTAAACAGGCCCACGTGCAGGAGGAAGTTTTCCAAGCTGGCTTCTTCTCCGCAGGAAGTTTCGTATTCGTACACTGCTTGCTTGAGTTCCGCCAAGTTATCCAAGCGTTCCTGGCTTCCTTCTGTTCGCAGGGCATATTCGTATCCGCTTTCGTCCAGCAAATCTGCAAGCAGCTCCGATACCGGAAGTTGTGCGCTCTGCCCAGCATACGAATCGATGAGTTCGACGAATTCTGCCGCTTTCGTTCCACGCATGATGGGATCTTCGAGGTTTCGCTTCAGGGCCTGGTACAGGGTGCAGTTTTCCCTGTCTGCTTTATCCCTCAAAAAGCGCATGCGCTTTTCGCCGAGGTTGCGCTTGGGTTTGTTTGCGATGCGGGCGAATGCCAAGTCGTCTGCAAAGGCGATCATACGCAAGTAAGACAGTGCATCCTTTACTTCCATACGGTCGAAGAACTGCGCTCCACTGTGGATGGCATAGGGTATCTGCTCGCGCACGAAGGCCTCTTCTATGCTGCGGGAAACGTAATGTGCTCGGTACAGGACTGCGATATCGCCATATGAAGCACCTTGCTGCAGCAATTCATCGATCCGCCGAGCGATCCATTCTCCCTCTTTCGCGCAATCGGGGGCGCAATGGCATTCCACTACGGGACCGTCGTGACGCATGGGAATCAGGTCCTTCTTCATGCGGGTTTCGTTGCGGGATATCAGCGAGTTAGCCGCGTTCAGGATCTGCGGTGTGGAACGGTAGTTGTCGTTCATGACAACCGTCTTCACATTGGGGTAGCGCTTGTCGAAGTCAAGCAGATAGCGTACGTTGGCCCCACGCCAGGTGTAGATGGTCTGGTCGGGGTCACCAACCACGAACAGGTTTCCGTGATAACCGCAGAGCGCTTCCATGAGTTCTATCTGCAGCGCATCGATGTCCTGGAATTCGTCGATCATGATGTATTCCAGGCGCTTCTGCCACTTCAGCCTGATTTCGTTGTTGGTTTGGAAGATGTGGAGTGTGAATTTGATCAGGTCGTTGTAGTCCAGGCCGAAGCATTTCTTTTCCTGGTAGAGGTATCCGTAGAAGATGATGTCGTCGGCTGCGGTTGCTTCAAGGTAACGCTGCTGGATCTGGTCGAGAGACATATCGATCATATAGCGGTAATAGAGCGGGTCCGCGAAAAGCTTGCGGACTTCTATCATGTCGCGTGCTTTGGAAAAGGTCATGTTGCGGAGCGACAAACCGCGCTCTTCGTAGATGATGCCCAACATCGCATCGATGTCGGAATTGTCCAGGACCATGAAGCTTTTGGGGTAGGAGACGGCATTCGAGTCTTCCTGCAGGATGGAAACGCACATGCTGTGGAATGTGCCAACGAAAGCCGTGTCGTTGTCGCCCGTGAGCTTGTGGATGCGCTGGCGCATTTCGCGTGCGGCCTTGTTGGTAAAGGTGACGCACATGATGTTGTTGGGCATAACACCCAGGTCATTCACCAGGTATGCGAATCGACGGGAAAGCACATGGGTCTTTCCCGAACCGGCACCTGCGATCACTCGCACGTATCCTTCGGTGGAGCTGACCGCTTCTGTTTGCGATGGATTCAATCCCAACAGGGCGGTTTCGCCTTCGGCTTCTGCAAAGCGCGATACCGCTGTGGCATTGGCGGCGGCGATTATTTCGCTGATCATCTTGGGATTGAAGCCGGTTTCATTCACTGCATCCTCCTTCTTCCTGCCGCAATGATACCTGTTCGGCTTAGAAATTGGAACGGATGTACGTATTATATGGAAAACAGCACCCTTGTTTGTCTTTCGGGTTGGCCTTTTCCCTTGCTGAGGTCACCCACAAGTGGCTTCTTGCCCGGATCGCCGTCGTTTCGGCCGATTCGCAATAGAAAATTTTTCGCTTTTGATTGCGGAGCTCTAGGACAGGTTCAGGGATTGAGCGGTTTTCGTAATCGATACCAGGCCCCCCGTTACGGCGGAGCTTGCCAGCTCGGCAAGGGTTTCCAAGGGCAGTTCGCTTTCCGTTCTGACCCATTGGTTGTAAAGGGAAAGAAGCCCTCCGCAGAAGTAGGCGGCGAATAGGTCGAAGTACGGACCTAGGTCTTCGGAGAGTGAGAGCGTGTCATCGTCGGCAACGGCTTTCGAGAGGGCGGGGAGCATCCGCGTGATCAGCTTGTCGGTGTCGCCATGCCCGAGCAATCCGAGGTTGCCATTGAAGCGCACGAGAAGTTCGAGTCCCAGGGTTTCGTAAAGCGCCATGACATCGATGCTTCCGTCTTTGTTCAGGATGGCGCCGTGCAGGATTTTGGCGATATGTTCGGCTTCATCTTGAATTCGCGAATCTATCAGGTCATCTATCGAATCGTAACGAAGATAGAAAGTCTTCCTGTCGATGTCGGCGCGTTCGGCCAGCTCTTTAACGGTGATTTTCTCCAAGGGTTTTTCGTCCAACAGCTCATCGAAAGCCCTCTGTATGGCGGCGTCGCTTCGGCGTTTGCGCCTATCCTGCTTCTGCTCTTTCTGAGCGGTATCCGAATGCTTCATGGTTTCCTACAATCCTTACGGTTTGGTTACATTGTCCACAAACCACGGCTTTATGTTGATTAGTCTCCAATTGCGAAATGTTTGGCAATTGAAGCGGATGCGCATCGATTTCTAAAATCCACAATGGCAGTAATACCACACTGTGGATTATAGATTGAGGTGCATTGAATGAAAGCGACAGAACAAGTAAAACGTGCGGCGATGATGAAGGCTGTCGATTATCTTTTGGAAGATCCCGAAAAGAACATCACCAAGATCATGGGTATGATCGACAAGGTTGCTCCGGCGGATCTTTTCGATTCGCAGCGCGATGCGATTCGCAACGCAATCGAGTCTAAGAACAACTGGTATCAGTTGATCATGAAGCTGATGGATCTGAATCCCCTGGTCCGTAATTCCCTGCTGAAGAACTTTGTGATCGATGGCAACCTGATGGCGTGGCCTGTTCAGGAAAAAATGCGCGTAAAGCACCAGTGCAATATTCCCTGGGCTATCCTGCTCGACCCCACCAGTGCATGCAACCTGCATTGCACCGGATGCTGGGCTGCGGAATACGGCCATTCCCTCAATCTGTCCTACGACGATATCGATTCCATCATCAAGCAGGGCACCGAGCTGGGAACCCGTGTGTACATCTACACCGGCGGTGAACCTCTGGTCCGGAAGAAGGACCTGATTCGCATCTGCGAAGCCCATCCCGATTGCAGCTTCCTGTGCTTCACTAATGCAACCCTGATCGACGAGGCGTTCTGCCAGGATCTGATCCGCGTGAAGAACTTCGTTCCCGCAATCAGCGTAGAAGGCAATGAGGAAACCACCGATAGCCGTCGCGGCCAGGGAACCTATGCCAAGGTACTCCGCGCTATGGAATTGCTGAAATCCCACGGCCTTCCTTTCGGCGTTTCTACGTGTATCACGTCTGCGAATGCGGAAGCCGTGTGCTCCGAAGAATTCGTAGATTGGCTGATCGACCAGGGATCCTTGTTCGCCTGGGTGTTCACGTACATGCCTGTGGGACAGGATGCGCCTACCGATTTAATGCTGACTGTGGAACAGCGTACGAAGCTGTATGACTTCATCCGCAAGATGAGGGAAGAAAAACCCCTGTTCATGCTGGATTTCCAGAATGACGGCGAGTTCGTGGGCGGATGCATCGCCGGTGGTCGTCGCTACTTGCATATCAACGCGGCAGGTGATGTTGAGCCGTGCGTGTTCGTCCACTATTCCAATGCGAACATCCACGACATGTCCTTGCTGGACTGTTTGAAGTCGCCTTTGTTCATGAAGTACCACGAAGGCCAGCCCTTCAACGACAACCTGCTTCGTCCGTGTCCCATGCTGGAGAACCCCGAGGCTCTAGAGCGCATGGTGGAAGAGTCCGGCGCCAAGTCTACGGATCTGACCGAACAGGAAAGCGTGCATCATCTGTGCTCCAAGTGCACGAAGTTCGCTGAAGAGTGGGCTGATGTTGCTGAAAAAATCTGGAATGACCAAGACGATCCCAGGGCGCCATATAGGGAAGACTGCCTGAGGTCGATGTCCGATAGCGATAAAGAGAAGTTTGCAAGACTGGGCAGGACGCTCTAGTATTGACAGCACGTGGTTTCGATTCGTATATCCAGTAGGAAGGAAGCATATGGCGAGCGAAATCGGTGCAGTTCCTACGCTGAATGGCACCCTCAGGTCCCACAACGTCCGCCTTCCGCAGGAAGCGCAGGCAGTTTCCGGAATCAATATCCTGGGAAGGACCATTCGGTCCCTTATCTGCTCCACAGATATCGCAATCATTCGCAATTGCGATGCCGATGCCGTATTCGCCGTTTATCCCTTCACACCTCAGCAGATCATCTCGAAGATGCTGGTGGAAGCTTCCTCTATCCCCGTGCTCGTTGGCGTTGGGGGAGGGCGAACGAGCGGAACCAGGTCGGCAATGCTCGCTAAAGATGCAGAAGCTGCGGGTGCGTACGGCGTTGTGCTGAACGCACCCGTGTGCAATGCCACGGTGGAAATGGTGAGCCGCATTATCGATATCCCCGTTATCGTTACGGTTGTGAATGACGATTTGGATGTGGTAAAGGCACGCATCGAAGCAGGTGCTTCTATTATCAACGTGGCTGCCGGGAAGGATACACCGGCGGTGGTGCGGACTATCCGCCATGCATTCCCCAGCTTGCCGATTATCGCTTCTGGCGGTGCGACGCCGGAAACCGTTGCGAAGACCGCAACGGCTGGCGCGAATTCCATCGTGTGCTTACCCCCTTCCATCCACGAGCTGTTTTCTTCGCTGATGGACGAATACAGGGGTGCGAATCTTGATGTTGAGGCCATCGGAGCAGATGAATCATCCGAAAAAGCAAGGCACCGCGTCGTTGAAAATAAACTTCGCCAGTTGCTTAATGACGGAGTGCTGCTTGGGTAGTCTTAGGTGTTGCTGGAAATAGTTCCTTTGCGGTTGAATACCCGATGCTTCAAGGTATAATAAACCCGATGGCGGCCTGTGGTTGTGTGTGGGCAGCCTCATTGCTGATGAGACGCTGCAAGCTGCTACTTGCGGCGTTTCTTTTTAATATCGCAAATCGTCTTACCCAGTGCGGGTAGGATCATCAGAATCGCAGTAATCAATGCAAGCACCGCTGTCGCGAGCTGAATGAGAGCAATCAGACTTTCCATATAACCACCTCCTTCCCTTACGGTATAAGAGGCGTACCCACTCACAGGGCTTATGCCATCGAGCGCGGATATGGTAACAGGGTGGGTTTGACAAAAAGCTTACAGAATTACTTTTCGACCTGATTTATTTAGTTGAAGAATTACGTGTTAAAAGAGTGGATATGTCTCAGATACTGTTACGTCTCTTAAATTCCTGGTAACTTCCCAAACCGTAGTGAAGCCAAAGCTTAGGGTTTGCAAGCTCTTCGCTTGTAAAGGAAATGTCTTTGTTGTCAAATCGAATAATACGTCCTGTTGACTTTCGCTTTGTAACCTTTCCTTTTCCATATTCGACATGTTCAACGGAAGAATCTATGGGAAAGGCGCACTCTCTGAAGGGTACCTGTTTGTTGAAGCGTTTCTTGTATTGACTTACTTTATCTTGATCCACCAATATCAAAACTTTTGATGCAAAATCTTGCATCAAATAATTGTGTATTTCATTATTTTGATGGATTACTTGAATTGTGTTTCCGTTTTCAGCAATAAGTCGTCCAAGGCCTTTGCGAGGATGCTCAACAAGGATTATTTCTTGATAGATCTTTAATCGAGGTTTTTTACGGCGACCAACTGTTCGCTTTTTGGTAGCCGAGCTATAACCCGGCATGGGTTCTTTGCGTCTTATCTCATCTTCTGCTTCGACATATCTGCCGCAAAACTTCCAGCTTCCAAATCCGTAATCGTGATGGAGTCTACCAATAACTGCGCATTTGCCTTTTTCTCTATAATGAATGCATTTTGTGCAGCTACGTCTTCCCCTATGGGGAGAATCACCCGATGCGGTGTATTCGATAACAAATCCATCTTTCCAAGCCATGTTATTCTCCGTGTAAACTTGAGGTGGTTTGAAATACGTTCCGAATAGTCTGGTGCTTTCAGTATAACGTGGTATTTTCGGTTCAAGTACTCCTTTTGTATTGCCCCATTATTGTCGTCATTCTTTATTAAAGCGTTGTTGACAAATACATCAACCTTGTTCAGTGTTCGTTTCAGTGAAATAAAGACGTCGTCGCTATTCCTATTGGGCTATTATTGACAGTTAGGTTTTTTGATTCCTAACACTTCAAGTCCCCATAAGGGTCTTAAAGTTCAATGATGGTGAAAAAGGGGAGCGGCATGGAATATCTCGACAACACTGGAAGGCAGCGTTTAGGGGACGCTCTTAAGAAGGCCATCGATGATGATGCGAAGCTCTCGATCATCGCCTCTTACTTTACCGTCTTCGCCTTCGGAGAGCTGAAAGAGGAATTCTCCAAAGTCGAAGAATTGAGATTCATTTTCAGCGAACCGACTTTCGCAAAACGCATGGAGGAAGAAAAGGGGCCGAAGGAGTTCGAGCTGCGCCGCAAGGATCGTGAGCGTGGCGTAGGTGGTACGGGCTTAGAGCTCAATCTCCGAAACAATTTGAATCAACGCGCCTTGGCCCGTGAATGTGCCGAGTGGGCACGCAAGACCGCCCAATTCGCCACCGCCCGTCAAACCGGGATGATTGGGACAAGCGGAAGCTATCATGTGCAGAATGCCGCTTCCGAGTCGCACGCGTTCATGGGGTCGGCGTCCAACTCCTTCACCCTGGAGGGCTTGGGTTACGAGCGCCGTCCGGGCGTTGTCACAGGCGTGAGCCACTTCCAGACTACGGCGGAATCTGCAGGCCTGAAGGCCATGTTCGACGGAATTTGGGATAATCCCTCCCTTGTTCAGGATGTCACCGATCAGGTGGTAGCCCAGATAGAGACGCTCTATCGCGAGAATTCGCCGGAATTCGTGTACTTTCTCACGCTCTATCACATTTTCAGGGACTTTTTGGAAGACGACCGTGATGATCCGATGCTTCCTGGGCTCAAGTTCGAGGAGTCTGTGGTTTGGAACAAGCTCTACGACTTCCAGCGCGATGCGGTGGTGGGTGCCATTCGCAAGCTCGAAAAGTACAAGGGATGCATCATCGCCGACAGCGTGGGCCTGGGAAAGACCTATGAGGCCCTGGCCATTATCAAGTACTACGAAGAGCGCAACGGCCGCGTTTTGGTGCTGTGCCCCAAGCGCCTGCGAGAGAATTGGACCTTGTGGCGACGCGGCAACGACGACCGCAACCCCTTGGCGGATGATCGCTTTGCCTACGATGTGCTTAACCATACCGATCTTTCCCGCTACCACGGTATGAGCGGCGATATCGATTTGGAACACATCCGTTGGGAGAACTACGACCTGCTGGTCATAGACGAATCCCATAACTTCAGGAACAAATCCACGGACTCCGAAAAGAAGGACCGCTATACCCGTCTGATCGAAGACGTTATCAAGAAGGGTGTCCGCACTAAGGTGCTCATGCTTTCGGCCACGCCGGTGAACAATCGCCTTCTCGACCTGCGCAACCAGATCGAGCTCATCACCGAGGGTGACGATGCGTATCTAGCTGAAACCGACGGCATTTCGTCCATCACCCAAGTGACGAAGATGGCTCAGGCGCGATTCAATGAGTGGAGCAGGTTGCCCGATGGGGACCGAACCACGGAAAGCTTTGTCAATGCTGTCAATGCGGACTACTTCAAGCTGTTGGATGTACTCACCATCGCCCGTAGCCGTAAGCACATCACCAAGTATTACGGTGCTGCAAGCGGCACCTTCCCGCAGCGCAGACCGCCGCTTTCCTTCCGTACGCCAATCGATGCCAAGGGCGAGCTTCCTCCTATTGCAGAGCTGAACGACATGATCTCCCAGCTCACGTTTGCCCAGTACCAGGTTCTTTCCTATATCCGTTTCGACAAGCGTAAGAAGTACGAAGACCGTTATGGCGATACTTGGGGTAAGGATTTTGAAAGCCAGATGCACCGCACTGCTGCGGTTGCCAACCTCATGCGCGTGAATGTGCTCAAGCGCATGGAGTCCTCGGTCGAGAGTTTCCGGTTGACGCTTAGGAAGATTCTGGGTGCTTGTCTGGACTTGAGGGCAAGGCTCGAAACCGCAGGCCAGGCATCCTATGATGGCGGTAATTGGGAAGACGACTTCGACGATGACGATGCGGCAGAAGAATTCGCCGCTGGCGGTAAAGTTCAAGTTGACTTGCGCGACGTGGATACCCTGCGCTTGGGTCAGGATTTGGACTACGACATCGAACACCTGAAGGCGCTGCTTGCTTATGCGGACGCGGTCACGCCAGAGCGCGACGCTAAGCTTATCCAGCTCAAGCAATTCATCGCCGAAAAGGTTTCCAATCCTTACAATCCTGGCAATCGAAAGGTGCTGGTCTTTTCTGCATTTTCCGATACGGTGGACTACTTGTACGAGCAGTTGGCTCACGTGCTCAAGGACGAACTGGGTCTTGAATGCGCCAAGATCACCGGAGGGGGTTGCAAGACCTATTCCCTCAAGATTCCCAGGCTTACCTTCGAAAACGTGCTATGCCGTTTCTCCCCAAAGTCGAAGGATCTTTCGCAGGAGCAGTTGGCTAAGGGCGAGATCGACGTGGTGTTCGCCACGGATTGCATTTCGGAAGGCCAGAACCTGCAGGACTGCGACTGCCTGGTCAACTACGACATCCACTGGAACCCCGTGCGCATCATCCAGCGGTTCGGCCGCATCGACCGCCTGGGTTCCACCAATACCCAGATTCAGTTGGTCGATTTCTGGCCCGACATCGAGCTTGACGAATACATCCAGCTTGAAGGTCGCGTAAAAGGTCGAATGGCTTTGATGGATGCCAGTGCTACCGGCGAAGAAAACGTCTTTGAAAGCAAGTCGAATACGGAAATGAACGACCTGAAATACCGTCGTCAGCAGCTGGAGCAGTTACAGAATGAGGTTTTGGATCTGGAAGACATCTCGGGCGGTATCTCCATCACCGACTTCGCCTTCGACGATTTCCGCGTGGAGCTGCAGCGTTATGTGAAGGAGCATGACGGATTGCTTGAGACCACCCCTATGGGCATGCATGCGGTGGCACCGATTCCCGATGAATTGCGTGGCGAAGTGGCTCCAGGTGTTGTGTTCTGCCTCAAGCAGAACGATCCCGCCAGGGACCCGAAGGATTCCAACCCTACGTTCCCGTACTGCGTCGTCTATGTCTCCGCGGACGGATCCAAGGTGACCAAGCATACCCAGCCAAAGACTGCCTTGGACGTGATGAGGGCGGCATGTTCGGGGTATTCTGAGCCGATCGGAGAGCTGTGCGGCAGGTTCAATCGCGAGACGAAGGACGGAACCAAGATGGAGCGCTATACCGAGCTCTTGGATGTGGCGGTCGCACAGATCACCGGCGTGCAGGAGGAAAAGGGTATCGAATCCCTCTTCAGCTTGGGTGAGGTGGGAAGCGGTGTGTCCCTGGGATTTGATGATTATTCCCTGGTGAGCTTCCTTGTTTTGATGGAAGGGTAGCGCATGGACTGGAATCAGGTATTCAGGCTTCCAAACGCGGCACTTGCGGGTGACAGGCGCATCCCGAAAACGGTTTTGGTGTCGCAGGCGGGTTTGACTAAGCACGAGCAAAAGGTCTTGGACAAGGTTTCAAGTGTGAGGCACTTCGCCACGGTGCAGAAGTCAACGACTAGGATCCTTCCGTGCATTGACGATGAGAGGGATATTCAGGGAATCGTGTTCCTGCAGTGCGACATGGCGGGCGGATCGGAAGCGTATGCCGAAGTGGCAAAGCTGCTGCATAAGTGCTTTCCCAATCCAACAGTTATTGCGTTCAATGGATCGGGTTCTGTTTGCATTTCGGTTGCGTTGACTAGGAAGAGCCTTTCCGAAAAGGGTGCGGTAACTGTTGATGCAGCAGAAGGAACGGGTGCTTTCCGCGAAACGGACCAAGCGTATGGGCTGTTCCTTGAGTCGTTGGCCTTCGATAGCCTTGCGCAGGATGACTTGTTTGCCTTTGTTTCTGAAATCGCATGGAAGGTAAGGCTTTCACGCTCTATTCCTGCTTTGGGTTTCTTTCCGGAATGCAGCGAGAATAATAGAGTGCTGTTCGAGGGGCTTACGGCAAAATTGGACCAGCTGGAAAAAGAATCATCTGAACTTGCTCAATTGCGGAAGTCCAGCGATTTGAGTATGAACGAGAAAGCTCAAATTAGGATGAAGCAGAAGGGGATAGAGAAGGAACTTGCGAGCGTTGTCGCAAGCGTTAAGGAGATATGTCATGGATAACCAGATCAAGCAGATGGACCTGGAATCGAAGGACCTGGTGGCAGAGCGCATCGAGCGGATGAAGGCCCTGTTCCCCGAGATCGCAACCGAGGGAGACGGCTCCATCGACTTCGAGAAGCTGCGCCTGATCCTGGGTGATGAGGTGGATGAGGGAGACGAGCGCTACGCCTTCACCTGGCCGGGCAAGGCCGACGCTATTCGCCAGAGCCAGACCGTCTCTACCGCCACCCTGCGCCTCTGCCCTGAGGAGAGCGTTGACTGGGATACAACCCAGAACCTCTACATCGAGGGAGACAACCTTGAGGTACTTAAGCTCCTACAGCGCGGCTACCACGGCAAGGTGAAGCTTATCTACATCGACCCGCCCTACAACACGGGCCACGACTTCGTGTACAAGGACAGGTTCGGGGACACGATCGAGAACTACAAGGAGCAGGCGGGCCTTGCTGGGCAGTCAAATGCTGATACAAGCGGGCGTTTTCACAGCGATTGGTGCTCCATGATGTACCCGAGGCTGAGACTTGCCAGAGAACTGCTCAGTGACGATGGGGCTATCTTCATCAGCATCGATGATAACGAATCGAAGAATCTTCGTGCCATTTGTGATGAGATTTTTGGCGAAGCGTGCTTTGTCGGTGATATCGCATGGCAGAAGACATATTCACCTAGAAACGATTCAAAGGGCATCCCCGCAGAGATTGAGCACGTGCTAGCGTATTCCAGAATGCCTGAATGGATTCCGGGTCGACTGCCACGAACTGCTGAGATGGACGAGAGGTATTCGAACCCTGATGGAGATCCCAGACCATGGAAGGCTGCCGATGCATCTGCTCCAGGAGCTTTCACTCATCAAGGAATGGTTTATGCCATTCAACACCCCATCACTGGAGAGCTGCTGTACCCCCCGAACGGGCGGTGCCGCCCGTTCGGGGGGTACAGCATGCTCGAAATAATGAATGAGTGGGCTGAATATGAATGGCGAGACATTCATGATGAAGCGAAGCGTGCTGAACTATGCGGGATTTCCGAGAAGGACGTTCGTTCTGGCGTGCAGGCTCTTATGCTCAAGAAACCCTGTGATGACACTTACAGAAAAGCTCGACGGAGGTACGAGCAAGGTAATTGGCCCATACTCTATTTCACTAGCGGCGGTAATGGTGGTATGGCATGCAAACGCTATCTAGACGCTATGGAGGGAAGAATGCCGACCAACCTTTGGCCATATTCTGAGGTCGGTCATACCGATGAGGCAAAGAAGCAGTTGAAAGCCCTCTTTGGTGGTTCCGCACCATTCGACACTCCTAAGCCCGTGCGTCTCATCGAGCGAATCTTGACCATAGCGAGTAGTGCTAACGCCGTCGTTCTTGACTTCTTCTCGGGTTCTGCAACCACTGCAGAGGCAACGATCCGCAAAAATACCGAGGATGGTGGAAACCGAAAGTTTATCCTCGTTCAAATACCCGAGAATGCTTCAGGACAGTTCTCGACACTTGCTGAAGTCGGCAAGGAGCGTATCCGCCGTGCAGGCGCGAAAATCACAGCCGAGGTCGAGGAATCGAACCGCCAGCTCCAGCTCGACGAGGAGCCGAAGAAGGCCCCGGACGTCGGGTTCCGCGTGCTCAAGCTTGATGAGTCCGGCATCGCCAAACCCGAGCCTGGCCAACTTATGCTCGACCGCATCAAGCCCGGCCGAAGCGATGAGGACATCATTTTAGAGATGATGCTGAAGTGGGGCTACGAGCTCACCTATCCCATCGAGAGGACAGAGATCGACGGCTACCCTTGCTACTCCATCGCGGCGGACTCCCTCATCTGCTGCATGCAGGAGGGTCTCACCGTGCAGGCTCTGCAGGCCATAGCCGATCTGGATCCAGACCGCGTGCTCATCCTGGACTCCATCCTGGACGACACGCTCAAGCTCAACGCCCTGCAGATATTCAAGCGCGCCGAGGAGCGCACTCAGAAGAAGATCGACCTGAGGACGGTCTAGTAAGTGACAGGAGTTTCCATGAACGACATACCCCAGATGGACCTGGAATCGAAGGACCTGGTGGCAGAGCGCATCGAGCAGATGAAGGCCCTGTTCCCCGAGATCGCAACCGAGGGGGACGGCTCCATCGACTTCGAGAAACTGCGCCTGATCCTGGGCAACGAGGTGGACGAGGGCGACGAGCGCTACGCGTTCACCTGGCCGGGCAAAGCCGACGCTATCCGCCAGAGCCAGGCCGTGTCGACGGCAACCCTGCGCCCCTGCCCGGAAGAGAGCGTGGACTGGGACACCACCCGGAACCTCTACATCGAGGGAGACAACCTGGAGGTTCTGAAGCTCCTGCAGCGCAGCTACCACGGCAAGGTGAAGATGATCTACATCGACCCGCCCTACAACACGGGTGGTGATTTTGTATACGAAGACTGCGAAATCGATTCAATAAAGAGTTATAAATTGCAAACTCAAAGTGTAGGGCAGTCGAATACCAACACGGACGGAAGATACCATTCCAAATGGTGCACGAACATGTACCCGCGAATAAAACTTGCGAGAGAGCTGCTTATGCCTGAAGGCGTGATGGCAATCAGCATCGATGATCACGAGGTCGCGCAATTAAGCATGATTTGTCGAGAAATATTTGGTGAGAACAATTTCGAAGGTCATATCCATTGGCGTAGAAGGCATAACCAGCCGAATGATAAAACGAAGATGATCGGTTTGGTTGCGGAGCATATTTTGGTTTATGCAAAAGACAGCGTAGCCCTAAGAGCTGCTGGTGTCGGAAAACTTGATCCAACCGCTGATTTCTCTAATCCCGACAACGATTCCAGAGGCCCATGGGCATCGAAACCTTGGAAAGTTGGATCTGATCAGACAGGAAGTCGTTATCTTATCAAAGCCCCTGGTGGTGAATTATTTGATGAGTCTTGGATGGGCGAAAGAAGCACATTTGAGTCTTATCTAGCAGATGGAAGAATCTATTTTCCAAAAAATGGCCATGGGCTTCCACGTAAGAAATATTACAAAACTGAACGAGAAGAAGAGGGTCAGTGCGCAACAAATTGGTGGTCGCATGAGATTTTTGGCCACAACCAAGCAGGAAATGATTGTGTTACGGGTTTGTTCGGAAAAAAGAATGTTTTCAGCAATCCAAAGCCACTTGAACTCATGAAAGGCCTCCTGAAGGTCGGAAACGTAAAATCGGGAGATATCGTCCTGGATTTCTTCTCTGGTTCGGCATCCATGGCTCATGCTGTCATGGAACTGAACAACGAAGACAAAGCAACCAGGAAATACGTCATGGTTCAACTCCCTCAGATCTTGGGAGAAGACGAAGTGGGACGGACTCTTGGATTTGATACAATTTGCGAAATCGGAAAAGAACGAATTCGTCGTGCAGGCGCGAAGATCGCCGCAGAGGTAGAGGAGTCAAACCGTCAGCTCAAACTCGGTGAGGAACCGAAGAAGCTTCCCGACGTCGGCTTCCGCGTGCTCAAACTCGACGAGTCCGGCATTGCCAAACCCGAACCTGGCCAGTTGATGCTCGACCGCATCAAGCCCGACCGTTCCGACGAGGACATCATCTTCGAGGTGATGCTCAAGTGGGGCTACGAGCTCACATATCCCATTGAGAAGAAAGAGCTCGGGGGGGGGTATCTCTGCTATTCGGTCGCGGCGGACTCCCTCGTCTGCTGCATGAGCGAAGGGCTCACCTTGCAGGCGCTGCATGAAATTGCCGAATTGGAGCCGGATCGCGTGTTCATCCTGGACTCCGTCCTGGACGACACGCTCAAGCTCAACGCCTTGCAGATATTCAAGCGTGCCGAGGAGCGCACCCAGAAGAAGATTGACCTGAGGACGGTGTAGGCATGTCCAACCTTGAATTCAAATATTCCTCCGATCAGGAGCACCAGGTTGCCGCAGTTGACGCGGTGTGCGACCTGTTCCGCGGCCAGGAGTTCATGACATCTGAGTTTGTCGCCGCCATGGGCAAACGCGGCTCATACGAGGAAGGTCAGGTTGTTGAGGTGGGTCATGCCAACAGCCTGCGCGTTTCTGTTCGGCAGCTTGAGGAAAACCTCCATCAGATCCAAGAAGATAACGCCCTCCCTAGGACCGAAGTGCTTACCGATGGCCGCCTGCGCGACTTCACCATCGAGATGGAGACGGGCACCGGCAAGACCTACGTCTACATCCGCACCATCTACGAGCTCAACAAGCGCTACGGGCTCACAAAGTTCGTCATCGTCGTGCCCTCCATCGCCATCCGCGAGGGTGTGAAGAAGTCTTTCGAAAGCACCAAGAAGCACTTCCAGGGCCTCTTCGACAACAAGCCCCTGGAGTTCTTCGTTTACGATTCGAAGGACATGGGGCCGGTTGGCAACTTCGCCACATCTTCTGCCATCCAAGTGATGATCATCAACATCGGCGCCTTCAACAAGGAGCTTGACTCCGACGAGAAGAAGGGCGTTACCAATATCTTCCATCGTCCCAGCGAGAAACTCATCGGCGGAAGAAGCCCCCAGGAATTGGTGAGCAGCTGCAACCCCATCGTCATCATCGACGAACCTCAGAGCGTGGACAACACCGCTAAGGCAAAGAAGGCTATCAGGAGTCTGAATCCCTTGTTCGTTTTGCGTTATTCGGCCACGCATAAGGAGCCTTACAACAAGCTTTACCAGCTGGGTCCCGTTGACGCTTTGCAGCGGAACCTCGTTAAGGGAATCGCTGTCGATTCGGTTCTGTCCGACGAGGACATGAACGGTGCGTATGTGCGCTTGGATTCCACCGAGTACAAGAATGGCTACAAGGCGAAGCTGACCATTGACGTCCGTCAGAAAGATGGCAGCCAGAAACGCAAAGCTGTCACCGTGAAGACCGGCGACGACCTTTTCATCAAGTCCAAAGAGAATACAGACTACGAGAGTGGTTGGATCGTGAGCAACATCGGCACCGCTGAGGGCGACCAGTTCGTCGAATTTCAGAATGGCGAGTACTTGCAACCTGGCGATGTACTGGGCGACGTTGCTTCCGATGCCATCAAACGTGCTCAGATTGTTCGGACCATTGAGGATCATCTGGATTGCCAGCTGAGGTTGTATAAGCAGGGAATCAAGGTACTGTCGTTGTTCTTCATCGACAAGGTCGAGAAGTACCGCATATATGAACCTGAGGTTCACAACGGTGAGTATGCCGATATCTTCGAGGAGGAGTATGCTCGACTCGCGGGTAGCAAGAAGTGGCAAACCAAATACCAGAGAGCGGGTGTGCCCCTGGCTACTGATGGCCGCGGCTTGCACCAGGGTTACTTCGCAAAGGATGGCAAGGGTAAGTTCAAGGATTCCCGCGAAGGTGCGAGTACCGTCGCAGACTCTTCCGCCTTCGAGCTCATCATGCAGAAGAAGGAGACCCTCATTTCCTTCCCTGACGGTAAGGATCCGGATAAGGATGTAGCCTTCATCTTCAGCCATTCTGCGTTGAAAGAGGGTTGGGACAATCCCAATGTCTTCCAAATTTGCACCTTGGTGGAAACCACTGACAACTTGACGAAACGCCAGAAGATCGGCCGTGGTTTGCGCCTTTGCGTCAATCAGGACGGCGAGCGCTGTTATGACCCCGACGTGAATGTGCTCACCGTTATTGCGAATGAATCCTATAAGGCGTTTGCCAAAGGCCTTCAAACCGAGTTCGAGCGTGAAGGCTTCAAGTTCGGTGTGCTCACTCCCGAGTCGTTCACCAGGATTGTCATCAAGGACGAATCGGGTGAAGAGGAAAAGCTGGGTTTCGAGCGTTCCGAGCAGATTTACAAGGCATTCAAGAAAGAAGGCCTGATCGATGGCAAGGGAGCCATCACCCCCGAGCTCAAGCAGCGGGCCGAGGCTGGTGAGGTCGAGGTTCCGGAAGGCCTCGAACAGGTCAAAGCGCAGGTGGAGGATATCATTCTTCATAAAGCTCAGAAGCTGCAGATCAGGAATAAGATCGACCAGGTTGAGGTGGAGTTGCAAAAGGACGTCACCGACGATCCCGCTTTCCAGCAACTTTGGGATCGCATTCGTCAGACCACTCGCTTCGAGATGGATATTGACACAGATAAGCTTGTCGAAAAGGCTGTAGAGGGCATCCGCCATATGCCCAGGGTCAAACCGCTGGAAGTGTTGAGCGTACGTGCCGGTCTGGACGTAAGCGATGCAGGCGTCAGTGTAAGGAAGAAGAAGGATCTTCTGGGAAAGGATACGGGAGAAGACGACATTATCCGTTCGGTGGTAACCACTGATGTGGCGCGCGTGTACGATTTGCCCGACCCGATTGCCGAGCTCCAGGATGCGGTGGGCCTCACCCGCAGGACCATCAAGCGCATCCTTGAGGAGTGCGGCCGCTTTGGCGAGTTCTCCATCGACCCGATGACCTTCCTGACCCAGGTGGCCGCCAAGATCGAGGCTGCCAAGATTGAGGTGGTCTCTCAGGGAATCAAATACACCAAGCTGCCTGAAAGCGAATGGTACACCATGGATATTCTGGCTGTGGAGGATTTGACTGCGTATTTGAACCAGAATGCTTGGGAGCCTTTGAATGGTAAGAGCTTATACAACTACGTGGTGTACGACTCAACCACCGTGGAGAAGCCCTACGCGGTTGCGCTGGACCAGTCGGAGCAGGTGAAGGTGTTCGCCAAGCTGCCGAGCAAGTTCAAGATCGACACGCCGCTGGGGAGCTACAACCCCGACTGGGCCTATGTCGAGGAGGTTGACGGCAAGGAGCGCGTCTACTTCGTCATGGAGACCAAGGGCGGCGGTAACGGTACCCCGAACCTCCGCCCGTCGGAGAAGGCCAAGATCGACTGCGCGCGCAAGCATTTCGAGGCGTTGGCAATCGACGACGTTACCTACGACGTGGAAACGACATATCACTACGCTGTTGTGTAAGTGAGTGGCGTCGGTCCTGATTTGATATAAAGATGGGCGCGGAATGAACCGCGCCCATTTGGTTCTTGCGATATGTCGTGTTCGTTGTCGGGGTTCTGCCCTTACATCTTGCCTTCCAGCAGGGGAGTCATGGTTCCCTGGGCGAACACGCTCACCTGCTTGGTTGCGCGCGAGATGGCGGTGTACAGGCGGTGCCTGCTCAGGTCGCTGTCGTCATAGCAATCAACCTGCGCATCGGGAATAACCACGCGGTCGAACTCCAGGCCCTTCGCAGGGCCAAGCGGGATGATCACCAGTCCATCTGCCGGTAAGGGCTTGTCGCTCAGCATGAGCGCGGGTTTCAGATCGGCAAGCTGCTTGGCCAGGTACTTGGCGCGCTGCTTGTCGCTGGTGATGATCGCCCTCAAACCGCCTTCTTCGGCCCCTTGAATGGCCGCATCGCGCACGGCGTCCAGCCATGCCTGGGCATCCTGGAAGCTTGCAAGCGCGGGCTGCACGCCGGGATGCTGCACAGACGAAACCTTCACTTGCTCGTCTTCGGTCATGAGCGACGTGAACAGCGCGGTGATTTCCGGGCTCGAACGGTAACTGGTCATCAGCTCGCAGGAGCATACCGTTTCGCGGAACTCGCTGAACAAGCCCGCGATGTCGCCAAAGCCTGCGGTCCCCGGCTTGATGGCCTGGTTGGGGTCGCCCAGCAGCATGAAGTGGGCGTTTTTGAACCAACGGGCCATGGCCATCAGCTGGCCATGGGTGTAGTCCTGTACTTCGTCCACCATCACGTAGCGTGCATGGCGGTCGCAGCAACCTGTCAGTGCCATCTTCAGGTACAGCCATTCGCAGGCGGAAAGGTTCTCTATGCCCAGTACGCGTGCTCCGATGCGGTCCACGCGCAGCCAGTCGGCGTTGCGGATCATTTCTTCCACAGGCTCGTACTTGCTGGTCAGGTACACTCGTGCCAGCTGCTCGTACTCTTCTTCGGTGGAAGGCTGGGGCATGCTGCCGAAGATCCTTACCTGGTCGCTTACGTCCAGCGACATCATCTCGTCGTGCACGTCCTCGCTCTTCGCCAGGCGCTTGATGCGCGCATACAGCTTGTCCAGCAGGTCCACTTCCACCAGGCCCGCCAGGCGCGATCCCGCGGTGACGTTCTTAAGGCTGTCCACGGCGCTGCGTGCCTGGTTGGCGCTGATCACGCGTTCATCGCCGACGCGCAGATCGCAGAAGTCGTTCTGGTCGAAGCGCATTCCCGGGGCAACCTCGTCGATGCGGTCGAACACCTCGCGTCCAGGCTTCTCGTTGGGACGGCCGGCCAGGCCCAGGCGCTCCACCAGCTCGTTCCAAGTGATGCAGCGGGGATTGGATTCGCCCATGTCTGGCAGCACGTTATCGATATAGGTGCGGAACACCGGGTTGGGGGAAAGCAGGTACACCTGGTCCGGGCGCAGGTTGTCGCGCTGCGTGTAGAACAGGTAGGCGATGCGCTGCAGCAGCACGGAGGTCTTGCCGCTGCCCGCGATGCCGTTCACCAGCAGGGCGTCCACGTCGTCGTGGCGGATGACGCGGTTCTGCTCCTTCTGGATGGTTGCGGTGATGCTGCTCATCTGGGAGCTGCGGTTCTTGGAAAGCGATGCCAGCAGCATGGGGTCTTCGATGGCGACCGTGGTGTCGAAGTAGGCGTTCAGCTTGTCTTCCCACAGGTCGAACTGGCGGCGCTGCGTCAGCTCGCAGGTGATGGTGCGGCCGTTGGCCTTGTAGCTGGTTTCGCCATTCGACTGGTTGTAATAGGTTTCCGCCACGGGGCTGCGCCAGTCCACGATGAAGTGGCGGCATTTTTCGTCCACCATGCCGGCGGCACCCAGATAGATGTCGCGCTCGGGCGCGCCGGGCTTGAAGCGCAGCTTGACCTTTGCGAAGTAGGGCTGCTGCAGTAGGAATTCCAGCTGCTTAAGCTTGTCGTTGCCCATGCGGCTGGAACGGCTGTAGTTGTCGATGATGCGGTTCATCGCTTCCATTTCCGCATAGGTTTCCATGGCCATATCGTCACTTTGCATGTCGAGCGTCATTTCGTCGCTCATCCCGCTTTTGTCCGAGCTTGCCTGAGCTTCAAGCTGCTGCAGCTTCTGCTTGGTTTCCGCCTTGATCTGCTGCAGCTTGGCGTGGGTTTCGCTCAGGTGGCGTTGTTCTTCTTCGAAGATGGGGTCCATGGTCCTCCAAACTAATAATCGCTGCCATTTTTGGTGTATGGTGCTAGATTGGCAGAAGTAAAAAACCGACTATCTAACATACCAGAATTGCCTTACCGTTTTTGTGCGCTTTCTTTGACGAAAACCTAACGCTGGCCTGGCGCAAAGCTTGCAGAAAGCTAACGCCGCACCCGGGTGCGGGGCGGTGGGTATGGGATGGTCATCTATTCATTGCGGAGGTGGGTTCTTGCCCGGAATGCAGCAGGAATTGCAAAGCGTCAGAAGCGAGCGTTCGGGGAAGCTTGCGGCCGATGTGCTGCGCCTTTCCTTCAACGTCCTGCTCTTGAATCTGCGCTACATGGACGCCGCATTGAGCAAGCTGGTCCACGTTCCCATGCTCTTGCCCGATGCGCCCTTGGCTACGGAAGGCGAGCATCTGTTCTTCGACGACTTGTCTGTTCTGCGTGCCTACAAGCAGGAACGTGCGCGTCCCGTGCGCGACTGCCTACATGCCGTACTGCACTGCGTTTTCGCGCATCCCTTCGCCGATTCGAAGCTGGACGGCGAGCTGTGGGACCTTGCCTGCGATATCGCGGTCGAAAACGTCATCAACGAAATGGGCCTGCGTCAGGCAAGCTGCACGCGCGAGCATAAGCAGCAGCGCCTGTTGGGCCAACTCGCGGGCGAAGTGAAGCACATGACCGCCGAAGCCATCTACCGCTACTACCTGGACGCAGCCTTCGACAAGGCGCGTATCGCGGAAGATCGGGCGCTGTTTATCGCCGACAGCCACCATTTGTGGCGCCATTGGCAAGACCAGGCGGCGGGCGATGGTGAATCCCAGGATGCGGGCGAGGGCTTTGAGGGCGAATGCGACCTGATTCCCGCTGAAGGGGAGCAGCAGGGTGCGTCGGCGCAGATGCGCATGACCGATTTCCGTTTCGGGTCCAATGAAGCGCTTGAGCGCAAATGGGAAGATATCGCGCGCCATATGAAAACCGACTTGCAGACCTTCTCTTCCGACGCGGGCACGTCAAGTGGCGCCATGATGCAGGCATTGGGCCTGGTCACGCGCGAGAAATACGACTACGAGGCTTTCTTGCGCCAGTTCGCCGCATCCGGCGAGGCTGTGACGGTGAACCCTGACGAATTCGACTACATCTTCTACTCCTACGGCCTGCAGCATTATGGCCGCATGCCTTTGGTGGAGCCGCTGGAGTACAAGGAAGTGAACCGCATCAAGGAATTCGTCATCGCCATCGACACATCCGGTTCGGTATCGGGCGATCTGGTGCAGCGCTTCGTGCAGAAGACTTACGACATCCTGCAGAACGAGGAGAGCTTCTTCAAGAAGTTGAACGTGCATATCATCCAGTGCGATGCAGAAATCCAGGAAGACGTGAAGGTGACTTCGCGTCAGGATTTCGACGAATACCTGCAATCCATGAAGCTGCGCGGCTTCGGCGGCACCGACTTCCGCCCGGTCTTCGACTACGTGGAGCGCCTGCGCAAAGACGGGGAGCTCACCAACCTGAAGGGGCTCATCTACTTCACGGATGGCTACGGCACCTTCCCCGAACGGAAAACCGACTACAAGACCGCCTTCTGCTTCGTGGCTCAGGAAGGCGAGGGGGTCCGCGTGCCCCCGTGGGCATACAAGCTTGTTCTGGACGACGAGGAGATTTAGGAAACCATGAACATCCAGGAAGCAAAAGAAGAGATCAAAGACGCCATGACGGCGTATTTCACGAAGGACGAATTCGGCCGCTATGTGATTGCACCCGAAGAGCAGCGCCCTGTTTTCCTGATGGGCCCTCCGGGCATCGGCAAGACCGCCATCATGAAGCAGGTGGCACAGGAACTGGGCGTGGGCCTGCTTTCGTATTCCATGACGCATCACACGCGCCAGAGTGCGTTGGGCCTGCCCTTCATCGTGGATAAGGAATTCGGCGGCAAGACCTACAGCGTTTCCGAATACACCATGAGCGAGATCATCGCGAGCGTCTACGAGCTTATGGAGGCATCCGGCGTGACCGAGGGCATCCTGTTCCTGGACGAAATCAACTGCGTTTCCGAAACCCTTTCCCCTGTGATGCTGCAGTTCTTGCAGTACAAGGTCTTCGGCCGCCATCGTGTGCCCGATGGCTGGATCGTGGTCACCGCCGGCAATCCGCCCGAGTACAACGATTCCGTGCGCGAATTCGACGTGGTCACCTGGGACCGTTTGAAGCGCATCGATGTGGAGCCCAGCTACGAGGCTTGGCGCAATTATGCGGTATCCAAGAGCGTGCATCCTGCGGTGCTGAGCTACCTGGACGCGAAGAAGGACGACTTCTACCAGGTAGAAACCGCCATGGGCGGCAAGCGCTTCGTCACCGCGCGCGGTTGGGACGACCTGTCCACCATGATCCGCCTGTACGAGCAGAACGGCCTGGTGGTGCGCGAGCGCCTGATCGGCCAGTACCTGCAGAGCCCCCGTATTGCGAAGGACTTCTCGGTGTACTACGACCTGTTCTGCAAGTACCGTTCCGACTATCAGGTGGACAAGATCCTGGGCGGGCAGGCGAGCGAAGCCATCATCGAGCGTGCGAAGGCGGCCCGCTTCGACGAAAGGCTCGCCCTGGTGGGCTTGCTGCTCGATTCGCTGGATTCCCAGTTCAATCAGATCGCCCTGCAGGAAGGCGCCCTGAAGGGCCTGCTGGAAGCCCTGGGCAGGGTACGAAACGACATGGCGTCTATGGCGCTTATGCCCATGATGGCCATCGACGAGGAAGTCGCCCGTCAGGAACGCATGCTCGAGGCGCTCACCGCGGCATCGGGCAGACAGGACGCTGCCGAGCGCATTAGCCTGCGCGTGATCGGCCTGCTCCAGGACCAGAAGGCGCTGGTGGCGGACCAGTACGACCCCAATGCGGCATTCAAGCTGCTCAAGGGCGACTACGACCGCGAAAAGGCCGAGCTCGCCCAGCGTGCCGAAGCCGTGGGCAAACAGCTTTCCAGCCTGTTCGGCTTCTGCGAGGCTGCCTTCGGTGAGGGCCAGGAAATGCTCATCGTGGTGACGCAGCTCACGTCCAGCCCCCAGGCGAGCAGGTTCATCGCCAAGTACGGCTGCGAAGAGTACTTCGCGCACAACAAGGAGCTTCTGTTCTACGAACGCCATATGGAAATCCTCAAGGACATGGAAGAGCTCGACCTTGATTAGCTTCGGTGGTATCGAGTGGGAGGCGATCGCCTGCGAGCAGGGCTGCACGCTGCTTCTTGCGTGCGAGCCCGTGTGCCTGCGCGCCTTCCACGACCGCAAGCGCTGCCCCGAATGGAATAAGAGCGCCATCAGGGCGTATCTGAACGGGGCATTCCTCGATCGCTTCAGCCCTCTGGAGCGTGCTTGCATCCAGCCTGCCCTGGTGGTGAACGGGGCTTCCACCCGGCGTACCGGCAATGCAAGCGACACGGTGGATTCGGTCTTCCTGCTTTCGGCAGGCGAGGCGCGTTCGATCGATGCCGAACTGCGCAAAGCTGGCAGCCGCTGGTGGCTCCGCACACCGGGCGCCGACTCCTATTACATCGCGCATGTGGAGCCGCGTGGTGCGGTGTCATCGTTCGGGAGCACTGCGATAAGCGAGAACATCGGCGTGCGTCCGGCGTTGTGGGTGCGCCTTGATGGAGCGGGTTTGCCCGCTGACGGCGCGCGCCTGCCTGCTTCCGTGTCGGATGCCCTCCCTGCGGGGAGAGTGGAAGCTGCTGGGGGATGCTCGCCGGAAAGCGTCACGGCTCCGGGCGTGAGCACGACCGAGCCTTCCGCCTTCGCCTTCGGGGCCTTGGATGCGGCGACCAAGCTGCGCGTAGAAGCGGATTATCTGGCATCCCTATCCGATGGCTTGCGGCCTTTGAACCCCCTGTTCCATGACCATGCGGCGCGGCAGTCGAAGAAGCTGCTTGAGCTGGCGCTTTCCCGGCGCGATTCCGGTGACATCCTTACGGGGATGATCCGCGAGGGCTTGGTGACGGCTCGCAATGTCGACCAGATCTTGGAAAAGGTCACCCAGTTGGGCGATGTCGACCTCATGGCCATGCTGCTCGACTTCAAGAGCCGGGGCCTGAGCGCCGAAGACCTCGAGCGCGAAGAGCGTAGGCGCGAAAACGAGGCGCTGCGCCTGTTCAACCCCTGGTCGGTTGAAGAGCTGAAGAAGGTGTGGAAGTTCACCCGCACCGATGAAGGCGCGGTCATCACCGCATATTCGGGTCAGGGCCCCATCGTCGCCGTCCCCGAAACCATCGGGCGCCTGCCCGTGGTGGGCCTTGACTGCGATTTCCCCCGTGAGACAGCGCATATGATGCTTCCCGATATACTGGCTCCCACCTGCGCTTTTGAGGGAACCGTCCACGCTTCGCAACGGTTTGCCCAGGCCAACGCGGATTGGTTGGCTGCTTGCGGCGTATACCGGGCCTTGGATTTCGGGGAAGGCTGTACGCCCGAGGCCTACATTCCCGCGGCTCAGATGCGCCAGGGGCAGATCCGCATGATGGATGCCTGCCGGCAGATCGAAACCTACGGCTGCGCGGTGCTGGGCAAGCATGCGTGGATGCCTGTGCGCGACGGTCGGCGCGCGATGCTGCTGGTTTCGCGCGACATCGTGGCCCGCAAGCCCTACAACCAAAGCCAGGCGGACGCGCAGTGGGATGCGTGCACCCTGCGCCTGTGGCTGAATGGCGAATTCATGGACGGCTTCACCATCAGGGACAAGCAGCAGATGCTCAAGATTCCCGTGCGCATGCTTTCTTCCAGCCGTGAGGACGAATCGCAGGAACAGGTCCTCGAGCGCGTGGATGGCTGGCTTGAAAGCGCCGAAGATCCGTCGACCGGCCTTTCGGGCGATGCGGTTTTCCTGCTCTCTTCCCGCGAGGCGAAGGAATTGCTTTCCGTGGAAGAACGCCGTGCGAGTGCCGGCTGGTGGTTGCGCGATGCGGGAATCGGCCCCAAGAGCGCCTGCTACATGCAATCGAGCGGTAGGTTGTTCGATTTAGGCGGTTATGTGAGCAGCCCCCGCATGGGCGTGCGCCCCGTGATCATCGTTGCGAAGCCCGAAGAATAATGCTGCAGAAAAACTGCGGGACCCGAAAAGGGCCCCGCAGTTCGATTGGAGACCAACGGCCGTGGTGGGAAGGGTGCCGGGCCTCAGTGTGAGCGGCTTTCATGAAGTCGTCACTGGTACGGTGTTTGTTCCTGCATCGCGGAGGCAAAACGCCGAAGCAAACCGCTGGTGGGAAAGCTCGTTTGTTCCGATAATGAAACGAAGCGGTGGCTTCTGACTGCGTTCACGCTTGCTGAACACGGTTATCAGATTACGGGCGGGTGCGAATTTACGTTAGTGTTGCCTTACAGAAATATTTTCGGGTCAGTTTGTCCTTTGATGCCGCTTAATGTCCTCGGCGAAGATCTCCGAAAGCATTCCCACCATCGCGTCGATCTTTCCGCTTTCCACGCTCGCGATATTGATGACCGCATAATGGGTGTTGCGCACCGTCTGTTCGATGCAGTAGTCGCTTAGCATGGAAATCCTCAGCCCCTTTTCTTGGGCAGCCTGTGCGATCTCCCGATCGCTCAGATTGGTGTTCACGTGCATGAGCAGGTGGGTCCCTACTTCCATGTCAATCAAAGTGGCGATGCTCGTGAGCGGGCTTGCCATGATCGCATCGATGAAGGCTGCGCGCTGCTTGCTGTAGTAGCGTCGCAGGCGGTGGATATGGCGTTCGAAATATCCGCCCATGATGAATTCCGCCAGGGTCAACTGCTCGAAGCTGGATACGGTGCAGGAAAAGAAGCTCAGCTGCTTGCGGTAGATTTCCATCAAGGTCTTGGGCAGGACCATGTAGGAAATGCGCAAGGATGGCACCAGGGTTTTGGAGAAGGTGTTCAGGTAGATCACCTTCTCGCCCGTGTCCTGGGTGAACAGAGGAGGCTTCGACCTTCCCGAGTAGCGCAGTTCGCTGTCGTAGTCGTCTTCGATGATGTAGCGTTCGGGCCGTTCGTTCGCCCATTCGATCAGCCGTTCGCGGCGTTCGTCGGATAGTACGGCTCCGGTGGGGAAGTGGTTAGCGGGCGACACATGGATCGCCTCTGCCGGGCTGCCTTCCAGGTTATCCAGGCGAAGTCCCTGCTTATCCACGCTGAAGCAGTCCCAGAGGGTGCTTTTTCCCTGCGATACGTTGAACAGGTTGACCGATCCGTATTCGCCGATTCCGATACAGCGCCGATCTCCGAACAGTTGGAGCAGGCGTCCGTAAAGGTATTCCGTGCCCGCACCGATGATGATGCATTCCGGACGCACCTTCATGCCCTTGAATTCGTACAGGTATCCGGCAATCGCCTGGCGCAGGCGCAGCAGTCCGTTGAAGGGGACGGTTTCGAAGAGCTCGGGATCGCGCTCCGAAAGCGTTTTGCGCATCAAGCGGGCCCAGGTGTCAGCGGGGAAGAGCATCTGCGAGCAGCGGTTGGAACTGAAGTCGATGGAGTCGTCTTCGTCTTGGGCTTCGTCCTGCGCCGTGTCCTGGTAGGTTCCCTCATCCTTGCCCGGCGTGACATAGAAGCCGCTTCCGGGGCGTGCTTGTATGTAACCCTCGCTCACCAGCAGGTCGTAGGCTTGCTCGATGGTGGAGACGCTTACGTTCAGGTGGTGCGCCAGCTCGCGCTTGGAAGGCAGCTTCGAAGACCCCGGTATGACGCCCGTGCGGATGTCCGCCCTGATGCAGCGGTAGAGGAATTCGTATTTCGGTTGAGTTCCGCGGGTGGAGAAGTCGTAGGTGATCATGTGCAGTCTTCCGCATCGTATGGCTGGCGTGTAATTCCGACCTGAAATCTACTACAAGAATCGACACGATACAAACAGGTCGGTTATTAGCAACTGACAAGTTTTTCTGCATCGAGTATCATCCATTGCTGGATTATCGCGATGTTTGGAAGGGGACTCATGCGCAGTGCACGATCCAGATTGGGTAAGGGCTTTTCTTTCGAGGAAAGGATCCTCGCTTGCCAGGCGGCCGTGGAAACCGCTCCGTACGGCATGCGGGGCAGGTGGAAGCACTGGCTGTCCAAGGCCCAACGCGAGGCAGGTCAGAAACGCGCAATCCCCTTCGACGAAGTGCGCCTTGATCTGGGCTGCGGCAAGGGGCATTTCACGGTGGAGTGCGCCAAGCAGAATCCTGGCATTTTGTTCGTGGGTGTCGACGTGGAAGAGCTCTGCATTCTGCGCAGTGCCGAGCTTGCGGTGAAGGAAGGGGTGGAAAACGTCGTATTCGTGCTCGACCGATTCCCCACGCTGAAGGATATGTTCGCACCGGGCGAGCTCTCCCAGATCTTCCTGATGTTCCCTACGCCCTTCCCGAAGAAGAAATATGCCGAAAAGCGCACGGTAATCGCCGAGCGCCTGGCAGGTTACCGCCGCTTACTGGAGCCTGGCGGTTTGGTGCGATTCGAAACCGACAGCCAGCCCTTGTTCGATTTCGGGCGGATCCAGTTCGATCTGGCGGGCTTCGATGTGCTATGGGAAACGCGTGACTTGGAAGCCGATTATCCTAGCCTGATCGCTGGCGAATACAAGCAGCGGCTGACCGCCCGCGGCGCTTGCGTCCATGCGCTTCTGGCTCGCAATGGGGAAGTGCCGGTGCCTGAAGAAGGATCGATCGTGCATGGGGAGCCATTGAGCTTGATCGACTATCTGCCCGACGATCTTGAAGGTATGGAATACGTCCCCCATGGCATGGAAGGCTGCGTTACCAACATGCGCAACCGACGCAGGAACGAACGTGCCCGCAAGCGCAGGGAGGAAGCCCGCTTGAAGTAAGCTGGGTTTCGTCGCGTTATCACGGTATTCAGTGGAGTGTTCGACTAGGCGTCGGTTTTCTGTCCGTTTTCTGCAGCGTTCGCAGTATGTGATTGCACAGCCGGCGTTATTCGTACGCTCGTTTGCCGAAAGATATTCGGCAAACATATTTTCATACAGATGAAAAATGTGTACTATTATAAATTCTCAACAACGAGGACTTGTTTGTTTTCGTCCCAAGGGCGGTCCTGCAAGCCTAGTTTAGTTCTCCCCGTCATTCATGACGCCGGATGGGGTAGTCGGGTGGGTTTAACCCGGCATTTACGATCGAAAAGCAAAGAGCCATGTATTCAAAAGCCGTGTTATGGCTTCGGTTGCTTGTGCTTTTCCTTAGAAACCGGCAATGACAAAGGAGAGCATCATGGATTTCAAGCAGTTTATCCAGAATATCGGAAACCGTTTCGGCCGCACTTCCGTGTCGAAGAAGCCCGGGGCCTTCGCCCTGCGCAGTCTTGGGTCCCTTTTCGCCTGTACGTTAACAGACGGCAGGGAAAACGAGCGGGAATTTTCCGAGGACTTGAAGTGGTCGCACCGGGATTATGAAAGCTTCTTGCAGGGTTTAGAGGAAGGCAACATCTCCGTCTACTACATCCCCATGGAAGAGGTGGAGAAGTCAGAATCCCTCAGCCAGCTGGCAAGCGCGTGCGAGTACACCCTAATCACGGATGAGGACCTGCAGTCCCTCGGTACGGATATCACGGAGCTGTTCGAGCGCTAAGCTTTAGGCGCTTGTGGGGCGCACAGTCGCCTTTATGCGGATTGTCGCCTGGGAGCAGGTGCGGGGCGTCATGGGGCGGAGCGCCGCCCCTGGACGTCCTGCCCTTTGAGGATGCGCAGTCAAGCGTTGGTTTCGCTTCTGCCATCTTCCTGTGCTCGGATGACGTTGCGAAAACCGGGCACAGTGGGTAAGCTGAATCGACCCGATACACATCCCCTCTGAAAAGGAGCCCGCATGCGCAGGAAGAAACGATCCAATGACGTTTTCGGCGGCATTGTCGGGCTGTTGTTCCTTACAGCCTTATGTATCGGCGGATTCTGCTATATCAACGACACTACACCTGGTCAGATACTTGATTTCGACACGGACCAGGCTGATGCGCCTTCGTTTATAGGTGGGCTTTTCGATGGGGGCTCATCATCGAAGGTTTCGAGCGACCGCTTGGACCCGCAGTTCCACTTGTTCTATACCTTGCTTTCCCCCGAAGAACAGGAAGACTACGAGCGCATCCTGAACGGCATGCTCGAGCAGCGCACCAAAGTGGAGCTTTCCGGCAAGAATTCCCAGGACAGCGTTTCGCGGATCTTCGCCGCGGTGCTCGACGACCAGCCGGATATCTTCTGGATCGCGCCCAACTATTCCACCATCGGTTCCGATACCGTTCGCTCGGTCGAGATCAACTACCTTTACGACGAAGCCCAGATCGAGCAGAAACGCAGCGAGATGGACCGAGCGGTGAAGGAAATCGTCGATTCCCTTCAGGGGAAGGATGCATTCGAGCAGGAGAAGGCGGTCTACGACCTTCTTTGCGAAAGGATTGTCTATGACGGCAGCGGCGTCGATGGCGGTCAGACCGCATACAGTGCCTTGATCGAGGGCAGGACGGTCTGCTCTGGATACTCCAGGGCTTTCCAACTGATCATGATGCAATTGGGCCATCCTTGCAGCTATGCATCGGGGCAGGCGCAGGGTGTGACGGAAAATGGCTCCGGCTGGGAGGCGCATGCCTGGAATGTGGTCCAGCTCGACGATGTCTGGTACAACGTCGACGTGACTTGGGGGGATTCTACGGTATTCGATACCGAGGCCGTGCTTTACCGCGGTTTCAACGCAACCGATGCCCTTATGAGTGCCGACCATGAACGCCAGGGGCTTTCGGTGCAGCTCCCCAATTGCACGACCTCATTCGACTTCGAATCCCATTTCGGTATCGATCCTGCCGCAGCATCGCTTGAGAGTGCGGGCATGCAGGTGAGCTTGGTTGCCGATTCACCCGATCAGGTGGCTTCCGATGTGGCGAATCGGGCATCGGATCTTGCCGCGGGCGAGCAGTACGTCCTAGTGCTGCGAAATATGGGCCAGGCTGAAGTCGATTCGGCTCTGCAAGGGGCTTTGGACGCGATGGCTTCGGCATATCCCGGCAGGAGCGTTTCCCAGAGCGGAAGCACTCAGGAATATGATGCGGATACCACGATCGCCCAGCTACAGTACGAATTGTCGTAATCGCGCTTTACTTATGGTTTTCCAGCGGAAGCCTCTTCGTATTCCAACAGTTGGGAATCAACGCCCCCGATTATTTCAGGGGCGTTTCGTTGTAGGGATATACTCGTAGCAACTATGCAGATTGTCATTGTTTGCGAAAGAGGCTCCTATGGCGTTTGTGGAATTCAACGATGTGCGGAAGATCTACACCATGGGCGAGGTGCAGGTTGCCGCCCTGGATGGGATGAGCTTTTCCATCGAACAGGGCGAACTGTGCGTTGTGGTTGGCCCTTCCGGATCCGGCAAGACCACGCTGCTGAATATGCTCGGCGGCATGGACAGCTGCACTTCCGGCCAGATCCTGCTCGAGGGTAAAGACATCAGCAAGCTCTCCGAGCGCGAGCTGACCCTCTATCGCAGGCACGACATCGGTTTCGTGTTCCAGTTCTATAACCTGGTCGCCAGCTTGACCGCGCTTGAGAACGTGGAGTTGGCAAACCAGATCTGCAAGGACCCGCTTGATGCCTCCGAGGCTTTGGAGATGGTGGGCTTGGGCCACAGGATGGGCAATTTTCCCGCCCAGCTTTCCGGTGGCGAACAGCAGCGCGTAGCAATCGCGCGTGCATTGGCGAAAAATCCCAAGCTTCTGCTCTGCGATGAGCCCACGGGCGCATTGGACTATCAGACCGGCAAGGCGATTCTCAAATTGCTCCAGGACACCTGCAAATCCACGGGAAAGACCGTCGTCCTGATCACCCATAATTCGGCCTTCACCGAAATCGCGGACAGGGTCGTTCATGTGCGCGAGGGACAGGCGCTTTCGGTGGAAGTGAACGAGAATCCCGTATCGGCTGAAACCTTGGAATGGTAGTCGGAGGAACACGTGTCAGCATTTGCGAAGGATATCAGGCGCTCTATCCGTGGCTCCTTGGGCCGCTTTCTCGCCATCGCCGGCATTGCCGCCTTGGGCGTTGGCTTCTATGCGGGTTTGCAGATGACCGAGCCGGACATGTTGGTTTCTGCCGACACCTATTACGACGATTACGACCTCATGGATGTCAGGGTGGTTTCCACCTTGGGTTTTTCCGATGACGATATAAGCAAGCTTGAAACTCTTGATGGAGTCGAAACCGTTATGGCCTCCAGGGAAACCGATGTGCTTGCAAGCGTCGGTTCCGAACAGTACGCCATGCGCATCCATTCCATCGATGGGGAAGACGGCGATGCATCCAATCAGCTGCTGAACAAGCTCCAGCTCGCCGAAGGCCGTTGGCCCGAAAAGTCTGGCGAATGCGTGATGCTTGCCGATGCCGTACTAACGGAGCCGGTGAAGATCGGCGATAAGGTGAGCGCCATCGACTGCATTTCGAAAATGGATGAAACGCTTGCGGAAACCGAATTCACCGTCGTCGGCTTCGTTCACTCTCCCTATTACACCTGCTCGAGCAATTTGGGCTCCACTTCGATAGGAAGCTCTTCCATCAAACAGGTCATCTATGTACTGCCCCAGGATTTTGACTCCGACCTTCCCCCGACCGAGGTGTTCATTTCCGTCGACGGTGCATCGGACGAACTGTGGGGAACCGAAGATTATGACCGAAAGGTCGACGTGGTCCTTGCAGCCCTTGCGGAAAAGCAGCCCGACTGGGAGGCAGATCGTACCCGCCAGGTGAAGGACGAGGCCCAGAAGAAGGTCGACGACGCCAAGGCGGAATTGGAAGACGCCCAGGCAGAGCTCGATTCCAGTGCAAGTGATGCATACAGCCAGCTCGACGACGCGTTGGCGCAGCTTGAGAGCGCGGCGGCGACCATCGATAGCAGCTCGGCGCAATTGGATTCGGCCCGCAATCAGGCTGCCCAGGCGCAGTCGCAGCTGGATGCTTCCCGCCAAGACGCCGAAGCGCAGTTCGCCCAGGCTGAAGCCCAGCTGGACGAATTGGAGGCAGCGCAGGCGCAGATCGATCAGGGACAGGCCCAGCTCGATGGCGCTTGGGCGGCTGCCGGCATGAGCTACGACCAGGCTCTGGCGCTTCCCGACACCGCGGCAGCACTGGAAGCCCAGATGCAGGCGCTCGATCCCGAATCCGAAGAGTATGCGGCGCTTTCCGTCCAGTTGGAGCAGGTGAACGGCGCTATCGCTGCAACCCAACCGCTTATCGCGCAGCAGCAGGCCTTCGATGAGTCCAGGGCCCAGTTCGAAGCCGCTCTGGCCCAGGTGGGCTCGGTCGAGACGGGCCGTCAGCAAATCGCCGATCAGCGTGCGGCTGCAGAACAGGAATTCGCCCAGGCCCAGTCCCAGATCGACCAGGCCTATGCCCAGATTTCCTCCGGCCAATCGAGCCTGGAATCCGGCATCGCCGACTATCAGTCGGGGCTTTCCCAATATGAGTCCTCTAGGGCACAAGCCGAGCAGAAGATCGCCGATGGTCAGGCCGAAATCGATGATGGCCGCGCGGAAATCGAAAAAGCCCAAGCTGATGTGGATGCTATCGAAGATGCCTCCTGGTACGTGCTTGACCGCTCGAAGAACTACGGCTGCGCAAGCTATAAGGGAGATGCCGAGCGTATCGGCAATATCGCCGCGGTCTTCCCGCTCATCTTCTTCTTAGTCGCAGCCTTGGTTGCGTTGACCACTATGACGCGCATGGTCGAAGAAGAACGCGTGATGATCGGCACCTACAAGGCCCTAGGTTACGGCAAGGGCAAGATCGCGCTCAAATATCTGGCCTACGCGGCCATTGCAACCGTGGCGGGCAGTATCGTGGGAACGGTCATCTTGTCCCTTGCCCTGCCTTATGTGGTGCAGACGGCGTATGCAATCATCTATTACGTCCCCAAGTTCATGCTTCCCTTCGATTTGGGTATCGCCTTCATTTCCGGCGGCTTGGGATTCGTCATCGTCCTGGGTGCGACTTTGGCAGCGCTTATTAAGACGCTTCGCGAAAAGCCCGCAGAGCTTATGCTTCCCCGAGCGCCCAAGGCCGGCAAGCGCATCCTGCTCGAGTGCATTCCTGCGCTTTGGAAACGGGTCTCCTTTTCTTGGAAGGTTACCTTCCGAAACCTGTTCCGGTATAAGAAACGCCTGTTCATGACCCTGATCGGTATTGCCGGTTGTACGGCCCTGCTCTTGACCGGTTTGGGTTTGAGCGATTCGATCAACGACATCATCGACAAGCAGTACGGCCCTATCATCAAGTACGATACCGTCATCAGCTGTGAAGACGACATTTCCCAACAATCGAAGGACGAATTGGAAAGCCTGCTTTCCGAAGGCGAATCCGAGCACCCCCATGCTTGGGCTGCCTCAACCGATTTGCTTGCAGCGCCAGAGGATGCCCCCCAGATCGCCTGTACGGTGCTCGTGCCCCAAGACCCCGATTCGTTCGATGAATTCGTTTCCCTCCATTCCCGTAAGGAAGGCGATCCCCTGGCCCTTCAGGGAGATGGCGCCATCGTCACCGAGAAGATCGCAAGCTTGATGGGCGTCGGTGTCGGCGATACCTTGGTGCTCAACGAACAGGACGACTCGGGCAACATGACGGGCGTGACCCATGAGATCCCCATTGCGGGAATTGCCGAAAACTACACGGGACACTATGTGTACCTTACCGCCGATGCCTATCGACAGATCTGGGGCGAGGATCCCGTGTTCGATAAGGTTCTGGTCGATGGCGCGGACGAACATGGCAACCATGCGCAATTCAGCAGCGCGGTCCGCGAAATCGAGGGCATCAACACCGTTGCCTTCAACAAGGACGTGGTGGAAACCTATCGCGAGATGCTCGCGAGCGTGAACATGGTCGTGGTGGTGTTGGTGCTCGCGGCTGCGGCGCTGGCCTTCATCGTGCTCTACAACCTGACCAACATCAACATCATGGAACGTCAGAGGGAAATCGCGACCTTGAAGGTCTTGGGCTTCCTCCCACGCGAGGTAAGCGCCTATATCTTTAGGGAAACGATGATCCTTTCCGCAATCGGCGCCCTGATCGGTTTGGTTCTGGGCGTGTTCATGGAAGGTTTCGTGGTCATAACCGCGGAAGTGGAAATGGTCATGTTCGGGCGCGTCATCCATCCCACTAGCTTTATCGGCGCCTTCGTGCTCACCCTGGTTTTCACCTTGATCGTCATGCTGGTCATGAGGCGCAGGCTCGCGAAGGTCGATATGGTCGAAAGCCTGAAATCCGTCGAATAGCGAAACCCTGCAAACCTGTGGCTTTGCGGGGCGTTCAGGACCGGTTCCTACCTGGTGGGAGCCGGTCCGTTTAGCTGATTGCGGAAATATTTTTTTCTTCTGAAACATTCACGGGGTATTCGCACTTGCGCATGTACTGTCCGAGATGGTTTAATTTCCTTGTCCTTTAAAAGCGGTACAGAGAGACCGACAAGGCTGCAAGGCTGCAAATGACAAAACAAGCAGTACGCAACCCGAAGCCTTTGTCTGATGCAAAGGCGTTTTTTATGCCTGCATCAGGCGCTTGTGTGATCGGGTAGGGAAGTGCAGGTTCGCGCTCCATACCCGGACCATGGGGTTTGTCTGTTCGCACCTCATTATCGAAAGGAGTGTGTATGAACGGAAACCAGCAGACGAAATCCGTATGCATGGACGCTGCGGAAATCGAACGTTCGCTTATGCGTATTGCGCACCAGATCCTGGAAGCGAACCATGGCGCGAAGAATATCGCGCTTGTTGGCATCGTCACGCGCGGCGACATCCTGGCAAGGATGCTCGTAGAGAAGATCGAGGAAATCGAAGGGGTCAAGGTTCCCTTCGGCCACCTGGACATCAGCTTCTACCGCGATGACTTCGCCACCTATCTTTCCCCCGAAGTGCTCAGCACCAACATCCCCTTCGACGTGGACGGCAAGGACATCATCCTGGTCGATGACATCCTCTACACCGGCCGTACCATACGCTCCGCGCTCGATGCGCTCATGGACATCGGTCGTCCTGCCACCGTTCAGTTGGCGGTTCTCATCGACCGTGGCCATCGCGAGCTTCCCATCCGCGCGGACTTCGTGGGCAAGAACGTTCCCTCTTCCCGCGAAGAGAGCGTCCGTCTGTTCCTGGAAGAGGTTGACGGTCGTTCCGAAGTCGACATCATGCAGGTGGCCGCTGGCGGTCACGTTGGATCCGCACCTTTGGGAGGTGGCAACTAATGTCTTTCAACCACAAGCATCTGATCGACATCACCGAGTACTCGGCTGATGACATCATGCAGATCCTGGAGACCGCCCAGCGCTTCAGGTCCGTTAACGAGCGTCGCATCAAGAAGATTCCTACCCTGAAGGGCTTCACGGTAGTGAATATGTTCAACGAGCCTTCTACCCGTACGCGCTCCTCCTTCGAAATTGCCGAAAAGCGCCTGAGCTGCGACAGCCTGAACTTCGGCGGCTCCTCCACCTCCACCGTGAAGGGCGAAAGCCTGGTGGACACCGTGGAAACCCTGTGCGCTTACAAGATCGACATGATCATCGTGCGCGACAAGCATGCCGGCGTGCCCCGCAAGATCGCCGATGTTTCCGGCGCCCATGTCATCGACGCCGGCGACGGTAAGCACCAGCATCCCACCCAGGCCCTGCTGGACCTGTACTCCATCTGGCAGGCCAAGGGCGACCTGAACGGCCTGAAGGTGGGCATCGTCGGTGACATCGGACACTCCCGTGTGTGCGGCTCCCTTATCCCCGCGCTCAAGATCATGGGCTGCGAAGTCACCGTCATCGCGCCTCCCACCCTCATGCCCGCACGTCCCGAAGTGCTCGGTGCCGACCATGTCACCTGCAAGATCGAGGAAGCGCTTCCCGAACTGGACGTCGTCTACATGCTGCGTATCCAGCGCGAGCGTCTGGAAGGTGCGCCTTATCCCAGCCTGCGCGAGTACAACATGCTCTTCGGCCTCACCCAGGAGCGCGAGCGCATGATGAAGCGCGACGCTATCATCTGCCATCCCGGCCCCATCAACCGCGGTGTCGAGCTGGACAGCTTCATGGCCGACCATCCCGAACGTTCGGTCATTCTCGACCAGGTCTATGCCGGTATCCTGACCCGCATGGCCGCCCTGTACCTGCTACTTGGAGGGAGCGAAGATGGCATTACTGCTTAAGAATGTTCGCGCGATCGACCCGCAGGTCGCGCTCGATGAAGTTTGCGACATCGTGATCCGCGACGGCAAGATCGCCGAAGTGGGCCAGAACCTTTCCATCGAAAAGGGCGAAACCCGCGATATGGGCGGAAAGATCGCCGTTCCCGGTCTGGTCGACGTGCACGTGCATCTGCGCGAGCCCGGTTTCGAGCAGAAGGAAGACATCGCTTCCGGCACCCGTGCGGCTGCCCATGGCGGCTTCACCGCCGTGTGCTGCATGGCTAACACCAATCCCGTCATCGACAATGCGATGGGCGTGGAATACATCCTTGCCCGTGCAGCAGCTGTCGGCAAGTGCCGTGTCCATGTGGCCGGCGCCGCCACCCAGGGCCTGAAGGGCGAAATCATCTCCGAAATGGGCGACATGGTGGCTCACGGCGCCGTTGCCTTCACCGACGACGGCCGCGGTATCCAGGGTGCCGGAATGATGCGCCGCGTTATGGATTACGCTTCCCAGTTCGACCGCGTTGTCATGGCTCACGAACAGGACGACGATCTGGTCGGCGAAGGCCAGGTCAACGAAGGCGTGGTTTCCACCCGTCTGGGCATGTTGGGCTGGCCCGCTGAAGGCGAGGAAATCCAGATTGCCCGCGATATCGCCCTGTCCCGTCTGACCGGCTGCCCTCTGCACGTTCAGCACATCTCCACCGCCCGCGGCCTGGAAATGATCCGTGCAGCTAAGGCGGAAGGCCTGAAGGTTACCTGCGAGGCAACCCCGCATCACCTGTTCCTGAACGAAGATGCCATCGGCGACGATTACAACACCTCCCTGAAGGTCAATCCGCCCCTGCGTACCCAGGAAGACAGCGATGCCCTGCTGGCCGGCGTCATCGACGGCACTGTCGACTGCATCGTCACTGACCACGCTCCCCATACCGCATGGGAAAAGGACCGCGAGTTCGAGTTGTCTCCCTTCGGCATGATCGGCCTGGAAACCTCCCTGTCCCTGGTTATGACCCAGATGGTCCACACCGGCCTTATCGACTACAACCGTCTGGTCGAAGTGATGGCCATCAACCCCCGCAAGGTTCTGCGCGTGGAAGAAGTGAAGCTGCAGGCAGGCTCCACCGCCGACATCACCATCATCGATCCCGATCTGGAATGGACCGTTACCGCCGACAGCTTCGTTTCCAAGGCGAAGAATTCCGGCTTCATCGGTGCCGACCTGAAGGGCCGTGCAACCGACGTATACGTCGGCGGCTATGCAACCATGCAGGACGGTCAGATCGTCGAATAGGCGTTTGGCCTTCTGAGGCTACTGATTGCGCATAGCGATTGCGAAACGAAGACCGGTGCCCATCAGGCACCGGTCTTTTGCGTATCCGGGTAAGGTTTTGTGTGCCGTCTTCGGCACGAGAAGGCCACTGAGCGGGATGTTGATACTGCGTGTCATTCGCGTAAGCCCTACACGAGCTTTCTTGAATGCGCCTGGTCGCACGGGTTTTATGGGGTTTAGGGAATCCGGTCAAGGCAATCCTGTACACGAACTTATCTTTTTGCAGGTCAAGTATCTTGATTATCTTCTTGCGTTTTGAATGTGCGTGCTCTCAGTGCGTTTCGAATGCCCCTGTCGCGTATAATGGGAATAGTGTGTTCGCAACCCAACCCGGCATTCGCCGGTGGAATGATTGCTCCAAAAGGATGTGAATCGAATGATTAAAGAACTTGTCAAGGATGCCGAACTGCTGAGCACTCCTTGCGAAAAGGCGACTATCGAAGATCTGCAGATCGCCGAAGATCTTTCCGATACCCTGAAGTCCATCGATGATGCGGCTTGCCTGGCTGCCAACCAGATCGGCGTGGCGAAGCGCATCGTTGCACTGAAGGACGATGACAATAACGTTATGGTGTGCTTCAACCCCACCATGAGCCGTGCGCTGTATCCCACCAGGCTCACCGAAGAATGCCTCACCTGCGACGAGCCCCATAAGGTCACCCGCTTCGCCAAGATGACCGCTCACTTCGAAATAGTCGAAGATGGCCAGCTCAAGTCCCGCAAGGTGGAACTGAGGGATTGGCCTGCACAGCTGATGCAGCATATGATCGACCATTGCAACGGCAAGTACCTGTAAAGGCGGTTCTTATGTGCGCAACCGGATTGCTTGACGAAAAGGGAAAGGTTCTGTCCAATAAGCATTTGGGACGCAACCTTTACCTGCTGACCGTGGAAAGCCCCCAGCTTGCCAAGCTGATGGAGCCCGGCCAGTTCGTGCATACCCTTATCCCCGGCATGGAAGGCCATATCCTGCGCAGGCCCTTCTCCGTGTACGCTACCGATGTCGAAGCTGGGACCATGGACATCCTGTACCAGGTTGTGGGCTTCGGTACGCAGCATCTTTCCACCCTTGCCGAAGGCGTGGAGATTTCCAACATCGGTCCTATCGGCCATGGTTGGAAGGCTCCCGAAGGCTGCAAGCGTGCCCTTGTGGTCTGCGGCGGCGTCGGTGCGGCTCCTTTGTTCATGCATACCAGCGAAATGGTCGCTGCCGGCATCCAGGTCGATGTCGTGCTCGGCGCCCAGACTGCCGAAGCGATGGTATGCGCCGACCGTTATGAGCAGGTGCTTGGTTCTCCTGCGGTACTTGCTACCGACGACGGCTCTTTGGGTTACTCGGGCTTCTGCACCGTTCCCGCGAAGGAGCTACTCGATACCAACAGCTACGACTACGTTTGCTGCTGCGGTCCCGAACCCCTCATGAAGATCGTGTCCCGCATGGCAGCCGAGGCAGGTGTGCATTGCCAGATTTCCATGGAAAAGCGTATGGCCTGCGGCGTGGGCGCATGCCTTTCCTGCGTGATCGATACCCCCGAAGGCAAGAAGCGCTGCTGCGTTGACGGCCCTGTTTTCAATGCTGAAGAGGTGATCTGGTAATGGCCAATGTGAACATGCAGGTCAACCTGGGCGGTTTGATCATGCGCAACCCCGTGACCGTGGCTTCCGGCACCTTTGCCGCAGGTCGCGAGTACAACGACTTCGTACCCGTTGAGCGCCTGGGCGCGGTTACCACCAAGGGCGTGTCCCTCAACGGCTGGACCGGCAACGATAGCCCCCGTATTGCGGAAACCGCATCGGGTATGCTCAATTCCATCGGCTTGCAGAATCCCGGTGTCAAGGTGCTGCGCGAAAAGGACCTGTCCTGGCTGGAAAAGCATGACGTCCCTGTGATCGTGAACGTTTCCGGGCATTCCTTCGACGAGTATGTGCAGGTTATCGAAGCCTTGGACGACGATCCCCGCGTCCATGCCTACGAAATAAACATCAGCTGCCCCAACGTGGATGCCGGCGGCATGACTATGGGTACCCACGTTCCCAGCGTGGAGAAAGTGGTTTCCCTGTGTCGCGAGGCAACGAAGAAGCCCATGATCGTCAAGCTTTCCCCCAATGTCACCGACGTGGTTGAAATCGCCCAAGCTGCAGAAGCAAACGGCGCTGACGCCATCTCGCTTATCAACACCCTGCTGGGCATGGCGGTAGATGCACGCACCCGCAAGCCCAAGCTCGCCCGTGTGGTCGGCGGCCTTTCCGGCCCTGCCGTGAAGCCCGTTGCCTTGCGTATGGTCTGGCAGGTCTCCAAGGGCGTGAAGGTTCCCATTCTGGGCATGGGCGGAATCATGACCGGTGAAGATGCCATCGAGTTCATGCTCGCAGGCGCCACCGCCGTTTCCGTGGGCACTGCCAACTTCGTCAATCCGCATGCAACTGCAGACGTGATCGACGGCATGATCGCCCATTGCGAGCAGCAAGGCGTGAAGGACATCAACGAGCTGATTGGAGCTTTGGAATGTTAAACGGTTTCCAGCATATTCCCCCTGCCGAAAGGATTATCGTCGCATTCGACTGCAGCCGCGAACGTGCGCTCGAATTGGCCGACCAGCTTGCCGGTGCGGTGACCTGGGTGAAGATCGGCATGACCCTGTACTATGCGGAGGGTCCCTCTATCGTGAAGGAGATGAAGGACCGCGGCTTCAAGGTCTTCCTCGACCTGAAGTTCCATGACATCCCCCATCAGGTACGCGGTGCAGCGCGTTCTGCAGCTGCAAGTGGTGCCGATATGCTCACCATGCATGCTGTGGGCGGCGTTCCCATGATGACCGCGGGCCGCGAGGGTGCCGCGGAAGCCGGTGGAGAGCCCGTAACCTTGGGTATTACCGTGCTGACCAGCATGGATGCCGAAACCTTGGCAGCAACCGGCGTTGTCCGCCCGGTCGAAGAACAGGTGGAAAGCCTTGCCCTGCAGGTACGTGAAGCCGGCTTGACGGGCGTTGTCGCATCGCCTCTGGAAGCGCCCATGCTCCGTCGCGTACTCGGTCCCGATGCCTTCATCGTCACCCCGGGCGTGCGTCCCGCAGGTGCCGACATGGGCGATCAGAGCCGCGTGACAACCCCTGCGCAGGCGTTCGAGAATGGTGCTTCCCACTTGGTTATCGGCCGTCCCATCACCGGCGCGGAAGATCCCAGGCAGGCATTCCTGGACATTGTCGAGCAGTTGTAGGCAACCGCACATCCACATTCAGTCCCCCTTTTGTCCACAAATGGGTAAACAATTGGTAACGCCAATATTGTTGGGCTACACTTATCCGCAGGTAATCGTCAATGGCCATTGTGGTCATCCGATGCGCAAGGAGAAAGCTCTATGGCAATTCCCCAGCTGACTCAGGAAGAACGTAAGGCGGCTTTAGAGAAGGCAAAGGAGGCGCGCATCAAGCGTGCCGCCATCCGTGAAGACCTGAAAAGCGGCAAAATCTCCCTGAATGACGTTTTGGAAATGAAAGACGACCCCATTGTCGGACGTATGAAGGTTTCAACCCTTATCGAAACGCTTCCTGGGTTCGGTAAGGCAAAGGTGAAGAAAGTCATGTCCGAGCTGCAAATCGCCGAAAGCCGTCGTCTTCGCGGTTTGGGCGAGCGCCAGGAAGCAGCTCTTTTGGAGCGTCTTAAGAAATGAGCCGAACAGGAAATCTCTTCGTTATCTCAGGTCCTTCGGGAGCAGGTAAAGGCACCTTGGTAAAGGCCCTGATAGAACAAGTGCCCGATGCTTGGCTTTCCGTCTCCGCTACCACGCGCAAACCGCGCGAGGGAGAAGTGGATGGCAAGCATTATCACTTCCTCAGCAATGATCAGTTCGATGATCTGGTGCGCCAGGAGGGCTTCTTGGAGTGGGCGCAGGTCCATTCCAACAAGTACGGCACCCCACGCGCGCAGGTCGAGCAGGCCATCGCCGAAGGCAAGCAGGCTATCTTGGAAATCGACGTTCAGGGCGCTTTCCAGATCAAGGAGAAAATTCCCCAGTCGATTCTGGTGTTCATCGAGCCTCCCAGCCTTGAAATCCTTGAAGAGCGACTTCGTGGTAGGGGAACCGAAACCGAAGATGTTATTGCTGCGAGGATGAGCGTCGCGACTATGGAGCTTTTGGAAAAAATAAAGTATGATATCGCGATTGTGAACGATGATCTTGACGTTGCCACCAAGGAATTGGTCGATTTCGTCGAGAAGCAAGCAAATAGACCTAAGGATTGTTAAATGAGCTTGATTGAACCTAAAATCGACGTCCTTCTGGACCAGGTAGATAACGACCGATTCCTGCTCTGCGCTTTGGCATCCAACCGTGCGCATGATATCAAGGAAATGCTCCGTGCTCAGCGCGATCGCGCTATCCAGAGCCAGATGGCCATCGATGTTGCGCGTGCTGCAAGCAAGAAGCCCCTTTCCATCGCATTCGATGAAATCGCCTCTGAAGATATTTCCTTCGACCCGGCAACCATCAACGCAAAAGCGCATTAATCGGAAATCTTGCTGTATATGCAATGCCCGCCTTCGCAGCTTTGCTGCAGCGGGCATTTTCTATGAATGGGAGAATATGCGATGTCTCAGTTCCAGAGGGTCTGTCTGGTCCATTATCACGAAATCGGCCTGAAAGGTCACAATAGGAAGGTCTTTGAAATGCGCCTCCTGCGCAATATCGAGGCTATGCTCGAAGGCTTCCCTGTTGCAACCGTGATGCGTATTTCCGGGCGCTTGTGCGTTTTCATCAAGGAAGGGACCGATTTCGAGCTTGCAAGTCGCATCGAGCATACACTTGCCAAGCTTCCCGGTATCGCACGTGTATCCTGCGGCTACAAATGCGATCGCGATATCGAGCAGATCAAGCAAGCTGCCGTAGACGCGCTGAACGATGTCTCCCAGTTCGTAACCTTCAAGGTTGCCGCCCGTCGCAGCCACACCGATTTCCCCATATCCTCCATGGATATGAACCAGATAGTCGGAGCCCATCTCTGTCAGGCCTTCCCCGAAAAGATCGTGAAGATGCACGATCCCGACGTGATGGTGCGTGTCGAGGTTATCCAGGGAAATGCGTATGTTTACGCCGCTTCTATCCGCGGTATCGGTGGATTGCCGGTTGGTTCCAGCGGTAGGGTAGTGACCTTGCTTTCCAGTGGTATCGATTCCCCTGTGGCAACCTGGCGCATTGCGCGTAGGGGTGCCGAATGCATCGGCGTGCATTTCAGCGGTCGCCCCCAAACGGCATCGACGAGCGAGTATCTGGTTGACGACATTGCCAAAGTGCTGGAGAAAACCGGCTGCATCGCGCGTGTGTACATGGTTCCCTTGGGAGACTATCAGCGCGAGATCTCGCTTGAGGCGCCTCCTTCGCTTCGCGTCATCCTGTATCGCAGGCTCATGTTCAAGGTCGCGCAGGAAATCGCCCGCAGGGAAGGGGCGAAGGCCATCGTGACCGGCGAGAGCTTGGGGCAGGTTGCCTCGCAGACTATCGACAACATCAATGCCACCAATGCTGCGGTCGAATTGCCAGTGTTTCGCCCGTTGATCGGCACCGACAAGCAGGAAATAATCGCCGAGGCACAAGAGCTGGGTACTTTCGAGATCTCCAGTCAGGATGCACCCGACTGCTGCACATTATTCATGCCTCGAAATCCCGAAACCCACGCCAATTTGGAAAAGGTTTTGGAAGCAGAGGCCTTGTTCCCCATCGAGCAGTGGGTTCAGGAACTGGCCGATGCCGCCGAACCCCACGACTACCGTTGTCCTTCGTATAAACCGAAGAAGAAACGTCTTCGCAAGGACATGTAAGCTTCTCGCGCATTTCCGCCAGGATCGAATAGGCTTTTTGCAGGCTTACCGCAACAGAACGGTAAGCCTGCTTCGTTAGCATCCCTTCCAAAGGGAAGGGAGTACCATGCCGTTCATTCAAGTACCGGAAAAACTGAAGGAAAAGGCCCGATTGGATAAGCTGAGTCTGCCTTTGCTTGTGGGTTTGGCTGCGCTTGTGCTGGTAGTGGTGGTTTTCACTGCGGGCAATGCCTTGTCGGCTTTGAGCGACGATTCGTTTCAACTGACGAGGGATGGAAGCGGGTCTTCGCAGGAAAGCCTGCAGGATGATGCCTCTTCGGGTTCAGGCGAGTCGAAGGATGATGCTTCGTCAAACTCTACGACGGAAGCTGATGGGGCTTCGACGGAGGAGGGGCAATCCGTAAGCGGGCAAGCGCAAGACGCCAAGCTGGTTGTCTATGTGTGCGGTCAGGTTGCGAATCCTGGAGTGTATGAATTCCCACCCGGAAGCCGTATCGGCGATGCGGTCGAACGTGCTGGAGGCTTTGGGCCGCATGCTGCGACCGATGCGCTGAACCTTGCCCAATCCCTACAGGATGAGCAGCAGGTCTACGTGCCCTCAAACGATGAATCGCAAGTTCCTGAATCCTCAAGTCAGAACATTCCTGCAAGCTCTGCTAGCACAGGAGTATCAGGGCAGTCGGAGGGTTTGGTGAATATCAATTCCGCGAGTGCTGCCGAATTGGTTTCGCTCCCAGGTGTCGGCGAGGCAACTGCCGCGAAGATCATCGCGAGCAGGGATAGCGAAGGACCCTTTCAGGCGATAGAGGATTTAAAACGCGTCTCGGGAATTGGAGACAAGAAGTACGAGGCCCTGAAGGATCTGATATGCGTATAGGGGATGCTTCCAGTGGCTTATCGATGCGTGCTTGTGTACGGAATGCAAGAGCTTGCGTTACGGCTTCAATCGAACCCTTTTCGACAGGTACTTCGTGGTGGAAGCCGGGAAGGCGAATCGTCGCCTTATTCGAAAGCTTGTCGGCAAACGTATTCAAAGAGAATGCAACAAGGCGGTTCAACGAGCTGTTCGAAGCTTTCCATCTTCCCGCCTGGGTTCCCGTTCTTGTCTTTGCGGTGGCTTTTTGGATCGCGAGCGCAGTTTGCCTGCAATTCGCCCAGGGCATGGAAGCTCGGATTTGCGTGATCTTCGGAGTGCTTTCGATAGCAGCTTGCCTTCTTTTCGGGGTCGGTGTGCTAACTGGGAAGGGCAATCTTCTGTCCCTGATGCTTGCCGGCATCTTATTGGGTGCGGGGGTTTCCTCTATTGGCGCATATGGTTTCCGTTGTGATGAACAGACTGCGCTTGAGCAGGATCCCAGTACCTGGTGCGTCAGGGTCGTAGAGGACAGCAGGGAAGGAGACTTCGGCTCGTCGTGCCTTGGGCGCGTAGATTTACCCCAGGGTGGATGTGTGAAAGTTCGCTTGAATCTGCCAGAGGGCACAAGGGCGTATTGTTGGCAATACGTGACGGGATCGGGCGAGTTGAAGGAACCATCCGCACGCTCGTTTCCCAGCTACTGGAAGAAAGCCTGCGTTGCATCGCTTTCGTTGGAAAATCCCGTGGTTTCCAATCCCGGTGGCTTTCTGGGATTAATCTGCCTGATTCGCGAGCGGGGTCTGGGTGTTTTGGATGATGCGTTCCCCTCAAATGACTTGTGGGCGGACGCTTCCGCCTTGGTGAAAGCGGTGCTTTTCGGGGATAGGACCGAGCTATTCGCAAGTGATTTGTATGACGTGATGAAAACCATTGGTTTGGCTCACATCGTTGCGGTATCCGGTGCCCACCTGGTAATGGTAACGGGCTTTGCGGTTGTGATACTGCAGGTATTGGGTGTACCCCGCAGAATCTGCATACCCTTGCAGCTTGGTATCGTAATCAGCTACGCATGCCTGACCGCTCTTCCTGTCTCCGTATTGCGGGCGGCAGTGATGTCCTTCTGCGCGCTTGCCTCGTTCTATGCAAAACGTGCTTCGGCGTCGGTCAATGCGCTTGCAATCTGCATAGTCGGTATCATCTCGGTAAACCCTTTCCTAGCGCTTTCTATATCCCTCGTGCTTTCGGCCTGTGCATCGCTGGGGATCATGCTCCTTTCACAAGGGATATCGAAGTTCCTTTCCTCCATTACGTCAGGGGGTGCCAGGTTTGCCACCGATTCGCTTTCGGTGTGCATTTCGGCTAACGCCTTCACCTTGCCCTTTTCCATTTCGGTCTTCGGGCAGATTCCGCTTATCGCTCCGGTTTCCAATCTGCTTGCTGCTCCCGTGTTTCCCTTCCTTGTGTGCTATGGGCTTGGATCGGTTATCGTGTCGCTCGCCGTACCTGCTGTGTCGAAACTTCTGATGTTGCCTTTAATGCTGGTTGCAGGTGCATTCTGCGTATCGGCGCGCCTGATGGCTAAGATTCCCTATGCCTGCGTTGCTGCCGATGGGGAAGCGGTTGCCCTGTTTGCGCTGGTGCTCTTCATGTTCGCGTTCTTCTGCATAGCCAAGAAGGTGCTCACGGAAAAGCAGCTGGGGCTTTGCGGGTTGGCTCTGATCGCCCTGTTGGGAATATGCTTTTTCGCAAAGCCATATCTAAAGGGCGACGAGGTGATCATGTGCGATGTGGGGCAGGGGGATGCAATCGTACTGCGTAGCGGAAGCCATGCGGTATTGGTGGACACGGGCACCAACGATAGCTCCTTGCTCAAAGCCCTTGCGCGACATGGAGTGCGTAAGCTCGATGCGGTATTGATAACCCATCCCGACGACGATCATTGCGGTTCATTGAAGGCGCTGTTCGGAGCGGTGCCCGTCGGGAAGGTCTGCATTGTCGAGGGGGTGCTGGATTCCGAAAAGGAGAGTTGCCGAAAGCTGTCGGAAAGCATCGGGGATCATGACTGCGAAGAGCTTCTCGCTGGGGATTCGTTTTCCGTCGGTGCCTTCCAAGTGGAAATCCTTTTCCCTGAACTGCCGACAATAGAAGGGGCGAATGAGGACAGCCTCGTTTTGCTTGCAACCGCGGATGTTGATGGGAACGGCGAAGGGGATTGGTCCATCCTTCTCACAGGCGATGCCGAAGCGGAGGTGATAGAACCTTTGGCAGGAAGCATGCTCGAGGAAGTTGATGTTCTGAAGGTGCCCCATCACGGGTCTGCCGGCTCGGTGAGTAGCGAAATGCTTAATGAGCTGCAACCTCGACTCGCCCTTGTGAGCGTGGGCGCGAACAACAGGTATGGACACCCTACGCAAGAAGCCTTATCCCTGCTCGAGTCATCGGGCGCACGTATCGCACGAACCGATGAAATGGGAGATGTTGTATGCAAATTGCAGCAGGACGGTATATGCGTGGAATGCCTGAAGTAGAATTACGGGCATGGCTACGAATCAATCAAAACCCCTCCTTCCGGCATATCTGGTTACCGGTGCCGACGAACTCAAGCGGGAAACCACTGTTCGGCGTTTGCATCAGCGTATTTCGCAGCTGGGGGACCTTTCGTTCAACTACGACCATTTCACCCATGAAAATGCAACGGGAACGGCGATCGTCACCGCTTGCAATACGCTGCCGTTTGCGAGCGAAGCACGTCTGGTGCAGGTGGATGATGCGGACAAGCTGAAAAAGGCGGATTCCGAGGCAATCATCGAATATCTTTCCGCACCGAGCGAAACTACTGTGCTCTGCCTGGTTGCAGAAGGCTTGGCGAAGAATACCCGCCTGTATAAGGCGGTTGCGAAGATCGGCCCGAAGGCTGTGATCGATTGCACCCCCGTTCGTCGCAAGGATCTTCCTGCGCTCGTTCGCAATATGGCTTTGAGCCACGGTATCGCCATGACGGATTCCGCCGCGAACGCGCTCGTGGACCTTATCGGTGAAGATACCGTCTCCCTTGATACCGAACTGCAAAAACTTGCGCTCGCGCATCGCGGTTCCGACCCTGTGAACGACAACGAAGTGAATGCACTGGTCAGCCGCACTGCGGAAGTGAAGCCATGGGAATTCGTCGACGCCTTCAGCTCCCGCAACATCCAGAAGTGCATGCTGCTGAAGTCGAAGATGCCTGGTGCGAAACCGCTGTCGTTGCTCGCCATGTGCGTGAACCGTATCAGGGAGCTTATCGCCGCAAAAACCTTCGCCAATCGCGGTAAGCCCGCTGCATTGGCGAAGCATTTGGGACTTCCCGATTGGCGCGTTAAGAACCATGCGCTTTGGGCGCGGTCCTTTACTGAGGAAGAACTGGTATGCGCGTTAGTTCGGGCGCGCGATGCCGAACGTGCGATAAAAACCGGCGCTGATGCCGATGCGGTATTCCAAGAATGGTATATGACCGTCATCACGGGGCGCGAGTGTTCGAGATAGCGATAGAAAAGGATGGGATGGATATGGAGATGTCTTTGGAAAACCAGGTCTGCCAGCTGGTGGAAGAGCATATTGCCCAGCTTAATCGACCAGATCTTTATCGTACGCCGCTCGTTCGTTTTGCCCAGGCGTCCGATCCCCGCTTTAACGAGCTTAAAACCCTCATCGGTCCCTGGCATGCCACGCCCTGTGAGCTTCTGCCTGAAGCGCAAAGCGTAATCAGTTATTTCGTTCCCTATACGCGGGATGTGGCATTGGGTCCCAAGCGTGCCGACAAGTACGATATCGACTGGGCGGAAGCCTATCAGGAAATCAATGCGGGCTTTGACGGCGTCAACAACGCCTTGAAGGAATTCCTTGAATCGCAGGGCCACAAGGTGGTAACCATCCAGTCGACCCATACTTACGACCCCAAAGACCTGAAGGCAAGCTGGTCCCATCGAAGCGTTGCCGTGATTGCAGGTTTGGCCTGCTTAGGGTCGAATCGACTTGCGATTACCGAAAAGGGAAGCGCTGGGCGATTCTGCAGCGTCATCACCTCTGCCGATTTGCATTCTCCGGAACCCCCGATCGATCAGAAATGCCTCTACATTTCCAAGGGAAGCTGCGGGCTATGCTTTAAAGCATGTCCGATTGGCGCATTGAAGCCCGAAAGTTTCGACAAGTTCGCATGCCAAGACAGGCTGAACGAAAATCAGGATGAAATCCGTGCTCAGTCGTCGCTCAAGGATGCCGATGTGTGCGGCAAATGCATCAGCGTCTGCCCCTTCTGCTATATCGATTAAGGCGTTGCGGCATTTCGAGTTCCGTTGGGATAGGCGAGGGCGCTAAAATCCAAGGTATTGGAAAACAGGGCCGCGCAAAAGCGGCCTTGCTGCTTTTCTGGGACATTCAATCCTCTGGGATGGTTTGCCCTACGGAAACGGGCGGGCCTTGGAGAAGGCCGATTGCAGATAGGAAAGCGGTTACGGGCTGCTGGTGCAGGGAATTCGGCTTGAGCGAAGCCTGTGCCGATTGAAGATCTTTTGGCGATGTTCCAGATAGGGAACGGGGGCAAGGGAAGGCTTGCCGCAAGACAAAGAAAAGGGGCGCTGCGGCCCCTTTTCGATTTGTTATGAGGATTTGTATCCAGGGAGGAACTATTCAGCGTCCTCTGCAGCCTCTTCGGCAGCTTCAGCGGCAGCGGCGGCAGCTGCTTCAGCAGCCTTGCGCTCTGCAGCAGCCTTTTCCAGCTTCAGGGTCTCTTCACGCCTTACAGCCTTAGCTTCGCTAGCTTCCTTCATGGCAGCTACGCGAGCAGCCTTGGCAGCAGCCTTCTTGTTGCCGGTTGCAGCCTGAACCCTCTTTGCGGGAGCCTTGTAAGCAGCACGATCTTCGTCGGTGATTACGGCGTTAGCCATCTTCATGATGCCGCTCTTACGGTTGGCAGCCTGGTTCTTGTGGATGACGCCCTTGGTGACAGCGCGGTCGAGCAGCTTGCAAGCATAGTTGGCCTTTTCCAGAGCCAGCAGGCCGTTGCCTGCTTCTACTGCTTCGCGGGCTGCGCGGGTAGCGGTCTTCAGTTCAGAGCGGATCGCACGATTGCGCATACGTGCCTTTTCGCTGGTGATGATGCGCTTCTTCTGGCTTTTGATGTTCGCCACGTTCTTATCCTCCGTTATTGACAATTTGTGTTTCAGACGAAAACTGCCTAAGCATAGCACAAGATAGAGTGCATATGCACCGCTGTCACGACTAAAACATACTTCAAAACAACTTTCACAGGGATTCCGAACTGGACGCAAATCGGATAAGGCCCTGTTGCAACGCTAGAGCATACGCTATCGCGTGGGATTAATCAAGGATTATGGACTTCACGAGGGGAAAGCCGCCGTTCGTGGTGCAAAGTGCGTTGTTTCCGCTCTGGTTTTGCAGCTATTGAGAAACAACGGAGATACCGTCGAGCTCCTTTCAGCTTTCCAAGAAGACCGCCTGGATGCGGTATTATGGTTGACTGCTGCGAAATGGAATGAGGCGAGGTGGAAATGTTCGAGTTGCTCAGGGGCAAGAAGGCGGGGCTTATGGCCCTGATTGCGTGCATCTGCATGTTTTCCGTGCTGGCCATGCCCGCGTGCTCTTCTTCCACCCAGCATCGCATCATGACCACGGTCTGCCAGGAATGCGAAGACGAAGGCGTGGAAACCTACGAGGTGGAACAGCCCATCGGCTCAGAGAAAAGCGGGGGAACTGTCATCATCCAGGCCGATGAGCCCGTGTACCTGTGCGATCCCGTCTTCACCTCGAAGAACGGTTCCTCGTACATTCCCTATGTCGTTTCCCGTTACAACATGAACGACGGCGAGGTCAAGGTCACCTTGAAGCCGGGCGTGTACGCATTCTGCCTCGATCGCGGCGATTCATCGATTGGTAAGTTGGTTATCGTGTCCGAAGATTACTCGGACGTTCCGGAAATAAAGTTGAAGTAGAGCACATGAGCACTGATCCCAAATACATCCGTAATTTCAGCATCATCGCCCATATCGACCACGGCAAGTCAACCTTGTCCGACCGTGTCTTGGAAATGACGGGCACCGTGGCCGAACGTGACATGCAGGACCAGCTTCTGGACTCCATGGATATCGAACGCGAGCGCGGCATCACCATCAAAAGCCAGGCAGTGCGCGTCGACTACACCAGCGACGAGGGCGAAACCTACCATTTCAATCTCATCGACACGCCGGGCCACGTGGACTTCACTTACGAGGTATCCCGCAGCCTCGCCGCATGCGAGGGCGCCGTCCTGGTGGTGGATGCCACCCAGGGCGTCGAGGCGCAGACCGTGGCCAACGCCATGCTGGCGATGAATGCCGATCTGGAAATCGTGCCCCTTATCAACAAGATCGACCTTCCTTCTGCCGATCCCGAGCGCGTGAAAACCGAAATCGAGGATTCCCTTGCCATCCCCGCAGACGATGCGGTCCTGGCAAGCGGCAAGACCGGCGTGGGCGTGCACGATCTGCTCGAAGCGGTGGTGTACAACATCCCCGCCCCCGAAGGCGACCCCGACGCGCCCCTGCGCGCGCTTATCTTCGACTCCTATTTCGATGCGTATCGCGGCGTTGTCGCCTTGGTCCGCATCGTAGACGGCGTCCTGAAGAAGGGGAGCCGCATCAAGCTGATGGCCACGGGCGTGGAAACGCTCGTCGAAGAAGTGGGTGTGCGCCGTCCGGCCGAAACCCCCACCGGCGAACTTGGCGTGGGCGAAGTAGGCTACCTGGTCACCGGCCTGAAGGATCCTTCCGTAGTGAAGACCGGCGACACGGTCACCCTGGCGAAGGGCGGCGTCGAAGAGCCCCTGCCCGGTTACCGCGATGTCAAGCCCATGGTCTACACGGGCCTTTTCCCCATCGACTCCGACCAGTACTCCGATCTGCGCGATGCGTTGGAGAAGATGACCCTCAACGATCCGGCTTTGGTGTATGAGCCCGAAACCAGCCATGCGCTGGGCTTCGGTTTCCGCGTGGGCTTTTTGGGCCTGCTCCATATGGAGGTGGTCAAGGAACGCCTGGAGCGCGAATTCGACCTGAACCTGCTCGCGACTGCCCCCAGCGTTGAATACCGTGTCCATAAATCCGACGGCAGCGTAATAAGCCTGCATTCCCCGCAGGACATGCCCGATCCCGGCACCATCGACTTCGTGGAAGAGCCCTACTTGAAGGTGAAGATCATGGTTCCGCCCGACTATGTGGGACCTGTCATGGACCTGACGGTCGCGCGCCGCGGCAGCTTCGTCACCATGAACTACCTTTCGTCCACCACGGTCGAAATGGTCTGGGACATGCCGCTTTCCGAAATGATCATGGACTACTTCGACAAGCTGAAAAGCTCCACGAAGGGCTATGCCTCGCTCGACTACGAAATGAACGGCTACAAGCCCAGCAATCTGGTCAAGCTGGATATCCTGCTTTCGGGCAACCCCATCGACGCGCTCTCCTTCATCGTCCATCGAGATAAGGCCTACGAACGCGGCCGCGTGCTCTGCGAGAAGCTGAAGGAAATCATCCCGCGCCAGATGTTCGAAGTACCTATCCAGGCTGCCGTGGGCGGACGCGTGCTTTCGCGCCAGACCGTCAAGGCCAAGCGCAAGGACGTGCTCGCGAAGTGCTACGGCGGCGACATCAGCCGTAAGCGCAAACTGCTCGAGAAGCAGAAGGCGGGCAAGAAGCGCATGAAGAGCATCGGAAGCGTGGAAGTGCCCCAGGAGGCATTCATGGCAATCCTGAAGGTGGATGACTAATGGCTCGCAAGGATAGGGAATACAACTGGCTGGACGATCCCTTCAACGACAAGAAGGACAAGCTGGACAACGGCGGTCCCAGCAAGGGCCTGCTAGGAGCAGGTTGCCTGGTTGCGGTGATCCTGATGATCGCGCTTGCGGTTGTGTGCCTGAAGGGCCTGGCCGATGTGGCTTCGACCATATAGGCGGTGAGCGTGTTCGACTATCGTGAATTCGTACGGGGCAAGGGGATCATCCTTGCCCCTCTTGCAGGCGTGAGCGATGTTGCCTTTCGCCAAATGTGCATAGAGCATGGTGCCCAGCTGACCTTCACCGAAATGGTGAGCGCCAAGGGATTGAGCTATGCGAATGAGAAGACGGTGCATCTGATCGATATGGCACCCAACGAAGCCTATGTGGGCGTGCAGCTTTTCGGGCACGAACCCGACACCATGGCTTCCCAAGCCGCCTGGATCGAAGACCATCTGGGCGACAGGCTCGCGGTGATCGACGTGAACATGGGTTGCCCGGCCCGCAAGATCGTCAGCAAGGGTGATGGATGCGCCCTGATGAAGGACCTGCCCCTTGCCGAAAGCATCGTGCGTTCCATCGTCTCCGCCGTGAGCGCACCCGTGACGGTGAAGATGCGCAGGGCATACGACCAGGGACCCGACACCGCTCCCGAGCTCGCCAAGCGCGCAGAAGCCGCAGGCGCTGCCGCGGTCACCGTGCATGGGCGTTATGCAACCCAGATGTACCGTGGGGACTCCTGCTGGGACGTTATCGCCAAGGTGAAGAAATCCGTTTCCATTCCCGTTATCGGCAACGGCGACATCCGTTGCGGAGCCGATGCGCTCGCCATGGTCGAGCAGACGGGATGCGATTCGGTCATGCTCGCCCGTGGCGCCCAGGGCAATCCGTGGATCTTCCAAGATGTAGCCTGGGCGTTCCAAGAAGCGGGTATGGCAAGCTTCTGCCCGCCCGTTGCGCGTTTCGAGCTGCCGAACGCTTACGACCGCATCGATGCGGCGCGGCGCCAGACCATGCTGCTGCACGAGCGCGATCCCAGAAGCGTGGTCAGGATGCGCAAGCATGCTAGCTGGTATATCAAGGGCCTGCCCGGTGCTTCGGCGGCGCGTGCCGCGCTCAACGCCTGCACGTGGGCGGATGAGTTCTTCCAGGTATACCGCGATTTGGAAGATGCCGTTGCGCGCTTCGAGGCCGAAAACGGACCCTTGGAACCTGTTGCCCCGCATTCTACGAGGGAAGGATAAACGTCATGGTGCGAGAGCCTTACGGTGCCCTGTACCTGCATATCCCCTTCTGCAAGAAGCGCTGCAGGTACTGCGACTTCACCACCAATGCCGTCGATGCGAACGACCCTATCATCCGCACCTATGTGGAGAACATGCTGTTGGAAATCCGCCGTGCGGGCAAGGACGGCAGGCTTTCCAGCTGCAAGACCGTCTACATCGGGGGCGGCACCCCCAGCTACCTGGGGCAGAAGTACCTGACCGAGATCCTGTACATGTTGGGGCTTTCCATGAATCTGCTCCCCGAAATGGAAGTTTCCATGGAAGCCAACCCCGACAGCCTAACCGAGCCGATGGTGCGCGATTTGTGGGCACTCGGCGTAAACAGGCTTTCCATCGGCGTGCAGAGCTTTGACGACGGCGTGCTGCAGACGCTCGGCCGCGTGCATGATGCCCAGGCGGCGCGCAATGGCATCAAGGCGGCTCAAACGCGTTTCGAAAACGTGAGCATCGATCTGATGTGCGGCATTCCCGGCCAGACTATAGAGAGCTTCCTCTCCGATGTCTCTACCGCCATCGACCTTGGCGCCAAGCACGTGAGCGTTTACCCCCTTGCGATCGAGCGCGGAACGGAAATGGCACGCCTCATCAAAAAGGGCAAGCTCGCCCAGGTCGATGAAGACCTGCAGGCCGACATGATGCAGGCTGCCGCCCAACTGCTGCGTTCGCGCGGGCTCGAACGCTATGAAGTTGCCAGCTATGCCTATCCGGGGTTCGAATGCAGGCACAATATCGCCTATTGGACGGGCGTTCCGTATCTGGGAATCGGTCACTCGGCTGTGAGCATGGCGCAGGATGACCAGCGCCGCGTGCGCATGCAGGACGGGACCGTGCTCGAGGAGCTCAACCGCGCCCAGATGGCTGCCGAAGACCTGATGCTTGGGATGCGCATGAGCAGGGGAGTGTCCTGCCAGTTGGTCGAGCAGCTTGCGGATATGCTTCCAGAAGCCCCGTCCGCCTTCGAGGGGCTGATCGCCCGGGGCCTCGTCGAGCGCAAGGACGGCCGATTAGTACCTACCGAAACGGGATGGCTCTACGGCAACGAGCTCTATGGCGAATTGCTCGGCCTGGCTCCCTGATGCCGCATGAGCCTGCATCTGCAGTAAGGCAACCTGCTGCGGTTTTCCTGTGCGGTTACTGCCGTTTGCCGCTTCGCATTTCTGCCAACCGTAACTGTTGCATCGTCAACATGACATGTTGGTATCGTTGGTCCATTCGTTTGGCACTTGCGCCCCGACACTGCTAAAATCGCCTGATGGAAAGGCGGATACGTCTGCTTTGGCGTGCCCGTATCCGTAACCATGGTCGCATTGGTCGGGAAGGAGTGCAGATGCTATCGGATAGGCGCCAGCGGGTGCTTGCCGCTCTGATCGAGGAATACGTCTCCCATGCGCTCCCCGTGGGTTCGCGCACCTTGGTGGAGAATTATGGCCTAGGGGTCAGTTCGGCAACCGTGCGCAACGAGCTTTCCGTGCTGGAAGAAGAAGGCTACATCACGCAGCCGCATACTTCGGCCGGACGCGTTCCCACCGACTTCGGGTACAGGACCTTCGTCGACGGGCTTTTGGAAAAGGAGCTCGATGCCGACGATACCGCCGATGCAACCCAGGCTGCCATCGAGGAAATGAAGAAAAGCGCCACGGAACTCGATACGCTCATCGAGCAGACGGCGGCGGCGCTTTCCCGTTTCACCGATTCCCTTTCCATCGTCTTGCCCCCTTCCACGCTTTCCCTGCGCCTCCATCAGGTGTCCTTTGTGCCCCTGACCCCGCACAGGGCGCTTATCGTGGTCGTCACGGAAAACGGGCAGGTGCTGAACCGCTCCGTCGAGTTCGGCGATCCGGTTTCCGCGGGGGATCTGACGTCGCTCCAAGAGCTCTTCAACGGGGTGCTTGCCGGAAAGAGCTTCTCCGAAGTACGCGATTCCCTTGATGCGAACGTGGTCGAGGCGTTCAGCGGTCCCTTGGCGCGACTGATGCTCAACGAGCTGTTCGCCTGCCTGAATACGGGCGAATCCTCGCATGCGCGCAGGTTGGGCCTGACGGCGCTGATGCAGCAGCCTGAATTCACCAACTCGTCCTCGCTCCTTCCGGTGCTGCAGGTTTTGGAGGACGAAACGGTTCTGCTCCAGCTTCTCCACGAATCGGCAGCAGCGCCTGGAACCGTGGTACGTATTGGAAGCGAGAACAATAGCGAACAACTCATGGGCGTTTCCCTGGTTGCCCGCCAGTACGGCTGCGGCAAGGGGGAGGGCATCGTGGCCGTGATCGGCCCTACCCGTATGAACTACGCTCGCGCTATCCGTGCGGTTCGCGCGGCTCAGCGGGCTTTGGAAGATGAATAAGAAAGGCTTGCGTGAACGTTAATGGCTAATGATCTTTACGAGGTTCTGGGCGTCGACAAGAACGCAACTGATGAGGAAATCAAGAAGGCTTTCCGCCGCAAGGCGCGTAAGCTCCATCCCGATGTGAATAAGGCCGAAGACGCCGAAGACCAGTTCAAAGAGCTCAATGAGGCCTATGACGTGCTGAGCGATCCGAATAAGCGTGCACAGTACGACCGATTCGGCACCATCCCCGGCGCTGCCAGCTCCGGTTCCCCCTATGTCGATTTCAGCGACATCTTCGGTGGCGGCTTCGGCATGGGCGACCTGTTCTCCAGCTTCTTCGGTGGCGGGGCGGGTGCCGGCGGTCCGCAGGTGCGTCGCGAAGGCCGCGATATGGGCGTGGGGCTGCGTCTTA
>Ga0129308_1000198_pt1 | contig 106080 bp, 98 predicted proteins | sample L827metagenome_FD_94440 | JGI IMG/M metagenome (GOLD analysis project Ga0129308, IMG submission 94440) | Ring-tailed lemur group fecal microbial communities from Wisconsin, USA - L827 metagenome | ecosystem: Host-associated > Mammals > Digestive system > Large intestine > Fecal | place: USA...
AATGGGTGAATGAAAAAAAAATAGAAAAAACTATAAACAATTTACAAAAGAATAATATTAAAGGTTATTATGCTAAAAATAATGAAGAAGTTATAAATATTATTAAAGATATAGCTAAAGAAGGTGAAATGGTGTCTGTTGGGGGCTCTATGACTCTTTTTGAAACCAAAGTAATAGATTTACTTAGAAGTGGAAGATATAATTTTTTAGATCGATATGAAGAAAACCTTACACCTGCTGATATGAAAGAAATATACAGAAAATCTTTTTATGCAGATACATATTTTTCATCTACAAATGCTATTACTGAAGATGGCGAAATTTTCAATGTAGATGGAAATGGTAATAGAGTGGCTGCTATGTTATATGGTCCAGATAAAGTTGTACTTGTAGTTGGGGTAAATAAAATAGTAAAAAACATAGATGAAGCTCTAAATCGTAATAAAAATATAAGTGGCCCTGCAAATGCAAAAAGGTTAAATACAGCTACTCCTTGTGCAAAAGTAGGATATTGTATGGACTGCAAAAGCGATGACAGAATATGCTGTGAATATACAATTATAAAAAGACAAAGAACTAAAAATAGAATGTATGTCATATTTATAAATGATGTATTAGGATTTTAACTGGAGGAAATATGAAAAAAGTTAAGTTTATTTATAACCCAAATTCAGGAGAAAGAAGAATTTCTCATGAACTTGATAAGATAATAGAAGTATATCAACATTACGGCTATGTTGTAGTACCTTTTAGACTTTGCAAAAATAGATCAGTAAACGATGCTTTTTTTGACATAGAATCTAATTATGACCACATATTAATTTCAGGTGGAGATGGAACAGTAGATTTGATTTTAAATGCTATAAAAGCCTTAAATGTAAACATTCCTATAGGAATTTTACCATGTGGTACTGCCAATGATTTTGCAAAAGCCGTAAATCTTCCTTTTGACGTAAAGGAAGCAATTGAAAGAATCGTTAATACAAGACCTAAAAAAATTGATATTGGGAAAATTAATGATAAATATTTTATTAATGTTGCAAGTGCAGGAATGTTTACAGATGTATCTCAAAAAATTAATCCAGACTTTAAAAATTCCATTGGAAAAGTTTCATACTACTTAAAAGGTATTGAAGAAGCTTTGTATATGAGAAAGTTTAGTATTGAAGTGAAGTCAAAGGAAGTAGAGTATGATGGAGACATGTACTTAATGTTAATTTTTAATGGAAAAACTGCTGGAAATATTAATCTTGCATATAAAGCTAAGGTAGATGATGGATTATTAGATGTGATTATAGTTAAGAATGTTATGTTTCCTAACATTTTGCCATTGCTTAGAAGTATCTTAAAAGGTGAGCATCTTGAAGGATATAACAAAGACGAAATATTATATTTTAAAACAAATAAATTAAAAATAGATTGCAAAGATAACTTAATTACTGATATCGATGGCGAAAAAGGCCCAGATTTTCCGTTGGAAATTGAGTGTATTAAAGATGGAATTGAATTATTAGGATATTAAAATTTAAGTAAAGTTGTTTAGATAGAATGCATAATTATTAAGAAAAAGGTTAATATATATGTAGAGATTGATGAAGGTCAATCCAACTTAATCTAATCATAAATATTTATATTTGTGATTTCCTTGGGAGTTTAAGTATATTTGATATTTTTAAATATCCATCAAATATAATGAAGATACTAGATTCCTCAGCTACTATCGTGCAGATAGTTAAGATTCAAAACCCAGGGATTGAAACAGTGACTAGTTTGCAAACTATGTTTGATGAAACAATTGAGGTAAGGGCTAAGTGAAAACTTTTGTCCTGGGAAAAGCACTGATTTGGAGACTATAATCCCCAAAATAGTGCTTTTCTTTTATATTCAAAATCTATTTAATATATTATTTAATAAAAAAAGACTATGATAATCATAGTCTTTTTATTATATTTAATTATTTTCCTGGTTTAAAAGAACTTTTAAGAGGAACTATTCTATTAAATACAAGTTTCTCTGGAGTAGTATACTTAGTATCTACTGAGAAGAATCCATTTCTAACAAATTGGAATTTATCTAAAGGTTTAGCATCCTTTATTGCAGTTGGTTCTACAAAACCTTGTAGTATTGAAAGTGAATTAGGATTTATTTGGTCTAAGAAGTGTTTACCCTCATTTTCTGGAGCATCATCTAATATTAGTGGCTCAAATAATCTAAATTCAGCAGGAACAGCAGTTTTAGCATCTACCCAATGAACTGTACCCTTAACCTTACGACCAGTAAATCCTGAACCAGATTTAGTTTCTGGGTCATAAGTTCCGTGGATTTCTACCACATTACCATTTTCGTCTTTTATAACGTCTGTGCATTTTACGAAGTAAGCACCTTTTAATCTAACTTCATTTCCTGGGAAGAATCTTCTGTATTTTGGTATAGGTTCTTCCATAAAGTCATCTCTCTCTATGTAAACTTCTCTACTAAATGGAACTTCTCTTGTACCAGCTTCTTCATTTTTAGCTATATTTTCAAGTTCTATCATTTCACTTTGATCTTCAGGATAGTTTGTTATAACTAATTTTAAAGGATTTAATATTCCCATAGCAAGTTGAGCCTTTGGTTGTAAGTCTTCTCTTAAGAAGTGGTCAAACAATCTACTATCAACTTTAGAATCAGCTTTTGATACACCTATTTCAGCACAGAAGTTACGTATACATTCTGGAGTATATCCTCTTCTTCTAACACCTGATATAGTAGGAAGACGAGGGTCATCCCATCCATCAGCAACTCCTTCATCAACTAATAATTTTAATTTTCTTTTGCTCATTACTGTATTTGTTAAGTTAAGTCTAGCAAACTCAATTTGTCTTGGAACATTTTCCATTTCGCATTCTCTAACAACCCAGTCATATAAAGGTCTTTGATCTTCGAACTCTAGAGTACATATAGAGTGAGTTATTCCTTCTATAGCATCCTCTAGTGGGTGAGCAAATGAGTACATAGGGTATATGCACCATTTATCTCCAGTGTTGTGGTGAGATGCATGAGAAATTCTGTATATAACAGGATCTCTAAAGTTTATATTAGGAGAAGACATATCTATCTTAGCTCTTAAAACTTTTTGACCATTTTCAAATTCACCATTTTTCATTCTTTCAAATAAATCTAAGTTTTCTTCTATAGATCTATTTCTATATGGACTATCAAACCCTGGCTGTGTTAAAGTACCACGAGTTTCTCTTATTTCATCAGCAGATAAATCGTCCACATATGCTTTACCTTTTTTTATTAAAATGACAGCTCTTTTATACATTTCATCAAAATAATCAGATGCAAAGTATAAATTATTCCAATTAAATCCTAACCACATTACGTCTTCTTTTATTGAATTAACATACTCATCATCTTCTTTTAATGGATTTGTATCATCAAATCTCATATTAACTGTGCCCTTTAATTCCTTAGCTAATCCAAAGTTTAAGCAAATACTTTTAGCATGTCCAATATGTAAATACCCATTTGGTTCTGGTGGGAAACGAGTTATTATATGATCGTGTTTTCCTGATTCTAAATCGTCAACTATTATGTTTTTTATAAAATTATTTGAAATTGTTTCGTTTGACATATTTTTTACCTCTCTATTCATTTTATTAATTTTAATATGTAATAAGTTCTATCATAATCATATTATTAATTTTAATTCAATATGGAAAAAAAATAAAGTATATTTATATATTTTACTAGTTAATAACTATTATATTTAACATTATTGAACAAAATCAATATTTTTATTAAGATAATATAAAAAAAATTATATAATATTTCCAATTTTTTAAAAAGTATGTATAAAAGTACACATATCTTGTCCATTATTAATAATAAATCTAAATATGAATTGAATGAATTTGAATATTATGATAAAATCAAAAGGTAAGAAAATTGGGGGTGTAGAAATGAGAAAAATTTATATAGTAACAACTTATACAGGAACTCTTCTATCTTATTTAATAAGAAAAGTTAGTAAAAGTCCCTATGCTCATATTTCTTTATCTTTAAATGAAGATTTATCACCCATGTATTCATTTGGGAGACTAAATCCTAAAACACCTATATTTGCAGGTTTTGTAGAAGAACACATAAATGAAGGCTTATATGAAATAAAGCAAAATGCATTATGCCGAGTATACTCATTAGATGTTGATTATTCTAGTTATGGAAAATTAGTACAAAATATAATGAAAGTAAATAGCAATAGAAATAGATATAATTATGATGTTAAAGCTTTAGTATATTTATCATTTAATAAATCAAGAGAAAAAGAATATAGATATGTATGTTCGCACTTTGTGGCAGATATGCTTTATAAAAGTGGTATTGACATATTTGAAAAGTCACCATCATTAGTAAAGCCGGAGGATTTTTATAATAACCCAAATCTTAATTTAGAATACGAAGGATTATTATGTAATTATAATATAAAAAGTGGAAGAAATATGCTAAGTCATATGACTTGTTAAAAATTACCATATATTACTATGGTAATTTTTTATTTTCTATTATATATTATTTATTAATCTAAACATGTAAAAAAAAGGTTATAATAGTAATAAGAGGTATAATGGAAAGGAGAAAATATGAAAAAAATATTTAAATCTTATGGGATAGCCCTATTAATAGTGGCTATTTATGCATTTGTAAAATTACCAGTACTGAGGTTTGATTTCACATCAGGATTTACAATGCTAATTCTATTCTTAGTATTAGCTGGTGTTCTTGACATGATGCTTGATAGAGGAGAGAGAACATCTAAAAGTGCAAAAAATAACTTTTTAATAGCAGGGGTTTTGTTAGTTGTAATTATTATTATTCCATTCTTTGTAACATCTCCTATATTTAGAGCTAGTTCTTATAAAGACTTGCTTGGGAAAGTAGAGGAAAGTGTTTTTACAGAAGATGTAAGTCCGGTAAGTGTGGACAAAATAAGAATTGTTGACAAAGATATGGCAATAAAACTGGGAGAAAAAAAACTTGGCGAAATACCAGCAATAGGAAGTATATCTAAAGTTGGGGAGTACTCAATACAAAGTGTGAATGGTGAATTATATTGGATTGCACCTCTGGTTCATAGAGATATTATAAAATGGATAACTAATTTAGAGGGTACTAATGGTTACATTATGGTATCAGCAAGTAACCCACAAGACGTAAAGTTAGTTGAAACTCTTGATGGAAAGCAACTTAAAATAGTGTATCAAGAAGAAGCATATTTCTTACAAGATTTACATAGACATGTTTATCTAAATGGTGGTATGAAATATGGTATGACGGATTATAATTTTGAAATTGATGACAATGGAAAGCCTTATTGGGTTGTAACTTTATATGAACATGCTATAGGGTATGGAGGGTCAAATGCTGTTGGAACAGCTATTGTTGATGCTCAAAGTGGAGATGTTAAAATATACTCAATTGAAGATACACCGAAGTGGGTAGATAGAATACAACCAGAAAGCTTTATAGTTGATCAAATAAATAACTGGGGACTATATGTCAAAGGATTTTTAAACTCAGTAATATCTGAAGAGGGTGTATTATTACCGTCAGAAGGAACTTCATTAGTATATGGAAAAGATGGAAAATCATATTGGTATACAGGAATTACTTCAGCAGGAGGAGATGAATCTACAGTAGGATTTATGTTAGTTGATTCTAGAACAAAGGAATCAAAACTGTATATGCAAACAGGAGCAACAGAAACTGCAGCTATGACAACTGCGGAAGGAAAAGTACAAGAGAAAAATTATAAAGCAACTTTCCCAGTTACTTATAATATTCTTGGAAAGCCAACATATGTGTTAGGTTTAAAAGATAAAGCAGACCTTGTAAAAATGGTAGCGTTTGTATCTGTTGAAGATTATAGCATAATAGGAATGGGAGACACAAAAGAGGATGCTTATAGAAATTACAAAGAAGCATTAGAATCTAAAGGCAACGATATAGATTTTGACTCTAGTGAAAGCTTACAAAAAGTAGAAGGAACTGTATCTAGAATAAATCAAGATGTAAAAAGTGGAAACACAACTTATTATATTACATTAAAAGATAATAAAGAACTAATATTTACAGGAACATCAAAAACATCTACAGAATTACCTTTAACAATGGTAGGAGACAAAGTAAGTATTTCTTACGATGAAGCAGATTCAAATATAATAAGTATTGCAGAGTTTGATAATATTAATATTGGAAAAACAGAAAAAACTGCAAATAAAGAAGAAAATAGTGAAAAAAATGATAATAAAGAAAAAACTAAGTAATATACAATAGAATATATTAATAAAAAAAGGAAGAAAATTTTAATCTTCCTTTTTTTATTTGTAAATTTTATTAAGTGATTTTAATATAATATAGTACAACTTGGTAAAAACAGCTTCAAGGAGATTGACTATGGTGGGATTAGAAAAAGATATTTTGTATTTGGTAAGTAGAGTAAGATGCGTCACAGAAAATCAAGTGGGAAAAGTATTTAATAGTAAAAAAAGAAATGGCAAAAAATCCCTAAAGAGGACATTGAGAAAAATGTGTAATGATTATACTTTGAGAAAGTTTCCATGTAATATTAACTATACAAATTTTAAAGATAATTCAGGAGTTTATTATCTAAATGGAAGTAATATTGAAAAGGGGAAAAGTTTAACAAAAATGTTGTTAGGTTCTGAAATTGCAATTAGATTAAATAGTTCAGGATATGAAACTGTTAGATTTTATAGAAATGCAAAAGTAGGAGATGAAACTTATGATATATTTATAGAATATATAAATCCCTGTGGAAAAAGACTGCAAGTATTAATAGACATTGAACTAGATGAAAGCTTTAGATGTTCAAAGTATAGCAATATTTATAATGATATTGATAACTCAACCATACCATTTTTTATGGTACCAAAAGTTATTGTTATATCTTCTAGAGAACAAAAGCATAATAAATGTAATATTAATGAGCATATATACTTTTTAGATACATCTTTGAACAAATTGTTTAATTATTTGTAAAATATATAAATAGTTTTATGATTTTTATTGCATATTAAAGTATGTTATGTTATTAATATATTATTAATAAAAAAATATAAGAACCTAAGGTAGAGGCGCTGTACTTAATAGTACTAACATATAGCTGGCGAGCAATTATATGTTAGGAAAGGAATTACAGCCGAAGGTAGCATATAGGCATATACGCTATCTGGACTTATGCAAAACATGTATAAGGCTGTCACTTTTATTCGCAAGAAGGAATGGATTAACAGACCTGTTTTTTAAGGTTGTTGGCCACATGAACTAAGCGAATTTTTTCTAAGTGTTGAGCTACAAGGTTTACTATGGCTAATTTTAACGTCCAAAGTATACCTTTGGGCGTTTTATTTTTTTTATGCAATTTCATAATTTAAGGGGTGGTAATAGTGAGCAAAGTAGTTGTTCAAAAGTATGGTGGTAGTTCTGTATCTAGTACTGAAAAAATTAAGCTTATTGCAAGTAAATTAATAGAAAGAAAAAAGAAAAATCCTAAAATTGTTGTTGTAGTCTCAGCTATGGGAGATACAACAGACGATTTTATAAGTTTAGCAAAAGACATAACTAAAGCTCCAGATAAAAGGGAACTGGATGTGTTAATGTCTACTGGTGAAATGATATCTGCATCTTTATTATCAATGAGTTTAAACTCTTTAGGATGTGAAGCGGTAAGTTATAATGCTTATCAATTAAATATTAAAACTAGTGGACTTCATGGGAAATCATTAATAGATGATATTGATGTTAGTAAAATTAATGAAAGTTTAGACAGTGGTAAGATTGTAATAGTAACAGGATTTCAAGGTTTAAATGATGAAGGAGACATAACTACTTTAGGAAGGGGAGGCTCAGATACTTCAGCTGTGGCTTTAGCTGTAAAACTGAATGGTATATGCGAAATATATACTGATGTAGATGGTATTTATTTTACAGATCCAAGAAAATATAGTGAAGCTAAAAAAATAAAAGAAATCGAATATGAAGAAATGTTGGAGTTAGCAAGCTTAGGAGCTCAAGTAATGCATTCGAGAAGTGTGGAGTTAGCACAAAAATATAATGTGGAGTTATATGTAGGTTTATCTTGCAGTGATATTGAAGGAACATATATAAGGGGGAGTAAAGAAATGAAATTAGAGGATAAAGTTATTACTGGCCTTGCCACTTGTGATGAAGATGCAGCCATAACAGTGGTAGATATAAATATGGAAGATGTATCTAAATTATTTGAAAAAATAGCCGTAGATGGAGTTAGTATTGATATGATAAGCCAGACAGCTCCATTTAATGATAAAGTAAATGTGTCATTTACCATACCAAAGGATGATTTAATGCAATGTAAAGAAATCGTAGGTTGCTTTGTACCAAAGGGAAGTATCATTATAGATGAAGAAATAACAAAGTTTTCTTTAGTAGGTCTTGGAATGAAAAATACAAGTGGTGTTGCTTCGAAAGTATTTAAGATATTTAGTGATAACAGCATAGGTGTAAAATTAATTACAACATCTGAAATAAGAATCACATGTGCAATAAATTCTTCTTGTAAAGAAGTGGCAATAAGAGAAATAGCTAAAGAATTTAATTTATAAATAGGAGGGTAATATGAAATTACATGGCACAATGGGAATAAAAGATAATAGTTTATACATAGGTGGTGTAAATACACTAGATTTGGCAAGAAAATATGATACACCTCTTTATGTATTTGATGAGGAGTTAATTAGAAATAATTGCAAAGAATATAATAAGTATTTTAAGGTTAAAGAAAATAATAATAAAATTGCATACGCTGGTAAAGCCTTTTTACCTAAGTATATGTGTACTTTAATAGATGAAGAGGGGTTATATTTAGACGTGGTGTCTGGTGGAGAATTGTTTACAGCGTACAAAGCTAATTTTCCAATGAAGAAGATATTATTTCATGGTAATAACAAAACAATAGATGAGATAAAAATGGGTGTTGACCTAGGTGTAGGTGTATTTGTGGTAGATAATTTCTATGAATTAGATATATTAGAAAAGTTTTGTGAAGAAAAAAATATGATTCAAGATATATATTTTAGAGTAACTCCTGGAATTGACGCACATACTCATAAATATATTAGAACTGGTCAAATAGACTCAAAATTTGGTTTTGCATTGACAAACGGGGATTTTTATATGGCAGTTGAAAGGTTAAAAGGATATAAAAATGTAAAACTAATTGGGATTCATGCTCATATTGGTTCTCAAATATTTGAGGTGGAACCTTATGAAGAAGAAGTTGATGTTATGTTAAATTTGGTAAAAAAATTAAAAGATGACTATGATATAGAAATAAAAGAAGTAGACTTTGGTGGTGGTATCGGTGTTTACTATACAAAGGAAGATAAACCAAGAAGCATTAAAGAGTTTTGCGAGAAAATTATAAATAAGTGCAATGAAAAATGCAAACAATTAAATATAAATATTCCTACTCTTATATTGGAACCAGGTAGGTCTTTAGTTGCAAATGCAGGAAGTACGCTATATTCTATTGGATCAATTAAAAATATTAAAGATGTAAGAACTTATGTAAGTGTAGATGGTGGAATGACAGATAATATAAGACCTTCTTTATACCAAGCAGGGTATGAATGTGCTATAGTAAATAAAATGAATAATGAAAAATCTGAGCATAAAGTAACTATTGCTGGGAAATGTTGTGAAAGTGGGGATATTTTAATATCAAATACTAATATATTAGATATACAAAGTGAAGATGTATTAATAACAACGTCTACAGGAGCTTATGGATATTCTATGGCATCAAACTATAATAAAATACCTAAAAACCCAGTTGTATTTGTAAATAAGGGAAATGATAAATTAATATGTAAAAGACAAAGTTATGAAGATTTACTGTCTTTAGAGCTTTAATATAAAAAAGTTCTTTACTTAAAAAGTAAAGAACTTTTTTATATTAAAAATAAAGTTGTATAAATACTTACTAATGTACAAATATAATTATATAGAATTTTATAATGTGCAAACTTAGGGTGTATGATAAACTATATTATACAATAGGGAGGATTTTCATGAAAAAGAAATTATTATTAGTATTAGTTTTAATAACTGCTTTGACAGGTGGATGTAGTAAAGTAACTTTAAATAATTCTTTAATAAAGGGACAAGAAAAGCTTGAAAGTCATAAATATGATGAAGCTTTAACTTTATTATCTCAAGTCTTAAATGAAGATTCACAAAATGAGTCAGCTAGAGCAATGTATATGCAAGCAAGAAAGATGCAAAGTGCACAAAATTACGAAAAAAATCATGATTATGAAAAAGCCATAAAAGAACTGGACTCAATTGTAAATATAAATGCAGGTTCTAAAAAAATAAAGAGAGAGTCAATAAACAAAAAAGCTGAACTAGAAAAACTAAAAGAAAGAGCTGAAAAAGAAGCTTTAGAAAGAAAAGAAAATGCAAAAAAAGCCTCTGAAAAAGACATTAATAAGTTGGAGTCGGAAATGATTTACAATAATCAGATAAAAGAAGAAAAGTTAAAACAAGAAACTGAGGAAAGTAATAAAGAGGAATTAATAAAAGATCCTACAAAAGAAGAGACTGAAGAGAAAGAAAATAATTCACAAATAAATATAGATATACAATTAAAAGATACAAGTGATAATGAATGAGTAAATAAAGCTAATTATAAATAAACTGCCATATGCAGTTTATTTTTTTATTTTATAGGAAATATAAATAATAAATAAAAATATCTTGTGAAAATTTGTCACATATATTAGTATTTACTATGGACAAAAAAATAATTAAAGGAGTAAATATGAGAATAAACAAATATATAGCTTCTTGTGGAGTAGCATCTAGAAGAAAAGCTGAAGAACTTATTTTAAATAAAAAAGTAAAAGTAAATGGAAAGTTAATAGAAGAATTATCTTTTCAAGTTGATGAACAAATAGATAGAGTGGAAGTTGATGGAGTGAAAATATATCTTGACGAAAATTTAGTATATATATTATTAAATAAGCCAGAAGGATACATAACAACAGTTAAAGATCAATTTGACAGACAAAGTGTAATAGATTTATTAAGTGATATAAAAGAAAGAGTATTTCCTGTTGGAAGGTTAGACTATGAAACAAGCGGTCTTTTATTACTTACTAATGACGGTGACTTAACATACAAATTAACCCATCCAAAACACGAAATTGACAAAACATATATTGCTATGGTAAAAGGTCAATTAAGTGAAGAAGAAATTAAAAATTTTAAATCTGGATTATATATAGAAGACTATAAAACAGCACCAGCCAATATTAAAATTGTATATTATGACAAAAATAGAGATATATCTAAACTAGAAATAAAAATACATGAAGGCAAAAATAGACAAGTAAGAAAAATGTGTAAAGCTATAAATCATCCTGTACTTAGGCTTAAAAGAGTAGCTATGGGTAAAATAACTTTAAATGACTGTAAATTGGGTGAATACAGATATTTAACAGAAGAAGAAATAAATTATCTTAAAAGTATATAGAGGTAGATTATGTTAAGAGCAAAATATATAAATAAAATAACTGAAGTAAACAAAATATTTTTAGAAAAAATTATTGAAAAAGGCCATGTAGTAATTGATGCTACTATGGGAAATGGGTATGACACAGTATACTTAGGAAATTTAGTCGGAGAAACTGGTAAAGTATATGCATTTGATGTTCAAGAAGAAGCTCTAATTTCTACAAGAAAAAAAGTTGTAAGAGATAATATGGAGGATAGAATTGAACTAATTCATGATGGTCACGAAAACTTAGATAAATACGTGAAAGAAGAAGTAAGCTGCGTTGTGTTTAACTTAGGGTACTTACCAAGGGCTAAGCATATGGTTATTACTAAGCCGGATACTACTTTAGAAGCAATCAAAAAAAGTTTAGAATTACTAAAGCCAAATGGAATAATAAGTATAGCAGCATATATAGGACATGAGGGTGGTCTTGATGAAAAAAATTATATATGTGAGTACTTAGATAATTTAGATCAAAAACAATATAATGTATTGCATATGGAATTTACAAATCAAATAAATAATCCACCACAGCTTATACTAGTAGAAAAAAAAGGTTAAGAAATATATAATTTTGCTACCTTATAAAAAATATATTGAATAATGAAAAAATGAAATAATATTTTATAACTTAATATAAACAGTGGTATAATTAAGTTATAAGTATGAATAATTTACAAATACTTCATATTTTTCACAAAAGAAAGAGGAGCATATTATGGAATTTACAAATAATATAAATGATAGTAAACAGTTAATTTCAATTATACAATCTCGTTATCCTAAAATGAGTAAGGGGCAAAAGCTAATAGCCCAATATATTATTAAAAATTATGATAAAGTAGCATTTATGACTGCGAGTAAACTTGGGGAAACTGTAGGTGTTAGTGAGTCTACTGTGGTAAGGTTTGCTAATGCTTTAGGATATCCAGGATACCCAAAACTACAAGATGCATTACAAGAGTTAATAAAAAATAAATTAACAACAGTGCAAAGGGTGGAAATGGCCAATGATGATTATTCTGATGATGCAACAATACTTAGTAAGGTTCTAAAAAGTGATATAGATAATATAAGAGGAACTTTGGAAGAAATTGATGCAAAAGCTTTTAAGGATGCTTCAGAAGAAATATTAAAAGCTAGAAAAATATATATTTTAGGTATGAGAAGTTCTCATGTGATAGCTCAATATCTAGGGTTTTATTTAGATTTAATATTAGATAATGTTCATGTAATAAGACTAGACATGGGGGATGTTTTTGAGCAAATAGTTAGAATAAACGAGGAAGATGTAATAATAGCATTTAGTTTTCCTAGGTATTCAAAAAAATCATATCAAGTTGTTGACTATGCTAAAAATAAAGGAGCTCATATTATATCAATAACAGATAGTTATTTTGCACCAGTAGCGTGTTTGTCTGACAATACGCTTTTAGTAAAAAGTAATATGGCGTCATTTGTTGACTCTTTAGTTCCTGCTATGACTGTAGCTAATGCACTTGCCATATCTGTAGGTATGAAAGAGAAAGAAGAAATAAAAAAATACTTTGATGATTTGGAAAAAATTTGGGAACAGTATTCTATATATGAGTAATTTATAGTGGTAAGTGCGGATACTATTCGGGTTTGTCAATAAAAGTGTGTAAGTAGTTTTTGTTTTATAAGTCAGGTAGATAAAATTAATCTACCTGATTTTTTAATACTGATTATAAAGTTCAGTTATCATAAGATAAAGCAATTTAAGTAGTGCATTTTCATTAGTAAAAACTCCTTTTTTGTTACTTTTCTATACATCTATAGCTCCATCTTCTAAACCACTAACCCCATCCATACAGATGAATAAAATATCTTCTACGCCACCCAAATAATATCCTATAATTGTGTAAGTTTCACAGTTTTTAACTCCGTAATCCATGCAAATAGTAAAATACAGCTAGTCTACAAATAAGAAAGTATATAATCTTTTAAGGTTTTATTTTGCTATTGCTTAAGATGTTCAAGTATGCTTTCCATGATGTAAATCCTTTTGTGAAAATTTGAAACCTTAGAACAAGCAAAGAAAGTTTTAGGAAAGGACATAAAGGAAATACCAAAATGAGAATTTAAAAAATTAGGTAATATTTATACACAAATAGATGAAGAAAGTGTTTTGTAAAGAGGGATTAATATCAATAGACTAAAATTTGCTTTAGCCTATTGATATAGAATTAATCTTTTGGGCATGAATCAGAACACGAAAAGCAAACGAATGATTTTCCTGGATATTGGGATTTTGCTTTCTTAAGGGCGTCATCGCAGCTAGAAAAATAGCCAATATAAGTTCTAGTTGATGAATAAGATAGGTAAGGGCAACCTTCAGAATGAATTTCATGTTTGCCATGGGCATTTACAAAGTTGTTGAAATAGTAGTTTTTAATAAAATCACCACCTTTGGTTATGAACTTAATACAAGTTATGCGTGAGAAATACAATGTGTGAATTATAGTTTATAAGCATGAAAAGTTAGGTCATATATTAGCAGTGTGAAATATTAAAACTTGAATCATTATGCAATTGAAACAAGTAGATTTAACATAAAATAGAATTTAAAGTATATAAAGGATAATAAATTTTATTATCCTTTTTTCATATGTAAGCATTAATCAATTAATAAACTTTGACAAGTGAATTTTGTTTATAAAAATTAGGGAGGCTATTGTATATTAAAATAAAGCAAATTGAAAATTTAAAGATGAAATACTTTGATTTTTAATTAATTATGCAAGTTAGAAAAAAAATAATGCAAAATACAGAAAAGCGTATTATAATTAAATTAAATAAAGATGACTTATGAACTGCGAATAGACAAAAATTGTTAAAGAAATAATTTTGTATTATTTTATATAATTGAAAAGTATTGAAATGACCATGCAAATATAATTAAAAGGGGGAACTGGATATGTGTGTGCTAGATAAGATAAAAGAAAAAGAAATAAAAATTGTAGATACTACTCTTAGAGATGGTGAACAAACAGCAGGTGTTGCTTTTGCCAATCATGAAAAAGTGACTATAGCTCAAAGTTTAAGTGATATGGGAATTGATCAATTAGAAGTTGGTATACCTACTATGGGTGGTGATGAAAAGGCAACAATAAAGGCAATATGCAAGAGAAATTTAAATTCTAGTATTATGGCTTGGAATAGAGCAGTTATTACAGATATAGAACAGTCTATAGATTGTGGTGTTGATGCAGTAGCCATATCTTTATCTGTTTCAGATATTCATATTGAGCATAAACTTAAAAAATCTAGACAGTGGGTTTTAGATAATATGTACAATGCTGTAACTTATGCAAAAAAAAATGGACTATATATATCTGTTAATGGAGAAGATGCTTCTAGAGCTGACACAGATTTTTTAATTGAATTTATTAATTTAGCAAAAGAGGCAGGAGCAGATAGATTTAGATATTGTGATACAGTGGGAGTTATGGAGCCTTTTACAATAAGAGACACAATAGAAAAAATCCACAAGGCTACAAACTTTGATATAGAAATGCATACACACAATGACTTTGGCATGGCAACTGCTAATGCTATAGCAGGGATTGTAGGTGGGGCAAATCATATAGGAGTAACAGTTAATGGTTTAGGAGAAAGAGCAGGAAATGCGGCCCTAGAGGAAGTTATTATGGCTTTAAAAATTGTTTATGGATATGAAACTGACATTGATACTACAAAATTTAGAGAAATTTCCAAATATGTTTCACAAGCATCTGGTAGACAGTTACCTGACTGGAAAGCTATAGTTGGAATAAATATGTTTAGACATGAATCAGGAATACATGCTGATGGTGCAATGAAAAATCCTAAAAACTATGAAGCTTTTGATCCAAGTGAGGTAGGTTTAGAAAGACAAATCGTAATAGGAAAACATTCGGGAAAAGCTGCCATAGTTAATAAGTTTGAAGAATATGCAATAAATCTTTCTCAAGAAGAAGCAGAAGCTATGCTAGAACTTGTAAGACAAACTTCTGTTAGAATGAAGAGAAATCTATTCGATAAGGAACTTGTGGCAATATATAAAGATTTAAAAAATAATAGAAGTGTTATTTAGTAATATAAATTTTATTAGCAAATATGGGAGGATATAAAGTGGGAGACAATTTAACGTATAAAATATTGAAAAAACACTTAGCAGAAGGTGAATTAATACCAGGAAATTTCGTATCAATAAAAATAGATCAAACCTTAACCCAAGATTCAACAGGTACAATGGCTTATTTACAACTGGAAGCTATGGATATTGATAAGGTAAAAACTAAAAGAAGTGTAGCATTTGTAGATCATAATATGTTACAACAAGGATTCGAAAATGCAGATGATCATAAATATATTCAAACAGTTGCAAAAAAACACGGAATATATTTTTCTAAACCAGGTAATGGAATATGTCATCAAGTTTTCTTAGAAAGATTTTCCACACCAGGAGATACATTATTAGGATCAGATAGTCATACACCAACAGCAGGTGGTGTGGGGATGATTGCCATTGGAGCTGGAGGTTTAGATGTAGCACTTGCCATGGCAGGCAATGCTTATAGTATTAAGGCGCCAAAAGTAGTAAAGGTAAATTTAATTGGAAGACTTTCATATATGACTTCATCTAAAGATATTATTTTAGAAGTTTTAAGACAATGTAGTGTAAAAGGTGGAGTAGGAAAAGTATTTGAATACGGTGGAGAAGGTGTAAAATACTTATCTGTTCCACAAAGAGCTACAATAACAAATATGGGTGCAGAACTTGGTGCCACTACTTCAATTTTCCCAAGTGATGAAAAAACTTTTGAATTTTTCAAAGCACAAGGAAGAGAAGATGATTATAAAGAATTAGGTCCTGACGAAGATGCCATATATGATGAAGAGATTATAATAAATTTAGGTGAATTAGAGCCATTAGCAGCTATTCCACATTCACCAGATAATGTGAAAAAGGTAAAAGATTTGGGAAAAATAAAAGTGGATCAAGTTGCAATAGGAAGTTGTACTAATTCATCTTATGAAGATTTAATGAAGGTAGCACAAATTCTAAAAGGCAAAAAAGTACATGAAGATGTAAGTTTAGTTATAGCACCTGGCTCTAGACAAGTGATGGAGATGTTATCTAGAAATGGAGCTTTAGGAGATATAATTAGTGCAGGAGCTAGAATACTGGAAAACTCATGTGGACCATGTATAGGTATGGGTCAATCACCAGGAACAGATAGTGTATCTCTTAGAACTTTTAACAGAAATTTTTATGGAAGAAGTGGAACTCTATCAGCTAACATATATTTAGTTAGTCCTGAAGTAGCAGCAGTATCAGCTATAAAGGGAGAGCTTACAGATCCAAAAGAAATGAAAGTTGATTTTAAAGATTTGGATATTAAGAAGTTTATAATAGATGATTCTATGATAATTAGTCCTGTGGAAGATTCAAATAAGGTGGAGGTAGTAAGAGGACCAAATATAAAACCTTTCCCTTTAAACACTGCTTTAGAAGATACATTAAATGGAAAGGTAGTATTAAAAGTTGAAGATAATATAACAACTGACCACATTATGCCATCAAATGCAAAATTACTACCATTTAGAAGTAATATACCTTATTTATCTAATTATTGTTTTAATACTGTAGATGAAGAATTTCCTCAAAGAGCCATAAAAAATAAGGGTGGCTTTATAGTTGGAGGAGATAATTACGGTCAAGGTTCTTCAAGAGAACATGCAGCACTAGCTCCTCTATATTTAGGAATAAAAGGAGTACTAGTAAAAAGTTTTGCAAGAATTCACAAAGCTAACTTAATCAATAGTGGAATAATACCAATGGTATTTGAATGTGATGAAGATTATGAAAAAATTAGTTTAGAAGATAAATTGGAGATTTGTGATTTATATAATGGTTTAATAGAAAACAGAGTAAAAATAATAAATCATAGTAAAAATGAAAGCTTTTATGCAAAAGTTGAATTATCACCGAGTGAAGTGGAAGTTGTAAAAGCTGGAGGAAAATTAAACTATACTAAAAATTTACTTGAAAAAGTAACTTGCTAAAATTATAATTTTATATAAAGAAAAAACATTAATTATATGTAAGGGGAATTTTACTGGAGGAGATAATAAAATGTATAAAGTAACGTTAATACCCGGAGATGGAATAGGTCCAGAAGTTACAAAAGCTATGGTTAAGGTTGTAGAAGCTTCAGGAGTTAAAATAGATTGGGAAGAAGTAGAAGCTGGAGAAGCTCTTATTGAAAAATATAATACTGCCATTCCTGATCATGTTATTAAATCAATAAAAAGAAATAAAATAGCAATAAAAGGTCCAATTACAACACCTGTAGGTAAAGGGTTCAAAAGTGTAAATGTTACACTAAGACAAAATCTTGATTTATATGTAAACTTAAGACCTATAAAAAGCTTTAAAGGAATAAAATCAAGATATGAAGATGTGGATTTAATAATTGTTAGAGAAAACACAGAAGATTTATATGCAGGAATTGAGCACAAAATAGGAGACTATGGGGCAGAAAGTATAAAGCTAATAACAAAGCCAGCATGTGAAAGAATTTGCGAGTTTGCTTTTCAATATGCAAAAGACAATAATAGAGAAAAAGTAACAGGTGTTCATAAAGCGAATATAATGAAGCTTAGCGATGGATTATTTTTAAACACTTTTAAAGAAGTTAGCCAAAAATATGATGTAAGCTGTGATGACTTAATTGTAGATGCAGCGGCTATGAATCTTGTTTTAAATCCCCAAAAATATGATGTAATGGTAATGCCTAATTTATATGGTGATATACTATCTGATTTATGCTCAGGTTTAGTTGGTGGACTTGGAATAATTCCTGGTGCAAATATAGGTAGGGATTATGCAGTATTTGAAGCCGTACATGGTTCTGCATCACAAATTGCAAATCAAAATATAGCTAATCCTACAGCCATAATTCAATCAGCTATTATGATGTTGAAATACTTGGGAGAAGTAGAATATGCTAAAAAAATAGAAAAAGCTTTAGAACAAGTATTTTTAAAAGGAGAAAAACTAACAGTAGATTTAGGTGGAAATGCCAGTACAGATGAATTTACAGAAGAAATAATTAAATATTTGTAGATTAAATAAAAATTCTTTCATAAATCATGGAAGAATTTTATTGTAAAGGGGTGTAATATGGTTTTAACAGTTTTAGTTGATAATAATACCATAATTGATGAATACCACATAGGAGAGCCAGGTCTTTCTTTTTATATTGAAGATGAAAATATAAAAATATTATTTGATTGTGGATACTCCAATGTATTTATTAAAAATATGAAAAAACTAAATCTAAGCCCAGGTAATATTGATGTTTTGGCAATTTCTCATGGACATGATGATCATGTGGGAGGAATTAAATATTTAGCACAGAAAAAGTTAAATCCAAATCTAAAAATAGTAGGACACAGCTTGGTATTTAATAAAAAAGTAAAAAACAATCAATGTATATCATCGCATTTAGATATAAATGAAATAAAAAGCATGGGGGAAGTTGTATTAAGCAAAGAACCTATTAAAATAAGTGAAAATATTTATTTTTTAGGAGAAATACCAAATACTATAGATTTTGAACCTAGGTATTCTATTGGAGAAATAGAAATAGATAATAAGTATGAAAAAGATTTTATTTACGATGACACAGCATTAGTTTATAAAGGAAAGGAAGGTTTATTTATTATTGCTGGATGTTCTCATAGTGGAATTTGTAATACAGTAGAATATGCTAAAAAAGTATGTAAGGATAACAGAGTGATTGGTATAATTGGAGGAACTCATTTATTTGAATACAATGATAGAGCCAAGAAGACTTTAGAATATTTTAAAGAAAGTAATATTAATAAACTCTATCTTTGCCACTGTACATCTTTTGAGGTAAAAAGTTATATTCATAGTATTATTCCTATAACAGAAGTTGGAGTAGGTTTAAAATTAGAAATTAATTAAAGTAATAAAGCCATTGGAGTGTTATACAATGGCTTTATTAAATTTTACAAAAAAATATATTTACAAATTAATATAGACTTGATTCCATACTAAAACTTATAATATAGTAAGATATGCATAACTTATTACCTTTTTATTGATATTATAAATACCTAGTAGGGAATAATTTAAAATTAAAATAAATAAAATAGGAGTAAATATGAAAGAAAAATACTATGATAAACTATTAAATATAAATACGATAGGAAATCAAAACTGGAAAAGCACATCAACTCATAATCATCCTTATGAACCAACTTTATATATAGCTTTAGAAGAATTATTTGAAAACTACAAGTTAAAAGAAGATGATCATATAGTTGATTTTGGATGTGGAATGGGAAGATTAATTTTTTATATAAATTATCATTTCCAATCATATGCAAAGGGTGTGGAAATTAACGAAAGATATTATGAAGAAGCTTTGATAAATAAAATTAACTATAAAAAGAAAAATAAAAAATATATGGATAAAATAAATTTTTATTGTGATTTAGCACAACAATATAAAATTTCTTACTTAGATAATAAGTTTTATTTCTTTAATCCTTTTTCTATTCAGATTTTTTCAAAAGTTATTGACAATATATTGGAGTCTTATGAAAATAATATTAGAGATATGGATATAATTATGTATTATCCATCTAATGAATACCTAGATTTTTTAGATTACAAAACACCTTTTACACTGAATAAAGAAGTTAATTTAACCAAGTTATACGAAAAAGATCATAGAGAAAAGTTTGTTATATATAGTTTAAAATGCTAAAGTTATAATATAGAAGTTTTATAATAATATTTATACTTGAGGGGTAGTTATGGGAAAAGAATCAAGATTTAGGTTTATTTTTCGCACCATGTTACTAATTATATTTATTATATTATTTATGATAGATAAAAATAAAATAATAAGTATATTAAACTACAAAATAATATATGGCATAAAATTATATCATTTAATTTGGTTATACTTAATGTTAGAAACAGTAATTTTAATTGTTCCATATACAAATAATCATTCTTATAACGGGAAATTATTTTTAAAACATTATATACCAGTAGAAAATTATGATGAAAAAAAATTACATAAATATATAGAAAAAAATAATAAACATGCCAGAAGTGTATTTGTGGCATGGATAGTTTTAAATCTGGTACTATTAATAATTTATTATAATTACAACCTAAGTACACCATATATATTTTTAGTTTTTATGATTTATTACTGGACTGATATGTTTTGTGTTAATGTATGGTGTCCTTTTCATAAATTATTCTTTAAAAGTAAATGTTGCAATGAATGTAGAATATATAACTGGGATCATGTTATGTTTTGCACACCATTATTACTTATAAAAAGTTTTTGGTCTTACAGTTTGTTTTTGCTATCTTTATTTGCATTTATACAATGGGAATACATGATAAAAAGACACCCTGAAAGATTTTCACCTTTGTCAAATAAAAAATTACAGTGCAAAGGTTGTGATTATAATTGCAGATTTAATAAGATGAAATACTTAAGAAGTAAAAATTATATTAGTAAAAAAGAGGTTTAAAATGAGTATAAAAAAGACAGCATTAATAACAGGAGCTTCAAGAGGCATCGGAAGAGAAATGGCCAAACTATTCGCTAAGAATAATTATAACGTAGTTATAAACTATAATTATTCAGAAAAAGAGGCTCAGGAGTTGTTTGAAGAGCTTACAAATGAAAATTATAGTGTTAGAATTTTCAAGGCAGATATTTCAAATATAAATGAAGCAAATGCTTTGGTAAACTATACTATTGGTCAGTTTGAAAGAATAGATGTATTAATTAACAATGCAGGTATTAGTAAATATAATCTTTTTACAGATATAAGTTATGAGGAGTGGCATAATGTAATGAATGTTAATTTAAATTCTGTATTTTATGTTACAAAAAAAGCATTACAATATATGTTACCCCAGCATTGTGGAAAAATAATTAATATATCATCTATTTGGGGATTAGTAGGTTCTGCCAATGAAGTTCACTATTCCACATCAAAGGCAGCTATCATTGGAATGACAAAAGCACTAGCAAAAGAACTTGGACCATCAAACATACAAGTAAATGCCATAGCACCTGGTGTTATAGAAACAGATATGATGAAAGATGTGGACAGTGAAATAGTAGAAATGTTAAAAGAGGAAACACCTCTTATGAGAATTGGAAAACCAATAGATATAGCTAAGTGTGCTTTATTTTTAGCCAGTGATGGAGGCGATTTTATAACAGGTCAAGTAATAAGTTCCAATGGAGGATTTGTAATAAATTAATAAACAACTAAAGGAGAATAAAAATGACAAATTTTATAAACAAAGAAAAAATATTTGCCAATGCAACTAAGTTGGCGGAAATATTATTAGCAAGTGAAAATTACTCTGATTTTCATGAAAGATTAAAAAGTAGCGATATTCAGTACGATGAAAATAAAACTTATGAAGTGGCACCTAGTGGGTTTATTGATTTTAATCATCATTTATATGAAGATATTAACCATATGAATTCCATTAGTACAGGATTATATTTGGAAAAATCTTTTGTAACTTTTAATATATTTATATGGACTTCTAGAGGAGAAGGGTTTGCTATATTTAAGCATATACTTCGTGGTGAAGAAATCAATAAATTGAAAAATATTGATGACGTGAAAGAATACTTGTTTATTCATTTAAATGAGTTAGAAGAAGGTATAATGAAAACTTATAATAAAGATATGGAAATGTCTTTAGAGGACTTTGGAAGTGGAATTGAGGCTAAAAGATTACCTCTACCTAGTGTTTTAGGATGTATGAGTATAGAAAATAATTTACAAGACTTGAGATAGAGAGAAATGAAAAATATTTGAAATGTAATATTATATGAAAAAAATATTATAAAATTGACATAAATACCAATATTTGCTATTATTTAATCGATAATACCATGAAGGTATCCTGATAAAATTGGGTGCTTTTGTGGTATTTTTTTATTTAATTAATAAAGGGAGAGAAATTATGAGAAAAAAACTAATGAGCATACTGATGATAAGTATGTTAACGCTAACTTCTATAGTTGGATGTCAAAAGGCAAATGTTGAGGGTGATGAAAGTACAAAATCAAAAAAAGAAGTAACTATAACAGATTTTAGGGGGAAAGAAATAACTTTAAATGTTCCTGTAGACAAAGTTGTTTGCTTGCTTAATAGTGGGTTAAATGATATGTATATGCTAGGTTGCAAGGACAAAGTGGTTGGTATAGATAAATGGACTTATGATACAAAAGATATATATGAAACTACTTCTAAAATTGATGAAAGAGTAAAAGATAAGAGTTTACCAGCAGTTGATGGCAATATTGAAAAAATAGTAGCCCTAGAACCAGATGCTGTTATAGTATGGTCTGAAAGTGAAGATATAAAAGCTCTTGAAGAAAAGGGAATAAAAGTAATAGGTGTTCAAGTAAACAACTTTGAAGACGTACAAAAAAAATTAGAACTAATAGCCCAAATTTGTGGAAAAGAAGAAAGAGCACAAGAAATTATAAAATATACAAATGGAAAATTAGATGAGATAAATAAATCTTTATCTAAGGTTAGTGATAAGGACAAATTAAATGGAGTATTTACTTGGGGACCAAGTGACTTAGACTTTGCAGGAAATAATAGTACAGGAAATACTATATTAGAATATAGTGGTTTAAAAAACTCAGCATCAAAAGTTAATGAAGAACATTTTGTAGCTTCTATGGAAGACGCAGTAGCTTGGAATCCGCAGTCCATAGTAATTTGGAATAATCAAGATGTAACTCCTGATACATATTATAATGATTCAAAATGGAAAGGTGTAGATGCAGTTAAAAATAAAAAAGTAATGCAAATACCAACTGCTTTCCACAATGATTTATGGACAGTTAAATATATTAATGCAATAAATATGATTGCTAATACTTTCTATCCAGATGCAATGGGAAATAAGGATATTGATCAAGACCAAAAGGATATGATGAAGTTCCTATATGGTATTGAATTATAAAAATGAATAAATTAAAGAAGAGTATTTTTTATATAAGTCCCATAATCATAATACTTATAGCAATAAGTTGTGGTAGTCAAAATATTACTCTTACATCTATTATTGATGTGATTAGTTATAAAATATCTGGTTATACAATTTTTAACACAACATTAACTACAAATATGATAAATATTGTGTGGAATATTAGATTGCCTAGAATAATATTAACATTACTTGTTGGATCTAGTTTATCTGTATCAGGTGCTACATTACAAGCAATATTAAAAAATCCACTAGTTGATCCATACACTCTAGGGTTGTCCTCTGGAGCTATATTTGGTGTTGCGCTATCCATAATAATACCTGTTTTGCCAAGACAAATAACAGCATTTATCTTTGGATTATTAGGTGTTATGGTGTGCTATACACTCTCAAATAATAACGACGAAATTTCAACATTGGCATTGATTTTATCAGGAGTTATGGTTTCATCAGTGTTTACTGCATTATATTCTTTGATTCAATTAATGATAGACCCATTGAAACTACAAGGGCTAGTATACTGGATGATGGGATCTTTTCATACAGCTTCATGGAATAAGGTATATAGTGTAATAATTGTACTAATTATTTCTCTTCTTGTAATTTATAAATACAGATGGAGATTAAATATATTGTCATTGGAAGACAAAGAAGCTAGGTATTTAGGTGTTGATTTAAAAAAGAATAAAATGATACTAATATTTTTTGCCAGTATATTAGCTACTTCATCTGTTTCAGTAAGTGGAGTTATCAGCTTAGTAGGGCTTATGATTCCTCATATTGTTAGATTGCTATTTGGAGCAGACAACAGAAATATAATTCCTGTAAGCATGTGCCTGGGAGGTGCATACTTAACCTTTGTAGATATTTTTTCTAGAAGTTTAATGTCCTTTGAAATACCAATAGGTATTTTTACTACATTAATTGGTGCACCATTTTTTATATATTTATTAAGAAAAAGTGTAATGGGGAGAAATTAAAATTGATTAATTTAAAAAAGTGTAAAATAGGATATACAAACAAAATTATTTTTAATGATTTAGATTTAAATATTAAAGAAGGTATAATAACAGGAATATTAGGTACTAATGGATGTGGAAAAACCACTTTACTAACATCCATATTAGGAAGTCAAAAGATATTTGGTGGTTCAATAGAAATATTTGGTAAAGACATAAAAACACTACATTATAAAGAAATAGCAAAACAAATTGCTGTAGTATCTCAGCTACAAAAACCTACTTTTGATTTTAATGTATTTGATGTAATACTAATGGGAAGAAATCCATATCTATCTTTTAAACCATCTAAAGAAGATATGATGTTAACACAAGAGACTATTAAAAAAATAGGAATAGAAGACTTGTCAACAAAGTCTTACAAAAGTTTAAGTGGTGGAGAAAGACAAATGGTAAATATAGCTAGAGCAGTAAATCAAAGAACTCCTATAATTGCCATGGATGAACCTACATCTTATTTAGATTTAAAAAATCAAAGTAGAGTTATGAATTTAGTGAAACAACTAAATGAAGAAGAAAATAAATCTATTGTAATGATACTTCACGATCCTTCTCATGCTATAGAGTTTTGTCATGAAGTCATATTTGTTGAAAAAGACAACATAACAAAGGGTACTAGTGAAGAAATGATTACACCAGAAAATATAAAAAGAATATATGGAATTAATTCTAAAAAGCTAAATATAAATGGTGAATATCATATAGTACCTTTATTAAAGGAGCAATGTGAAAACACTGAGAACATGGTGAAAATAGTCACATAGATATTTAAAATAGTTTTTATTAATGAAAGGGGATAAAAATGAGTTTTCAACCTTTAGATAAGATTAATATTGAATATTTGGAATTAGTAGTAACGACTAAATGCACATTAAAATGCAAAGATTGTGCAAACTTAATCCCTTTATATAAAAATCCATACTCCATAGAATTTAATGTAATAAAAGAATCTCTTTTAATATTGCTAGAAAATATAGAGAGCATAGAAAAATTTAGAATTTTAGGTGGAGAACCATTTTTATATGATGATTTAGATAAAGTTATAAACCTTACATTAAAAGAAGATAAAATTAAAAAAGTAGAAATAGTAACAAATGGAACAATTTATCCCAAAAATATACAGTTAATTGAAACTATGATAAATGAAAAAATTAAAGTTGTAATTAGTGACTATGGAGATTTATCAAAAAATAAAGATAAACTACTGCAAATGAAGAAAAAGTATGGAATTAATGCAGAATTATTGAAAATAGACTATTGGTTAGACTATAGTAAAATACATTGTAGAAATCGAAGTAAAAATGATTTACAACAACAGTATATTAGATGTAATCATCAGTGTATGAGCCTTTTTAATGGAGTCTTATACGAATGTCCAAGATGCGGTCATGGAATGGATTTAGGTATTATAGAAAAGAAAGAAGATGAATACATAAATTTATTAGATGATAATGCAGATAATATAGGTGAAAAGTTAATTAAAACTTTTTCAGGAAATAAAAAGTTTATTTCAGCTTGCAACTATTGTGACGTTGAAAGAAACATTAAAAAAATTCCTGTAGCGCTTCAATTGTAATCATTTGTTTTGTAGTTTTATAAATGAATAAATATAAGAATATAAGCTATATATTTGTGAAAAATACACGAGTATATAGCTTTTTTTATAAAAAAATATGCAAAATTCATTTAACGTGACAATGTCACTGATACTTTATTAAAAATAGATATAATGAAAGTATGTTAAGAAAATAACTATTTCTTATTACAATAGAAAGGCGATAATTAGCAAATAATATATTAATATTATAATTTTTATAAATATACATTTAGAACAGGAGAGAATTTATGTCTAAAAAAATAATTATTGTAGGTGGAGTTGCAGGTGGGGCATCAACAGCAGCTAGACTTAGAAGAATAGATGAAAATGCACAGATAATAATGTTTGAAAAAGGGGAATATATATCTTTTGCAAACTGTGGTCTTCCATATTATATAGGAGGAACTATAAACGAAAGAGAAAAATTAATAGTTCAAACTGTTGAAGTTATGAGTTCAAAGTTTAACTTAGATATAAGAAATTTAAGTGAAGTAGTTAAAATTGATAAAGAAAATAAAAAAGTAACTGTTAAAAATCATAAAACAGGTGAAAGTTATGAAGAAACTTATGATACTTTAGTTTTATCTCCAGGTGCTAACCCATTAATGCCTCCAATACCAGGCATAAAAGAATGTAATAATTTATTTACACTTAGAAATATACCAGATACAGATAAGGTAAAAGCCTATGTTGATAATAATAAACCAAAACATGCAGTAGTAATAGGTGGAGGTTTTATAGGACTTGAAATGGCTGAAAACCTTCATGATAGAGGAATAAAACTTACATTAGTAGAAGCTGGCGACCAAGTAATGGCACCGCTAGATTTGGAAATGGTAAGTATAATACACGACCATTTAATAGACAAAAATGTGGAATTAGTTTTAAAAGATGGAGTTAATTCTTTTGCTAACAATGGTAAAAAAGTAATACTAAGTAGTGGAAAAGAAATTGACACTGACATGATAATCTTATCTATAGGTGTTAAGCCAGAAACTACTATAGCTAAAGAAGCAGGTCTTAAGTTAAATGAAAGAGGGGCAATAGTAGTAGATGCTTATATGAAAACTTCTGACAAAGACATATATGCATTAGGGGATGCTGTTGAGATTATGGATTTTGTAAATAAAAAGCCAGCTATGATACCTCTAGCATGGCCAGCAAATAGACAAGGAAGAATAGTAGCAAACAATATTTGTGGAAGAAAAGAAAAATACAAAGGTACGTTAGGTTCTTCTGTGGCAAAAGTATTTGATTATACAGTAGCTACAACAGGAAATAATGAAAAGACTCTAAAAAGACTAGGAATGAATTATAAAGTAGTTCATATACATCCAGGTTCTCATGCAGGATATTATCCAGGATCATTTCCTATTGCCATGAAGATGACATTTGATCCAAAGACTGGAAAGATATTTGGAGCTCAAGGAGTGGGAATGGATGGGGTTGAAAAAAGAATAGATGTAATGGCTACAGCTATAAAAGCAGGTCTTACAGTATTTGATTTACAAGATGTGGAGCCTTGTTATGCACCACCATACAACTCAGCAAAAGACCCAGTAAATATGTTAGGATATTATGCATCTAACATAATAGAAGACATGGTAGACACTGTGCAGTGGCATGAAGTTGATGATATTGTTAAAAATGGTGGAGTAATAATAGATGTAAGAGAAGAGTTTGAACTAGTTACAGGTTCTATGCCAGGAAGTATTCATATACCTCTTGGACAACTAAGAGATAGATTAAATGAAATACCAAAAGACAAGAAATTATATGCTACTTGCCAAGTTGGATTAAGAGGATATGTGGCTTGCAGACTACTTTCACAACATGGAATTAAGTGTACAAATATAGATGGTGGTGTAAAAACTTATCAATTTGTAAAAAGAGCTGAAGAAAGCATAGCTAAGCAAAACAAAAATAACAATGCTAAATTAGAAATAAAAGGTGGAAAAACTACTATGAAATTAGAAGATATAGATATAGCAGAAATAAATGCACATGTTAGCTTAGATGCTTGTGGACTACAATGCCCAGGACCAATAAGAAGAGTATTTGAAGAAATAAATAATATGGAAGATGGACAAGTTCTAGAAGTAAAAGCAAGTGATCCAGGATTTAGCAAAGATATAAGTGCTTGGTGTGAAAAAACAGGAAACACTTTATTAAAAGCTGAATTTGATAAGTCTAAAAAAGCTTTTGTTGCTCTTATAAGAAAAGGAAGAAATGAATTAGCAACTAGCACAGGAGCTAGCGTAACTACAACAGATAAAAATGGAGCAACTTTAGTTGTATTTAGTGGAGATTTAGACAAAGCTATAGCATCATTTATAATTGCAACAGGTGCAGCATCTATGGGTAAAGAAGTAACAATGTTCTTTACATTTTGGGGTCTAAACATACTGAAAAAGAAAAATAGACCAAAGGTTAGCAAAGATACTATGGAAAAAATGTTTGATGTAATGCTACCATCTCATACAGGGAAACTACCTTTATCTAAAATGAACATGGGTGGTATGGGACCAAAAATGATAGAACAAATAATGAAAAAACACAACGTGGATGATATAGATACGCTAATATCAAATGCAATAAATATGGGTGTTAAAGTAGTTGCTTGTTCTATGAGCATGGATTTAATGGGAATAAAACATGAAGAATTTATAGATGGTGTTGAAGTAGCAGGTGTAGCTGCATATTTAGGAGCTACAGAAGATTCTGGATTAAACTTATTTATTTAATACTAATAAATGAAGGTTACTAATTATATTTCCATTTTGAAAATTAAAATATTTGTATAACTAGGAGGTAAAGCGATTATGGGATTTTTATCAATGTTATTTGGAAATAAAAATGTTAAAAAAATTAATGATGAAGAATTAAATCATATGATGAAAAATAATAAAAAATTATTAATTTTAGATGTGAGAAGTGAAGGCGAATTTAGAAGTGGCCATATACCAAAATCTAAAAATATACCAGTTCAAGAAATAAAATCAAAAATAGGGACTTTAGATTTATATAAAGATAATGAAGTTGTAGTCTATTGTGCATCGGGGGCAAGAAGTTCAACCGCAGCAAATATTCTTGCAAAAAATGGATTTAATAAGTTATATGACTTAGGTGGAATTAGTAATTATAAAGGAAAACTAAAATAATTTTATAAAAAGAATAAAATATTCATAGAGTGTAGATGTTATCTGCACTCTTTTGGGTATATAATAAATAATAAAAATATTAATCTACAAAGGAGAAAAAATGAATATACATAAATTTGACGTTAAAAAGCTTGAAAAATTAAATAATCCACAAAGATTACAAATGGTAGATTTACAAAACTTAATAAGTGAGTTGGATTTACCATCTAATAGCGTATTGGTAGATGTTGGAGCTGGAACAGGTATATTCTCACAAGAGTTCCTAAATTTAATACCTGACTCTACATGCTTTGCATACGACATATCCAAAGAAATGATTGATTGGATTAAAGAAAATAGAGTTGAAAAGATGGATTCTAGGCTTAAAGCTGATTTAATGGAAGAAAATAAAATTCCATTAGAAGATAAGGTGGCAGATTTTGTATTTATGATAACGCTACATCATGAATTAGAAAATGGAGAAAAACTACTAAAAGACGCAAATAGGATTTTAAAAGACAATGGTAAAATCTTAATTTGTGACTGGAAAGAAGGAGCACATCATCATTTTGTTAAAAAAGAAAGTATTATAAGTGATTTGAAAAATTCAAACTTTAATAATATAAAAGAAATAGATGCATCTGAAAAATTAGTCTGCATTATAGGAAGTAAGTAATAAAAAGCAATTTTATTTTGGAGGGATTAATGGAACAAATTAATTTAATTTTAGTATTTTTTGAAGGATTATTTTCCTTCTTTTCACCATGTGTATTGCCCATAATACCCATATACTTAAGTATGTTATCAAATAGTAGTACAGACATAATGAAAGACAAAACATTTAAAAATAGTACATTATTTAAAAATACTTTATTTTTCACCTTAGGTATTTGCACTACATTCTTTATTTTGAGTATGGCAATAGGAGCATTTAGCCAATTCTTTATAGGAAACAAAGAACTATTAATGTTAATAGGGGGCATATTTATAATAATAATGGGTGTATTTTACATGGGATATGTTGATATACCTTTATTACAAAGAGAAAAAAGATTTGAAATGCATAGCAAAGATATGAATATTTTAAGTTCATTTATGTTAGGATTAACATTTAGTTTTGGTTGGACTCCATGTATTGGGCCTATGCTAACATCTGTATTAATAATGGCAAGTGGTACACAAAACATATTAATTGGTAATGCATTAGTATTAATATATTCTATTGGCTTTATATTGCCATTTATTATATTAGCAATGTTTTATAAAAAATTATTTGAAAAATTTAATAATATTAAAAAACATTTAGGTACTTTAAAAAAAATTGGTGGTATATTACTAATAATATCAGGACTGATTATGTCATTTAATGGAATTAACAAGATAAATGAAAGTAGAAAAGATAACTACAAAGCTGAAGTAGAAAATAAAACAGAAAACAACAAGGTAAAGGCCTTAGATTTTACCTTATATGATCAATATGGAAAAGAGCATAAATTAAGTGATTACAAAGGAAAAACAGTATTTCTAAATATTTGGGCAACTTGGTGTCCTCCTTGTAAAGCAGAAATGCCGCATATAGAAGAATTATATAATGAGTACAACAAAAATAATGAAGATGTAATTATATTAGGAGTATCCACGCCTAACTTGGGAAATGAAGGAGATGAGAAACATATATCAAAGTTCTTAAAAGATAATGAATATACATTTCCTGTAGTATTTGATAATAATGCAGATTTAATATACGGATATAGTATACAATCATTTCCGTCAACATTTATTATTGATAAAGAAGGTTATGTAAGGGAATACGTACCAGGAGCTATGGATAAAGAAACTATGAAATCTTTAATAGAAAGTAATAAATAAGGATATAAATTATAATTGTAAAAAAGAGAAAAAAATAATAAAAGCTATATATCTGTGATATTATCACAGATATATAGCTTTTATTATTGTAAAATATTTTTTATGAACAAAATTAGAAAGGAAACTAATGTAATGAATAGTATAAAAAAAATAATAAAATCGGATTTGGCTACAGGGGTGTTATTAATGTGTGCTACTATGGCTGCGGTTTTTATGGCCAATAGTCATTTACAAGAAACATATCATTATTTATTAAGTGGGGTAAATTTAATAGGAAAATTCAATCTTCATATGATAATAAATGATTTTTTAATGGCTATATTCTTTCTAGTAGTAGGTTTAGAAATAAAAAATGAAATATTATATGGAAATTTATCTTCATTTAAAAAAGCATCTTTTCCAGTTATTGCAGCATTAGGAGGAGTAATTGTACCAGCAATAATATTTATGTTGATAAATATAAACACAGAGTTTATACATGGCGTAGGAGTTCCAATATCTACAGATATTGCCTTTGCTATAGCCATATTTATGATATTTAGAAAAAAACTTAACTCTACTTTAAAAATATTTTTACTATCTCTTGCAGTTGTTGATGATTTAATATCTATATTTGCAATAGGAGTATTATACTCATCTCATATAGATTATTCATTTATTATATTGGCGGTAGGAATTGTAGTGTTATTATTTATGCTAAATAAAGTATTTAAAGTACGAAAAGTTTATCCATATATGATACTTGGGCTAATTGTTTGGTATTTTGTTTATAAAAGTGGGGTTCATGCAACTATTAGTGGTGTTGTACTTGCATTTACAATTCCAACAAAATCTAAAGAAAAAGAATCAGAAAGTATAGCTAATAAAATAGAGCACGTATTGTCTCCAATAAGTAATTTGATTATACTACCTTTATTTGCTTTTGCTAATACAGGTATAAATTTTAATGTGAATATTAATCATAATAAAGTGGGAACTCTTATAAATGGTATTATACTAGGATTGGTAATTGGAAAGCCTTTAGGAATAATGTTATTTACATCTATTGCATCAAAGTTAAATATAACAGAAAAGCCAAAAGGTGTTAGCTGGGCTTCGTTGTTTAAAGTTTCCATGTTAGCAGGTATTGGATTTACTATGTCAATATTTGTATCAGAATTAGCTTTTAGTTATAATCATAACTTAATTAATATAGCTAAAATTTCTATATTAATGGCATCAATAATTACTTTGTTTTCTAGTTATTTAGTAATTATTGTTTTACCACAGTTAAAAAACAAATGTGGCATATGTATTAAATTTAAAAAGTTACTTTATCATTAATATATAAAAAAGTTGGAGATAATTAAAACCTTATCTCCAACTTTTTTATAAAGAAAATTATATATGGTTACTTTGTAACTTAGAATAAAAATTCCACCATAGAAGATACTCCGTATTCTTTACAAATAGATTTTATTCCTTCAGAAATTTCGTCTCTAGAATAATCATTTGACTCTAAATAATCATCTCCAAAATCATTAAGATACAAATAAAATGACATTGCCATTTCAAATTGTTTCATATCAGAAGTATTTATTTCATCAAATAACATATCTTCAGCGTCATTTATCTTTCCTTGATTTACAAGTTCTAATAACCTAACATATAAATAATCTATCCTAGAATATTCGTCGTTTTCTGGTAGTTCGTATTCCAGCTCACTTTTACCAAGCACAATATGAGCAATGGATTTAACTAAATCTTTTACCATTCTTAAAATATAATCCTTTTCAAGTTCCATACATCTCACTCCTATTTTTATATATAAATATTATTATTATCGTTTTAAATAAAATTGTATTATAATAATAATATTCACGCTATTTTATAAAATATTATACTCTTTTAAGAAAAATTATTAAAGTAAATATTTGAATACTATCTGTCTATAGTGAAAAAAATATAAGTAAACAAATTTTTAAGGAGGGAATTATGAGAATTAGATTAGGTTATGTGGCAATTGCATTAAATCTGAAAAATATTACATCTTCAAGCACAGTGACCTTTGCTAACTATAATAAATTGAAAAGTGAAGATGAAAAACTTAGAAAACTAAAAAGAGTAACATTTTCTAATATAGATGACTTGGAGACCATATTAAAATATAATATTGAAAACAATATACATTTTTATAGATTAACTTCAAAATTAATACCCCTATCTACACACCCAGAAGTAACTTGGGATTATGAAAAGTATTTTAGCAAAGAATTAAGGACAATAGGAAATATAATTAAATCATCAAACATGAGGCTAGATGCCCATCCAGATCAATTTAATGTGATAAATAGTGTTAAAGATAATGTGGTACAAGACACTCTAAGAAATCTTAATCATGCAGTGGATTTATTTGAACTTATGAAGTATGATGCTGGGAAATTGGTAATTCATACAGGAAGCTCAGCTGGAGGAAAAGATGAGAGTATACATAGATTTATTTCAAACTATAAAGCTTTTCCAAAAAGAGTAAGAGAGCGTTTGATTTTAGAAAATGATGATAAAGTATTTACTGCTAAAGACGTACTTGAAATCTGTGAGAAAATTAAAGTACCTATGGTAGTGGATGTGCATCACCATAATTGCAATAATAATAAGCAAAATATTACAGATTTACTTCCTCATATATTTTCTACATGGGATAGTGAAAGTCAGCCACCTAAAATTCATTTTTCTACCCCAAAAGAAGGACAACTAGATAGAAAACACGCTGATTATATAGATGCTAATGATTTTTGTAGTTTTTTAGATTTAGCAAAAGAAAATGTAGATAGAGATTTTGACGTTATGATAGAGGCTAAAAAGAAAGATCAAGCCTTATTTAAATTGATGAATGATTTGAAAAAAATTAATTATCACTGCAAGTTTATAGATAATAGCACAATAGAAATATGATATTATTTCCTAGTAGGATACAATATAAATATATTATTAAAAACAAAATCGTAAAACACTACCTATAAAGAAATTCGTTATTTTTGTAGATAGTGTTTTATATAATTTGTTTTAAAAGCTAAAATTCGCTACGCTCATGGCGTCAACGAGATATCCTTGCTTTCGCTTCGGATAACTCCGTTACTTAAAATTATTAGCTTAAAGTGCTTATATTGTAAGGTGGCAATGCTTAAATTAAAGTTTTTATATTAACTTAAAGTTACCTTAAAAATTGTATATATTTAAAAAATTCGATTAAGATTATAACACTCATCTTCCATTAGATTTTCTAGAACCATTTTTATTTTTTCAATTTCTTGAAGACTTATCATTTTTTCCTCTAGACATATACTTTGATTAAGAATTTCTAGGGATGCAAATATTTCATTAAAGTAACAATGATTTATTAGTTTATACCACACATTTTTTTCTTCATCTAAATTCATTTTAGTATCTTTTAAAATATATAACGCTTGTTCCCATTTATCTTCTTTTATTTTTTCTTCTATTACATTGACTTGATCTATATAATTTGAAGAAAACTCATTGATTTTATCATGATTAAATAATCCTAATATGATGAACAATATTGTCCACGCAATTACAAAATAAGAGGATTTCATAGAAATACACCTCACTCATATTTTTTTTGAATAAATATTTTGTCATATTCATCTAATACACAAATAAGAACATCTTTAACATCATTTATATGATGAGATTTGAGAATATTTAATAGCCATTCATCATCTTTATCAATTAGTTTTAAATTGCTTTTAAGAGTTTTGCCATCTTGTATCAATGATATGGGTAGATGATTATATTCTCGATTTGGCGTAGTATTATAAGTTGTTGTTGGAACAACGCTTAAATTGCCATCAGTTTCTAATAGGGCATACTGAACATATTTAATATTAAAATATCCTTGTACACGAAGTTGTTCTAATAGTTCATTAATAGTTATCTTTTCTTTTTTTAGTGCATTATAATCTATTTTACCTTTATTAATTAGTATAGAAGGTTTACCTGAAACTAATCTCCCTATAAATTTTGATTTAAGTCCTAAAATAGAGATTAATGTTTGCATAAAAACTAAACCTGTTAGAGCAGCTATTCCATAAAGCATGGGAATATCGTTGTTTTCCATAGGAGTTGAGGCTACTTCTGCTATTAGTAAAGTTATTACTAAATCAAAACAATTCATTTCAGCTATTTCACCTTTACCCATAATTCTTAGCGAAACTAAAACGGCAATATATAGTATTATACTTCTAATAAATACAACTAACATATTTTCTCCCTTCTTCCACAATATAATAATTTATTATTTGTAAAATTTAATCCTTTATGTATAATTTAGGTATATAGAATAAAAGTATGTATTAAGAGGGGGATAAAATGGTAGAAAGTATTAATATAAAAAATACTGTTGAGGATGCAAAACATATATTTAATAATGGTTTTGCATGTTCAGAATCTGTAATTTATGCTATTAGAAAAAATTTTAACCTAGATTTACCTGATGATGTAATTGCCATGTCATCAGGATTTCCTTGGGGACTTGGAAGAGCATATTGTATTTGTGGAGCACTGGCTGGGGGTACAATGTGCCTTGGGTATTTTTTTGGAAGAAGAAAGCCAAATGATCCTAAAATAAATAAATGTTTTGATTTAACAAAGGAATTTAGTGATTCATTTGTTGAGTTTGCAGGATATCAATGTTGTGGGAAAATAACAGAAGGACTAGATAGAGACAACAATGGACATAAAAGCAAATGCACTAATATAGTAGCTATGGCAACACAAAGAGTATGTGAAATTGTGTGTAGAGAGTTGGAAATAGAAATTATAGAAAACTAAATATAGTAAATTGGTCAAAAAATAGGGATAAAGCACTAGGATATATATCCTGGTGCTTTTTACTAGTATATTTAAGAAAAATTATGGTATAATTGAATTTGCATTATTTACTAAGGAGGAAGACAAATGGGAAAAAGAAAACAAGTTCAAGTTCCTGTGGAAAAGATAGAAGAGCAAAATAGATTTATTGAAGCAATAGGAGAAAAAAATAATAGATATTTTGCTATAAATAAAAGAAAACCTAAATATATGATCCAAACTTTTGGATGTCAAATGAATGAACACGACTCAGAAAATTTAGCAGGAATGTTAGAGGCTATGGGTTACGAAGCTACTTTAATGACTTCTGATTGTGATTTAATAATATATAACACTTGTGCAGTAAGAGAAAACGCTGAACTTAAAGTTTATGGTAACTTAGGTCACTTAAAATTAGCTAAAAGAAAAAATCCTGATTTAAAAATTGCTGTATGTGGATGTATGATGCAACAACCTCATGTTGTAAAAGAAATAAAAACTAAATATAAACATGTAGATTTAGTTTTTGGTACACACAACTTATATAAATTTCCTGAACTATTAACTCAGACTATGGATAGTCAAACTACACTAGTAGATGTTTGGGATGTAGATGGAGAAGTGGTTGAAGGACTTAGAAGTAGTAGAAAATTTGAGCTTAAAGCCTTTGTAAACATAATGTATGGATGTAATAACTTCTGTACTTATTGTATAGTGCCATACACTAGAGGAAGAGAAAGGTCTAGAACTCCAGAAGACATAATAAATGAAATAAAAGAATTGGCAGCAAATGGGACTAAAGAAATAACACTACTTGGTCAAAATGTTGACTCTTATGGTAAAACTTTAGAAGAGCCTATAACATTTGCTCAGTTACTTAGAATGACAAATGAAATAGAAGGATTAGAAAGAATAAGATTTATGACTTCTCATCCAAAGGACATATCTGATGAAGTTATATATGCCATGAGAGATTGTGACAAAGTATGTGAATTCTTACACTTACCAGTACAATGTGGAAGTACAAGTCTTCTTAAAAAGATGAACAGACACTACACAAAAGAAGATTATTTAAGAATAATAGAAAAAGCTAAAAGTGAAATACCAGGAATTGCTTTTTCTACTGATTTAATGATAGGATTCCCAGGAGAAACCGAAGAAGATTTATTAGATACTATAGATGTGGTTGAAAAGGTTAAATACGATAATGCATTCACATTTATATACTCTAAAAGAGAAGGTACTCCAGCAGCTAAAATGGAAAATCAAATTCCAGAAGATGCAAAACATGAAAGATTTAATAAAGTTTTAGCTAAAGTAAATGAAATACTAGCAGATCTTAACAAAGAATATGTAGGCAAAACAGTTGAAGTTTTAATAGAAGGAAAGAGTAAAACTGATGATAGTAAATTTACAGGAAGAACTAGACAAAATAAATTAGTAAATTTCACAGTTAAAAATCCAGAAGAAAACTTAGTTGGAAAACTGATGAACGTAAAAATAAGTTCAGCCACAACATTTTCATTAGTTGGCGAGGAAGCTTAATATAAAATAAGGCCCATAATATTTATGAGGCCTTATTTGTTTTTTATAAAGTTCAAAAAGTTTTCTAAAATCCTAGCAGTTATACCCCAAATAACATAATCCTTATATTCATAAAACCAAACAGGATATTCACCTATAGCAAACTCATATTTTTCTTTATTTGGTATTTTTTCATAAGGAAAATTTTCATTTGGAACTACTTTTACATCATTTGTATAAATATTTGCATCGTAATTTATTAAGTAATCAAGAGGAACTAAAAATATATGGTCCACTTCATCTTTATTAATATCTAAGTTTTTTATGTCTTTAATTTCACCTAAATAAGGATGAATAATTAAATTCGCATGTGATACATAAATATCTAAAGGAGATATAATATTAATGTTATCTTCAGTTGTTCCTATTTCTTCGCAAGTTTCTCTTATACAAGCTTCTTTTGGAGTTTCATTTTTCTCAATTCTTCCTCCAGGGAAGGAAATTTCCCCAGGCTGACGCCTCATTTTTCTTGATCTTAGTTCAAACAAAATAGAGTATTTTCCATTTTCTTTTACTAAAGGTATTAATACAGAAGCACGATTCATATTTTTATAACCATTTATATAAGGTTGATAATTATTAAATTTGTCAATTATGTCTTTCAAAATAAAGCCTCCTAAAATTAAACTTATTATTAATATAATACTATAATAACATTATAGAGTTAAAGATATTAAAAAAAATTATGTTATACTAAAATAATAATGATGAGCTAATGGGGGGATTTGATGGATAAAATTAATAACATACTAGAAGAAATAAAACTTCCTGAAGTTATAAAAGTAAAACAAATGTTTAATAAAACAAGTACAAATAACGTGGAAGAAGAAATAAAAAGATTATTAAGTGGGGGAAACTTTAAAAATAAAATTAAAAAGGGAAAAACTGTAGCCATAACTGGGGGAAGTAGAGGAATTAGTAATTATAAAATTATAATGAAAACCATAGTTGATTTTGTAAAAGGCCAAGGTGGTATTCCATTTATTGTTCCAGCAATGGGTAGTCATGGTGGAGGCGATGCAAAAGGCCAAAAGCATATTCTTGAAAAACTAGGAATTACGCAGGAAAATATGGGATGTGAAATAAAGTCTTCCATGGAAGTTGTTGAAATAGGAAAAACAATCAAAGGTTTACCTGTTTATATTGATAAAAATGCTTTTGATGCCCATGGGATAATACTTGTTAACAGAATAAAAGCACATACTTCCTTTAGAGGTGAATATGAAAGCGGTCTTGTTAAAATGCTTGCAATAGGACTAGGAAAAAGAAAAGGCGCAGATATTACCCATTCCTTAAGATTTGAAAAAATGGCTGAAAATATAGTAGAATCAGCTAAGGTATCCCTATCTAAGTTAAATATATTGTTTGGAGTTGGAACAATAGAAAATGCTTATGATGATATAGCTAATATAAATATATTAAATAAGGATGAAATTCTTATAAAAGAACCATTGTTATTAGAAAAGTCAAAAGAACTAATGGGAAAATTATATTTGGACAATATAGACGTGTTAATAGTAAAAGAAATAGGTAAAAATATAAGCGGTACAGGTATGGATACAAATATTATAGGAAGATATCACACTAAAGCTGCATCAGGAGGACCAAATATAACAAAAATAGGTGTGTTAAGTTTAAATAGTAGTTCAAATGGAAATGCCAATGGAATGGGTTTGGCAGATTTTATAAGCAAAAAATTTTACAATAATATTGAGTTTGAAAGCACATATTTAAATGCCATAACTTCTACAGAACCAAATAGTATTAAGCTTCCTATGGTTTTAGAAAATGATAAATATGTATTTAAAGCTTGCGCTAAAACCTGCGGTATTTTAAATTACAAAAATATTAAGTTAGTTATAATAGAAAATACTAAAAATTTAAATGAAATTTATATGAGCAAAGAGGCTTATGAAAGCATAAGTGAACAAGAAATGGTTGAAACTGAAGGAAGTTATTTTGAAATAAATTTTGATGAGAATGGTAATTTTATCATATAAAATGTTAAAAACATATTAAAATATTAAATTATTGTAAAGTCCGTTAAGATGATGTTAATATGGGAAATATTAATACGTGATGTAATATAATAAAATAAAAAGGAGTGGATAGTATGACTACTACGGCTTGGATATTTATGGTAACGGCGTTTGTTATAATTGGAGGAGCAGCAGGTTTATCTCTTAATAAAATTTTAAAAAGTAACAGATAAGGTCTAATATTAACTTCATTACATCATAGATCAAATGATATTATAAGATTGATAATATTCATATTCAAATAGCTATTTATTTATAAAAAATAAATAGCTATTTATTTTTGTTAATATATTTATAAATTATCTTCTATTTTCAAAAATATCTAGGGCCAACTAAAATGGCAAAAACTATATATTTTTGCAAAACTTCTACAAAAATTTATAATAAATTCTATGTTTTTATAGATAACATATAAATTGTGTTATATGATATAATAACAAAAGATGAGGAGGTAGAAATATGGAGATTGACAGAAATAAACTTACTCCTATGATGAAACAATATTTTGAATGTAAGGATAAATATCCTGATTGTATATTATTTTTCAGATTAGGGGATTTTTACGAAATGTTCTTTGAAGATGCTATCGTAGCATCAAAAGTACTAGAAATAGCATTAACAGGAAAATCTTGCGGTTTAGAAGAGAGAGCACCTATGTGTGGTATTCCCTTTCATGCTGCCGCTTCATATATATCAAAGTTAGTAGAAGCAGGATATAAAGTTGCAATTGGGGAGCAAATGGAAGATCCTCAAAGCGTAAAAGGTATAGTAAAAAGAGAAGTAATTCAAGTGGTTACACCAGGGACTGTGTTGGAAGGAAGCTTACTTGAAAATAAGAAGAATAACTACCTTATGTCTTTATATAAAGTAAATGATAAAATAGGACTTTCTTATGTGGATATAAGTACGGGAGAAACAAATGCAACTTGTATAGCAAAAGATAAAGTTATTGAAGAAATAGCAAAGGTTAGTCCTTCGGAAATAATATTAAATGATCTAAGCTTCAAAGATAATTTAAAAAATATTGCTATGATGGGGAATATTTATATAAATGAAAATTTTGATGAAAATTATTTAAATACAAATATATTAAGTGAATACTTCAGTGAAGATTATTTAAGAAGTTTAAGGTTTGATAATGAAAATTTAATAAAAACTAGTTTATGCATACTTCTTAATTATATATATAATACTCAAAAACAAATAACATCAAATATAAATGTAATAAATATATATAATCCTATGGAATATATGGTTCTTGATATGTTTACTAGAATAAATCTTGAGTTAACTCAAACAATTAGAGGATCTAAGAAAAAAGGGTCATTATTACATGTGTTAGATAAAACGTCAACTGCCATGGGAGGTAGACTTCTTAGAAAATATGTGGAGGAACCTTTAGTTAATAAAAATAAAATAGATGAAAGACTAGATGTTATTGAGGAAATAAAAGAAGATTTTTCATTAAGAGAAGACTTAATAGATATTTTAAAAAATGTCTACGACATAGAAAGAATTTGTGGAAAAATTGCATTTGAAAAAGTTACACCCAAAGAAATGATTAACTTAAAAAATTCCATAGAAAAGCTTCCGCTTTTAAGAGATAGAATAAACTCTTGTGATGGAGATACTATAAAAAAGTATATAGATAATATGGAAGACTTAAAAGACATTTATGAATTAATAGATGAAGCGATCATAGAAGAACCTAGTATTACAATTAAGGACGGAAATATAATAAAATCCTCTTATAACCAAGAATTAAAGGAACTTAGAGATATTTCAAAAAATGGAGCTTTCATGATAAAAGATATAGAAAATCGTGAGAGAGAAAAAACAGGAGTTAAATCTCTTAAAATAGGATTTAATAAAGTTTTTGGTTACTATATAGAAATAACTAAAGTAAATCTTGCAAACTTAGATTTAGAAGGTAGATATATAAGAAAGCAAACTTTAAGTAATGCAGAAAGATTTATAACTGAAGAATTAAAAGAAATAGAAGATAAAATCCTACATGCTGAGGAAAAAATAAAAGCATTAGAATATGAGATTTTTGTGAAAATTAGACAAACTATTTATAGCAACATTGATAGAATTCAAAATGTGGCTAAAATCATAGGTAATGTAGATGTATTTACTTCATTTGCCACAGTGGCTCATATTAATAACTATGTTAAACCAAATATTAATAATGATAGTAAACTGGATATAAAAAATGGACGTCACCCAGTAATTGAAAACATAGTGGGAGAAGAAAACTTTGTTCCAAATGATACTTATTTAAATAGTAATGAAAATATTATAAATATAATTACAGGACCTAATATGTCTGGTAAATCTACATATATGAGGCAAACGGCCATAATTTGTTTAATGGCCCATATGGGTTCATTTGTACCGGCTGATTACGCTAATATTCCAATTTCTGACAGAATATTTACTAGAGTAGGTGCCAGCGACGACTTATCACAAGGTCAATCAACATTTATGGTGGAAATGAGCGAAGTTTCTCATATATTAAAAAATGCCACAGACAAAAGTTTAGTTATACTAGATGAAATAGGTAGGGGGACATCAACTTACGATGGTATAAGTTTAGCTTGGTCCATAGTTGAATATATAGAAAAATATATTAAATGCAAGACTTTGTTTGCAACTCATTATCACGAATTAACTGAACTAGAAAATGAATTTGATGAAGTAAAAAACTACTCTATTGCTGTTAAAGACGATGGAGAAAATATAATATTCCTTAGAAAAATCATAGATCAGGCAGCAGATAAAAGTTATGGTATTTACGTTGCTAAACTTGCTAAGCTTCCAGATGAAGTTATTAATAGATCATCAGAAATTTTAAAGGATTTAGAAAAAAATCATATATATAACGGCTACGCCATAAATGGAGGAGCTAATAAGGAAGATGCTAATTTAGATATAAGGAACGAATGTTCGAGTAACGGAAATTCAGCACTAAACTTAGAATTAGAACTAAAGAAAATTGAAGATAGCAATTTAAAAAATGAAAATGAACATTTGAAATTAGAAAAAGAAAGCTTAAATAAGACTTATAAAAAGCTAAAAAAAGAATATGAAAAATTAAATGATGAATATGAAAGACTAAAAGGAGAAAGCTTGGATAATGTGGTAAATAAAGAAGTGGCTGTAAGTGTGGACCAAATATCTTTTGATGTAGTTAAAGACGATGACATATTAGAAGAAATAAAAAATTTAGACATATTAAGTATGACACCACTTGATGCCATGAACACACTTTTCAATCTTCAAAAGAAAGCCAAGAAATAGAGTACACACATAGGCTTAAAAAAGGACACACAAAAACAAATTCTTTGGAGGGATATTATGTCAAAGAAAATAAACATATTAGATGATATAACCATAAATAAAATAGCAGCAGGAGAAGTAGTTGAAAGACCTTCTTCTGTTACTAAAGAATTAATAGAAAACTCCATAGATGCCAATTCTACACAAATAGTTATAGATATAACTGATGGAGGAAAAAAACAAATAAGGATAACAGATAATGGTAGCGGGATTTTATCTAGTGAAGTGGACAAATCATTTTTAAGACACGCTACTAGTAAAATAAAAGAAATAGATGACTTATACGACTTATATTCTTTAGGTTTTAGAGGTGAAGCTTTAGCTTCCATAGCTTCTGTGTCTCGTTTGGAAATGATTACAAAAACCAAGGAAGAACCCATTGGAACAAAAGTTATTTTAGAAGGTGGAAAAGAAATTTTAAAAGAGCCTGTGGGAACAAAAAACGGAACGACTATTATTATAAAAGATTTATTCTTTAATACTCCTGTTAGACAGAAGTTCTTAAAATCTACACATGCAGAAACTATAAATATAAGTGATTTAATTAATAAGCTTGCCATAGGAAATACACATATACAATTTAAATATATAAATAATGGAAAGTTGATGCTAAATACTCCAGGAGATGGAAAGCTTCTTTCTGTTATTAGAAGTATCTATGGAAAAGAGATAGTTGAAAACTTAATTGAAATTGATGAAAAAGGTGAATGTTGCAGTCTTTCAGGATATATAGGAAATAATAATATTTATCGTTCAAATAAAAACTTGCAGCATATCTACATAAATAATAGATTTGTAAAAAGTAAAATAATATTAGATGCTATAAATGAAGCATACAAAAGTATTATACCCATTAACAAACATGGTGTATGTTTTTTAAATATTAATATTAATCCTACAAAAATAGATGTTAATATTCATCCTACAAAAATGGAAATTAAGTTTGAAAATGACAAAGATTTATATATAGAAATTAGAGATTTATTAAAAAGAAAATTATTAAATACTGCTTTAATTGGTAAATATGAAAGTTATGATAGAAAACCTATTATAAGTGAGCGTAAAGAAGCCTATTTAGCAAAAAAAGAAGAAACTTCTAATACTGTAATTTCAAATAAAATAAATAAAACTATGCCAATAGAAGAATTAGATGATACCAATAAATTTATGTCTTTTGAAGAGGCTTTGAGTAAAGAAAATAATAAAAAAGATAATAAGGAAAGCTTAAATAGTGTTGATAAAAAAGAAGATATTAAGCTTCAACCTTTAGAAAGTAAAAAAGGGGAATATTTTATAGATGGAAATATCGACCTTAGTAAATCATTTACTTTTGATGAACTAGAATATTTGAGTAATGTTAATAATAAAAGTAATGATATTGAAATAATTAAGGAAGAAAATCCTATAAAAAATGAAAATAGATTTTCTATTACGGATTTTAGAGTTGTAGGAAGTATACTTAACACTTATATTGTACTTGAAAAAAATGATGCTATGTACTTATTAGACCAACATGCAGCTCACGAAAAAGTGCTTTATGAAGAATATATGAAAAAATTCAAAAACCACAAAATAGATATGCAAATGTTATTAGATCCTATAGTAGTGGAAATATCAAATGTAGATATGTTGAAGGTAGAATCAAATCTTGACTTGTTTTTAAAATTTGGTTTTGAAATTGAGCTATTTGGTAATAATCACATTATGATAAGAGGTGTACCTACTATTTTTGGGAACCCTGAAAGTGAGAAATTTATTCTTCAAATCATTGATAATATAGAGGATTTGAAAAATAGTTACGACTTAAAAGGAGATAAATTTGCCTCAATGGCATGTAGAGCTGCTATAAAAGCAAATGATAAGATTCATACTATGGAAATGAAAAAACTTTTGTCTCAAATGGAATTATGTGAAAATCCATTTACGTGTCCCCACGGTAGACCTACCATAGTTGAAATATCAAAAAAAGAAATAGAAAAAATGTTTAAAAGAATTATGTAAGAAAGGATTGTTATGAAGAAAATACCACTTATCATCTTAACGGGACCTACGGCCGTTGGGAAAACGGCTTTATCAATAGAGTTAGCAAAGGATTTAAATGCAGAGATTATATCAGCTGACTCTATGCAAATATATGAATATATGGATATAGGAAGTGCAAAAGTTACAAAAGAAGAAATGGATGGTGTAACACATCATATGATAGATGAAGTTAAACCAGATTTTCCTTTTTCTGTTTCAGAGTTTCAAGACAGAGCAAATAAATATATAAAAGAAGTAGCAAATAAAGGTAAAAACGTGCTAATAACAGGTGGCACAGGTTTATACCTTAATTCATTAATTTACAATATGGATTTTGCAAAGTCTAATAGTAATTCTAAAATAAGAGAAGAATTAGAAAAAGAACTTAAGGATAAAGGCATAGACTATATGCATGACAAGTTAAAATCACTAGATAGTGAAGCTGCTTGTAGAATACACAAAAACAACACTAAAAGAGTTATAAGAGCTTTAGAGGTGTGTTTAGATGGAAAGAAAATGCAAGACTTTTCCAACGACTTAAGATACAATGAACAATACTTGCCAATAATAATAGTACTAAACCGTGATAGAGAGATTCTCTACAATAGAATAAACAAAAGAGTAGATATTATGATGGAATCAGGATTAATTGAAGAAGTTAAAAAATTGCTAAGTATGGGATATGATAAAAACTTGATTTCTATGCAAGGAATAGGATATAAAGAAATAATAAAATATCTAGAAGGTGAATACACTTTAGATGAAGCTGTAGAAATAATTAAGAGAGACTCAAGAAGATATGCAAAAAGACAAATAACATGGTTTAAAAGATATAAAGATAGTGAGTGGTTTGACTTAGAAAAGTATGACAATATGGAATTACTTAAAGAAGATATTATGAACTTTATTGAAAATATATCTAAAAATGTATAATATTATAATATAATTGTTTATAGATAAAGAGTTTATTTAATATAATTTAGTCGGGAGGATATTGTTAATGAAAAATACTGCTTTAAATTTACAAGATTTATTTTTAAATAATGCTAGAAAAGAAAGAATACCTGTAACAATATATTTAATGAATGGGGTTCAAGTTAAAGGTTATGTAAAAGGATTTGATAGTTATATAGTATTAATAGAGGGTGAAAACAAACAACAAAACCTAATTTATAAACATGCAGTTTCTACAATAGTACCAGGCAAAAGCATAAACATACAAAACACAAACCCAAATAATACAAAGTAATTTAAATATAAAAGGTACTTATACTAACCTACAAAAATTATAGGTTAATATAAGTACCTTTTTTAATTATTTTCCTTTAAATCTTGAACTTAAATTTTTACTATGATAAAATTTTTAAAGTGACAAATAAAAGAAAATAGGTGAGATTAAGTGCTTAAAGAGACAAGTGAATTATTAAAAGAATATTACGGATTAGATGATGAAACTTTTGATTTATCTAATGAAGTAATGGAAGATATAAAAGATCAATTTGAAAAAATAAAACAAATAAGGGAATTTAACCAATATAAAGTATTAAGAGCTATGCAAAGAGCTCATCTAAGTGACAATCATTTTAACTGGACAACAGGATATGGATACAATGATATTGGCCGTGAAAAAATAGAAGAAATATTTGCAGATGTATTTAAAGCAGAAGATGCTTTGGTTAGGCCAATAATAGTAAATGGAACTCATGCTTTAAGTTTATGTATCCAAGGTATAGTTAGGCCAGGAGATGAGATATTATCAATTACAGAAAAGCCTTATGATACTCTACAAGGTGTAATAGGAATAAGAGAAGAAAAAGGATCTCTTAAAGAATTTGGTGTTACATATGAAGACGTTGACTTCTTGCCAGATGGGAATATCGACTTAGAAGGTGTTAAGAACAAAATAAATGAAAAAACTAAATTAGTAATGATACAAAGATCAAAAGGATATTCTTGGAGAAAATCTTTATCAATTGAAGATATAAAAGAAGCTATAGAAGTGGTTAAATCAGTTAATAAAGACTTAATAGTTATGGTAGATAACTGTTATGGTGAATTTTTAGATACAAAAGAACCTACTGAAGTAGGAGCTGATATTATGGCTGGTTCTTTAATTAAAAATCCAGGTGGTGGACTAGCTTTAACTGGTGGATATATAGCAGGTAGAAAAGATTTAGTTGAAATGATATCTTATCGATTAACTACACCAGGTATAGGAAAAGAATGTGGATTAACATTTGGAACTACAAGAAATGTACTACAAGGATTTTTCATGGCGCCATATGTTACATCTCAAGCTGTAATGGGTGCAATATACTGTGCTAGAATGTTTGAAAAATTAGGATACGATGTACTTCCAAAATATGATGACTTAAGAAGTGATATTATACAAGTTGTAAAACTTAAAAATGCAGAGGAAGTTATAGCCTTTTGTCAAGGTGTACAAGCTGCAGCTCCTGTGGATTCTTATGTAAAACCAGAACCATGGGCAATGCCAGGATATGAAGATGAAGTAATAATGGCAGCTGGAGCATTTATTCAAGGCTCATCAATAGAACTTAGTGCTGATGCCCCAATAAGACCCCCATACAATGTTTATTTTCAAGGTGGGCTTACATTTGATCACTCCAAAATGGGAACATTAAAAGCAGTAGAATATATTAAAAAAAATAAATAAATAAATAGAATAATAATTTAAAAAAGTCTTAATATATAATTGTATTAAGGCTTTTTTATATATTAAGGGATAGAGGGTGTTTAATCATATGGAAATATGTGTTTTTTTAGGAGCGGGAGCTTCTGCAGCAGAAAATTTACCTATACAAAATGAATTATTTTCTAATTATTTTAAGAATAGTCTTCCTTTGCATCCATATAGCAAGATGAATACAAATCTTAGAGAGTTTTTTAAAGAAATTTTTAATATTGACGTTTTACTTGATGATATAGATAAGGTTAACTTTCCAACGTTTGAAGAAGTGCTTGGTATTTTGGATATGGCAGAACAAAGAAGAGAATCGTTTAAAAACTTTGGAACAGATACTTATAACAATAGAAGTGGCTCAATTAATATTTTACGACAATACTTAGTATTATTAACTGCAAATTCAATTAACAATGCGGCAAAATCAAGCAATAAATATCATGAATTATTATTAAATAATTTAATGGAAAAAGATCAATTGCTAAATACTACTTTTATAAGTGCAAACTATGATATTCATATAGATAATACAATTTCTAAATTGTATAATAAAGAAAAGATGCCTGCAATGCTAGATTATGGAGTAGATTTTGCTAATTTTAATTTTAAGAATAGCTCTTGGAAAAGACCTTGTGGAAAAACTATAAAATTGTATAAGATACATGGTTCGCTAAATTGGTTATACTGTCCCATATGTTCAAGTTTAACACTTACTCCATATGAAGGTGGTGTAATGAGGATTTTAAATAATCAAGATGAAGCTACTTGCTTGAATTGCAATGAGCGTACAATTCCAATAATAGTTCCACCTACATATTTTAAGAACATGTCTAATGTTTATTTAAGTAGTGTATGGAACAAAGCAGAAGCTTCATTAAGAAAAGCAGATTTGATTATCTTTTGTGGATATTCCTTTCCAGAGGCGGATATTCATATTAAATATATGTTAAAAAGAGTTCAGACTAGTAGAAATAAAAAGCCTTTAAAGATAATTGTATTTAATAATCATGAAAATAAATTAACTTCAGCATTAAAAAAAGAAGAAATGAGATATAAAAGATTTTTGGGTGAAGATATTATTTTTACTAAAGACTCTTTTCAGGATTTTGCCATGAATCCTAATAAATATATAAGTCTTATAAAAAATAATGAAATGTAGTATTAAAAATATTAGGGGGAAAAGGGATGTTTGGAGTAATAGTAAATAGTTTAGCCATAGTTTTTGGAGGATTACTCGGTTTAATAATAAATAAAGGAATACCTAAGCGATTAGACAAATCTATAATGGATGGATTAGCACTTGTAGTTATATATATGGGCATTTCTGGGGCATTAAAAGGAGATAATCCATTATATGTAATAATTTCTATGACTATTGGTATAATCATAGGTGAATTAATTGATATAGATAATTTGTTGAATAAATTAGGTTCATATCTAAATGAAAAATTTTCTAAAAAAAATATATCAGATTCAAGTGAGGAGAATAAAATATCAAAAGGCTTTGTTTCTTCTAGTCTATTATTTTGTGTAGGAGCTATGGCGGTAGTTGGTTCTATACAAAGCGGACTTTCAAATGACAATTCTGTTTTATTAGCAAAATCTGTACTAGATGGAATTTCTTCCATATTCTTTGCTGCATCAATGGGTGTAGGAGTATTATTATCAAGTATAGCTGTTTTTTTATATGAAGGAATAATTACAATAGGAGCTTCTGGCTTATCAAATATACTAAGTACCAGTGTTATAACATATATGACCTGTGTAGGTAGTTTGTTAATTATGGCTATGGGATTAAACATGATTAAAGCATGTGATATAAAAGTTGCAAATATGCTACCAGCTATGTTTATTCCTATAATTATGGGGATTTTCAACATTATTTAGAAGAAGTTTTAGACAAATTATTTATTTGGAAGGAATATAACTCTTAAAATCAAATATTTAGTAATAAAATGAATTAATATTTGATTTTTAGGAGGGGGAACTAAATGATAACTTTTGATATAAACGGAGCAATAATAAAATTTGATGAAAAAAGAGATGAGTATAACACAATTAGAAAAAATTTTAAATTGTATGGAGATGAGTGTTCTAAACAATTTATGGATTACTGTTTGGACAGTGTAACAAATACTAGACACATAAGTGAAAAGCACTTAGAATATGGTCAAAATTTAGTTTGTGAGGTAATAAGAAAGGGTGTAGAAACTCTTGTTGGATATAATATTATAACAATTGATTTTAATTTGTTTAAAGAGCTATATTGTAATAAGTATTTAGATTTTCAAAGACTTTTTAATAACGTAACTAGAGATTTATCAAATTCTAAAAATAAAAAAAATATAAAGCTATTTGATATTAAACCAGTAATATCTAAACTTTGCGGATATCTTTATGAAGATTGTTTTAGTGTACATCTTGCTGTTTTAGATGCCCTAATAGATAATGGTGTAACAGAAGTTAATTCTTATATAGACAAAAAATCTATTAGACAATCCAATGCTCTTTTTAATAACTATAAAGATGGATTTATTAGCAAGTTAGATGGATGTAAGGTAGTACAAAAGATTATAATGTCAAATCCATATAGAAAAGAAGTTTATGAGTTTCTTATCAAAGAAGATGGTGATTTTTCAGGAGAAATAGAAAGTCTAGCAACATACTTAGGATTTGATTTAAAAGAATATAAAAGTTTTTTAATGGACATGTACATAAAAGAATTGATGGATGTAGGTGTGGTTGATATTGACACTGCAAAAGAAAAAGTTAAAAAGTATGCAAAATATATAGGCTGTAAAGATGATAGTATATTTATAACTAGAATTGATGCTATATATACTTTTGAAAATGCATAGAAAAAAGCTTCTACTTGTTAAGTAGAAGCTTTTTGTATATTTGAAAAATTCAAAAAACTTTTGTAAATTAGGTTAATATTTTATTTAGTTAATTTATTTAACAAATACATATGCAAGATAGTTTTATTGTTAAAATTAATAATGTTTACTTTGATTAATATGCTACTTATACACATGTATATAATTATTTATAATAATTACTAAAAGTGAGAGTTTTATTTAATTAAATAATATTTAAAGTAAAAATGACTAATATACAAATAAAATAAAAGTAAATATAGTATTATTGTTTATTTTTATTAAACTTCCCTATAAAGTGGTAATACTATTGATTAAAATAATTAATTACTAAATAGAATAATATTGTTAATTATTATTATAAACTATGCGTTAATTATACTGTTATTTTTACAAAAAATTCTGATAATAAAGCATAATAAAAAAAATACTTGAAGAAAAGATATAAAAACCTAAAAATCGGTTAAATAAATAACAAAATTACAAGTTTTTTGTTTGCTATAATTTCCTTTTTTTGCTAATATTATTAGTAGTAGTACATATACCTAATAAAGATACAATTTTTAAATAGGGGGTAAATTAAATGAGTGAAAAATGCTGTTGCGGGACTGATAAATGTCAAGACTTCAAAGAGCTTGATCCCGTATTAGACAAATATGCCAAAGTACCTGGAAGTTTGATAACTATTTTACAAAAAACTCAAGATATCTATGGATATATTTCAATTGATGCCATGAATTATATTTCAGAGGCAACAGGTATAAAAACTGCCAAAATATATGGTGTTGCCACATTCTATGCGCAATTTAGATTGCAACCAATAGGAAAGTATTTAGTAATGTTATGTCAAGGAACTGCATGCCATGTAAATGGATCTGAAATGATTGAAGAAGCTGTTTGTGAATTATTAAATATTCAAGATGGCCAAACAACAGAAGATGGATTATTTACTTTAAATAATGTTGCATGTTTAGGATGTTGTTCATTAGCACCTGTTATGATGGTTAAAAGTGCAGATGGTGATGAAACTTATGGAAACTTAACTAAAGATTCTGTTAAAGAAATATTAACAGAAATTAGAGAAAGATCATAGGGGGGGTGAATAGTAATGAAAGTTATAATCGGTCAAGGTAGTTGCGGTGTTGCAACTGGAGCAAAAAAGACAGCAGCAGAATTTGAGAGACTTATAAAAGAAAAAAACCTAGATGTTAAGGTTGATATTACTGGTTGTGTAGGTACTTGTTATCTAGAGCCAATTGTAGATGTATATGACGATAATGAAGTAATGACAAGATATGTAAAGGTAAAACCAGAATGCGTTTTAGAAATAATAGAAAAACATATTGTTAATGGGGAAATAGCTACTGATTTAGCAATATCAGATGAGGATAAATTATTTATAGAAAAACAAAAAAGAGTTGTACTTAGAAACTGTGGTTTAATAAATCCTGAAAAAATAGAAGAATACGTTGCAGTAGGTGGATATGAAGCTACTAAAAAAGTAGTAACTTCAATGACGCAAGAAGATGTAATAGAAGAAATAAAAGTTTCAGGACTTAGAGGTAGAGGCGGAGCAGGATTCCCTACTTGGTTTAAGTGGAATGCAGCCTTACAAAATAAAGCAGATCAAAAATACATAGTGTGTAATGCAGACGAAGGTGACCCAGGTGCATTTATGGATAGATCTGTTTTAGAAGGTGACCCTCATTCACTTATAGAAGGTATGATAATTGGTGGATATGCAATGGGCGCTACTGAAGGTGTTATATATGTTAGAGCTGAGTACCCTCTTGCTATACATAGACTTGAAATAGCTATGGCACAAGCTAGAGAAAAAGGTTTTCTTGGCAAAAACATATTTGGATCAGGATTTGATTTTGATTTAAGAATAAAAGCAGGTGCTGGAGCATTCGTTTGTGGTGAAGAGACTGCACTTATAGCTTCTCTTGAAGGTGAGAGAGGTATGCCAAGACTTAAACCACCATTCCCAGCACAAAAAGGATATTGGCAAAAACCTACTAATATAAATAACGTTGAAACTTATGCTAACGTTTCTTGGATAATAGTAAATGGTGGAGTTGCATTTGGTTCAATGGGAACTGAAAAGAGCAAGGGGACAAAAGTATTTGCTCTTGCTGGCAAAATTAAAAAAGGTGGACTAGTTGAAGTGCCTATGGGTCTTCCACTAAAAGATGTTATATTTGGAATAGGTGGAGGTATCAAAAAAGATAAAGCATTCAAGGCAGTTCAAATGGGTGGACCATCTGGTGGATGTATACCATCTGCTTTAATAGAAACTCCTGTTGATTATGAAAATATTAATAAAACTGGGGCTATAGTTGGTTCTGGTGGTATGATTGTAATGGACGAAACTACATGTATGGTTGACATGGCAAGATATTTCCTTGATTTTACTAGAAAAGAATCTTGTGGTAAATGTAACTATTGTAGAGTTGGTACTAAGAGAATGCTTGAAATATTAGAGAGAATCACTAAAGGTGAAGGTAAGGATGGAGATATAGAGCTTCTTGAAGAGTTAGCAGTAAAAATAAAAGATGGTTCTATGTGTGGTCTAGGTCAAACTGCTCCTAACCCAGTTCTTACAACTATTAAATATTTTAGAAATGAGTATGAAGATCATATTTATAATAAAAAATGTACAGCTAAATCATGTAAATCTTTAATTACATTTAATATAACTGAAGATTGTAAAGGATGTAGGGCTTGTGCTAAAAAATGTCCAGTTGAAGCTATATCAGGTGAAAAGAAAGAAATGCATGTAATAGATCACGATAAATGTATAAAATGTGGTAAGTGCGAAGAAACTTGTAAATTCGGCGCAATAGTTAGAGACTAGGGGAGGAGGATGATAATATGAATAAATTCAGATTAAATATAGACGGAAAAGAAGTATTTGGATTACCAGGTCAAACAATTCTTGAAGTTGCAAGAGAAAATGATGTTTTCATTCCTACTCTATGCTACGATGAAAGAACTAAAATATACGGTTCATGTGGTTTATGTGTAGTTGAAATAGAAGGAATGCCAAAAATGGTAAAGGCTTGTGCTACAGAAATATCACCTAATATGATAATAAAAACTAATACAAGCAGAGTTATAGAATCAAGAAAAACAAATTTAGAGTTATTACTATCTAACCACGTGGGAGACTGTAGACCTCCATGTGTTCTAGCATGTCCTGCAGGCACTGATTGCCAAGGATACGTGGGCTTAATAGCAAATGGAGAATATGATGCAGCTATTGAATTAATAAAAGATAAAATTCCACTACCAGCAGCTATTGGTAGAGTATGTCCTCATCCATGTGAAGAAAACTGTAGAAGAAAACTTGTGGAAGAACCAGTGTCTATAGCTTGGTTAAAAAGATTTGCTGCTGACAAAGATTTAGAAAGTGAAAATCCATTTATACCAGAAATAGCAGAAGAAACTGGTAAGAGCGTTGCCATCATAGGTGGTGGACCAATGGGTCTATCTGCTGCTTATTTCTTAAGACAAATGGGTCATAGTGTAACTATAATTGAATCTATGCCTAAACTTGGTGGTATGCTTCGTTATGGTATACCAGAGTACAGACTTCCAAAGGCTGTATTAGATGAAGAAATAGCATTAATAGAAAGTATGGGTGTTAAAATGATACCTAATACTAAAGTTGGTGTTGATATACCATTTGAAACTATAAAAGCCGATTATGACGCTGTACTTCTTGGAATAGGTGCTTGGGTATCTACTGGTGTTAGATGCAAAGGTGAAGATAGTGAAGGTGTAATAGGTGGTATAGACTTCCTTAGAAAAGTTGTTAGAAATGAAGAAATTAAACTTGGTGAAAATGTAGCTATAGTTGGTGGTGGTAACACTGCAATGGATGCTTGTAGAACTGCTGTAAGACTAGGAGCTAAAAAAGTTTATAATATATATAGAAGAACTAAAAATGAAATGCCAGCTGACATGGTAGAAATAGTTGAAGCTGAAGAAGAAGGCGTAATCTTCAAAAACTTAACTAATCCTATAGAAGTTATTGCAGACGAGAATGGAAAAGTTAAACAAGTAGTACTTCAAGTTATGGAACTTGGTGAAGCTGATGCATCAGGCAGAAGAAAACCAGTGCCAGTAGAAGGAAAAACTGAAACTATAGATATAGATACTATGATACTAGCTATAGGTCAAGCAGTAGATGCTTCTAAATTTGAAGGTATGGACAAGACTAGAAAAAATGCTATAGCTTATGATAAAGATACATTTATGACATCACAGGAAGGTGTATTTGCTGGTGGGGACTGTGGTAATGACAAGATATCAATAGCTGTAGAAGCCATAGCAGATGCAAGAAAAGTATCAGAGTCTATAGATGCTTATTTAAACGGTGAAGTATTAAAATATGAAAAACCATTTGTTGTTGAAAGATTTGATATAACTGAAAAAACATTTGAAGATAGGGAAAGAATGTGTAGACCAGTTATGGACCAATTAGAAGCGGAAGAGAGAAAAGATAACTTTACTGAAGTAGTATTTGGATATGACGAAGAACAAGCAGTAAAAGAAGCTTCTAGATGTTTAGAGTGTGGTTGTCATGATTACTTTGAGTGTAAATTAGTAGATTACGCTAATGAATATGATGTTCATCCAGAGAGATTAGCTGGAGATAAAAATGTAATAGAATTTGAAGATGATCATCCATTTATAGTAAGAGATCCTAACAAATGTATACTTTGTGGACTTTGTGTAAGAGTTTGTGATGAAGTTATGGGTGTTGGAGCTTTAGGACTTGTTGATAGAGGATTTGATACTGTTGTTAAACCATCACTTGAAAAACCTTTAGCTGAGTCTGGATGTATGTCTTGTGGTCAATGTGTAAGTGTTTGTCCAACAGGAGCACTTCAAGAGAGACAAAGTGTAGTAAAAGAAGTTCCTCTTGCAACAGATGTTACTGATACAACATGTTCATTCTGTTCAGTAGGATGTTCTCTACATTTAGAATCATATGGAGATATGTTAATTAAATCTAATCCAGATAAAAATGGTCCTGTAAATAGAGGCCTTCTATGTGGTAAGGGTAAATGGGGATTTGATTGTTCAGTATTAGAAGGAAAATTAGCTAATCCACTTATAAAATGTGAAGATGGATTTAGAGAAGCTGATTATCATGAAGCTCTAATACTTACTGCTAAGAAAGCTGAGAGTATAGCAGCTAAATATGGCAAAGATGCTGTTGCAGTTGCCATATCAGACAGATTTACAAATGAAGAAGCTTATGTAATGAAAAAATTAGCAGAAACTATGGGAGCGAAAACACTTTGCTTCAATAATGTTGAAAGCGGATTAGAAAAAGTATTAGGATTAGATGCTTCACCTAATACAATGGATGAATTATTAGCTACAAATGTAATAGTTACTTTCGGATTTGTAATGGAAAATAATCCAGTTATTCAACTTAAGTTAAAACAAGCAGCTGAGCAAGGAGCAAAAGTATATGTTATAAATCCTAAAGGATATGAAGTAAATAACTTTGATTTTGCTACAAAAGTCGTATATGTAGAAAATGATTTAAGCGCTGTTAAAGAAATGGCCAAGGCACTAATAGAAATGGGTAAAGTTTCTTCAATGGATAACTTTGAACAATTCAAAGCTTCACTAGAGAATATTTCTGTAAGTGATGAAATAAAAGAAATAGCAAATGCTTATGCTACAGCTAAAAAAGCAATGCTTGTATTCCAACAAAATGTAGTTTCAGTAGAAGTAGCTACTATGATAGGAAATATTGCCCTACTTTCAGGACATATAGGATCACCTAGAGATGGTGTACTTCAAATAAAAGCTAAAAACAATTCTCAAGGATTGATTGATATGGGAATAAAAGCTGGACCAGAGGCTATGGAAGGTGTTAAAGGTCTTCTATGCTTTGGTGAAAACCCTGATGTTAATTTATCTGGTTTAGAATTCTTAATGGTTTTAGATACTCATATGACTGAAACTTGTGATATAGCTGATGTTATTATACCAGGTACTGGATCAGCTTCAGTAAATGGAACATTTACTAACACAGAAAGAAGAATACAAAGCGTAAATGCAGCAATAGATGAAAATGTAATATCTAATTATGAAGTTGCAGCTGAAATAGCCCATGTATACGAAGTAGACTTTAACTATAGAGATACTGCGGATATAAGTGTTGAAATGGAAGATGTTTTACCAAAATATAAATACGCAAAACTTGGGGAAATATACGGAAATGTATTATCTCCAGTTGATGCTAAATTTGTAGTGGTAGATGATGGTGAATTTGTAAATGTTCATAATTGTACAGATAATTTAATGAATATTATAAATGAAAGATTACCTAAACAAGTAAAATAATATGGATTATTCAATATAATAATGGAGCCACCCTTTAAGGGTGGCTCTTGTATTATAAAAATTAAATTAGACTATTTTACATTTTTAATAGCTTTTTCAGCATAAGTTGTAGTTACTACTGAGTCATATGGTACTTTATCGTTTAATTCTCCACCTTCGATCATAACATCCATTAATCTGTTTAAGCTGTCTTCTTTTAGAAGTGGATCTGATGACCATGCATCAATTTCTTTATACTTTTGTGCCACAACTATTAGATCTTCTAAAGAAGTGTCTTCAAAGAATGGTTGCATTGCTTTAGCAACTTCTTCATCAGAAGCTTGTTGGACCCATTTTTGACCTTTATATAAGGCATTAGTAAATCTTTGTATTAAATCTGAATTTTTATCCATATAGGATTTAGTAGCGCTGTAACAAGTAAAAGGTATTTCACCAGCATCCTTGCCAACAGATGCTACAATATATCCTGCACCTTCTTTTACTAGCTGAGTTGCTGTAGGTTCAAATGCAGTAGTATAATCAGCCTCACCAGCAGCAAATGCGCCGGCCATTACACCAAATTGAACATCCGTTCTAACATTAACTTGGTCTTTTGATGCTTTTTCCCCAATAGTTAAGCCTTGACTTTTTAGCAAGTATTCCAATGTCATTAGAGGAACTCCACCAGCTCTTCCACCTAAAATTTCTTTTCCTGCTAAATCTTTATAAGTGAAATTATCATTTTTTTCTCTAGATACTATGAAACTTCCGTCTCTCTTTGTTAATTGCGCAAAGTTAATAGCATAATCATCGCTACCTTGTTTATACACGTATATAGAAGCTTCAGGACCCATAAGACCTATATCAGCTTCCCCAGAAATTAAAGCTGCCATAGTTTTGTCAGCACCTTGTGCATCTATTAAATCTATTTCAATTCCTTCTTCTTCAAAAAATCCTTGTGTAATTGCTGCATATTGAGGTGCATAGAAAACAGAGTGAGTTACTTCTGCTACAGTAACCTTATCTAGCTTTTTATCCTTTGTAGATTGGTTATTTGAAGCACAGCCAGTGAGACAGCAGGCCCCTAAAGAAAGAGCACTTGCCAGAGCAATAATCTTTTTATGCATATATATATCCCCCTATAAATTAACGATAATATATTATATTTAATAGGTGATCTTTATGTTACAAAAAAGAGAACATATATTATATATGTTCTCTAAAAATTTAATTATTTAGTTCTATTTTATTTTTTTCGCTTAAATATTTATTGTTTTCCATTGGTATATCATCAAAAATAAATTGTTTCAAAACTACTACTGAGTTTTTATCATATAACCAAACCCAGCCAGCGTTTTTATATTTCCCACCTTTAGAGTGTACTTCATCTATAATAGGGAATTGTCCTTGTTTAATTGTACCATCTTTAGATAAAATATTATAAGCTGATGTTCCAAGATTTAATAATTCAATAGATCCCATATTAGTACTTACACAAGGAAGTAAAGATTTTATTAATTTTGGATATTCAGATAAAGAAAGACCTTTTAATTTTGATGCTACCCCCATAATAACTTTTCTTTGTCTGCCATCTCTGTAAATGGCACTGTCTATATCTCTAATTCTACAATAAGATATAGCCTGATAACCAGTTAATGTTTGTACACCAGAACCTGAAATTAATTTCATTTCACCCTTATCAGGATTGTTATAAGACTCATATGTGGAAGGTATTAATTTATTTACAGCTTTCATTTCTTTTTTAGAAATATCTACTTCCACTCCTCCAAGTTTTGTTATTACATCCATCAACCCTTCAAAGTCTATTTGAATAAATTTATCAATTTCTATTCCAAATTCATTTTTTATAGTTTTAAACAATAACTGCTCTTTACCCCAAAAGTATGATGCATTAAGCTTGCCCATACCTTCCCCGGGTATTTCAACATATGTATCACGGGCTAAAGAAGTTAACTTTACACTTTTATGTGTATTATCAATAGTAAGTATCATCATGCAGTCAGATCTATAGGCGCTTTCATTTTCTCTACCATCAGTTCCCAGTAATAATATGTTGGTAACTCCATCGACTTGTTCATTAGTATCTATATTATTTATTTTGTAATAAAGAAACCCAAAAACAACCATGGGCAATAATAAAAGTACTAAAACTAAAGCTATGACAATTTTTTTCCCACGAGACATATTTACACTCCTTTTAAATATTCAAAGTTTCAAATAGAATTTGAATATAAAATTTTAATAATTTAAAGAGATATTATCATTGTTAAGTAAATATTCATTATCTTTCATGTCTATGTTTTTGTATATAAAATCTCTTAATACACATGTGGAATTAGTATCATATACCCACACCCAACCTGAATGGCCATATATTCCACCTTTTGAATGTATTTCATCTGTAATAGGGAATTCCCCTTCTCTTAAAGTTTCTTTAAGTGACTTTCCTGCTAAAATATTGTGTCCTGTAAGTGCAAGACTAGCAATTTCGTTAGATGTTAAATTTGTTTTAATATATGGTGTTAGAGCATCTATTAGCTGTGGATATTTTGTAAAAGATACATCTTGGTATTTTTTCATAACGGCATTAATAACTTTTCTTTGTCTGCCATCTCTAAGTATAGCACTATCAGCTTTTCTAATACGGCTGTAAGATAAAGCTTGATAACCATTTAATGTTTGTTTACCTGATGATTCTATTAGTTTCATTTCTCCCTTATTAGGATTTTTACAGAACTTATAGCACTCAGGAATAAATTTATTAATTTCCTTTATTTCTGACTCTTTAACATCTAATTCTACTCCATCTAGAGCATAAATAATGTCCATTAAAGAAGTAAAGTCCACAATTACATATTTATCTAGACCTATACCAAATTCATTTTCAATTGTTTCAAACAAAAGACTTTCTTTTCCCCAAAAATATGCAGTATTCAATTTACCTTTATCTCTACCTGGTATATTGACATAAGTATCTCTTGCTAAAGAAGTAAGTTTAATATTTTTATTGTTATTATCAAGAGTAAGAATAATCATAGAATCTGTTCTAAAAGCAGTTTCATCTTTTCTACCATCTGTTCCAAGTAATAAAATATTAGTAATACCATCAACTTCTTTAATTTTAGATTTGTAAGTTGATGATACTGTTACATCTTTCAGTTTGTATTGTAAATATCCATATACTGACACTGGTATTATGACAATAAGGGATATTATACAAATAATAATTTTTTTGTATCCTGGCATTTTCTTTTTGCATTTTGACATTTCCATCACCCAATCTGATTATATTTATTTATAGTAAGAATTATACCAACACAAGTATGTTAGGGCAAGAAATAATTGAATTTTTTTCCAATAAACTACTTTTTTAGACCTTTTAAATTTTTATTATATAAATAAAAGTTATTTAACAAAATATTAGTAACCCCTTTCTAAATGGTAAAAAATGGAATATAATTATATTGACTATAAGTCAAAAAAATAAGAGGGGGTAATTTAAGGAATGAAAAAGATCTTATCTATTTTACTATCTTGTGTCCTAGGACTTGGTTTAGTTGCGTGTAGTTCTTCGTCAAATGAAACTAGTAGTGAGGGTAAAGAAATTGCAATGATAACTGATATAGGAACAATTGACGACAAGTCGTTTAACCAAGGTACTTGGGAGGGGATAGAAGCTTATGCTAAAGAACATAATATTTCTCATGAGTATTATAAACCAACAGAACAATCTACAGATGCATATTTAGCAGCTATAGAGTTAGCTGTTAAGGGTGGTGCAAAAGTAGTAGTTACTCCAGGATTTCTATTTGAAGAGCCTATATACATAGCTCAAGACAAATACCCAGATGTACACTTTATATTAATAGATGGTAATCCACATGATAAAGATATGAAAGATTACAAAACAAATAAAAATACTGTAGGTATAGTATTTGCAGAAGAGCAGTCTGGTTATTTAGCAGGTTATGCAGCTGTTAAAGAAGGTTATACAAAACTTGGATTTATGGGTGGAATGGCAGTACCTGCTGTAACTCGTTTTGGATACGGTTTTGTACAAGGTGCTGACGCTGCAGCAAAAGAGTTAAAATTAGATAAAGTAGATATTAAATACCATTATACTGGTGGATTTGATGCTACACCAGAAGTACAAACATTAGCTTCATCTTGGTATACTGATGGAACTGAAGTAATATTTGCAGCTGGTGGTGCTGTAGGAAACTCTGTAATGTCAGCAGCTGAATCAATAGAAGGCAAGAAAGTTATAGGTGTTGACGTTGACCAAAGTAGTGAGTCTAATACAGTAATAACTTCTGCAATGAAAGGTTTATCATCAGCTGTTGAACAAACATTAGATGCATATTATAATAACAAGTTCCCAGGAGGGCAATCTTTAGTTCTTGGTGCAGACAAAGATGGCGTTATGCTTCCTATGGAAACTTCTAAGTTTGAAAAATTCACTAAAGCAGATTATGATAAAGTTTACAAAAACTTAGCAGATGGCAAAATAAAACTTCAAAAAGACGATATTCAAAAAGCAACAGATTTAAATGTTAGTGTTGTATCTGTAAAAGTAGTAAAATAAATATATTTTATAAATAAGTAAAAAATCAGTTCCTAGGAGCTGATTTTTTTATTGAATAATTTCCATAAATTGTAAATAAACTTTTTTTCTTGTATAATTATAATAAACAAATAATTAGTAAGGAGATATCTATGGAACATATAATAGAAATGCTAAATATAACTAAAGAATTTCCTGGAATAATAGCTAATGACAATATTACTTTACAACTAAAAAAAGGAGAAATACATGCTTTATTGGGTGAAAATGGAGCAGGAAAATCTACACTAATGAGTGTACTGTTCGGTTTATACCAACCAGAAAAAGGTGTAATTAAAAAAAATGGAGAGGTTGTAAATATTAAGGATCCAAATGATGCAAATGAACTAGGCATTGGAATGGTACATCAACACTTTAAGTTGGTTCATAATTTTACTGTATTACAAAATATAATTCTAGGGGTAGAAACTACTAGTCATGGGATGTTAAAAATGGAGGATGCTAGAAAAAGGGTTATAGACTTATCAGAAAAATATGGATTAATGGTTGAACCAGATGCGGTTATAGAGGATATAACTGTAGGAATGCAGCAACGTGTAGAAATATTGAAAATGTTATATAGAGATAATGAAATTTTGATATTTGATGAACCAACTGCAGTACTTACTCCTCAAGAAATAGAAGAATTAATGAAAATAATGAAAAGCTTGGCTAAGGAAGGAAAATCCATTTTATTTATTACTCATAAATTAAATGAAATAAAAGCAGTATCAGATAGATGTACAGTTCTTAGAAAAGGAAAGTACATTGATACAGTTAAAGTTAGTGAGGTTACAAAAGAAGAACTTTCTGAAATGATGGTAGGGCGTAAGGTAAATTTAGAAATAGATAAAAGTATACCACAAATTGGTGAAACTGCCTTGGAAGTAAAAAACTTATCAGTTAATTCAAAAGGTAATAGTAAGATGTTGGTTGACAATGTATCCTTTAATGTTAAAAAGGGAGAGATAGTTTGCATTGCAGGAATTGATGGAAATGGCCAATCAGAATTAGTATATGCTATAACAGGACTTGGTTGTATAAGTAGTGGAAGTATTTCTTTAAATGGGTGTGATATTACTAATGAAAGCGTTAGAAAAAGAAATATTAAAGGTATGGCTCATATACCTGAAGATAGACATAAAGATGGTCTGATTTTAGAGTATTCTTTAGGTGAAAATCTTATGTTAAAAAGATACTTTACGAAAGACTATCAAAATAAAGGATTTATAAATTTTAGAAGCGTTGATGAATATACAAATAAATTAATCAATCAATATGATATAAGAAGTGGTAAAGGTAATAAAACTACTGCGAGAAGTATGTCTGGAGGTAACCAACAAAAGGCAATTATAGCTAGAGAAGTTGATTTAGATCCAGAAATATTAATTGCAGTACAGCCTACTAGAGGCTTAGATGTGGGAGCAATAGAGTATATACATAATCAGTTGATAGAGGAAAGAGACAGAGGAAAAGCTATTTTACTTGTATCACTTGAACTTGATGAAGTAATGAATTTAAGTGATAGAATACTGGTAATTTATGAAGGTAAAATTGTTGCAGACTTAAAACCTGAAGAAGTAACAGTTCAAGAATTAGGTTTATATATGGCTGGATCTAAAACACAAATTACAAGTGAGGTGAGCGCCCATGAATAAGTTAAATAAACTAATACGAAGTGATGGGTTCAATAGTGCAATGTCTTCTATATTTGCCATATTAATAGGACTTGCTTTTGGATTTATTGTTTTATTAGTAAGTAATCCATCACAAGCTGTAAGAGGATTTGGCATAATTTTGGAAGGTGGATTTAGTACAGGAGCAAAAGGTGTTGGACAAGTTCTTTATTTTGCCACACCATTAATACTAACTGGTCTTTCAGTAGGATTTGCATTTAAAACAGGACTATTTAACATAGGTGCCCCAGGGCAATTTATAATGGGTGCGTTTGCAGCAGTACTTGTAGGGGTTAAGTGTACTTTTTTACCAGCCCCATTTCATTGGATAGTAGCACTGCTGGCTGCAGCAGTTGTAGGAGGACTTTGGGCATTGATTCCTGGTATATTAAAAGCTTATTATAATGTGCATGAAGTCATTTCAACTATTATGATGAATTATATTGGAATGTATTTATGTAATATGCTAGTTAAACTTTATATATATGATTCTAACAAGTCCATGTCTCAAAATTGTTTAGAAAGTGCGGATTTACCCAAATGGGGGTTAGACAATGTCTTTGTCAACGTTACAGGCACCTATAAAGATATTTCTACAGTAAATGGAGGAATCGTAATTGCTATTATTGTGGCTATTTTAATTTATGTCATCTTAAATAAGACTATATTTGGATATGAGTTAAAGGCTTGTGGATTTAATTCAAGTGCAAGTAAATATGCGGGAATAAATGAAAAGAGAAACATTATTTTATCTATGGTAATATCAGGAGCTTTATCAGGACTTGGCGGAGGATTGCTTTATTTATCAGGAGCGAATGGTAGACATATTAAAGTTGTAGATGTTTTAGCTATAGAAGGATTTAATGGAATACCAGTTGCCCTACTTGCTTTATCAAATCCTATAGGTATAATATTTTCTGCAATATTTATTTCTTACTTAACTTTAGGTGGAAATTATCTGCAAACACTTAACTTTATGCCGGAAGTAATTGATATAATTGTAGCTTGTATTATTTACTTTAGTGCTTTTGCATTATTTTTCAAATCAATATTACCTAAAATATTGAAAAAGAAAGATTTAAAAAAAGAAACTATAGAAGCTGCTGAAGGGAGTGAAGAGTAATGGATATACTATTTTTGATAGTACAACAAACAATGTTCTTTTCCATACCTTTATTAATAGTTGCACTTGGAGGAGTATTTACTGAACGAGGTGGAGTTACAAATATAGCATTAGATGGAATTATGATTATGGGTGCTTTTACAAGTATTTTATTTATAAATAAAATGCAAGATAAAATGAGTGGTCAATTACTATTAATAATGGCAATACTTATTGCAATAATAACAGGTATAATATTTTCACTGTTACTTGCTTACTCAGCAATAAATATGAAAGCAGACCAAATTATAGGTGGAACGGCTTTAAACATGTTTGCACCAGCTTTTGCTATTTATGCAGCTAGAATGATTCAGACAAATGGAGTACAACAAATTACATTTGATAATACTTTTAGAATTCCTTCAGTTCCTATATTAGGAGATATACCAATACTAGGAGATTTGTTGTTTAAGAATTGCTATATTACTACATATATCGGCTTAGCAATTTTAGTAATAGCTATTATAGTATTATATAAAACAAAATTTGGGCTTAGACTTAGAGCTTGTGGAGAGCATCCTCATGCAGCTGATTCTGTAGGGATAAATGTTTATAAAATGCGTTATGCAGGAGTATTAATCTCTGGTGGTCTTGCAGGGCTTGGAGGTTTAGTATTTGTAATACCAACTTCTACAAATTTTAATGCTACAGTTTCTGGATATGGATTTTTAGCACTGGCTGTTATGATTTTTGGTCAATGGAAACCTTTAAAAGTATTATTTGCAGCATTTTTCTTTGGTTTAATGAAGACTATCGCATCAGCGTATTCAGTTATACCTTTACTATCAAGTTTAAATATACCTAGTGATGTATATAAAATGATTCCTTTTATGGCAACTTTAATAGTACTAGCCTTTACGTCAAAATCATCACAAGCACCAAGGGCAGTGGCAAAGCCTTATGATAAGGGAAGTAGATAGATAAAGAAAAAGTATTGCTTAGAAAGCAATACTTTTTTTATCCTTTAATTTTTCTTTGTCTATAATAATAAAACTTTTCTATTAGATTAACAATTTCATACATACCCCAAGCACAAACTGCAAGTACAAATACACCCATCATTACTACGTCTAGTTTAAATACTTGGCTTCCATAGACAATTAAATAACCTATACCATATCTTGATACTAAAAATTCTCCGACTATAACACCTACCCAAGCCATACCAATATTTATTTTAGTTAAATTTATTAAATTTCCTATATTACCAGGCAAAATAAGCTTAAATAGAATTTGACTCTTTGTAGCTCCGAAACTTTTTAACATTTTAATTTTTTCTTCGTCCATATTTTTAAAATAATTATATGCAGATAATATAGTAATAACAATGGAAATAGCAACTGCTGTAACTACGATACCTTCAACACCTGCGCCTACCCATACGATTATAATAGGAGCAAGGGCTGTTTTAGGTAATGCATTAAGAACTACTAAGAATGGGTCTAGAATTTTAGCTAATGTATCTGACCACCATAGCATAATGGCTATAATTATACCTAAGGTACTACCAATAACTAAACCGAGAACTGTTTCATAAACTGATATACCGATATGTTTAATTAATACTCCGCTGGAAACATAAGATATAAATAGATTATAAATATCAGAAGGTTTACTAAATAAAAAAGTACTAATAATATTATTGTTAGCTAATACTTCCCAAAAAATAAAGAAACCTATTAGTAAAACAATTTGTATTACAAATATCTTGATTTTTCTCATTTTAACATCTTTTAAGTATTTTTCGTACTCAATAGATTTATCGTTAAATCTCATTATTATCTAGCTCCTTCCACAATAAGTCAAAGTAAGTTTGAAATTTAGGAACTTTACGACACTCAAATGGTGTTCTAGATTCTCCAAGTCCTAAGTCTATGTCGCATTCGCTCTTAATAGTAGAAGGTCGCTTTGATAGTACTGCTACCTTATCTCCCATAGCTATAGCTTCACTTATATCATGTGTTACTAAAATAGCAGATTTGTTTTCATTTTTTATTATTTTATAAACATCATCACTTACAAGTAATCTTGTTTGATAATCTAGTGCAGAAAAGGGTTCGTCAAGTAAAAGAACATCCGGGTCTACTGATAAAGTACGTATAAGTGCAACCCTTTGTCTCATACCTCCTGATAATTCTTTAGGATACATATTTCTAAAATCCCACAAATCATAAGTTTTTAATAATTTTTCAACTCTTTCGATTGCTTTAGGGTCTTTGTTTTTTTGTATTTCCAAACCTATAGTAATATTGTCCATGATGCTGCGCCATTCTAAGAGATGATCTCTTTGGAACATATAACCTATTGTTCCGTCAATAGCTACATTACCACTTGTTGGTTTTAAAAGTTTAGTAAGAATATTTAGTATTGTTGATTTTCCAGAGCCAGATGGCCCCAATAGTGACAAAATTTCTCCTTGTTGTAGAGAGAAATTAATGTTTTGAAGAACTTGAAGTTCTCCTTCTTTTGAATAAAAATTTTTACAGAGGTCAGTAACTTTGATAATCTCCTCCATTTAAGTCACCCCCATGAAGTTTAAAGACTATACATTATAGTATTAACTGGGGTTAGTATTTGTACCAAAATTTAGAGAATAAATAATCACCTAACTATACACAAACTGAATATGTGATACTTGCAATATAATGAGAAGAAGATAAAACAGTTACATACATGTTTAAATTTTCAAAAGATCATGATTACAAATTTATGCTTATAATATATATACAAACGTAGTCAAGTAGTGCATAATATTGTTAGCAAATCATAAAAATTTATAATTGAATTTACACATTAATAACAAAAGAGAAGATTAAAAGGAGTTTGAGAAATGTATACAGCAGATTATTTTATTGAAAAACTAAATATGAATTCTCACCCAGAAGGTGGATTTTATAAAGAAACATTTGTTAGCGAACAAACAATTACAGATAATGACTTAGATGTGAACTTTAAAGGTGTTAGAAAATTATGGTCGAGTATTTACTTTTTATTAAGAGATGGAGAAGTTTCAAATTTTCATAGACTTAAATCTGATGAAATGTGGTATTACCAAGCAGGTTCTCCATTAACAATATATATGATTTCTCCAGAAGGTGAACTTACAGAAGAAAAGCTTGGACTAGATATTGAAAATGGAGAAAAGCCTCAAGTTTTAGTTCGTAAAAACTACATATTTGGTTCTGCCATGAATAATCCAGGATATGCTCTTGTTGGATGTATGGTTTCCCCTGGGTTTCAGTTTGAAGAATTTGAGTTATTTGAAAGAGAATATCTTTTAAATAAATACCCTCAACATAAAGAAGCTATTATTAAATTAACAAGACAGTAATTAATAAATGTGATTCTTTAAAAGTCATCTCAAAACTGTTCAAAGAAATATAAAATTCTTTTTACGTATATTTTAAAGATAAATTTCACTTCAAGAAGTTTTAAAAGAGTCATGAGAATAAAGTAATGTAAAATACCCTAGGTCTGAAAAACAGACCTAGGGTATTTTTTTAATGAAGAACTTGAAGTTCATATTGGGTTGAATAAAAGTTTTACTAAAATCAGTTACAATAAATATTGCGAAAGATGATGAAACGCAATAAAAAATCATAAATAATTATGGCGAAATGGTATGAAACGTAATATGCTTACATTAAAGGATAAAAAATATATGAGAAAATTTAAGAAGTATTATTTGAAAAAATATTAAAAAGTTACATATATGGAGGTGATAAAGAAAATATACACTGTTATGAAAATAGTAGTAAGTAAAGGGGACAAAATAAGTGAATAAAAGTATTAAACGTAATAAAGTAATTATACTTTCTTTAGTAATAATTTTGATTATTTTAATATTAATATCTTTTGCCATTGGAAAATATCCTATTGAACCTAACCAAGTATTTGGAATATTATTTTCAAAAATTACAAATATAGATAAGTTCTGGACAGATAGCATGGAAACCATATTTTTTAATGTTAGATTGCCTAGAATAATATTAGCTTGCTTGGTTGGAGGGTGTTTGGCCGCAGCAGGTTCATCATATCAATGTATTTTCTTAAATCCTATGGCAGCACCAGATATATTAGGTGCATCTTCAGGAGCTGCATTTGGGGCAGCTTTAGCAATATATCTTTATAAAAGTGGAAGACAAGTTACAATTAGCGCATTTCTATTTAGTTTAATCACAGTATTTTTAGTGTATATGATCAGTCAAAGAACAAAAGGTAATAAGGTATTAGGATTAATTTTATCAGGCATTATGATAAGCTCATTGTTTTCTTCTGCAACATCATTTATTAAACTTGTAGCAGATCCTAATGATCAATTACCAGCCATAACCTATTGGTTAATGGGAAGTTTATCAGGAACTAAAGCTGCAGATGTTAAATTTGCAATTATACCAATGACAATAGGGCTAGTACCACTACTTTGTATTAGTTGGCAAGTAAACATATTAACAGTTGGGGAAGACGAAGCTAGAACAATGGGCATAAACACCAAACTTATACGATTTATAACTATTATATGTGCAACACTTTTAACTTCTGCCAGTGTAGCAGTAAGTGGAATGATAGGTTGGGTTGGTCTTGTGATACCACATTTATCTAGAAAATTAATTGGAAATAATTTTGTTTATTTGTTGCCTACATCAATTATCTTTGGAGCGTCATTTTTATTGTTGGTAGATAATGTGTCTAGAAATTTATGGACTAGTGAAATACCTATAGGAATATTAACTTCATTTATTGGTGTGCCATTTTTCATATATTTGATTACAAGAAGGGAGGATTAATATGGTATTAGAAGTTAAGGATCTTACTTATTCTTACAGAAATATTAAAGTGCTAGATAAAGTATCTTTTGCTGTAAAGAACAGTGAGTTACTGTGTATTTTGGGACCTAATGGAGCAGGAAAGAGTACAATGTTTAAGTGTATACTTCAATTGTTAAAAGGTTATAAGGGAGAAATACTACTAGATAATAAAAAATTAAAAGAGTATAAAATACAAGAATTAGCAAGAATAGTAGCTTATATACCACAATCTCATAACCCTGTTTTTAGCTACTCTGTTACAGAAATGGTACTTATGGGTACTGCATCACAAAACTCGCCTTTGTCTAAACCAACTAAATCACAAATTAATATAGTTGAAGAATCTTTAGAAAAAATAGGAATTTCATATTTAAAAGACAGAAGCTTTGTAAATTTAAGTGGAGGAGAAAGGCAATTAGTATTAATTGCAAGAGCTTTAGCACAAAAGGCAAAAATACTTGTAATGGACGAGCCAACTTCAGACTTGGACTATGGCAATCAGATTAGAGTATTAAATACTGTAAAGGAATTAACAAAAGAGGGGTATACAATTATACAGTCTACACACAATCCAGACCAAGCCTTTTTATATGCAGATAAGGTTTTAGCTTTATATAACCATAAAGTATTATCATTTGGAACACCTAAGTACATAATTAATTCAGGACTTATTAAAAAACTATACAATGTTGATGTGGAGTTAAACAGTTTATACGATGATAAAATCAGGATCTGTATACCAAAAAGTGCAATAATATAATTTTTTAAGGGGGATAAAATAAAAATGAAAAGGAAATTATTATCACTATTGTTGGTACTATCTTTATGTATTACGTCTTTAGTTGGATGTTCCTCATCTAACAAGGAAAAAGAGAAAGATAGTGCAAAAACAATAAAATTTACTGACTCAGTGGGAAGAGAAGTTGAAATTCCCCAAAATATCGAAAAGATAGCTCCATCGGGAAACTTAGCACAAATCGCACTATTTTCAGTAGTGCCAGATAAACTGGTTGGATTATCAGGAGAATGGTCAAAAGATTCAAAGGACTATATAAATGAGAAATATACTAAGCTTCCTATATTTGGCCAATTCTATGGAAAAGGCGATTTAAATATGGAAGCTCTTGCAGCTGCTAATCCACAATTAATAATTGATATAGGCGAGAAAAAAGATGGTATGGAAGAAGATTTAAATTCCATACAAGAACAAACAGGAATACCTACCATATTTATTGAAGCTACAACTTCTAATATGTCAGAGTGCTATATTACATTGGGCAAAATATTAAATGTTGAAAATGAAGCTAAAACATTAGCTGATTACTGTAAGACTACTTATAGTACAACTGTAGAGACAATGAAAAAAATAGGGGATAAAAATAAAGTAAGCCTTGCTTATTGTTTAGGAGATACAGGAACTAATGTAATAGCAAAAGGTTCTTTTCATGCAGAAATAATAAATCTACTTGCTAACAATGTGGCAGATTTGAAGGAACCATCAAGTAAAGGTGACGGAAATGAGGTTTCATTAGAACAATTATATATTTGGAATCCAGATGTAATAGTATTTGCACCACAAAGTGTGTATAGTGATGTGAAAAATGAAAACGAGTGGAAAAAATTAAAAGCTATATCTAATGACAAATATTACGAAGCACCAAGTACTCCATATAACTGGATGGGATTTCCACCTTCTGTAAATAGATATATGGGAATGATTTGGCTATCTGAAACTCTTTATCCAGAAGAATTTAATTACAATTTAAAAGAAAAAACAAAAGAGTTCTATAAATTATTCTATCATGCTGACTTAAGTGATAAACAAAATAAAAAATTAACTGAAAATGCTATTAAATAATTTTGTACTAAAAAACATCAGATAAATACTCTATCTGATGTTTTTTAGTACAAAATTATTAATATGTAAGTGTTACGTTTATCTTATATTTAATAAGAAATGAAAGTATCACAATTTGTATTGTTATAGTTAATCTGTACACTAGAAGCTGTGCAAGTTTCCATACTGTTATATTTACACTTTTTAGCTTTACATTTTATATCTGTAGATGTTGTGAGCGAGTTACTTGTGCAGCTCATAAGGTCGCTTTTGTTTGGATTAAAAGTTCCACACTTAGTTCCTGTTGAAGTTGCTGCTCCAGAACCTATAACATCGATATTTCCAGCATAACATATCCCTGAATTATTATAAATACAATTGTCAGCATAGCAATTTAATGTCATTGTATTTTCCCTCCATTTATCTTTTTATTATTATTTACAAATGTTTAATTTTCATTCTATATATGTAAAATTTTAGATATTTTGTATATTTAATTCCTGAAATCATAGCACATTTTCTTACTTTTTAGAATAATTTATATAAATGATATATTTTAACTTGTTAAATATGTCTAGGTACAAGTAAGGAGGGGATATAATGGACTTAAGTTTTTTGGCAAGTTTTGAAGTTCCTGTTATTATTGGAATTTGCCTTTGTGTAGGATATGTAATAAAATCTAGCTTGGATTTTATACCAAACAAATATATACCATTGATAATGGCTGTATTAGGTCTTGTAGTCAATGTATTGATGAATAAGGGTATAGATGCTAATATTGCACTAGCAGGTATGGTTAGCGGTTTATCAAGTACAGGGTTACATCAAGCATTTAAAAATCTAATACAAGGAAATAATAGTGCTGAAGATAATATTATTGAAGAAGAGAATAGTGATAAATAAAATAGTTCAAATAAAAAATTAGCTAATATAAACGAGTGTGATATTAATTTGCATTCGTTTATATTCTAATATAATATGATATAATGCTATTATATTATTTTTAAAGTAAAGAAAAGAAGAGAAAGGAATTTGTATATAGTTATGTTTATATTAGTTTTATTAATAATTGTGCTAGTAATATTAATTTGTATTGCTTATAAATTATATAATTATGCATTAAATCCAAATAGTTCAAAAAAAGGTATATTTAATAGTAATAATAAAAATGAACTTAGAAAAGAAGATCTTTGGATTAATGATTTTAATGATAAAAGCAGCGTCTACATAAATTCATTTGATAACTTAAGACTTCATGCATATGAAATAAAGGAAAGTAATAGTAACAAATGGGCTATTACAGTTCATGGATATACAGCAAATGCAGAGTATATGAGCAGTATAGCTTATAAGTATTACACTTTAGGATATAATCTTATTGTGCCAGACTTAAGAGGTCATGGAAAAAGTGAAGGTCATTATATAGGTATGGGTTGGCATGATAGGTTAGATATTATAAAATGGATAGAATATATTTTAAATAAAGACGAAAATGCGCAAATTTTATTACATGGAATTTCTATGGGTGCAGCAACTGTTATGATGGTTAGTGGGGAAGAGTTACCTAAAAATGTAAAGGTTATTATTGAAGATTGCGGATACACAGGTGCAAAAGAACAACTAGCATATAAGTTAAAAAACATGTTTAAATTGCCATCATTTCCTTTACTAAATATATGTAGTATAATAACAAAAATAAAAGCAAAATATTTTATAAGTGAAGCTTCAGCAATTGATCAAATAAAAAAATCAAAAACACCTATACTGTTTATACATGGAGATAAAGATAAGTTTGTTCCATTTTATATGTTGGAAGAATTATATAATGGGTGTAATGCTTATAAGGATAAGTTAATAATCAATAATGCAGGTCATGCAAAATGTGAAAAAGTTGATAGTGACTTGTATTGGGACAAAGTAATTACTTTTATATCTAAATTTATTAAATGAAAAACTACTAATTCATAAGAAAGCACAGAATAAAAATCTATTCTGTGCTTTTTGTTGTTTAATTTGAAGATTGTAACACTTCTAAATTCATTATTTGTTCCATTGAGTAATTGTAATCTGATGAATTAGCGCAAGAAATAAAATTATAAAATGAGGAAAAATTTTGAAAAGTAATTTTTAAACTTTTATATTCACTAATCAAGAATATATTAATGAATAACATTACAAAAAATACTTTTATTGATAATAAAGCAAATGAAAATTTAAACTTATCATATATATTTTTTTCTTTTAAAAATAATCGTATAAAGCCATATGCCTTAACGTAATCATTTTGAGTGCTAATAGAATAGTTTCTTACAATACTTGTTTTTCTGATTCTATAATAGTATAGTCTATCAGAAATTATAGATACTTTTTTTGCCTTATAAAATAAATCACACATTATTGAAATATCTTCATACTTTATACTTGGAAACTCTATATTATCAAATAGTTCTTTTTTCCATAGTTTATTCCACAAGTATGAGTGAATAAGGTTATCTGGTATTAAAGATTTCAAAATATGGTAATTAGAGTATATCCCAGAGCTTTTTTTATAAACTACTGGCAATTTTAATTTTGAATTATCATAATATCTATAAAAATTGCAAATTACTACATCTGCATTTGTATTACAACTCTCATTATAAAGCCTTTCTAAGTAATTGTATTCAATAAAGTCATCGCTATCAATAAATACTATGTAGTCACCATTTACATTTCTTAATCCCTCATTACGAGCACTGGCAACTCCTTGATTGCTTTGGTGAATTACCTTACAGTTTGTGATTATCTTTTCGTATTTTTTTAATATTTCGTAAGAATTATCCAAAGAACCATCATCAACACAAATAAGCTCATAGTTTTTAAAACTTTGATTATGTATAGAGTTTAAACATTCCTCGAGATAAGAACTTGTATTATGCACAGGTAGTATAATACTGATAGTTGGTTTAGCTTGCTTGAACATAATTAAATCCACCTTTCGCAAGAATCACTAATTAGAAGTATATCATATAATTAATAAGAATAATTAGTTAAAATGTATAAAAAAACATATATTTTCATAATAATTATAATAGTTTAAATTTATTAATTTTATACATAAGGAGGTTTTTTAATGGCAAAAGAAGAGAGTAGAACTTGTAAGAATGTTCAAGATTGGGAGGAGAAGATTATAAAGGTTTTTCCAACTGCTATTCCAAATGAGTGTACATGGTTCGATGAGATAGATATTTTAAATGTATTATTTACATTGTGTAGTAACAAGGTGGCAAATATTTTTTACCCAGAAGGTAGTAAACTAGGTATATATGGAGTTGATTTTTCTACAGAAGATAAATGCATAGAATTGATTACTGAAAACACTATTGATATAGTAAGTCCTCTAAAGCTTTCTTTTCACTATTATGATGAAGCTTTAGAATGGAGTTATTTCAGATTGGAGACAGGTGATTTAAAACAAATAAGTAAAACTAAAAATGAATTACATAAAGAAGCACTAATATCTTTTGATGACGGAAATTACTTGGATGTAATGTCAGGAGTAGAGAAGTATGGAGATAAAGATAAGCTAGAGAGTTTATTAATTGAAGATGCAAAATTAGTTAATAGATATATAAAAAAATCATCTTTTTTAATATTTGCTAGAAGCTCTTACTTTAAAGAGTTTTATAATAAATCCTTTAATTCATTTTCTGATGAAGAATTATCAGAGATGATTGAAAGCTTAATCTTAAATGGTAATGTTTAAATAAACTTATGTTTGTTTATATTAAAGTTTGGAGTGTTTGTACGATTGCCAAAATTAATTATATGTTTTCTTTAAATTGGGTGTATAATATAATAAAGAAGAATATTATATACTTATGATGAGTATGTAACATAATAGGAGGAAACACTATGACTAAATCACCAGTTCCAACTCCTCATATAGGGGCGCAAGTTGGAGATATAGCTGAAACAGTTTTATTACCAGGAGATCCGCTAAGAGCTAAATTTATAGCTGAAAACTTCTTAGAAGATGTAACAGAGTACAATACCGTAAGAGGAATGTATGGCTATACAGGATACTATAAAGGAAAAAGAATATCAGTTCAAGGTTCAGGAATGGGGATACCATCAATAGGTATATACTCATTTGAATTAATCCATTTTTACGGAGTAAAAAATTTAATAAGAATAGGTTCAGCTGGAGCAATAAGTGATAAGCTAGACCTTTATGACATAGTTATAGGAATGGGAGCTTGTACAGACTCAAACTTTGCATCACAATATAATCTACCAGGTACATATACACCTACAGCTAGTTATGAATTACTTTCTAAAGCTGTAGAAGTTGCAAAAGAACAAGGTAAAGAAGTTCATGTAGGAAACATTTTATCAAGCGATGTATTCTACGGAGATGAAGGTTTAGAAAGTTTAAGAAAATGGGCCAAAATGGGAGTTATGTGTGTAGAAATGGAAGCTGCAGGACTTTATATGAATGCTGCTAGAGCAGGAGTGAATGCCCTTGCTATACTTACTATTTCAGACTGTCCTCTTGAAGGTAAAGCCACTACTTCTCATGAAAGACAAGTAGCATTTACTAAAATGATGGAAATAGCATTAAGCTTAGCATAATTAGCATATTAATATTATAAAAGAAAAAGTCTTCTACTTTAGTAGAAGACTTTTATAATGTCCTGAAAACACCTTTTACGATACCTACAATTTCTATGTTTCTTTCATCCAAAATAATTGAATCCATAAATTCATTTTCTGGTTGTAACCTAACTAATCTATCTTCTTTAAAAAATCTCTTTACAGTAGCATATTCGCCATTTATTAAAGCAACTACTATTTGTGAGTTAGAAGCATGATTATTTCTATCAACTATTACATAGTCTTTGTCTAATATACCTGCGCCTATCATACTTTCACCCTTAACTTTCAATATAAAGTTATCTTTACCTTGTATTAAGTTTGAAGGTAGGGGAATGTATTCTTCTATGTTTTGTTCAGCTAATATAGGCTCTCCAGCTGTGATTTGACCAACAACGGGAATAGGAATGATTTCTTGATTCATACCTGTAACATCGCCTAATGAATTACCATTTAATATTTCAATTGCTCTTGGTTTTGTAGGATCTCGCCTTATATAACCTAATTTTTCTAATTTATTAAGGTGTGAATGAACAGTTGATGTAGATTTTAAGCCAACTGCAGAACAAATTTCTCTTACTGAAGGTGGATAACCTTTAGATAACTGTTGCTCTCTTATAAATTCAAAGATCATTGCCTGTTTGTTTGTTAAATCCATATACATAAAATCACTCATTTCTTATTAATATGTAATAATTATCTAAATAACTATATATTTATATTGTATCATATACAAGCTAATGACACAAACGTTTGTTCTTGAATTTATTTATTTATAAATTATCACTATTTTCATCCATATCTTCTAATTCATCGCTATTTTCGTCTATCCATTCAAAATTATTGACAATATCTCGTTTTATATTCTTTTTATGTGCAGCATATAGTTGTGTAGTAGTGACATTATCGTGGTCTAACAATGTTTTTACATCATAAATTGAAAATCCAGATTGAATAAGAGAAGTAGCAGCTGTTGCTCTTAGCTTGTGAGGACTATAGCCATTTTCTCTACTAGTATTCATGCATATGGATGTATATTTCTTTACCAATTGTCTAATTGACTTTGGAGTTAGACGTTTTTTCTGCAAAGATAGAAATAGAGCATCCTTAACTTCCTCATCTAGTAACTCGTTGTTTGGTCTTTCGTTATAAATATAGTCTTTAACCACATATTCACAAGTTTTGTTTATTGGCATTAGAACTTCTTTTCCTCTTTTTCTATAAATCTTAAACTCACCTCTAGAAAAGTTAAAGGAAGATATATTTAATTCTCGAAGCTCATTTAATCTTAAACCATATGTAACAAATAAAGCTAATATAGCCTTATCTCTTAGTTTTGTTTTCTCCCAATAAATTAATTCCTTATCTGTTAGACCTTGGCCGCTTTCTACAGCGTCTAACATTCTTGCAACCTCATCTATATCAAGTCTTTTTATGGCATCTGGTTGAGGCTTAGGAAGCTTTATAGGGTTGAATCCATCTGTAATATTGTTATCCAACTGTTCATTTCTATATAGAAATTTAAATAGAGTAGAGATGGATGATTTTTTTCTAGCTAAAGCACGGTTATTATTCTCATATATTAATGTAGTATTATTTCTATCTCTATAATATCTAGGGCAATAATCTCCTAAAAATAAGTTAACATCTCTAGCTTTAATGTTGTTAAACTCTTCTAGTGTAATGTCTTTTGTTGATTGAGCGCTTGATATGTCAGTTTCGCTTATTATGTAGTCGCAGAAAAAGCAAATATCTTCTAAATAAGCAGATCTTGTAGAAACAGCTACAGAACCTTTTAAGTATATAAAATAATCTTTCATAAAAGGTGGGAGCTTATTTTCGAAAGAGATGCTTTTTTCTATAAGTTCGTGTTCCTTTATAACAATGTTATTAGGCTTATCTGATTTGTTATTAATTTTTAACGTTTTTTTACTCATATAAAATACCACCTTAAAAACAATTTTCATTAATGAAAATACCATAAATGTAGTGTAGTTACAATAAAAAGTAATGAAATAGTCATAAAAAATAAAGAAATATGAATTATATGAAATATAGCAAAAAGAGTACCTATTAGACTATATCATAAGTAACTATTCCCTAAATATACATTTAGAAACTAGTTACTTATATCACTCTTTTTATCTTAAATCTTAATAATGATTATATTAGTACAATTTATAAATATTAAAAAATATTATAACACTTTATATTATCTTTTTAGTTGAATTAATGATGTTTTCATTTTGACATATGATTTTATATATTGGAATAATATTTGCCATAGATGTTGATATATAAGCTTCTAAATCTTATATTTTAATGTCTAATTTGGTGTCTTTACAAATATGTAAAAAAATAATCATGCAGCTAATCCACATGATTATTTTTAATAATAATTCTATACTATCTAGGCTCTATAATTAACTTTATAGCAGTTTTTTGTTCGCCATCAATCTCTATATCAGTAAATGCAGGCACACAGATTAAATCTAGGCCGCTTGGTGCAACAAAACCTCTTGCAATAGCAATTGATTTTATTGCTTGATTTAGGGCCCCTGCCCCAATTGCTTGTATTTCTGCACTTCCCTTTTCCCTTAGTACTCCTGCTAGAGCTCCAGCTACAGAATTAGGATTAGACTTTGATGAAACTTTTAATACTTCCATTTCAATATCCTCCTTGATTTGTTTTAAAACAATTTTTAATTTCAATTTTACATAAGTATAATGATTTAAGTAATAATTCAAAGTACTAAATAATCTAACTTAAGTATTTATTTCTATATTCATAATAATAATACCTTTATTTATAATAAAATAGTTTTTATTAATTATGTACTTAATTATTGATGCAAGATAGAAAAATAAAATATACTATATTATAAAGGGGTTATAAAAATATATTTAATATTTGAGGAGGAACTAAATGAAGCTTTGTCGTTTTAATTATTTTCTAAAAGAAAATGAGAAATTAACTTTTTTTACTCAATGTAAATTAAAAAGTATTACCACTTTTGATATACTTGATACAGAGGGCTTATTATTAGCTTCGGATAGAAGATTAATATTTTGTAAATTGATAGGTGATCATCCTCACTTACTACAATCCTATGAATATAAGTATATAACATCTTGTAATATTAAAGATAATGAAGATGGTACATACTTATATATGAAATATAATGGAGATCCTGTAAAAATAATGGGGTTAGATAAACCTGTATATGAGGATATACTTAATTATATTTCTAAATAGATTTTATTAACAAAAATAGTATGAAAATTATTTTAAGTGATTTTTATACTATTTTTTTGTTAGGTCTACTCTTTTTAAATTTGAGACAAAGTCTTCTGATAAACCTGTTACCTCTGCTATAAAGTGGATATTTGCATTTTTATTTAAAAGATTAACTGCCATTTCTGTCTTTGTAGCTAGAAGTTGCTCCTTTGTATCGTTTAATTCTTGATTATCTTGCTCAGTGTTGTTAATTTTTGATACGCAGTACTTAAACGGATACATGAACTCTCTTATTAGTAGTAATAAGGCTGGAATTATAAAATAAACATTGCACCCTAGTATGCCAACAAGTGTAGTTAAGTAGATTAGAAAAGAATTAATTTTTGTTACTTCAACGTTTAATATTTTTTTATGGTTTGTGTTTGGTAATGCCATAACTATTGCCATAATAAAAGTTAAAAAACATAATGGGTATAATATGTAACTTGCTAATATACCGTTAAAGCTAATTATATCAAAATTGCCATTTAAATTAGAATAGATTAGTAAATCTCCTCTTAAATAGCAATAGATACAAGATACTATTCCTAAAATGCCTCCACAGGCTTGAGAATACCATTGATAAAATTTCATCTAACTATCCCCTTCTTAAAAATTATTAAATTATTATAAATATATAAATCTGTATATTAATATATTAATTATAAAAGTATATGAAAGAATGATTAAAAATATCTTTATATTTAAGGTAAAAAGTTATATAATCTTTATTGCTTGCGTTTTTTTATAAAACTAAATACTCACTTAGTTAATGTGCTATATTACTAAGTAGAGGGGAGATTAGAAGAATGAATAATATGGAATTTATATTCAAAGTTTTATTTCTTGTGTTTTCAGTGATGTGGGCAGGTAATATATTATTATTTAGATCTGAAAGACAAATAATAATTAATCCTGTTTTGATTATTATTGCTTCTATTCTAGTAGTCTTGCCTGATACTAAAGAAATCTTTAGTATAGATGTTGAAGAAGCTAAATCGACTTTATATATAACTTACTGTTTAGTAGTTGTATGGGGATTAATAATAACTAGAAGAAAAACTGATCTATTCTAAAATAAAAAGGCGTATAGCCTTTTTATTTTACGATAGCTTTGATGACAACTGTTGAAGATGTGTATTTATTAGTGTTTAAACTTACAACTACATAATATATGCCATCTTTGGTAAATGAAATCTTACTATCATTTGATATGGATGTTAGGGCGGGATTATTTGTCTGTATATATAACTTACAATCCTTTGGTATATCTTTTGAAGGCTCCCAGTAGTTTGGGTAGTTGTTTATTGATTTGTACAATAAGCTTCTTATATTTATTTTTTCATTTTTTTCTAGAGTTATTTTAGTTTTATTGCTACATAACTCATATTGTGACTTTTCAGATTGAATAAAATTTAAATCATGATCCACATCTACGTTTTTCTTTTCCAACAAATCAATTACTTTATTTTCTGTTAGATAGTTATTCTCTAAATTTATGTGTTTTACATTTTCTAGATTTAAAATTTCATTAGGTAATGTTTTAATGTGGTTGTTCCAAAATATAAAAGTATCTATATTTTCTAATGTTGATATACCAGTTAAATCTTCTATACCTTCGTTGCTGGCATAAAATTCTCCATCTAAAGATTTTAACTTTAATAAAGTTATTTCTTCGTTAGGAAAGTAGTCGTATATTACATCGCGAAAATCACTATCTGGAAATAAATCGGATAATTCTTGTTTAGTAAGAGGTATGTTTTCATTTTTTAGTGGAACTAAACCCATAGATAGCATTAATAATATAAACAATGAACATAATTTTAAAATTTTCATTTAATAAAAAACCTCCCGTAGAATAATAGTATATTACTAAATTTCTATGGAAGGTTTTTATTCCCTTGTACTTCATGTCTACTTTCGTACAATATATTAATGTATTTTTCTACTTGTTTTTATGTTTTAACTTTATTTTAATGGATTTACTACTTTTTGTGCTTCACATCTATATATTTTTAATCCTTGAGATATAAACTTATCTTCATATTCTGTTGTTATGTTTTCTATATCTTCATTATTTGCTAAGTCTAATGAAATATTTTTCATTTTCCATGGATTATTACAAAATTCATTTAAGGTAAATTCGAATAATTTCTCGTTATCTGATTTAAAATGTACCTCTCCATCATCTTTTAAAATGTGGTAATATTTTTGTAAAAAGTTTGTATGTGTTAGTCTTCTCTTTGCCCATCTTTTCTTTGGCCATGGATCACAGAAATTTATATACACTCTTGATAATTCATTTTTATCAAAGTAATCTTCGATGCTATTAACGTTGCCCCAAATGAAAGTTATATTTGTTAAATTATCATCGGCAGCTTTTTCTACAGCTTTTAATAATACCTCTTCTTTGATTTCCATTGCAATATAATTTATATTGGGATTAAGTTTTGCTAATGTAGTGATAAATTTACCTCTACCTGTTCCAAATTCTGCGTGTATTTCGTTGTCATTACCAAATACTTTACTCCACTGTCCTTTTAAACTTTCTATGTCTTCATTTTTAACATAATTTTCGTAGCTTAATAATTTTAGGTCTGAACCTTTTTTCTTTCTTCTTCTCACTTGTCTCTACTCCTTTAGTACAAAATAATAGAGTACTAGATAATTTACTAGTACTCTATATAAATAATTAACAGTCGCAACCGCCTGAACAACCAGAGCAACCTCCACCACCGTTAGAAGGCATATTTTCAACCATAACAACAAATCCTCTGTTTGGCATTTCTTGAATGATTACATTCCCGTATGTTAAGAATTCGTCTTGGTTCATTATAAAGTGAATTCCTTCTACGTCGCAAGATACATCTTCGCCTTCTATTTCGCTATCTAAAGCTAAAGCAAAGTTTGGACCTGAGCAAGCGAAACCTGCAAAGTATACTCTTACATTATTTGGTTTATCTTGGTTATCTGCTATTATTTCTTTTAAAGCATTTATAGCTGATTCTGGTGCAAATACTTTCATATTTAATCCACCTTTCTATTTTTAGTTTGATCATCTTATATAAGTATACAATAAAATCCAAACTATTTAAATAAGAAGCTTTCAAATATTTAAATATATATGTAAATTTTATGTAACTACGTATAGTATTTAAATTATATTTTTGACAAAATCCTTTAATAATATAATCTAATATTATTTTTATTTTTCTGTTTGTTGTGTCTTTTATAACCGTAATTATATATGATTGTTTTGTGGGTTTATACATTGGTTGTGATAAGGATAGATAAGCTTTTAATTATATAAGGCTATATATATGTATGATTTGTGTAGCAAGTAATATTATAAATTAAGGGTTATTTTTAGTTATTGGTCATAAGTTACATTTATTTAAAATATTAAAGACATAAAATATATACTTTTATGCCGAAAATCAAATATTGTTTAAATTACAATGTTTTTGCAGGGGGCAAATGGATATATGTCAGTTGTATGCCAGTAAAATATTTACTTTTTTTCTGGGATTTATGGTAATATATATTTATAAGTATTTACAAATTATAAACAGGGAGATTAATAATGAGTACAGCTTTTATAAGAAAAAGAAGCAAAAACTATATAGTTTATTTAGAGTATTTTGATAAAAAAACTAATAAAAAGAAGCAAAAAAATATGGGTTCCTATCCACTAAAAAGAGATGCAAGTAAGAGATTAAATGAAGTAAAAGAAGATATATATAAGGATGAATTATTAGTTCCAAATGAAATGATTTTAGAAGATTACATATTAGACTTTCTAGAAAAATATAAGATAAATTTATCCATCACTACTTATAATATATACACTAGAATATGTAAAAAATATATAATTCCTCTACTTGGTGATATAAAATTATGCGAAATAAAACCAATACATGTGCAAAATTATGTGGACGATTTACTTGATTTACTAACACCACAGACTATAAAAGTGCACTTAAATGTACTTAATTTAGCACTAAAAAGAGCTTATAGATTGAAGTTGATTAAAGAAAATTCAGTACAATTTGTAGAGGTACCTAAGAACAGAAAATATAAAAATGAGATTTACAATGCACAAGATATGCAAAAACTTCTAGAAAAATCCCAAGGAACTTCTATGGAATTACCTATTGTACTGGCAGGAGGATTAGGACTAAGAATATCAGAAATACTAGGTCTTACATGGAATAATGTGGATTTTAATAACTTTACTATTACAATAGATAAAATAACAGTTAGAAATAATGGTCAAGTCATACTTAAAGATCCTAAAACTGAGTCGTCTATAAGAACTATTTCAGCTCCAAAAGAGGTAATTTTAATGTTGAAACAGTTGAAAAAAGATAGATTGGCAGCTAAATTAAGAGGCGAAAAGTCACATAGAGAGCTTATATTCTATGATAAAAATTTAAATCCTATAGCCCCAGATGTTTTGAGTAAGAAATTTAGAATATTTTTAAAAGAGAATAATTTAAAACACATAAGATTTCATGATTTACGTCACTCTCATGTCACGCTATTAATTGATGCAAAGGTACCTATAAAAGTTATTTCTGAGAGGGTTGGGCATTCCAACATTAATACTACTCTTAATATATATTCTCACGCTCTTAAAGAAATGGATCAAGAAGCTTCTGATAAGATTTCTAGTACTCTATTTAATAAAGATAGAAAAATGAGCTAGTTTCATTTTATAGTAAATGAATTTTCATTATTTAATAAAAAGTAAGAAAACGAAGTTTTTGTAATGGTTTTTAAGGTGCGTATAATGTATTTATAATGCCAACGGTTGATTGTAGGTAGCTGTTTCTTTAAAATGTCATATATGGCTTTACGCGATGAGTATTAGAAATTTAGTAGAATATGGCATTTGAAAAGTTACCATAATAATATTATGGTAACTTTTCTTTTTGTAACACGAATAATTATAGTAAGGTTTATTAAAATTTAAAAATATATATAAGGATAAATATTTTTATAAAATTCTAAATTTGTTAAAGTGAAAGATCTATGGAGATAATTCATCTTAGATGTTTATGTTCATAATAAGATAATACATCGGAAGAATTGTGTTTACATAATTATGTTATGTAAACAACTTTGAAATTAACTTTAGTTACACGAAAAACTAACCTTTTTAATGACGATTTAAGAGGGCTCTAAAGAATATGCAATATATTTACATGAAAAAGTATAAAAACCCCTTAAAAACACTCTTATGGCTTTGTGAGGTGTTTTTGTAAAAAAAGGAAGAATTATGTTAAATTAATTAGAAAAAAGTTACCATAACAATATTATGGTAACTTTTAATGTCATAGAAATTTTTTTCTTTTGAAAATAATAAAACTAATAATTATTATTAATATAATAATTAAGATTGTAATTTTATAACCATATGCATAAGTTAACTCAGGCATGTATTTGAAGTTCATACCATATATTCCTGTAATTATACTTATGGGTACGGCTGTTCCTGTAAAAATAGTAAGCTTAGTTATTAGACTGTTTGTTCTCTCTGAAACTTTGGATGAATAGATATCTAAAAGTTTATCTGCCAGTTCTCTAGTGCTTAATGAAAAATTGTAAAGCTTATCTATGGACAAATCTAATCCTTGTAAAAGTTTCTCGTATTCTTTTTCTAAATATGAATTATCATGATCATCATCAGAGAAAAATTCCATACCATCTTTTAGTAAAGTGTCTATTATATAGGTTAAGGGCCTAATATTTTTTACACAGTTTCTACACATACCTCTTATATGACTTATTTTACTAGATACATTCTCCACTGTTTCATTTATAATATCATCTTCCAATTGTAAAATAATCTCTTCTACTTTTTCTAAATTTTCAAATTGGTTAGAAATTATAATCCTAAGAATACTAGAGTATATTATAAATAATGATAAAGTAAGATTAGATTTATAGTAGAATGTCTCACACATTAATTGTTTTACTTTCTTATATATATCATTTTTCTTTCTAAGAACTATTAGTATGTATTTCTCTGATAAGAATATATTTATTTCCTCAAATAGAATATCTTCTTGATATACTTGGAAATTAGCAAAAGTAAAGAAGATATATTCATCATAAATATTAACTCTTACCTTCTCATCAAAAGAAAGACAGTCTTTATAAGCTTCATTATTTAGCTTTAAAGCGTCTTTAAAAAATTTTAACTCCCAAGGATTACATACAATAAAATGGTAATCTTTATTAAAATTGATTTCATCTATATTTTTTATTACTTGCTTTGTATTTAGGTTTAATATATGCATTTATATATTTCTCTCCTTAGTAAAATCTAAATTGTATCTATTAATAAATTATATTGATTATTGTTTACTAAATTTACTTTCCTTGAGAAAAAAAGTTTCTATAATATTATTATGTAAACTTTATGGAAGTCAAAATTAAAATTCCAATAATGTATACTATCTATTATAGTACTCTTTTCAATTTAAATATACATTATAACTCCTTCATTTTATTGGAAAGTAAACAATTATATTGTATAATATAACCATATTTCACAAACTTTGTGAAAAGTAATAAATAAGGGGGAAATATGCAAATATCAAAGAAATCAAAAATTAAATATCCTATGGGCTTTTATGTATGTACTTCAGCCTATGCATTAGAACGTATGGCATTTTATTCAGCTAAATGGCTAATTGCTATATTTATTGCAGCTGAAGTCATCAAAGGAGGTCTAGGACTTACACCTGCTGATGGTGCAAAAATGACTGCAAATTTAGTAGCTTTTACTTATCTAACTCCGATTTTAGGAGGCTTTATTGCAGATAGGTGGATAAATCCTAGACTTTGTGTTATTCTAGGAGCCTTAATTATGGGTGCTGGTTATGTGCTTGGATATGAAGCATCTGTAATGTCATCACCAAAACTTTTAAGTGGTATGATAGTGCTTGTATCTATTGGTACAGGTTTATATAAAGGAAATATTGCTGGAATAAGTGGTAGATTATTTAAAGATAAAAGTCAGCTTGACTCTGCCTTTAGTATTCAATATTCTATAGCAAATATGGGTTCATTTCTTGGAACGCTTGTAGTATCTTTTATAGCTTATAAAATAGGTTTTGGTAAAACATTTTTAGTATGTGCCCTGCTTTTACTAGTTTCTGCTATATGGTTTTACTTTGGAGGGAAAGCCACATTTGGTGAAATAGGTAAAAAGCCATTTGAAGCAAATGAAAACAAAACTTATACTAAGAAGGTATCAAAAGATTATAGAAGACCTCTTACATTAGATGATAAGAAAAAAGTTGGAGCTATAGTTCTTTTTAGTGTGTTTTCTATAGTATTTTGGATTGTTTGGTATTTAACTTCTATGCCAGTATTATATCACTGGGGGCCTGATTTTGATTATGCTAATAAAGCTAACTGGGTAATAGGAAACTTTAGAGTTCCTTCTTCTTGGTTTGATTCTCTAAATTCACTTTGCTGTATAATTTTAGGACCAGTATTAGCAACGGTTTGGTCTAGAAATGCTAAGTCAGCAAAAGGTGACATGAGTATTTTTAAAAAGACTGCTATGGGAATGATGTTACTAGGATTTGCATTTATTCTTATGTGTACAGCAGAAATATTAAGAGGTGATGGCCAAGCTAGCTTAATGTGGATAGTAGCAGTAGGAATATTAATTTCTATTGGAGAGATGGTCTTTGCTCCACTTGGAAAGTCATTTATAAGTAAATTTTCTCCTCCTAGATTGCTTGGTCTTATGATGGGTGTATGGCCTTTGGCAAGATTCATAGCAGGAAAGACATATGGTTATTTATATGAAATCTTATCTGGCCATTCATTTGTTTATGCCTATGGTATTGTTGCTATAATAGTAATTTTATGTGGTACAACTATATGGTTACTAGATAAAAAAATATCTTTATTAGAAGATTGCAATAATAAAGCTAATGAAATCATATAAATTTATTGTACTATTTTGAAAAAAGCAAATAAAAGTGCCTATTTTTATCAAAAGAACAAATGTTCGAAAGACTAAAAATAGGCACTTTTTATATTTTAAATCCTATTATTTAAGCTAAAATAATATTAAAACTTGTAAACTAATCTTTTACAAGCAGTATTTTTTACCCTTTTATCAAGTTTTATATAATAATCCTCTTCAACAAATTTATTTCTAGACCAAAAATTTTTAGCAGTATTATTTTTAGGACAAAGTAAGATAAATTCAATATTTTCTATGTGTTTTAATATTTCAATAAAATGAACTATTAATCTACGGCCCATACCCGTACTAGTTGGATTTACTGAAAACCACTCTATTTTAGCATAAATCAACTTACTATCATTATATTTATTTTGGATATATTCATTAATATCCGTACTTTTTAAATGCTTAGCTTCTGTATCATAATAGAATGATTCTTTATCTGGGTAATATAGTCTGAAATTTAAGCTTAAATCCATACTCTTACCATAATTATTCTTATTATAAATGGTGTAATAGCCCTTCTCTTTTGAACCTGTATATATAAAGCTTGGATCTAAATATACTATTTTTTTTACTAACTTATTTAGTTTTTCACAAATTTCGTTTACTATTTTTTCGTCCTCATTAACTTTAGTTTTACATGGCATATAATCACCTCAAATAATTTATATTATTTTATATTTATCTAAGTATTAAGATGAAATCATAATGTCTGTATCTAAATTTAGCTTATATTATATAATTCTACATGAGACCCTTTATTCCTATATTTAGGTTAATTATGTTGTTATTTTATAAAGATTTAACTAATTAATAATAATGATAAGTATTCATTATCGGTTTTATAATTAATATGTATTTTACTCATCATTATTAGTTTTATATAATTAAGTTAAAAGTAAATATGGAAAGAAGGTAAATTATATGAATGAAAAACAGTCGAAATCAGAAAGACTATGGATTTTATTTAAATCAATGTTTGTCCTTAGTGCTTGTACATTTGGCGGAGGATTTGTAATAGTATCTCTTATGAAGAAAAAATTTGTAGAAGAGTTACAGTGGCTTGAAGAAGATGAAATGCTAGATATAACAGCTATTACACAATCATCACCTGGTCCCCTTCCTGTAAATGCCTCAGTTATTATAGGCTATCGTATGAACGGAGTTATAGGTTCATTAGTTGCAATTATTGGAACAATTATTCCTCCAATGGTAATCATATCTCTTATTTCATTATTTTATACACAATTTAGAACTAATACATATATTGCCATTATGCTTCAAGTAATGAGAGCAGGTGTTGCAGCAGTTATATTTGATGTTGTTATAAATCTAGCTCAAAACGTTTGTAATACAAAAAGAGTTATGTATATATCTATGATGATAATATCATTTGTTGCAACATATTTCTTTAGTATAAGTGCAATGATTATTATATTAATATGTTTAGCTATAGGTATTATTGATTTAATAGTTAATTTGAAGAAAGAAAAAAAGCATAATGGAGGACAAAAACAATGTTGTTAATGAAATTATTTTTTAGTTTTTTACAAGTAGGGTTATTTAGTGTAGGCGGTGGTTATGCAGCTATTCCTCTTATTCAAGATCAAATTGTCAATGTCCATGGTCTTATGACTCTATCTGAATTTACAGATTTAATAACAATTGCAGAAATGACACCTGGACCAATTTCTATTAACTCTTCTACATTTGTTGGAACTAGACTTTCTGGTCCTTTTGGAGCAACAATTTGTACTCTTGGTTGTATAATACCATCATTTATAATTTGTTTAACCCTTGCACATTTTTATTATAAATATCGTGATTTCACTGGTGTACAAACTGTATTATCATCACTTAGACCTGCAGTTGTAGCTTTAATAGGCTCTGCAGGTGCATCTATATTATTACTAGCACTATTTAATTCAGATATAAGAAGCTTAAATTTTGGTGATTTTAGAATTATAGAACTAGGAATATTTGTTGGATGTTTATATCTACTTAGAAAATATAAAGCAAATGCTATATCTATAATACTTGGAAGTGGTGCTGTTGGAACTGCAATATATTTAATTCAAAGTGCAATCATATAAAAAGTAAAATAGGTATACCTAATCTTTAGGCATACCTATTTTGGCATATCTCAATAAATTTTTTCATCTGAGGTGATATGTACTTGTTTTTGTGATAAATTAATTTGCTTTCACGATAAACTTTAATATCATCAACATTAACAATTTTAAGCTTATTCTCCTCTATTTCTTTACTTATTAATAACTTTGAGATTATTGCTATACCCTTTCCATCTTTAACTAAATTTTTTATAGCTTCTGTATTTGTACAACTCCATTTTTTATTGATTTTAATTTTATTTTCTATAAGTAATTGCTCAAATTGATTTCTGTTTGCACTACCTTCTTCTCTAGAAATTACATCTTGGTTTTGCAATTGTGAAATTGATATACACTGTTTATCCCAAAATAAATGATCTTTTCCTACTACCATTACCAACTCATCATTATGTACGGGAATTTGTATTATTTCATCACTTTGTAAGCAACCTTCTACTATAGCCAAATCAAGTTCGCTAAGACAAACTTTCTTTTCAATAGTAGAAGTATTATCTACTGTTACTCTTACATCTATTCCAGGAATCTCATTTTCTAATTTTTCTACAATATCTATTAACATTGTAGTTCCTATAGACACACTTCCTCCAATTTTTATTGTCATTTTTGAGGATGCATCAAACATAGCACTTTCCATATCTTCAAAGGAACTTACAATATGTCTAGCATATGATAATAAAGTCTCCCCTGCTTCTGTTATGTACAATCTTTGAGACAATCGTTCAAATAATTTTATACCATAATACTTTTCTAATTCAGATATTGCCTGACTTACTGCTGGCTGAGATATGTATAGCTTTTGTGCTGCTTTTCTCATGGTTTTACACTCCACTATAGTTATAAAAATTCTTAAATGCCTAATTGTCATAATATACTCCTAATTTTCTACTGTTTAATTATAAGTATACTACAATTCTTTGTGCGTAAAAACTTGTATAGAAATTTTTTATTTAATAGTTATAAATTCCTAACAAAGTGTCTTATATTGCAGAATGATACAAAATATTACTTGTTTTTTTGAAATAATTAACTTTATTGTTGCATTTATGATATTTTTCACTATAATTTATGTGTGCGTAGTTAATTTTTGGAAAAATATGATGTATGAAGGGGGAAACTAAAGATATGTGAAAGGGGATATTAAATGTGTAAAAAGAATAATAAAAGAAAGATTTACTTAAGTTTATTTTTAGTGATGGCTTTATTTTCCGTTGGGTTTTCTAATGTGAATTATAGTGCCTATGCTGAAAGATCTACGACTTTAACTAAAAAAAAATATTCTGGATTTGTTAAGAAGTCTGGTAAAATTTATTACTATAGTCCTAAAACAGGTAAAAAGTTAAAGGGACTTAGAACAATACAAGGAAAGAAATATTACTTCTCAAAATCATCAGGTCAAGCACTAACAGGGTTTAGAACAGTAGACAGGAAAAAATACTACTTCTCAAAATCATCAGGTGAGGCACTAACAGGACTTAAAACAGTAGATAGGAAGAAATATTATTTTTCAAAATCATCTGGCCAGGCACTAACAGGACTTAGAACAATAGGTGGGAAGAAATATTATTTTTCAACATCATCATATCAGGCATTAACAGGATTTAGAACAGTAGATAGGAAAAAATATTATTTTTCAAAATCATTAGGTGAGGCATTAACAGGACTTAAGACAATAGACGGAAAGAAATATTGTTTCTCAACATCATCTTCTGAGGTATTGACAGGACTTAAGACAATAGATGGTAAGAAATATTATTTTTCAAAATCATCGGGTGAAGCACTAACAGGACTTAGAACAATAGATGGTAAAAAATATTATTTTTCAAAGTCATCAGGTGAAGCACTAACGGGACTTAGAACAATAGATGGTAAAAAATATTATTTTTCAAAATCATCAGGTGAAGCACTAACAGGACTTAGAACAATAGATGGTAAAAAATATTATTTTTCAAAGTCATCACATCAAGCATTAAAAGGTCTTAGAACAATAGGTGGAGAAAAATATTATTTTGATACATATACTTGTGAAGCTATTAATGGATTTAAGAAAACAGATGGAAACACATATTATTTTAGTGATAAAGATTTTAATGCTTTAAGGGGTCTTAAATCATTTGATAAAGATTTATACTACTTTAATGAAAGTACTTTTGCTATGACTATTAATAAAACAATAACTTATTGTAATATTAACTTTACTTTCGGTAGTAATGGTGTTGCAAATAGTATGAAAATAAAGTCTGGTTTTGAAAATGATAAAAGAACAAATTTATTATATAATGGATTTTCTAAGTTAGGACTTCCTTATGGATCTACTGCTGATGGTTTGTTAAGATGCAATACTTTTGCAGCTTATTGCTATAATTCCATAGGATATACAGGATTAAATAATTTAAGATCTGATAATCAAGCAAAATATGTATTAGCACAAGGTGGAGAAATAACAGCAAGCCAGCTTAAACCAGGCGATTTAATCTTCTTTAATATTGAAAATAGTCCATATTGTGATAATAATGGAGATAATGATACTTGTAGTAGAAATGAAGTTATTAATGATATTAAATATCACGTACATCATGTTTCCATATATATTGGTAATGGAAAAATAATTGATACTTCATCTAGTGCAGGCCATGTTAAGGTAAGAGATTTGGATATAGATACTACTAGCACTGCTTATTATCCTGTACTTTATGGAAATTTATTGGATAAATAATTAATAAACTAAAATATAAATTTATACTACAAAGTTATTAAAGCATGGATATAAGAATAAATTATCCATGCTTTAATTGTATACTTACAAAATAAAAAACTTATAGGATTTTGCATTTATTTTACATAGTGAAAAAGTCATGTAGATCAATTCTCTAAGCATATATGATAAACATTTTATGATTTTTATCATATAAATATAATACGTAGAAATTCTACTAAATATTATCAACATGGAGTGTACTATTATGGACAAAAATTGTGTAAATAAGTGTAATTCTTGCAACATGTCTTCATGTCAGGAGCTAAAAGCAGATAAAGCTTGTAAAAATAAAAAAGTTTACTGCTCTGGTAAAATGGAATCTACATCTTGCCCTATGTTTGTTGTTCCTGTAAATTGTGGAGATTTTCAAATTTTTAATATTTTAAAATGTTCAATTGGCAAAATCGTGGGGTTAAAGTTAGAAGGCAGTGACTGTATATTAAGATTAAAAGTTTGTCAGGTTAATCAGTGTGCAGTTATGGGTAAAACATGCTCTGGTAAAGGTCCGATCTATATTAAATTAAGTTCTATTCAATATGTAGATTTAGGTAAAGAAGTTTATGTAAACCCACTATGCAGTTTTTCTAGTGGCGTAGGAGCTCAAGGAAAAACTGGTCCAGCAGGTCCAGCAGGTCCAATGGGACCAATGGGTCCAAAAGGATCAAAGGGACCAAAAGGAGATATGGGATCACAAGGAAAGACTGGTCCAGCAGGTCCAGCAGGACCAATGGGACCAATGGGTCCACAGGGACCAAAAGGTGAAATAGGTCCACAAGGACCATCTGGTATTCCTGGAACATCAAGTATGGGTACAAAAGGTGAAACAGGCCCACAAGGACCAAAGGGAGAAAAAGGAGAAAAAGGAGATATAGGCCAACAAGGCCCACAAGGTCTAAAAGGTGAGAAAGGAGATACTGGATCTCAAGGAAAAACTGGCCCAGCAGGTCCAGCAGGACCAATGGGTCCACAGGGACCAAAAGGTGAAACAGGACAACAAGGACCAGCCGGTATTCCTGGAACTGTAGTCCCTACTCCAATACCTGATTATGAATATAAAAAGAAAAAATACCAAAATAAAAAGTAGTAAAAAATTTTAAATTAGAATTTTCATCTTTGAAAGTGTAGATAATTAAGCTTATAACTATGTTATCTACACTTTCTATTTTGTAAATTAATGTTATGTGAATATTAGTAGATTATATTAAAAAATTAAAAACACCAAATAAAATATTATTTGGTGTCTGTTATATTAATATTTATTAGCAATCTTTGTGTTTACATGGTCTATGGCATCCACAGTCCCAGTCTTCTTCACATTCATCAACAGGAACTAGTATTGGATTATTGCAACTTGTCTTACTTAAACACTCTACTGTAGCTTCGAATTTACATTCTAGTTCTTCTACTAAACAAGCAATTTTTTCTTGTTTTTCTTGAGCTTTTTCTAAATCATCTAAACCACCATTTGGATCTTCTATTGCATCTACAGCATCTTTTATTGCTTGTAATGCTGGAACAGCAGCATCCAATGCAGTTTGTATATCATTTAATGCTTTTTCTAAATCAGTAATATCTGGCATAATATCGCTTATACCCTTTACAGCATTAATTCCATCTTCTAAATTTTTTCCTAATTTGTCATTTTTTTCTTCTATTTGATCAATTAATTCCTCTGTTTTATTTATTATGCCTTCACACTTATGATAAGAATCTTGTTTATTAGAACATTTATAATAACAAACATTTTGATTTTTTTTACCGCATGAATTTCCATTGTCATAGCATTCTGGTTTTTTATATCTCATCAATAATTACCTTCCTTTTTAAAATTTATATTAGATGATTAACATCTTAATACAATATATGCATATTTCGATATTTATTGACAAGTTTTTATAAAAAATTTCTAATTTATATTAGAAGTATAGTGTAATAATTTAATTATCTTGTTTTGCAAAATAATTCATGGTTGCAAATTCAAAAACTCTAAGCATATCATTCATAGCTGACTTTCCTTTGTTAGATTTAGGACAAACTGTATCAAAACCATGATAGCAACCTTTGTATACAGAAAAATGTGTTTTTACTCCAGCTTGTCTAAGATTTTTAATATAGTTAATAGTTTCATCATGAAAAGGTTCTATATCACCAACAAAAGAAAAAGTAGGAGGAAGATTAGAATAATCAACTTCTCTAGCTGGAGCTGCATATTTTGGTACGTTGTTACTTTCAAATAAATCATCTAGATACAATCTCCATGCCAAATTGTTATTTACACAATTCCACATAGGATCATTGTTATTTATAGCTGAATATGTATTCATTCTATCATCTAGCATTGGATATAGTGGCATTTGGAAAGCTATATTTACTTCTTTAGTATCTCTTGCATAAAGACTTATAGCAGCAGTAATTCCACCTCCACAACTTTCTCCTCCAACAAACAACTGATCATCTCTAATTCCTAGTTTACTTGCATTGGCTTTCATCCAACAAAGAACATCATAACAATCACAAAAGGCAGTTGGGTATGGTTTTATTACTGAATGAGTATAATCAGGAGCAACTATTACACAATTTGCAACAGAAGTGAATTTTTCAAAATAATACATATTTTGTTCTGGAATACACATGGCGTATCCTCCACCGTGTATCCACAAAAGACCTGTTGCATTTGGTCTAGTATTAATCGGTTTATAGATACATACTCGAATTACTTCTCCATCTTTTTTGGTAATGTATTTTTCCTCACAAATCATTTTTTTACTGCACTTTCCTTTATACAATTTTTCCATTATCTTATTTGTATTTTTAAAATCATTTGGGCTATTGTAATGAACAAATTTATTCATGATTTTACCTTTTAAACGAAGTTGTTTGTCTATCATATCCGGTGTGACTCTCATTATGAATTCCTCCTTCATGAATAATTAAAATTTTTCTGATTTACATTTATTCATCTGGTTTTATGTATTGTATGGAAAAATACGATTTATCATACTATTTGTATAGTAAAAATCAAATTTAAGGGTGTATCTTTTTTGATACGCCCTTTCAGCTTTATAAATACTCATTTATACCTTTTCTAACATGACCATCCCTACCAACAACTGTAGTTGCATGCAGCATAGAACTTATAATCGACTCTTCTACAGACTCAACAACTGCCCTAAACACCTTATCTATCTCATTATCATGAATCATATTAATAGAAATAATATCACTATTTTTATAATGAGGTATTTTATTAGCAGTAGTAAAGGCAAGAACAATATCTCCACTGCCATTACCTAAATAAGACCCCGTTCTAGCAAGAGACACACTTGCTCTCTTGGCTACTCTTTTTAACTGTCTTTCGCTAAGAGGAATATCTGTAGCAATGATAATTATTATAGAGCCCTTTTCTTTTTCACAATTGTTCATAATATTTATATTTTCACCTATATTCTTATTATCTAAAATTAAATCTCTTTTTAGACCTAAATTTGTAAGAACTAAGCTACCTACTGTGTATTCTTTATGATCTAGTTCAATAACTCTTGAAGAAGACCCTATTCCACCTTTTAATTCATAGCAACTCATACCCATGCCAGCACCAATGCATCCTTCTTTAAAGTTTATAGATGCACTTTCTAAAGCTTCTTGAACATGTTCTTCTTTAATATGTAGTCCTCTAATATCATTTAAGTATCCATCGTTGCATTCCATAACCACAGGATTTACTGTTCCTGTAGTTACACCAATATCCTCATTATTTTTTAACATATATTTTATTAGTGCTGTAGTGCATGTTCCCACACTTAGTGTGTTTGTAAGTATTATTGGCGTTTCTAAAGTTCCCAGTTCGTCTATTTGAATAAGGCCAACACTTTTACCAAATCCATTTATTATATAACTTGCGGCCATTACTTTTTCTTTAAATATATTGTTTTCATGTGGCAATATGGCAGTGACACCTGTTTTTATATTTTTAGAATTTAATGTTACATGACCTACTTTAATTCCATTAACATCTGTAATTAAATTTTTATTGCCTTTTTTAATTTTTCCTATTTTTATATTGCTATTTTTATTTATCCCCATGAAATCACCCCTTAAATTCTTTACTATTTTACTTCTTTGTATAATTTATGTTTGCTAATTTTGCTTGTTTGCACAAATCTTTAACTTGAAGTTTGTACATCTTCTTATCTTTTATAAAATATGTTCCACACTGCCTAAACTCAAAGCCAATATTTGATTTTATACATTGGTTTCTAATATGAAGTACCCAGTCATAATTTAGTGGTCTTGCATTGTAGTCTGATTCGCCTCCTACTACAACAAGTTCAATATTGCTTAAATATTTTTCTATATCTATTTTTTCAAGCAAAGGTTGAGCTGTAATACATTTATGTTTTATGGGTAAATCTTTAAAAATAGGTAATTTATAATCAGCATTTTTCTGATTTTCTATGGTACAACATACAATCACATTATCATAACCATCATTCCAGTCCTTTGGAATACAATTTTTAAACCTGTCTATTCTTTTTGTTAAAAACAAGAATTTTAAATCACTTCTTTCTTTTATCATTTTCCAACATTCATCTCTCCATGAATCGGCTTCTTCAATTAGAAAATCAGAAGAAAAGCATAGATATACAGTACCTGATTTTATTTTATAATTTCCATTTTTATATTTTTCTATAGGTTTGTAAAAATCATTAGTTTTGATTATCTCATTAGTATTTATACTTTTTTTTATAATCTCCTTTATGAATATAACAATATTTACAGCCATCGCTACATTTTTTACAACCACGCCAAGGATTCCACATAGGCATATAAATTTCCTCCATAAAAATACTTATTTATATTCATTATAATATGAAAAATCCACTAATTTATTAAAACTAATAAATTAGTGGATTTATTTATACTATATTTCTTTTAGGTATTCTATTACTTCTTCTATTATCCAATCAGGTGTGGAAGCTCCTGCAGTTACACCTGCAACTTTAAATTTTTCTAACTTACTTTTTTCTAATTCTTCTTTAGTTTCGATGGAAAAAGTAGGTACTATGTTCTTACATATATTTACTAGTTTTTGAGTGTTAGAACTATGTTTTCCACCAATAACTACCATACAATCAACTTCTTTTGCTAAATCAGTAGCTGACAGTTGTCTTTCCTTTGTAGCAAAGCAAATTGTATTATTAACAGTTAAGTCTTCTATTTTACTTTTCAACTTAGAAACAATTTTATCAAAAGATTCTAAGTTAGCAGTTGTTTGGCTAACTACACAGTATCTATCATTATTATTAAATGTTATATTATCAATTTCTTCTTCTCTATTTATTATTATTGCTTCGTTATCACACCAACCGTTAATTCCTATTATTTCTGGATGAGTGGAATTACCAACTATTATAATTTTATAACCTTTATGAGAAAACTCTTTAACAATGTCGTGTATTTTTTTTACAAATGGACAAGTTGTATCTACTATATCCATGTTTTTTGATTCAGACTCTGTGTATATTTTTTTACCAACACCATGAGATCTTATTATTAATTTACTATCACTAGGGATTTTATCTAATGAATCCATTTCAATTAGTCCCTTTTCTTTATATTTATCTACGGCTTGTTTATTATGAATAAGGGGACCTAGAGAGTATACATTATCACTAGTTTTGTTTTCTAGTTCATCCCAAGCCATGTTCATAGCTCTTTTAACACCAAAACAAAATCCCGCATTTTCTGCTATTCTAACCTCCATAACAAATCTCCTATCTTTTATAATAATTATCTTTAATTACTTCAAGTACATCTCCAGATAATCTTTCATAATCTTCTGCACTTAGCTTTTTCTTATAATATTCTTCAAATGAAATTGGTTTATCAATGTAGATTGTTACTTTATTAAATATCTTATAATTTGATATTATTGATATAGGAACTACATTAGCTTTTCCTTTAACAGCAAATAAAGCTAAACCAGCTTTGGCATCACCAAATCCGTTTCCTTTTATTCTAGTTCCTTCTGGAAATATGCCAATAACATAACCTTCTTTTAATTTTTTTAGAATGGTCTTTATTGTAGAGATACTAGGATTTTCTCTATCGATAGGTATAACATTTAAATTACTTAATATTTTACCTAATATTTTATTTTCGAATAATTCCTTTTTTCCTATAGGTGCAACTGTTCTATTTTTCACAGCAGCTGCTATAAAAATAGGATCTAAATTAGATTTATGATTAGCTGCTATTATTAAATTTCCTTCATCAGGAATATTTTCTGCCCCAATTACTTCGTATTTGTAAAATACTTTACTATATAATCTAAATAAACTTAAAACAAATTTATAAAAACTCAAATGCATCTCTCCCTTATTTAATTTTATTTAAAACTGATTCAACCACATCGTCTATGCTTTTACCAGTAGTATCTATTTCTATGGCATCTTCTGCTTTAACTAGAGGAGCAAACTCTCTAGAAGAATCTATCTCGTCTCTTTTAATTATATCATCTATTACATCTTGAAGCTTAACTTCAACACCTTTTCCTACTAATTCTTTGTATCTTCTAGTTCCTCTTTCTTTTGGTGTAGCTATAAGGAAGAATTTATAATTGGCATTTGGAAAAACATATGAACCTATGTCTCTACCATCAAGTATAACAGAGTTTCTTGTACCGATTTCTCTTTGTACGTCTACCATTAAGTATCTAACTTCTTTTATTTTTGCAACGTTAGAGACGTTATTAGTAACTTCTATGGTTCTTATTTCTTCATTTACAACTTTCCCATCTAAGTAGATGTTATTTTCTTTAAAGTCAATTACTGTTTTCTTTGCTAACTCTATTACTTCAGCCTCATTTTCTATATTCACTTTATTTTGTAAACATTTTAAAGTTACAGCTCTATACATAGCACCTGTATCTATGTAGTTTATATTTAATTTGTCTGCTATTATTTTTGCTATTGTACTTTTTCCAGCTCCTGCTGGTCCATCTATTGCTATTACTAAATTATTCATGCTATTTCTCCTATTTTGTTTTTAAAGTATTTTATAAGCTATAAACTTATACCTGCTAAATAACCTGTTGAGAAAGCTATTTGGAGATTATATCCTCCAGTCTCTGCATCTACATCTATTACTTCTCCTGTAAAATATAAGTCTTCTATTATTTTAGACTCCATTGAAGAAGAATTAATTTCTTTAACAGATACACCACCACTTGTTACCATAGAAACTTGTATTCCTAAAGTTGAATTTGTAGTTAGCTTCATGTTTTTTATATAATCAATAATTTTATTTTCATTTTCTTTAGTTAATTCATTATGTTTTGTTTCACTAAGATTTAGTAAATCTAAAATTTCCTTTAAAAAGTTAAGTGGTAATATGGATTTTAAGTTGTTTGCAATGTTTTTGTTAGGATTCTCTCTTATAATTTTGCTTATTTCTTCTCTACTTACATCTGGCAATACATCAACGTTTAGTTCTACAGATTCATTTTCTAAGTTTTTGTTAATATAAGAGGATACAATAAGTACTACTGGCCCAGTTATTCCAAAATGAGCAAAGAGCATATCTCCTCTTTTGCTTATTTTTTTCTTTTTAATTTTACATGATATTTCTATATCCTTTAAAGATATACCCTGTAATCTTCTTGTCCAATCCTCTTTAATTTTTAAAGGTGACAAAGCAGGATAAGTATTAGTTACAGTATGACCATGTTTTGATAATATTTTGTGCATTGTGCCATCAGATCCAGTTTTAGAATAACTTTTTCCACCTGTTGATATTATTACTTTGTCTCCAAGGACTTTTGTATTATTATCTAAAAAAACACCTTCTATTTTATTGTTTTCATTTATAATTAAATCTACTACCTTGCTATTATATAGTACTTTTATATTATTTTGTATTAGTAAGTCTTTAAATTTATTGATAAGCTCAGTTGCCTTATCACTTTTTGTATAAACTTTATAATCATTATGTTCTTCTACTTTGTACTCAAGGTTACTCTCATCTAAGAAGCTTAATAAGTCTTCATTGGTAAATGAATAAAGGGCACTGTATAAGAACTTTTTATTAGTCACAACTTTATCAAAAAAGTCTTCAATGTATCTTTTGTTTGTAATATTACATCTTCCACCACCAGTAAGCTTAAGCTTCTTTCCTAGTTCCTCATTTCTCTCTATTAAAGTAACTTCATGAGAGTTTTTAGAAGCCACAAGTGCTGCCATCATTCCTGACGGACCTCCACCTACTACTATTACTTTTGACATTATTTTCTCCTATTCTAATGCGCTATTTTCTAGTTTATGATTAGTTTTAATATGGCTTGTATCATTCATTTTTATAACAACTGGTCCATAGTCTCTAAATTCAATAACATTTAGTGCAGTATTTCCTTGATTAATTCTATAGATATTTTCCATTCCTGAATTTAAAACAGAAAGAAGTATTACTCTTGCTGTTACAGAATGAGTTACAAGTACGATATGTTTTCCATCGTATTTTTCATTTAACTCATCTAAAAATTTATCTGTTCTTTCTTTTATAATTTGAAGAGTTTCTCCACCTGGAATCTGTGCAAGGTGAGGCTCATTTCTCCAAGTATGATATATGTCTTTATAATCTTGTTGAATTTCTTTTATTAAAAGACCTTCCCATTCTCCAAAGCCCATTTCTCTAAGACCTGAAGTTTTTATTACATCTAAATCAAATTTATCACTTATTATTTGTGCAGTTTCTACTGCTCTACCAAGATCACTTGAATATATGTAGTCAATAGGATATTTAACCATGCTGTCAGCTAGTTCTTTAGCTTGATTAACACCTTTTTCAGTTAATTTTGAATTACCATGACCTTGAGTTTTTCCTTTTATATTCCACTGTGTTTGGCCATGTCTAACTAAATATATAGTATTTGTCATATTGTCCTCCTCATTGAAGTAAGATTTATTTATTCATTCTAAATTTTTATTATATCATAAATAGGCAAAAAAGGTTAAAACACTTTCATTAGTATTTTAACCTTTTAACATATAATTAAATTATATTATTTACTTTCCCACTGTAATTATATCATAAATATAGATATTTTTTTAGACTATGAATATACTTCATTTTGTATATACTTGATATAGTAGATTAAAATAAGTTGATTTGTATAATCAAGGAGGACGTAGAGTGAGTATAAATAGTTATGAATGGAATCTAGAAAATGAATGGTTGGAAAAAGTCCTTAAAGAGACTACAAAACAACTTGATGAAAAACGTGAAGCAAAAAATAGATTACAAATGGAAGCAAAAGAAACACAAAGAGAATTATGGAATGATTTAGGATCTGTTTCCATAACAAATGGATTGGATCAAATTTCAGAGTTTGTATCAGCTATGGATACTATGAAAAATCAAAAAAGAAGTCATGAATTCAATAAAAAACTTGAAGAAAAGTATGAAAAAATGCTTGTATCTCCTTATTTCGGTCGAATTGACTTTCTCGAAAAAAATGAACTAGATGCTGAAAAGTGTTATATTGGATTATCAAATCTTACAGATGAAGATTTCGATTTTCTTGTGTATGACTGGAGAGCACCTATTTCAAGTATGTTTTATGACTATGAAATTGGAGCGGCAAACTATGAATGCCCACAAGGTGTAATATCCGGAGAAATAACTAGTAAGCGACAATATAAAATCAATAATGGAAAAATTGAGTATATGTTTGACAGTAATTTAAGTATTGATGATGAAATGTTGCAAGAACTGTTAAGCAAAAGTTCTGATGATAAAATGAAAGGTATTGTTACTACTATTCAAAAAGAGCAAAATCAAGTAATACGTAATGAAGATTATAAAAATTTAGTAGTTCAAGGAGCTGCTGGAAGTGGAAAGACTTCTGTAGCACTTCATAGAATTGCATATTTATTATATAAACATAGAGATAAAATAACATGTGAAAATATAATCATATTTTCACCAAACAATATCTTTAATGACTATATCTCAAATGTATTACCTCAACTTGGTGAGGAAAATATGTACCAAACCACATTTAAGGATTATATGCATGAAAAACTAGGTAATGGATATAAAAAAGAAACACCTTCACAGATGATGGAATATATACTTGGTTGTAATAAAAATTCAGCTTACCAAGATAGAATTAAAAATATTAACTTTAAAACCTCAGTTGAATTTGTTGATATTTTAAAAGAATATGTAAATCATTTAGAAACAAATAAAAGACATTTTGAAGATATTATTGTAAGGGGAAAATTAATAATTTCAGCAAATGAAATACAAAATTTATTTTTAAAAGACTTTGCTAATAGACCAATAAAGAAAAGATTAGAAAGAATAAAATCAAGAATATTATTCCTTATGGAACCTTATGAAGATGCTTGGAGAAAAGAAATATATGAAGAGCTGGCTTCTTCTGGATATTATCTAGACAAGCAGGAAATGAAAGAAAAAAGTAGTGAAACTGTAAGAAAACACTTAAAAGATGTTTATGAGAAGATTTCAAGAATGACATATTTTAATCCTGTTAGTATTTATAGAAATCTATTTAAGTATTCAAATAAATCTTTAAATAAATTAAGTTATAAATATGATAGTGATTTTATAAATCATATAAAAACTTACACAATGGAGAATTTAAATGTAAATAATCTTTACTATGAAGACCAAGTTGCTCTTTTATACTTAAAAGTTGCACTTGGCGATATTCCAATTACTTCACAAATTAAATATGTAATTATAGATGAAGCTCAAGACTATACTCTACTGCAATATGAAATTTTTTATCAACTTTTCAAATCTGCAAAAATGACTATACTTGGAGATATAAATCAGTCAATTAATTCATTTATGAATGTGGGAAGTTATAATAATATTTATAATATATCAAAGGACGATACTTGTATAATAAACTTAACAAAAACTTATCGTTCAACAGAGGAAATTACTAAATTCTCAAGAAAGCTTCTACAAAAAAATCTAAGTGATGGATATGTGGGGAGACATGGTGATGAGCCTAGTGTTGTTAATTTTGACAATGAAGATGATATGAATAAAGAACTTATAAAAGAGATAAATAATTACAAAGAAAAGAATTATGAATCTATTGGTATTATCACAAAAACAGCCCGCCAAACTGAAGATTTGTATGAATTATTAAAATCAAATGATATAGATGTAAGTTCTATAACAAAAGATAATGATAGTTTTACCAATGGTATAGTTGTAATACCTTCGTATCTGGCTAAAGGTCTTGAGTTTGATGTGGTATTTCTATATGATGTAAGTAATAAAAATTATAACAGTGAAGATGAAAGATTGCTTCTGTATACTTGCTGCACAAGAGCTCTTCATGTATTAAATTTATATTATGTAAGAGAAGTTACTTCTTTATTAAAATAGCAACTTTTAAATTAAAAACCTCTATCATAGATGTTGAATTACTATGATAGAGGTTTTCATAATTATCATTCTAAAGACAGCACATATCTTTTCTAAATTAGCTCTTGTTCCGAAGTTCCGTTCCGATGTGCCAAAAACCCTATACGCGCGGGCACACACATATAAGTACTTATTTATCTATATATTAAATAATTGGAGTCCTATATCGGAACAATCGGAACACAAACCTTCAAACCCAGTGATTAGCTCATTTTTTACTGTTCCTATGTCTGTTCCCAGCCCTGTTCCAATGTCATCGGAACAAGATTTGCAGTGTTTTTCTTCTTTTTAAGTGTTCCTATCTCTTGGATTTTAATACTATAGGAACAGGGATTATATATATTCATTTTAATGAAGCTACTGTTACATTAGATTATAATAAAAGTAAAGTCATAACTCTATAGCATAATAAAGAATCCAAAGATAGTTAATATATCTTTGGATTCTTTATTAAAATTATTCAACTTTCTATTGTTTGAGTTATTAAAATGAATTTTATTTAACTTCTATAGTTATATTATCATCTTCACCATTAACTACTATAGTGCATCCATTATAAATTTCTCCAGCAATCATTCTTCTAGCAATCATAGTCTCTAGTGTATTACCAATATATCTTTTTAGTGGTCTTGCTCCATACACTGGATCATATCCTTCTCTAACTATAATCTCTTTTGCTTTGTCTGTAATTTCTATTTTAATATCTTTATCACGAAGTCTATTAGCTAAAGACTTAATGAATATACCTATTATTTCTTTTATTTCTTCTTTATCAAGAGCCTTAAACATAATAATATCATCTACTCTATTTAAAAACTCTGGTTTGAATCTTCTTTTCATTTCATTCATTACTAAATCTTTAGTAGCTTCTGTGATTTTGCCTTCATCTTCTAATAAATAGCTACTTCCTATATTAGATGTCATAATAATTATAGTATTTTTAAAGTCCACAGTTTTACCCTTGTTATCAGTAAGTCTACCATCATCTAGGATTTGTAAAAACATATTAAAAACATCTTCGTGAGCTTTTTCTATTTCGTCAAATAGAATAACAGAATAAGGAGCTCGTCTAACAGCTTCTGTTAATTGACCGCCTTCTTCGTAACCTACATATCCTGGGGGAGGTCCCACAAGTCTAGATACTGAGTGTTTTTCCATGTATTCAGACATATCTATTCTTATAATGTTTTCTTCGCTGTCAAATAAAGTTTTAGCTAGTGTTTTGGCAAGTTCTGTTTTACCAACACCAGTAGGTCCAAGGAATATAAATGAACCAATTGGTTTGTTTTCGTCTTTTAGCCCTGCTCTTGCTCTTATTACTGCATTGGATACGGCAGTTACAGCTTCATCTTGTCCTATTACTCTCTCATGAAGTACATCTTCTAATTTAAGAAGTTTTTCTCTTTCACCTTCAACAAGTTTTGTAACAGGTATTCCTGTCCATTTTGAGACTATATCAGAAATTTCGTTTTCTGTTACTTCTTCTTTTAAAAGAGCATTATCATATCCTGATTTCATTTTTTCCTCTACATCTTTTATTTGTTGTTCTAAATCAGGTATTATGCCGTATTTTATTTCGGCAACTTTATTAAAATCGTATTCTCTCTCATATTTTTCCACATCGCCTTTAGCAGCATCCAGCTTTGATTTTAAATTTTTAATTTCTGTGATTGAACCTTTTTCCTTTTCGTATTTCGCTGTCATTTCGTCATCTTTAGATTTAAGTTCAGCAATTTCCCTTTGAAGTTCTTCTAGTCTTAGCTTACTTTTTTCATCATTTTCTTTTAATAATGCTTCTCTTTCAGTTTCCAGGGTAAATAATCTTCTTCTTACCATATCTAATTCCGTAGGAAGAGAATCTATTTCACTTCTTATCATGGCACCAGCTTCGTCTATTAGGTCAATGGCCTTGTCTGGTAAGAATCTATCTTGTATATATCTATTAGATAGTTTGGCTGCAGCAATTATTGCACTATCATGAATTCTAACACCATGGTGTATTTCAAATCTTTCTTTTAAACCCCTAAGGATAGAGATTGTGTCTTCCACCGTAGGTTCATCAGCTATTACTGGTTGGAAACGTCTCTCTAGTGCTTTATCCTTTTCAATATATTTTCTGTATTCATCAAAAGTAGTAGCACCTATACAGTTAAGTTCTCCACGAGCAAGCATAGGTTTTATTAAATTACCTGCATCCATAGAACCTTCTGTTTTGCCAGCACCAACTATTGTGTGTATTTCGTCTATAAATAATATTATTTTTCCTTGTGCACTTTGTACTTCTTTGAGTACTGCTTTTAGTCTTTCTTCAAACTCGCCTCTGTATTTGGCCCCAGCTATTAAGGCTCCCATATCTAGTGAGAAAATTATTTTATCTTTTAGTCCTTCTGGCACGTCACCTCTAACTATTCTCTCAGCAAAACCTTCTACAATGGCAGTTTTACCAACACCAGGTTCACCTATAAGTACTGGATTGTTTTCAGTACGTCTAGACAAAATTCTTATAACTCTTCTTATTTCTTCGTCTCTACCTATAACTGGATCTAGTTTATGTTTTTTAGCAAGTTCTACTAAGTTTGTACCAAATTTAGCTAGAGCATCATA
>Ga0129308_1000199_pt1 | contig 106023 bp, 94 predicted proteins | sample L827metagenome_FD_94440 | JGI IMG/M metagenome (GOLD analysis project Ga0129308, IMG submission 94440) | Ring-tailed lemur group fecal microbial communities from Wisconsin, USA - L827 metagenome | ecosystem: Host-associated > Mammals > Digestive system > Large intestine > Fecal | place: USA...
AGTTCATCTTCTTCCGGTGATACCCGAAACGCTACCGTTTTATTTCTCCATCTCCCCTGTTTATCCAGACATTTAGCTGACATACACAAGTCCCCCTTCCCTATCATTTGATTCTTCATTCATATTTTCTGCATCCAACTGATCTGCCATATCCTGCTGTACGGACGGGAACAGATGTGCATACCGGTAAGTAATTTTTTCCGCTGAATGGCCAACCCTTTTCCCGATTGCCAGTGCCGTGTAACCCATGTTAATCAGTAAAGAGACATGGCTGTGCCGAAGATCATGCACACGGATTTTTTTCACACCGCTTGCTTTACATCCTCTTTCCATTTCATGGTTCAGATAATACTTTGTTACCGGGAAAATACGGTCATCCGGCTGCAGGCTGTAATATAACTTCAGACAATCCTGCATTTCGTCACATAGAAACTTCGGCATCGTCACAGTACGGATACTGTTCTTTGTCTTTGGCGTGCTGATCACATCTTCTCCTTTTAAACGCTGATAAGATTTGTTAATCCGCAGCGTTCTCTTCTGGAAATTGAAGTCCGCAGGAGTTATAGCCAAAAGTTCCCCGGATCTGATTCCGCACCAGTAAAGTAACTGGAACGCATAATAGGAAAGAGGTTTATCCATCATTTCTTCCGAGAATTGCTTATACTCTGCCTTTGTCCAGAAGAGCATTTCCTTACTTTCCTCCGAACCGATTGTGCCCGCTTTCCTTGCCGGATTCGTACTCAGATCATAAAACTTGATCGCATGATTGAAAATTGTACTCAACTGTCCATGAATTGTTTTCAGATAAGTAGGGGATAAGGGTTTTCCCCTCCGGCTTGTCAATTTGCGAAGTTCATTGTGCCAGTCCAAAACATCCTTTGCGGTAATTTCCGACACCTTTCTTTTTCCCAGATACGGTAAAATTTTGGACTTGATAATATTTTCCTTTGTGAGCCAGGTACTTTTTTTCAGCCTTGGTCTTACATCTTCTTCATATAATTTGCAGAAGCTCTCCAGTTCCATATCCATGCTGGCTTTCTTCTGCAGGATGAACTGCTGCTCCCACTGTGCAGCTTCCCTTTTTGTCGCAAATCCTCTTTTGCATTTCTGCTTACGTTCACCAGCCCAGTCCTGATACCTTGCCATGACGTACCAAGTGTTATTGCTTTCATTCTTGTAAATTGCCATTCCTAATTCCTCCCATCGTTCGATCTTGTTCCATAAAACTGCTCGTAAAAATACTTCCGGTCAACTTTTCCTGCGATTGTCTGACATCCCATCGCCTGTAATTCCCTGTTCAGTCTCTTCATCAGCTTATAAGCGTAGGATTCCGATACCTCCAGAACTTCCATGACCTCTTTTACATTCATAAACATTTTACTCATTGTAAAATCCCTCCTTTGTTTACACTATACATTTCTGTATAGTCTGCATAATACTATACTTTTTTGTATTGGTCAAGTGCTTTAAAGCAAAAATTCTATACTTTTTTGTATGGTTTCTTCTTGTCTGTACTATACATATATGCTATACTCAATTTATCAATAGACAGACAGGAGAATGAATATGGCAATAGGAGAAAGAATTCATCATTTCCGACTTCTGCGTGGATTCACGCAGAAATATTTAGGTCAGCAGCTGGGGTTCAGCGAATCGCAGGCTGATGTCCGCATTGCACAGTACGAAAAAGGCGCACGCAGCCCGAAGGAAAACTATCTGAATGCACTGGCTGACATTTTCGATGTATCTCCCCATGCACTGGCAGTCCCGGACATTGACAGTTATGTAGGACTGATGCACACCTTATTTACATTAGAAGATCTTTACGGACTTCATATCGGAGAGATTGACGGAGAACTCTGCCTCCGGTTAGATAAATCCAAGGGAACCACCTACCTTTCTATGTTTGATATGTTCCATGCATGGCAGGAACAGGCAGAAAAACTAAAATCCGAAGAAATTACCAAAGAAGAATATGACCAGTGGCGGTACAATTACCCGAAAAACGCAAAATAAAAACCAACGAAAAAAGGCCTTACCAAATTGATTTCACTCAATTCAGTAAGACCTTTTTTGTCGGTTTCACACATATTACCTGATAACCACAGGATACCTGATAAACAATACCAAAATATCCAGTGTTATCATTTTGTTATCAAATAGAACCTTGACGCCCCTCAAACGCCCTGTTTATGCGGGTTCTCAGATTTTTTTCATTATTCGAACTCAATCGTTGCCGGCGGCTTTCCGGTACAATCATAAAGTACACGGTTTACACCTTTGACTTCGTTGACGATACGGTTGGTGACTTTTTCAAGAACTTCCCACGGAATATGAGCGGATTCAGCGGTCATAAAGTCACTTGTAGTAACGGCCCGGAGGGCAATCGCATAGTCATAGGTGCGCCCATCGCCCATAACACCTACGGAACGCATGTTGGTGAGGGCTGCGAAGTACTGGCCAAGATTTTTATCAACACCAGCTTTAGCGATTTCTTCCCTATAGATGTAGTCAGCATCCTGAACGATGTGGACTTTTTCCTCGGTAACTTCGCCGATGATACGAATTCCAAGGCCTGGGCCTGGGAATGGCTGACGGCTTACAAGGTATTCCGGAATGCCAAGTTCGCGGCCGGCGTTGCGGACTTCATCTTTAAAGAGAAGACGCAATGGCTCAACGATTTCTTTGAAATCAACATAGTCTGGCAAACCGCCCACGTTATGGTGGGATTTAATGACTGCGGATTTTCCAAGACCAGATTCGATGACATCCGGATAAATAGTTCCCTGTACAAGGAAATCTACAGTACCGATTTTCTTAGCTTCTTCTTCAAATACACGGATAAATTCTTCACCAATAATTTTACGTTTTGCTTCTGGTTCGGTAACTCCGGCCAATTTGCTATAGAAACGTTCCTGAGCATTGACACGGACAAAATTTAAGTCATATGGGCCGTCCGGTCCGAAAACAGCTTCTACTTCATCGCCCTCGTTTTTACGGAGCAAACCATGGTCCACAAAAACGCAGGTAAGCTGTTTGCCAACGGCTTTAGCAAGCATAACTGCCGCAACAGAGGAATCAACGCCGCCGGACAGAGCACAAAGCACCTTGCCGTCTCCAATTTTTTCCCGAAGCTGTTCAATCGTAGTTTCAACGAAGGAATCCATTTTCCAGTCACCGCTGCATCCGCAAACTTTATAAACAAAGTTGGAAAGCATGGTCATACCTTCCTGGGTGTGCATAACTTCCGGATGGAACTGGGTCGCATAAAATTTCTTTTCCGGGCATTCCATGGCTGCCACCGGGCAGACCGGAGTGCTGGCAACAACCTTGAAACCGGCTGGTGCCTCTGCAATATAGTCGGTGTGGCTCATCCAACAAATTGTTTTTTCAGAAACACCTTCAAAAATCACGGAGGAGGTGTTTATATCCACTTCGGTTTTACCATATTCACTGACTGGGGCTGTTTCAACTTTACCGCCCAATATATGAGCCATTAACTGGGAGCCATAGCAAATACCTAAAATCGGCACGCCCAATTCAAAGATTTCTTTCTGATATGTCGGCGAATCCTCTCCGTAAACACTGTTTGGTCCTCCGGTAAAAATAATTCCCTTTGGATTTAATGCTTTAATCTGTTCCAATGTCATGGTATGGGGATGAACTTCGCAATATACGTGACATTCTCTGACACGTCTTGCAATCAACTGATTGTATTGTCCGCCGAAGTCCAACACGATAATCATTTCTCGATTCATGTACCGTCTCCTCCTATGTTATTTATCACAATCTTATTTAAAAAGGTATACCTGATCCTGCCGCACTTGCTGCGGCATAATATCAGAGATGCCTAGGGTATACCCATTCGAAAAGCCCGTATATCGGATGCTCCGCATGGGTGCGCTTTGTCTAGCCTCGCGCGATAGGGTAACTTTTATAATACAACATTTTCATTCCAAATGCCATACTATTTTTAGATTTTATTTATTGATTGAATCAGCGATAATTCACCGGTTACATCTTTCAATATCCAATCCCGCTAATATCTGATTGTCATTCCATACTACTTTTTATCCCGTTCCAAATATTTCCGGATATACTTTCCCGTATAGGAAACCGGTGACTGGGCAACTTCCTCCGGAGTGCCCTGGACAATAACGGTACCGCCCCGGTCTCCGCCATCCGGGCCGATATCAATAATATAATCGGCTGTCTTGATAACATCCAAATTGTGTTCGATGACAACAACCGTATTTCCGCCGTCGGTCAGACGCTGCAGGATCTCAATGAGTTTATGAACATCGGCAAAATGAAGTCCTGTCGTCGGCTCGTCAAGGATGTAAATTGTCTTTCCGGTGCTTCGACGGCTGAGCTCTGTCGCCAGCTTGACTCGCTGTGCTTCGCCGCCGGATAAAGTTGTCGATGGCTGTCCAAGACGAACGTAGGAAAGTCCCACATCATTGAGAGTTTCTATTTTGCGCCGAATAGACGGCACATTCTCGAAAAACTCCAGGGCCTCTTCTACGGTCATGTTAAGAACATCGTAAATATTTTTCCCTTTATATTTGACCTCCAAAGTCTCCCGGTTATAACGTTTCCCCTGACAGACTTCACAAGGTACATAGACATCGGCAAGGAAATGCATTTCAATCTTAATAATTCCGTCACCGGCGCAGGCTTCACATCGACCGCCTTTAACGTTAAAGCTGAAACGGCCTTTTTTGTAGCCCCGTTCTTTGGCATCCACAGTGGAAGCAAATAAATCACGGATCATGTCAAAAACACCCGTATAAGTAGCTGGGTTGGAACGCGGCGTCCGTCCGATTGGTGACTGGTCAATATTGATGACCTTATCCAACTGGTCCACACCAAGAATATCTTTATGCTTACCTGGACGGGAAGTTCTGGAATGATTTAAATCTCTGGCCAGTCGTTTATATAAAATTTCATTGACAATAGAGCTTTTTCCCGAACCGGACACACCCGTTACACAGGTAAATACACCTAAAGGAATATCCACATCAATATTTTTCAAATTATTTTCCTGAGCACCGAGAATGGTAAGGTGCCCCGTTGGCTGACGGCGTTTTTCCGGAACCGGAATCCGTTTTTTACCGGAAAGGTAGGCTGCAGTGATCGATTTACGGCTTCGGATAAATTCCTTCGGTGTTCCTTTTGCCACCACTTCGCCGCCATGTTCGCCCGCTCCAGGTCCTATATCCACCACATAATCTGCTTCCAGCATCGTATCTTCATCATGTTCTACCACTATGAGACTATTTCCCAAATCCCGGAGATCTTTGAGGGCGCTCAGAAGTTTATCGTTATCCTTCTGGTGGAGACCAATACTCGGCTCATCCAAAATATAGGCCACACCGACCAGACCAGAACCGATCTGTGTTGCCAGCCGGATTCGTTGAGCTTCACCGCCGGACAAGGTTCCTGTAGAACGGGCCAGCATCAGATAGTCCAATCCCACATTGACGAGGAAACCCAAACGAGAACGGATTTCTTTTAAAATCTGCTGCCCAATCATCTGCTGATGCTCACTTAATGTTAAATGATTCATGAACTTCAAAAGTTCAACAATAGACATTTCCGTAATTTCCGCAATGTTTTTATCAGAAATTGTGACTGCCAGCGATTCCCGTTTCAAACGTTTGCCGCCGCATTCACCGCACGGTGTGATCATCATAAAGTTTTCATATTCCTGACGTGTAATTTCCGATCCTGTTTCCCGGTATTTACGCTCCAGGTTCCGAATCAGGCCTTCAAAAGCCACATCGTAAACACCTTCACCACGCATTCCCTTATAATGTACTTTGACAGATTCTCCGTTAGTACCGTGAATCAAAATGTCCTGTATCTTTTTCGGATAGTCTTTAAATGGCGTATCCAATGAAAAATCATAATGGTCCGCCAAAGCAACGAGAATAGCATTGGTAAAGCTTCCTTTAGAGTTGGCCGACTGCCAGCCCATAGCCGCAATAGCTCCTTCATTGATGCTCAATGATGTGTCCGGAATAATCAATTCCGGTGAAAATTCCATCTTAAAGCCCAGACCCTTACATACCGGGCAGGCCCCGAAAGGATTATTGAACGAAAAGCTTCTCGGCTCAATTTCTTCCAGACTGACACCGCAGTCCGGGCAAGAAAAACTCTGGCTGAAATTCATCGGTTCTCCGCCGATGACATCGACAACAACGAGACCGTCCGACAGCTTCATCGTTGTTTCAAGAGAATCTGTCAAACGTTTTTCAATACCTTCTTTGACCGCCAGACGGTCCACTACAATCTCAATATTATGTTTCTTATTCTTTTCCAGCTTGATTTCCTCTGACAATTCGTAGAGATTACCATCCACCATGACCCGGACGTAACCGCTGCGTTTTGCCTGCTGGAAGATTTTCACATGTTCACCCTTACGACCGCGGACTACCGGGGCCAGAAGCTGAATCCGGGTCCGTTCCGGCAGCGCCAGAATAGCGTCGACCATCTGATCCACCGTCTGCTTCTGAATGATCTTACCGCATTTCGGACAATGAGGAATACCGATTCGTGCATAAAGTAAACGTAAATAGTCATAGATTTCCGTTACTGTTCCTACTGTGGAACGGGGATTGCGGTTCGTTGATTTCTGATCAATGGAAATCGCCGGCGGCAGGCCTGAAATACTTTCCACCTCCGGTTTTTCCATCTGTCCAAGGAATTGACGGGCATAGGAAGATAAAGACTCCATATAGCGCCGCTGCCCCTCCGCGTAAATTGTATCAAAGGCCAGAGAAGATTTTCCTGATCCGCTCAAACCGGTAAGAACGACCAACTCATTTCTGGGAATATCAATATCAATTCCCTTCAAATTATGTTCTCTGGCACCTCTAATCTTTATATACTCTTTTCTTGCTGCCATAATTACCTCTTTTTGTCTGTCTCATCTGTCAGGGCGTCCCTCCACTTTCCAATCGACGCCGCGCTTCATCTCCGCTCATGGCCTCCGCCTCTTCCGAACTCAGAAGAACCACTTTAATACCGGCATTTTCCGCCCGCTCTACAATGTCGGAAATTTCATCCAGATCCACCGGGACAATAAACAACACATCCATCGGCGCATCCACAAGCTCTTCCAACTGTTCCTTCTGACGCCCGATATCTCCATGAGCATCTACTATATTTAAATGATATCCGTCACTTTCCATGAAAGTGGTATAAAAAGATTCTGTCTGAGTAACTTGCCAATCATAAAGATTGGAACTCTGGGCGAAACCTACATTGATTTTATCCGACCGAACGGTGATTTCTTCGGTATCTACAATTTCCACCGACTGGTTTTCGTCAACATATCCAAGATGAATCTCTTCTGTTTCTGATAGAACGTGACGGGACGAAACGGCCTTGCCGCATGCGGCAAGGCTCCATATCATTGTTAAAACATTAAACATATACAAACAACGTTTCATTATTTGCGTATTTCTAATAACTTCTTCTTCAAATCATCTTCCATCTGACGAAGTTCGCCTTCCGCCGCCAGACGTTTTTCTCTGCCTTCTGTCTGAATCTTCATGATTTCATCTAAGGTGGAAATCAAAGATTCATTCGTCTGTTTCAAAGTCTCGATATCAACAACGCCTCTCTCAGAAGCTTTTGCTGTTTCGATGGATGCCATCTTAAGCTTCTCCGCATTCTTCTTAAGAAGTTCATTGGTCATATCCGTAACCTGCTGCTGAGCTTTCGCAGCCTGATTGGAGTGTTCCACACCAAGGGCCAACACCATCTGACTCTTCCAGAGAGGAATCGTATTCACTACCGTTGACTGAATTTTCTCTACCATCATTGTATCGCTGTTCTGCACAAGCCGAATCTGCGGTGCGGTCTGGATAGAAATCATCCGGGTCAGATCCAGGTCATGAAGTTTCTTTTCAAAGCGCTGGCATAGGCCTTCCAGGTCCTTGGCCGCCTGAGCATCCTCAGCCAGTCCGCTGGCCTCTGCTTTCTGAATCAATGCCGGAAGTTCCTCACTGCGCACCTGTTCCAGTTTCTTCTTGCCCGCCAGAATATACATCGTCAGCTCTTTAAAGTAAGTCAGATTTAATTCATACATTTTATCCAGGGTAGCAATATCCTTTAATAAAACAACCTGATGAGCTTCCAGTGATTTACAGATCTGCATCACATTATCTTCGGCCTTGGCATATTTTGCCTTCATTGACGTCATTTTATTCGAAGTTTTCTTAAAGAGGCCGCCTAAAAAGCCTTTGCTTTCTTCCTCAGCATCAAAGCTTTTCAATTCCGTGACCACATTGCTGAGCATATCGCCGACCTCTCCCAGGTCCTTGGATCTTACATTCTCCAGCGCTGCTTCCGAAAAATCTGCCATTTTCTTCTGAACCCCTGCACCATATTTTAAAATCGCATTGGTATTATTCAGATCAATCTGCTGGCTGAAGCTGTCTACCATCGCCCGCTCTTCATCACTCAATACGGAATCATCCATCGGTTCCGGTTCTTTTGCGGCTGTTTCCGCTAATTCAGCTTTTTCCTTCATCTCCGGCACTTCATCAAATACCAGTGTCGGCGCCGTCTGAAACTCTTTAAATGCTTCGCTCATTGTTCTCTCCCCTTACTTTTCAGATTTCTTATGTACCTTCGCTATGCACGTGCATTTCGGGATAATTCATCTCCCGTCAGCCCTTCATTTGCAAGCATGGTATTTAAAACAGAAATATCCGTAGAAACATCCCATGCCGTATCTTTATAACAACTATCCAATAGATTTTCAAATGCCTGATTGATCGTATCCAAAGTTGCCTCTATTTCTTTTTTCGTATCTGAAATATTCTGCCCCTGTACCGGCTGAGTATCCAGTTCCCGGTAGACGTCCAAAAGCTTCTGGGTCGTCGGCAGATAATAATTCATAAATTGATGAAGTTCCGGCGCCAGTGTCGGATCCTTCTCCACCTGAGCAAAAATTCTGGAAACAATCAGTTCAAGACGGGATATCTTCGCTGAAATCTCTGCTCCCGGAATCGCATCATTACATTCACGAATATGCTTCACATACCGTTTTCCCTCGGTGAGCATCTGCCGGACTTCCTCCGAATATTTCGGGTCCGCCATCTTCGCCGCATCGGCCTTAGCCTGGGCTTCCCGCTCTTCCAGACTCTTCTGAGCCAGACAATACTGATCATAAGCATGATCTGTTATCATAAAGCATTTATTCTGTTTATCCAAATGGCCCTGTAAAAACATTCTGCGAGCCATCATATCTTTCAAATCCTTAACAATATACTCTGGAGTCTTTTCAAGTTTCTGAGCCAATTCTTCCACATCACAGAACTCCCGGTCATCCAGTATCCGACAATATTCTCTAAACCGCTTGATCCGGGATGTTATATGACGCCCCCGCATTCCCAATATCATAAAAAGAACAAAAAAGAGCAATAAGATCAAAATCGGAATAAACAGCGCCGTCAATCCATCCAGAACAAACTGTATGATTACCAATACGGCCAGGCCGATGCCTACCATGGTACTCAAAATAAAGCCGACGACCACCAGCAAAGTTCCTGTGATTTCCCCTTTCGGATGATTCACAAAATATTTTGACTGCTCTTTCTCCCGCGCCTTATAAGAAGCCTGACTTTTCATTTCAGAACGATGGACCTTCGGTCCGGTAGCTGTTTCCGTATTTCTCTTTATATTTCCATTCTGTGTTTTTGCAATATTCTCCGATGCCTGAGAAACACTGGAACGAACCACATCTACCGCATCATTCACGGTCTCCCGCACCGTCTTATTCAATTCTCTAAAGTCGTTGGAATCAATGGCTGACTGGACAACTTTTTGTATCTGTTCACCAAAATCATAAAAATCACTGTTTTTCATTTTCATGCCTTTCACTTCAACTTAATAACTAAGAAACCACTTTAAATTATAGCGGATTTTCATATAAAACACAAGAGCCTGCGAACAAATGTTTTTGTCCGCAGGCTGTACTTTGATTATCTCAATTTATCCTATAAAGACGCTTTAATCTTCTTGTAAATGCCTTCTGCATCCAGGCCATATTTGTGAATTAATTCTACGGCCGGTCCGGATTCACCGTAAGTGTCTTCCACACCGATTTTTGTCACTTTTGTCGGCTGCTGAGCTGATAATGTATCACATACTGCACTGCCAAGACCGCCGATAATGGAATGTTCCTCTACTGTGAAAATACGGCCGGTTTCTTTTGCTGCCTTTACAACCAGTTCCTCATCCAGAGGTTTAATCGTATGAATATTGATGACTCTGGCATCAATGCCGTCCGCTGCCAGCATTTTTGCAGCTTCCAGAGATTCGGAAACACAAAGCCCGGTAGCAATGATCGTCATGTCCTTGCCGTCTTTTAAAGTAATACCTTTACCGATTTCAAATTTATAATCCGGATTATCATTGATGACCGGAACAGCTAAACGTCCAAACCGCATGTACACCGGACCTTCATGCTCATAGGCTGCAAATACAGCAGCTTTTGCTTCCACATCATCAGCCGGATTGATAACAACCATTCCCGGAATGGTCCGCATCAAAGCAATATCTTCATTACACTGATGGGTTGCGCCGTCTTCACCAACAGAGATACCTGCATGGGTCGCGCCAATTTTCACATTCAGCTTCGGATAGCCGATCGAATTACGGATCTGTTCAAAAGCACGTCCGGCCGCAAACATAGCAAAGGTACTTGCGAAAGGTACTTTGCCTGTAGCTGCCAGCCCGGCCGCAATACCCATCATATTGCTTTCAGCAATACCGCAGTCGATATGACGTTCCGGATATGCTTTCTTAAATACACCGGTTTTTGTAGCTGCAGCAAGGTCTGCATCCAGAACCACCAGATTTTCATGTTTTGCGCCAAGCTCTGTCAGCGCATTACCATAACTTTCTCTTGTTGCGATTTTCTTTACTTCTGACACAGTGCTTCACCTACTTTCTCCAAATCTTCCATAGCAACTTTGTACTGTTCATCATTTGGTGCAGTACCATGCCAGCTTGCCTGATTTTCCATGAAGGAAACGCCTTTGCCCTTTACAGTCTTTGCAATGATTGCTGTCGGCATTCCTTTGGTTGCCCGTGCTTCTGCAAATGCAGCGGCAATCTGTTCAAAGTCGTGACCATCGATATTGATCACATGGAAATTAAATGCTTCGAATTTTTTATCAATTGGATACGGAGAACATACATCTGCAATATTCCCGTCAATCTGAAGACCGTTATTATCTACGATAACAACAAGGTTATCCAGTTTCCGTGCGCCTGCAAACATGGCTGCTTCCCAGACCTGGCCTTCCTGGATCTCACCATCACCAAGAAGTGTGTATACACGGTAAGAATCATCACTTAATTTTGCGGATAACGCCATACCTACAGCCGCAGAAATTCCCTGTCCCAGGGAACCGCTGGACATATCAACACCCGGAATGTGCTTTTTATCCGGATGTCCCTGAAGGTAAGAACCAACTTTACGAAGCGTGGTCAGATCTTCTACCGGGAAAAATCCTTTATGAGCCAATGTGGAATAGTAACCTGGAGCCACATGACCTTTTGATAATACAAAACGGTCTCTGTCTTCTTTATCCGGCTGTTTCGGGTCCACGTTCATCTCTTCAAAATAAAGATATGTGAAAATATCTGCTGCAGATAAGGAACCGCCCGGATGTCCGGATTTTGCACTGTGTACAGCCGTCACAATACCCTTGCGGATATCATTGGCCATCTTCTGAAGTTCTATTGTATTCATCATTTAACCTGCCTTTTCTTCATAGGAATAGCGGGATGTCCCCGCTATTCTCCTAGTATCGTTACATATGAAATAGATTATTCACCAAATACAGCCTTATAATCTGCCTGGAACTTTTCAATACCCTGATCTGTCAATGGATGTTTGATCATCTGCTCGATAACACTGTATGGAACCGTAGCGATGTCAGCTCCTGCAAGTGCACAGTCGATTACATGAATCGGATGACGAACGCTGGCTGCGATAATTTCTGTCTCGATACCGGCAACAGCAAAAATTTCGGAGATTGTACGGATTAAATCAATGCCTGGTGTGGAAATATCATCCAGTCTGCCAAGGAACGGAGATACATAAGTTGCACCCGCTCTTGCTGCCAGTAATGCCTGGTTTGCTGTAAAAATCAAAGTAACGTTTGTTTTGATGCCTTCGGAAGACAGTACTTTACACGCTTTTAAACCTTCTGCTGTCATAGGAATTTTAACAACCATGTTTGGATGAATAGCAGCAATAGCACGTCCTTCTGCAATCATTCCTTCTGCATCTGTTGTTGTTGCTTTAACTTCACCGCTGATCGGTCCGTCAACGATAGACGCGATTTCAGCAATGACTTCTTCAAAGACACGGCCTTCCTTTGCAATTAAAGATGGGTTTGTTGTTACACCACAGATAACACCCATGTCGTTTGCTTTCTTAATATCATCGACTTTCGCTGTGTCAATAAAAAATTTCATTGATTTTTCCCTCCTGATTGTTTATTATAAATTTTTTTAAGCTCACACTTCATCATAAATAATACCATAAATAGCACTGATTGTCTATCCGGTTCCCCTCTGAAAATTTCTATTATTATTCCCCCAATGGCCGGGTATAATGACGCAGCCAGGCTTTTTCATCCGCGTCCAGATAAGGGCTGATTTTTTCATAGACCATCCGGTGATATGTATTTAACTGGCCTATATCCTCCGGATTCAGCCATCGAATATCGATACCATCCAGATCAATCGGCGCCCAGGTCAGCATTTCAAACCGCATGAACTGTCCATAATTATTTTTTTCATCCGGAACACATATGAGTTCGTTCTCGGTACGGATACCATGACTGCCTTCGATATAGACGCCCGGCTCGTCGGTGGTCACCATGCCGGCTTCAAGAACAGAAAAGTCTTTCCGTCCCGGCACCTGTTTCCACCGGAATCCATTAGGTCCTTCATGAACACTCAGCAGATAGCCGACGCCGTGGCCTGTCCCGCACTGATAATCGATTCCCAGGTTCCAGAGCGGTCCCCGGGCCAGAATATCCAGATTGTAGCCGGAACAGCCATAAAGAAATTTTGCATTGGCCAGATTCAGCATAGACTTGGCAACCAGCGTAAAATGCTTTTTCTCATCCTCAGAAATCGGTCCCAAAATGAAGGTTCGGGTAATATCTGTCGTTCCTTCATAATATTGGCCGCCCGAGTCCACAAGGAGCATACCCGACGGTTCCAATACTGCATCGGTTTCCGGTGTTGCACTGTAATGCATCATGGCTGCATTGGCCTGATAGGCGGAAATCGTATCAAAACTCAAATCCAGATAAGTATCAATATCGGAACGGAGTTTTTCCAGATAATCGGAAGCGCTGATTTCCGATATAGGTATTCTTCCCACATTCGTTTTCAGCCAGTACATAAATTTTGTGACAGCCACCCCGTCTTTAATATGAATCCGCCGCAGATTATCCAGCTCCGTTTCATTTTTTACGGACTTGGGAATCATTTCATTAATGTCCGAAGAAATCACCGAAACACTTTCCGGCACACACTGACTGAGGGCATAATTCACCTTCACCGGATCGTACATAAGCTTCTCTTTGGACAGCTTTTTCAAGTCGTCATAAACCTCCATATAGGGTTTTAAAATGACACCGTCCTCTGCTAAAGCCGCTGTCACTTTTTCAGAAAAAGCGCTTCTGTCCGCATAAAGCTGAACGGATGCTTTATCAATTTTGGCAAAAGCCAGAAACACCGGCGTATGTTTTACATCATTTCCCCGAAGATTCATCAGCCAGGCAATATCTTCCAGAGAGGAAAGAAGCACCTCATCCCCGCCCTTTTGTTCCATGTACTGACGAAGTTCGTAAAGCTTCTGGCGGCGGCTTTTCCCCGCATATTTTATATCCAGCATATAAACCGGTTCAGCAGAGCGTTCCGGACGTTCTTTCCAGAAACTTCCGGCTAAATCACGATTCCATAAAATCCGTCCCTGTTTCGAGGCCAGCATTGTTTCATAGCCTCTGCCCTGGGCCAGATCCACCACCTGTCCGTCAAAGGCCAATATACCGCCCTCCGGCAGGTGTTCTTTTAAATATTCATATACCGTCGGCACACCGGCGCTGCCCATGCGAAACAACCGGACCTGACTGCCTGCAAGCTGATTCTCCGCCTGTATAAAATATCTGCCATCGGTCCAGAGTCCGGCCATGTCCATGCCGATCAGGAGAGTCCCGGCCGACCCGGTAAATCCGGCGTAATAGTTTCTTACTTTATAAAAATCACTGACATATTCGGAGGCATGGTCATCCGCTGTGGGTATCAGATAAAAATCAATATTTTCAGCTTTCATCGCTTCCCGCAATAACCTGATCCGTTCATCAAATACTGTCATGCTTATCCTCTTTTCCAAATACTCTCTGACCCAGAAACTGGCACGCAAATGCGTGCCAGTTCCCAATTCATCAAATTAATTTTCTTCTTTTACAGTCTCTTCCGCTTCCGCAATCACTTCTTCGGCAACCGCCTCTGCGGCCTCTGCCGCTTCCTCTGCTTCAGCTACAGCTTCTTCAGCCTCGACAATAGCTTCTTCAGCTTCAGCAATAGCTTCTTCAGCAGCCTCTGCAACGGCTTCGGCTTCTTCCGCCGTAACATCTTCAACTTCGTCTTCAAAAATATCGTCTACATCAAAATCATCTTCAACTTCATTTCTGGTTTTTGCTTCTTCAATCTGTGCTTCCACTTCCTGAATCGCTTCCAGACCCATATCAACTTTCTGGCACAACTGGACAACCGGACCTGAAAATTCTGCGCCCGCTTTTTTCTCTTCATAAACCATCTTGCCGATTTCAACATAGGTTGCCTTTAATTCGCTGTTCAAAGAGTTCTTTTTTAAACGTAATTTCTGAATACCTACAAACTGTTCGGATTTTTCATAAACTGTTTTTGTCACATCACTAAGACCTTGTTTTAAATCATCAATAAATGCCATCCTTGTACCTCCTTTATTTTCTTCTATTCTACCGCAGAACACGTAAAGTTTCAAAGGTATTTTTCAAATTCATTGCACCATATCCCCATCCCCGATTCGGGAACTCATCACTGCCCTTTCGGACAGCCCCCTGAATCAAAAGACGGCGGATATCATTGCCGTCCATATTTACAATAATTACATGGAGCAGTCCCCATTCCAATAAAAGTGCCGCCGCACCGGCCGCATGGGCTGCCGAAACACTGGAACCGGTCATCTGTCCGTACCGTCCCCCGGGAAGCGGTCCAAACACATCCACCCCCGGCGCTGCAATATCCGGCTTGATAAACCCGGAAGCCGTGTAGCCCCGGCTGGAATGAATATAGAGGCTGTCGTTGTAATGGTTATAATTAGCCGCCACCACCAGTGAACTGGTGGTAGCCACGGAAGATAGTGTAATCTCCGGGTCCGGACTGAGAAAATAGGTATCTTCTTCGATAAACTTCTCCATCGGAAGCCAAATATCAAAACGTCCATCGGAAATCCGGTCACCGTACACTCTCAAAGACCATATACCAGGCGTTGGGTTCCGAAACTGCAGAACCATGAGGAACTGACCGCTCGTAAGTCCCACCGACTTATCTGCAATATATATTTCCGTCTCCTCAAATAAGAGCCGTACCCTCTGAGATACGCCAAGCCGGGACTGGCTTCTGGCGATTCGTTCCCCTTCCGGCGAAATAATTTCCACCGAAAAAACATCTGCAAGAGAGCCCCATATTTCCATCTGGAATCCCCGCTCATTTTCGCCCACCCGAAGTTCCACATTCTGGCTGTCATCTTTGCCGGGAATAAAACCGGAAAAATGATGGGCTCGCCCCAACTCATTTCCGGCGGCAACGGTGATACATACGCCAGTCAGATTATTGACGCTGTTTAAATACTGACTGAGACTGGAAGTTCCTTCGTGACTGTCCAGACTGTTGCCAATGCCCAGACAGATGACCAGGGGCATCTGATATTTAACGGCCTGACTCAGAGAAAACTGGACTGCCATAAAAATATCCGTCTCCTGAAAAGCTACAGAACCTTCCTTTAAAACATAGTAATCTCTCAGATAATCCTTGGCCGGTTTTAATTTAATCGCAATAATTGAAGCTTCCGGCGCTGCACCGATAAAGCTGTTTTCCACATCTTCACCGCCTGCAATGATTCCGGCCATAAAGGTTCCATGGCCTTCCCCATCCCGGGAAGGAACAATTTCTGACGGTTCCTCCGACATCAACGCCCGGTTAATATCATCACTCGTATATAATGTTCCATAAGGAAATTGTTCCGGCACATTATCCGACATAATTGTCTGGTCCCATAGCGACAATATCCGGGTAGAACCATTGGAAAACCGAAAGGCCGGATGGGTATAATCAATCCCGGTATCGATAATGCTTACCATCACCCCATTGCCCCGGTACCCGGAGCCCGGACTGTAATGCACCGGCAGGATACCGCTCTGCTCCATACTTGTCGTATCCATTAACCCCATCACGGCAGGAATCATATTATATCCATACTCATCCGGATTCAGCTGCCCATCCTCAGGAAGTGGTTTATGAATGACCACAAAATTACTGTTAATCACCTCATAGCAGGATGGATTATAAGTATTTACCATGACGTCCACATTCCCGCCATATTCGACAATAAAATCCGCATAATTCTGCGACAGAATAATGTCACGGCAGCGTAACTGCTCCTCCGTCAAAGCCAATCAAATCACTCCTGGATTTATATCAGTCTATTCTATGCCCGCCACCGGCGTTTTATTCGGCAGACTGAAAACGCCCCGCATCTCAATAAGAGGACCTCCCGTATGCTCTACGTAAGGCTGTGTGATCGTCACCCGTCCGATATTATCATCCTTCGGAATCTGATACATAATATCCAGCATAAGTTCCTCAATAATAGATCGCAGCGCCCTGGCTCCGGTTTTCTTTTTAATCGCTCTTTTGGCGATTGCTTCAAGGGCCCCGTCATCAAACTGCAGATCCACCTCATCCAGTGCCAACAATTTCTGGTACTGTTTGATAATGGCATTTTTCGGCTCTTTTAAAATCTTGACAAGGGCTGCTTCATCCAGACCTTTCAACGTAAAAATCACTGGCAGACGTCCGATAAACTCTGGAATCATGCCAAACTCCCTCAGATCATCGATGGTCACCCGGCTCATAATATCCGCATCCTGGTCATGAGCGTCGGACAGCATTGCCCCAAAACCAATGCCGCTTGTCTTATTTAACCGGGCTTTGATAATGCCTTCCAAATCCGGGAATGCACCGCCGCAGATAAATAAAATATTTCTCGTATTTACCGTTGTCAAAGGAACCATGGCGTTTTTGCTGCTGGCACCGACCGGAACTTCCACATCACTGCCCTCAAGCAGCTTTAAAAGTCCCTGCTGCACCGATTCGCCGCTGACATCACGGCTTGTCGTATTTTTCTTTTTGGCAATCTTGTCAATCTCATCGATAAAGATAATTCCCCGTTCCGCCTTTTCCACATCGTTGCCTGCAGCTGCAAGCAATTTAGAAACAACGCTCTCGATATCGTCACCGATATAACCAGCCTCCGTCAGGGATGTGGCATCGGCAATGGCCAAAGGTACGTCCAAAAGCCGTGCCAATGTACGCACCAGATAAGTCTTTCCACAGCCTGTCGGCCCGATCATCAGCATATTGGATTTCTCAATCTCTATTTCATCCATTGTATTGGTGGCTACCCGTTTATAATGGTTATACACCGCAACGGACATGACCTTCTTTGCATAATCCTGGCCAATGACATAATCATCCAATCTCGCTTTGATCTGATGCGGCGGCAGAATCTGCTTTAAATCAATGGCCGGCTCTTTTTTATCCTTCGGTTTCTTCTTTTTCAACCGCTGACTTTTCGGAATACCGTCCTGGATATTTCCCGGGAACATATCCTGAATATTCATATTCCGCATCAAATCCTCATAATTAATGTTCGTATTGCTCATTGCCGTAAAACTTCGCTGCATACAATCCGGGCAAATACAAATCCCTTCCATTGGCAGATGAATTAATTTTCCGGCTTTGCTCTCCGGTCGGCGGCAAATATAACAAATATCCTCGTAATCATCTTTATGCTCGTTTTCCCCAGCATCATCTTTTGTATCTTTTAATTCTTCTTCATCGTAATCTTTCATATAGTCCCTCCCACATCTATGACATATCATGTCAAGTCAAGTGTTCACAGTATAGCACAGAAGGGAAAGCGCATGCCAGCCCGGCAATCCGCTTTCCCTGATAAATCTTTTTTCTATTTTCTTATACTAACCTTCCAGATCCGCCTTTGAACCGAGAATCGTCGATAATTCACTCTCCGTAAAGGAACCGCGTCCTGTCTGGCGCTGAACAGTCAGTGTAATCTGATCTCCCGGCATGCAGGCTTCAAGTTTTTCCTGTAATTCTTCCATAGTCGAGATAGCCTCACCATTAAATCCGGTAATAATATCACCCTGCTGAAGTCCGGCCCGCTCTGCCGCAGAGCCTCTGGCTACCATGCTGATATAAATACCTGCCGGATATCCGTATTTGCCTGCCTCATCTTCCGTCAATGTACCGCCGGAAATACCAAGATAAGCCGTATTTTCATCGGTCTTTGTAACAATTGTTCCGTCAATGATCCCCTGAGCAGTTTCCAGTGCGGAATTGATCGGAATAGCAAAGCCCATACCTTCAACATCCGTATTGGAATATTTGACCGTATTCACACCAATGACCTCACCTCTTGTATTCAAAAGGGCTCCGCCGCTGTTTCCAGGATTGATAGCCGCATCGGTCTGTACAAGTGTCATCGTACCATCGGTCATTTCGACTTCTCTGTCTACAGCGCTGATGGAACCGGTCGTTACGGACTGACCATATCCAAGGGCATTACCAATGGCAATGGCCCCATTTCCGATTTTCAGTGCATCGGAATCACCCATGACTGCTGCTGCAATATTCGACTTCGTATCCTCACTGAGAGAATTATAATCTACGGTAAGTACGGCAATATCGGCAGTCTCATCATAGCCCTTGATCTGGGCCTCTGCCGTGCTTCCATCGTTGAATGTCACATTAATGCTTGTGGAATCCTCGATTACATGATAATTTGTCATAATATAAAGGGTTCCGTCAGCTTCGCTCATGATAATTCCCGAACCGGCACCGCTTCCCTCCTGGGAATAGGTCTGACCAAAAAAGCTGCTGGTCGTTACGACCTGGGTATTTACCGCAACGATCGACGGCATACACTGTTCAACGATATCGGATACATCCGTTGCACTGATCGTCTTCACATCCGTCGACGATGTTTTCACAATATTCACATTCATACTCGTATTGGACGCTTCGTCTTTACCGGTTGTCACACCCATGACACTGCCAATGCCCCAGAAAACACCTCCGGCCACCAGCCCAAAGGCCAGTCCCAGACACACAGCCTTGACCAGCTTCACACCAAAGTTTCCTTTTTTCTTTTCAGGTTTGTTCGGTTCCGGTGTATCATAAGGAGAATACGTTCTTCTTTCTGCATCCGATGTCTGACGATAGTAGTTATAATCATTTGCTGACTGTCCCGGACGCTCCTGTTTGTCCTCATGGTAATTATAAAAATCACTCATAATGTTTCCTCCGTTCTGTATCATTTCTATGATGTCATTGTAACAAGCATTTGTGAATGGATTGTGATTCAATTGTGATTCAATTGTGAATTATTTCCGGAAGATAATCAATTTGCTGAAAATGTAATTTAAAACAACAACGACAACCTGGGTAATAAACTTCGCCGCACTATCCGGAATGCCGATCACATCCACACTGACAAACATAATCGCCATATCCATCACCCCGGAAAGCACCCGGCAGCCGACAAAAGTCGTCATTTCCCGCAGGATGGCCGAAAAACCTTTCACCTTGCTCTCAAATACCCATGTCCGGTTTGTCACATAAGCAAAAGCCACCGACACTACCCAGGAAATGGCATTGGCCACCAGATAATTTAAGCCCAGCACACTGGTACAGATAAAGTAGACGACAATATTGACCACCGTCGTCAGGCCTCCGAAAAATAAATAAGCGATGATTTCCTTATACTTTAATAGTAATTCCTTCATCTTATAACCTCTTTCGTTTCCTTTTTCACATTTTTCTGAATATCTTTACTATTATAAAGGATTTTTTCACTATTGGCAATACACATCACATAGTCAGCCGACTGCCTTTATCCGTCTTGGTAACCACAATTTTCTGTTCAATCTGTTCTTTTAATTCGCTGACATGGGAAATAATCCCCACCAGCCGGTCACCTCCGGCCAATTCATTTAAAATGCGTATCGCCTGATTCCGGGCATTTTCATCCAAGCTTCCAAACCCTTCATCGATAAACAGTGTATCCACATGGATTTTCCCGGCCTCCTGCTGGATCACATCCGCCATCCCCAATGCCAGCGCCAGCGCAGCCATAAAGGATTCACCGCCAGAGAGGGTTTTCACATCCCGGATACTGTCATTAACCAGACTGTACACATCCAAATCCAATCCGGCCTCACCCTGACGTCCAAGATTTTCCAGACTGCGGCATTCTAAAAGGAACTGATGACCGCTCATTCCAACCAGGCGCCGATTGGCCGCATCAACCATCTGCTGAAAATAGCGCCGCTGCATATAAGTTTGGAAATCCATCCGGGCCATTCCGGCCATCTGACCATTGGCAATCCGGCTCAAATGCCGGACGCGGGCAAACTCTGCCTGCTCTTTACCATAATCCCTGAGCAGCCGGCTCAGCCGCTCATAAATTTTCCCATTGGTCTGACGTACTGCAAAAATATTCTTTTCCTGTTGGGACAGTTCTTCCCGTTTTATTTCAAGAATCTGCCGCTCGGTTTCTTCCGGCCATCCGGCCGCTTCTAAAAGGACCCTGTACTTTTCCCTGGCCTGTACTTCTTCGTCCTCCGCCTGTTTTGCCATCTGCTGACGCTCACCATACTGCCCCTGTTTTAGCTGCAGCTTCCCTGTCCATGTTTCCAGATCTGCTTCGGCTTTTTCAAGAGCTTTTTTTAGCTGTTCCATATCCTTTTTTAAACCAGAAAGATGCTGCTCAGCCTCAGCCCTGGAAGCAAAACTCATTTTTGATTTCATGGCTGCCAATCCTTCAGCCCTGTTCTTTTCTTCGGCCGATAAAGCCGCCTGCTGCTGGACAAGTTTTATATGTTCTGTATGCAATGATTCCTGCTCTTTTTCTAATTTCTTCAATCTTCCGGCATTTTCTTCAAAACGTTCACTCTCATTTTTTATCTTCTGCCATTGCTGTTTTGCCGTCTGCAGCGCCTGCTGGCTATCACGTCCCATAGCAAATACGCTCTGCCAGAAGCTGCCGTCCTCAAATGATTTTTCCGGCTTCTCCATCAGATCACCAGCAGCATGCAGAATTCCGCTTTTTAATGCGGCACCCTCTTCCGATAGTTTTTGACATTTGAGCCGTGCTTTCTCCACAGCCCTCTCCGCAGTTTCCCTGTCCGTTTTTGCCACATCGACCATACTTCGATCAACTATTTTTTCAGTGCAGCCCTCCAGGCAAGGTGCCGGATGATGCAGCGAACCGCAGACCGGGCAGGGTTCTCCCTCCACAAGCTGCTGAGCCATAAGCCCCGCCTGGGAGGCAATAAACTGTTCATAAAACAGGTCGTGACGCCGGGACATTTTCTGATAATAAGAAACACTTTCTGCTGCATTTTTCTTCGCTGCCTCATCCTCCAAGACAAACTTCTCCCACAACGGCTTTTTATTCCAAAGCTGCTTTAATATCTCCATATTTTCGCGGCACTCTTTGAGCTTCTGCTCCGCCTGATTCAAATGAATACTGCTGTCTTTCAACCGCTCCTGCTCATCTTCAAGAGTTCCCCGAAGCTGTTTTATTCCCGCTTCCTTCTTCTCTGTTCGCTCTTTCTCCATCGTACAATTCTGCAGCATTTTTTCAAGCTGCTTTAAGGCCTCTTCCTCCTGGGCAAGCTTATCATATTTCGGCATTTCCCGGTTTAAAATCAGCCATTGTTCCTGCTTTTTTGGCCCTTCCTGTTCATATCTGAAACGCACCGCTTCCAAAGCCGTTCCGGCCGTTTGGACATTCTTGCGAATCTGTGGCAGCTCACTTTCCAACAATTTTGTTTCCTCTAAAATACGATTTCTTCGAATCTCTTTTTCATGAAATTCCTGTTCTGCTGCCAAAATCCGGTCCATTACATCCAGCGATGTCCGGAGTTCCTTCTCCCGACACTCCGCCTCCCCATTCATAGCTTCCAATAATTCAAGAATAACCTGATTATCTACATCCGAAAAAACGCCCTTCTCCTTCCATTCTTCCTCATATTTGCTTTCCGGAAGGCATTGGACATTTTCAATCTCATGCTGGCAGGTTTTCCGCACATCCTCCAGCCCGCTATACAATTTCTTTTCCTGCTCGGCCAGGCTGTTCTGAATCTGCCAGTAAATCTTTGTAGGAAAAATCTGTGAGAAAATTTCTTTTCTATCTTTTGAACTGGCCAAAAGAAGCTTCATAAAATCTCCCTGGGAAATCATAGATACCTGGCTGAACTGATTCATGTCCATTCCAATGATTTCCACTATTTTCTGCTCCGTCTCTTTCATTTTGCCCGGAAAAACTTTACCATCGGGCATTGTCAATTCCACTTTAGCACTTTCTTTTGTCAGCGCATATTCTCCGGCTTTATTTTTTCTCCGGCTTCTCCGAAACCATGTCGGATTCCGCCGAATAGTGTAGGTTTTTCCCATTTCACTAAAAGTAAATTCCACATAAGTTTCGTCCGTATCGGAAGCATACTGACTTCGCATCATGTCCCCTTCTCTGCGCCGTCCGCTTGTCTGTCCATACAAAGCATAGGAAATACCGTCGAAAATCGTCGTTTTTCCGGCGCCCGTATCTCCGGTAATCAGAAAAAGCCCCTGTTTCATTTTTTCAAAATCCACACATTCCGTTCCTCCATAGGAACCAAAGGCGGAAAGTATTAATTTCAACGGTTTCATTCTTTATCCTCCGTCAGTTGATTCAAAGTTTTCTGAAGCAAAATTTCCTCCGCTTCTGTCAACGGCGTTCGGCTGACATCCTCATAAAATGCCCGAAAAGCCTCCAGTGGTGTTAAATTTTCATGCCTTTCCAAAGTGATTTCCAGCCGTTTTCTTGTTCTTGCATTGTCTACTCGGATTTCCAAAAGATAGTCATAAACCTCCCGGAACATTTCCTTCATACGATATGGCTCATTTTCATCGGTGAGAGTCACACTGATAAAATCATGGCGATTGGCTTCTGTAGCCCGTTCCAGAATCTCTTTCAATGTTCCCCGCTCTGTGCGGACATCCTGTCTCGCCTTTAATGGAATCTGTCGGATTTCAAGCGGTGTCCCCTTTTCACCAAGCGTCACCATCGTAATAGATTTATGATGCCGCTCCTCGCTGACCGAATATTTTAACGGCGAACCGGCATAGCGAATCCATTCTTCCTTAATTTTCTGCGGACCATGTAAATGTCCCAGAGCCACATAATCAAAATCCTTTAACACAGAAATATCGATCCGGTCCAAGCCGCCGATGGACAATAACATCTGCTCCGAATCACAGGTCGCCGTCTCCCATCCTGAACTTTGATAAAACTGGTGGGACACAAGAATATTTCTCTCGGTGATATCCAGACTTTCCCGTTCAAGTACCGCCCGGACAGCCGTCTCATAATCCGGAATATCCCTGTCCGAAAACAACGGCCGCACGTAACCTGGCTTTGTAAAAGGAAAAAGATAAATGTTGACCAGGCCGAACGCATCCTTTAACACTACTTTTTTCAGATGCTCATCTTCACTCTGAGGCGGCATGACCGATATATAAATCTGATGCTTTTCCATAAAGCTGCTGGCATAGTTCAGCCGCTCCGGCGAATCGTGATTTCCGGCAATGATACAGATTGGAATGGCCGGGTCCAATGATGCCGCCCGATTTAAAAAATCATCAAATAAAGTATACGCCTCTCCCGACGGCATGGATTTATCAAATATATCTCCCGCAATCAGCAATACATCCGGGCGGTATTCTTCCATCTTTTCTATAATCTGATTCAGGATATCTTCCTGATTTTCTTTTAAGTTGTAATAATTTAACTGTTTTCCGATGTGTAAATCGGCAATATGGAATATTTTCAATTTGAACCTCCAAAACTCATACTTGCTTTATTTTACCACAAATATTATTATTTTTTTAGATATTCACTTTTCAATTTGCAGGGGAATTCAATATGAAACAAACAAAAGATATGTCTAAAGACCAGCGTCGAGCCAAACTGCTCGAATATTTAAAGCAGCATAAGACTGCATCCCGCAGAGAACTTACTGAAATTTTCCATATTTCTCCAAATACGCTGTGTGTCGACCTTCAAAGTCTTCAAAAAGAAGGGATTTCATTGGAAATGCCCGGAAGAAGCGGAATAGTCCGCCTTCTTACTCACACGGATGCCTGTTCACATTCTCAAACACTTATAGAACCGATAACCCAGGCCGCGATTCGCCGCTGGACAGTTTTAGAGCTGCTGCATTGTTCTTCAATCCCAATGTCATTTGAAGAACTATGCTCTGCCTATTCCGACCGTACTTTTGGTGATTATTCTTCGGATACACTCCGCAAAGATATCCGTCATTTAAAAGATAATGGCTATCTACGGATGCTCCGCACTAAACCCGATGGGGCCCGTACCTACTGCTATGAACTAACTGCTTTGGCTCCTGCGCTTCTGGAAAAGCGAAAAATAACTTTGGAGCGTTTCTGTGACTTTTACACACATTCCGGCAGCTCAAACCCCCTGTCTGAAACCCTGAAAAATATATATTATAAAGCTTGTTTACTCACAAATTATGATGCTCAGCAAAAATTTCCCGCTAAATGCCACCTGACCCATGGGAAACTCAACCTTATTTCTGCGGAAATTGAAAACAAGTTAAATGAATTTCAGAAATTTGATTACAAAAATAAAGTCCTTGAAATACCCTACCATGCCAATAACGGACAGGAAAATATATTCACATTCGCCACCGGTCTCCTGGTTTACAGTCAGGAAAAAAATCAATTCTATCTGCTCGGTGAAACCAACGGAATAAAAACCATACTTCGTCTGTCGAATATCGCTGATACTCACAACATCCGAGAAACAACAATATCGAACTATATCTATGCGAATTCGGAATATACACATATTTTCCATGAAATGTTTTCAATATCTCTTGAAGAGCCAATGCGTGTGGCCGTTAGGTTCCAAAAATTCGGAAATATCGAAAGAAAAGTCCGCACCTTGATGTCATTCAGAAAACATACAAAGCCAACGGTGGATTTTGAATTCAGCCCAGAAGAGATTTTTTACGCTGATACAATCCGCGGACTTGAAGACTTCGCCCGATACCTGCGCTCCTTCGGCAGGGCCGCCCTGGTCATCGAACCGCCGAAGCTTGTCGAACGAATGAAGAACACACCTCTGCGCGTCATGGAGGCTTATGAAAGGATAGGGATTATCAATGAATCTGACCAACGCTTATGAACGTTACTATATCATTTTCTCTTTACTTTGCTGCCAGGACTATACGGTCACCATATCAAACCTCAGCCGGCATCTGACACTCACAATAGGCAGCATACGCAGGGACTTTGCCGAACTGCTGACGGCGCCATCGCTGAGACATTACATTCTTTCTTCATCAACAACCGAACAAGGCGCATTATTTACAGACAGCCCTGACTATTTCTATGAAAATCTCAGTGAATTGGACCGTCACTCCCTTCGTACAGATATTTTAAACGGCCGGTATGACCTTACTATTTTTGCGCTGGATGCCTACGAAATCGGTTTTAATGCAGACACTTTACTATTACCTATCCATTCAATAGAATATTTGGCTTTAAAAGACATTGCTCCCGAAATGCTGACGCATCATATAGAGACAGCAGACATCTATCAGAAGCCAGCCATTTCTGATATTTCTGAAAGGCAGAAACATTGGACCGAAGAAATTGAAAAAGCTATTATGTCCAACATGGGACTTAAAATTCGCCGTCAAACTCACGAAGGGCCTATGGAATTTAAAATCATGCCTCAGCGTATTTTCCGGGATACCTATGAAAATACCGTTTACTGTATAGACACAGCCGGATTATCCCATCCGCTGGATACTATTCGTTCGATGACTGTAATCCCACCATTTCCGGTAAAAAAAGCAGACGATATGACTGATTTTTTGTGGGGCATTTCTTATCATGATACTGAAAAAGTTGAAGATGTGACTTTACTCATTCAAAACTGCACTGCCAATATATTAGCAAAAATACAGGCAGATACCGCCAGGCGCAGATTCGGTCGTCTCGAACTCTGTCCCGACGGCACCTGCATTTACACAGATAAAATCATTGGTATGGACGCTTTTCGCCGCTGGCTTCGCAGCTATGGTTCGGCCATCGTTGTTTTAAAGCCTTTAAAACTGGCAAAAGAAATGTATGATTCTGCCAGAAGAATGTATGAAAATTATACCCATTCGGACATACGGTAATATACGCCCAAATGGGTACAAAATTTCAGATCAATTTAAAGAAATTCCCCGTTCTTCACATACTTGAAGCGCTGGACGGTATTTCCAAAGCGCCGCCTGACGATAGCAGGCATCCGCCGCCTTTCGGTCAATAGTATCGTAATACTGAGCCACCCGATACATCGCAAAAGAATGTCCGAGATATGCTGCTATTTTATAATAATTTATGGTTAAATTTTTATAATCCGCACTTGAAAGACCGTTATAGTACATAGCCAGACCACAGGCAGCATCCAAATTTCCATAGCGCATAGCTTTCCCGAAATAGACGCTTGCTGCAAATCCAGAAGTCACTGAAGCGGTTCCACTGAGCTGTTCTTTGTGATTTGGATTTCTCATACGATTTTTCCAACATTCTGCCGCACGGGTCATGGCTTCGACCTGATCCCATGGATGTGCCAAACCGTCCTCTCTGCTTCGTTCCTGAATCATCGCATCCGTAAATACCTGTTCGCAGCCTTCTATCTTTTGGTTCTGAGCATATAATTTCCACATAAAAAACTCATCATTATTAATTAAATATTTCGCTATCATTTTCACAGCCGGAACATCGCCTCTATAAGCGGCCGCCCGCAAAAATTTATAAGCATTTGAAATATTTTTTTCCACACCGCAGCCATACAAATAAGCCTGACCAATAACCCTAAGCGCTCCGGCATGTCCGCGCCTTGCCGCTTTTTCAAGGTATTTAAATGCTTCACCATATTGTTTCTGATTATACAGCCGACAGCCCTCATTAAATTCAGCTATATCCTCTGATGCCGGTGCTTTTTTTGCCTTACTTATCATTTCTAAAAGCGCATTTGCATTTTGAGCATGCTGACTTTTATTCTCCACGGCTTTTTGCGCCCAGTATTCTGCCTGCTCAAGTGATTTTTGAACGCCGATGCCTCTGAAATATTTATTGGCTAAAGAATAATAAGAATTGACTGCTCCGCCCTCACATGCTTTTTTCATCCATTCAAAGGATTGTATCGCATCCTTTTCCACGCCCTGCCCGTTTATGTAACAGAGCGACACATTATTCATGGCATAAATATTGCCTTTATTGGCCGCAGCCATAAACCATTTGAACGCTTCCGCATAGTTTTTCTGCTTATAATAATTCAATCCCTGAACCATTTCTTCTCTTCCCGGATTATTTTTCACACCCCGGTCAGCCGCCGTCTGCTTTCGTGCATCTTCAATCATACCTAAAAGCTGTCTGGCTTTCTGCCCATCTGCCGTCCCCGCGTCAACAGCTTTTCGCGCCCAATATTCCGCCTGTTCCAACGATTTTATCGTACCCGCACCATTATAATATTTAGCTGCCAGTGTATAATAGGATTCGGCATAACCCGCTTCCGCAGCCTTTCTCATCCATCCAAAAGCAAAATCCCGATGAACAGCGGTTCCGTATCCATTGGCGTAACACACAGAAAGATTATTCATCCCAACAGCATTTCCTTTTTGCGCTGAAATTGTAAAATATTGAAAAGCTCCCGGATAATCTTTGTGGTTAAAACATTCCATCCCCAGCTGCACTTCCCGGCTGCCGTCATCCATTATATCTCTGCCCTTTTCTCCATTATTTATCATCTTCTTTCACCTCATTTCCTGCCGCCAAGCCATCCGAAAAGTTTACTCACGCCTTTATCCAACTGATCTGAAACCCTGTCTATAGCATCGTGAACTGCTTCCTCAGTCACTACACCGTTCCATATATTGCTGTTTTGCTTCTCTGCCGTCTCGCTATTTGTCTGATGCATATTTTCTCCATCTGCCGTCTGTGCAGCGCTTTCTTCCGCTGCGGCCGCTAATGAAGGCCACGGTAAATCTTCCAAATCACTGATTGATACTGCCCAAGGCGAAGCTCCGTTGATTGGCTCCTGAATCGGCGCCTCACTGAAATCAAACCGATTCACTTTTCTGAATTCGGTTCGAACAGCTTCCGCACCGGAAATGTAGGTGGAAACATTCTTTTTTTCTCCATGACTTTCCAGCTCTCTGGCCACCTCCTCAGAAAGTTTGCGATGATAATCAAAAAGTGTCTCCTCCGGTTTGAAAAATTTCAATATTTCTTCGATTTCCGTCAGCCACTTTTTCTCCTCTCGACCGGATTTTATTGCCGCATCGTCAAGAACAATGCCTGTATCACACTTATCATGGGAAACATTATTACGTATAACACGAATCCGATCCAGACGACGGGCCTGCCCTTCACTCAAATGGGCATACTCAGCCACTATCGGCAATGCTCCTTCAAAATGGACAGTTTTATCTTCCTGAATATAATAAGGCGTCAGTAAAAAGAAAAGAGCTGTAACATCCAGACAGTCCATGACTTTTCTGTTTTCCTCCGTCATCATCTGTTCGATTCGTAAAAAATCCTTATATTTTAACAAAATGTTTCTGCCAAACTGATGATACCAATCATTTCCAAAATATTCCGTCAATGCAGATTCAACCACGTTTTTTAAGATTGGCAGCGCTTCTCTATTCAATGCCTTATTAACAATATCTGTATACAGAAGCATATGTATTCCCTCCCATGTCATTTTTATAAACTATGTAAATTTTATCAAATTCTAACCTTCCGCGCAACACTATCTGACTTCCTGACCCTCCCGCTTTCTCTTTGATGATTTTATGATAGCATTTTTGATTTGTACGTTTTTCGAATTATAAAACAGAGCCTTTTAATTCACCCAATTCGATTAGAATTAAAAGACTCTGTCACCTCGTTAAATATTTAAGAATTTAAGATTTCAGTGAGCATCTTATTGACAGTCCCCGGATCCGCTTTGCCTTTCATAGCTTTCATGGTCTGTCCCACAAGGAAGCCGATGGCTTTTTTCTTTCCGGCTTTGTAGTCGGCCACAGACTGAGGGTTTGCAGCCACAATGCCCTCAATGATACCTTTGAGAGCGCCGTCGTCGGCCTCAATCTTTAATCCGTTTTCTTCCACATAAATTTCCGGGTCCACATTTTCCGCGAAAACTTTCTCGAAAACTTCCTTGGCCGTCGTTCGGTTAATGGCGCCCGCCTCAATCAAGCCAATGAGTTTCGCCAGATTTTCCGGTGCAAAGGTCAAATCCGATGGCTCCATGTCATGTTCTTTTAAGAGACGCATCGTTTCCACCATCAACCAGTTAGACACTTCCTTTGGTTTCTTGCCAAGGGCCACAGTCGCCTCGAAAATATCGGCCAGTTTTTTATGGGAAGTAATGATTTCCGCATCGTACTGAGGAATATCGTATTCGGCTTTGTAGCGTTCCAGCTTTTCCGTGCGGAGTTCCGGCTGACGGCTGCGGATTTCTTCAATCCATTCATCGCTGATAATAATCGGAACAAGGTCCGGTTCAGGGAAGTAACGATAGTCCTGGGCATCCTCTTTGGAACGCATAGCATAGGAAGTTTCTTTATTATCGTCCCAGCGGCGGGTTTCCTGAACGACTGCTTTGCCCGCTTCCAGGAGATCAATCTGACGTTCTTTCTCGCCCTCGATAGCTCTCGCAATAGCTTTGAAAGAATTCAGATTTTTCATTTCAGTTCGTGTTCCAAAAGCTTCGGCGCCCACTTCACGGATGGATAAATTGACATCCGCCCTCATGGAACCTTCCTGCAGCTTACAGTCGGAAGCTCCCAAATACTGGATAATCATACGCAGCTTTTCCAGATAAGCAATGACTTCGTCAGCGGAACGCATATCCGGCTCGGATACGATTTCAATAAGCGGGACGCCGGAACGGTTGAAATCGACCAGAGAAGCATCTTCCCACTCATCATGAATGAGCTTTCCTGCATCCTCTTCCATATGGATTTCGTGAATACCGACAATCTTTTTACCGCCGCTTTCCGTCTCGATTTCCACACCACCGTTCCGGCAGATTGGCAGATAAAGCTGGGAAATCTGATAGTTCTGCGGATTATCCGGATAAAAATAATTCTTCCGGTCAAATTTACAATATTGGGTAATGGAGCAATTCGTCGCCAATCCTACAGCAATGGCATATTCAACAACCTGCTTATTAAGTACTGGCAGAGAGCCCGGCATTCCAGTACATACCGGACAGGTATGGGTATTTGGCGCTCCTCCGAATTCTGTACTGCAGGAACAGAAAATTTTTGTTTTTGTTGCAAGTTCTACATGGACTTCCAGTCCAATGACGGTTTCATATTGTTTTGCCATTATTCTGCTCCTTTCTCAGCCATGGCCGGCCGCTGATAGGTTCTTGTCTGTTCAAAGGCATAAGCCGCCCGAATAATATTCTTTTCTTTAAAGCAATCTCCAATCATCTGTACGCCAATCGGCAGACCCTTGCTATCTATGCCGCATGGCATGGACAAGCCCGGAAGTCCGGCCAGGTTTACAGAAATCGTATAGATATCTCCCAAATACATTTTAATCGGATCGCTGAGAGAATCACCGAGTTTTGGAGCTGTCGTCGGCGCCGCCGGTCCCAGAATCACGTCATATTTTTCAAAAGCCTTGTCAAAGGCCTGTTTAATCAACGCCTTTGTACGCAAAGCTTTCAGATAGTAAGCGTCATAATAACCGGAACTGAGAACGAAGGAGCCAAGCATGATTCGTCGTTTGACCTCCAGCCCAAAGCCTTCAGAACGGCTCTTTTTGTACATGTTATGAAGTCCCTCATATTCTTCGGTCCGATAGCCATATTTCACACCGTCAAAACGGGCCAGATTGGAACTGGCCTCTGCCGATGCGATAACGTAATAGGCCGGGATAGCATATTCCACCAGGCTCAGGTCAAATTCTTCCACAATAGCCCCTTTTTCTTCAAGGACCTTTGCGGCTCCGAGAACTGCTGCTTTTACTTCTTCATCCAATCCTTCTCCGAAATAATCTCTCGGAATACCAATGCGGAGGCCCTTCACATCATCCACAAGGGCTGACGTAAAATCATACTCTTCTCTCTGAACAGAAGTGCTGTCCTTCGGGTCATAAGAGGCAATGGCTTCAAGAATCGTCGCACAGTCAGTCACATCCTTTGCCACCGGTCCGATCTGGTCAAGCGATGATCCATAGGCAATGAGACCATAACGGGAAACAGTGCCGTAAGTCGGCTTAATTCCGACAACACCGCAGAAGGAGCTGGGCTGGCGGATAGAACCGCCCGTATCGGAACCGAGGGCATAAGGCACTTCCTCTGCAGCCACGGCTGTACAGGAGCCGCCGGAGGAACCGCCTGGCACATGGTCTGTATTCCATGGGTTTTTCGTTGGTCCAAAAGCAGAAGTTTCCGTTGTGCTTCCCATGGCAAATTCGTCCATATTGGTTTTTCCGATAATAACAGCCCCGGCCTTTTCCAGATTCAGGACAGCTTCGGAAGTATAGGTCGGCACAAAATTATAGAGAATTTTAGAACTGCATGTAGTCAGCAGCCCTTCCGTACACATATTATCTTTAATGGCAACAGGAACACCGGCCAACGGTCCGGTAAGTTCGCCCGCATCAATCTTTGCCTGAACTTCTTCGGCTTTTTTTAAGGCCCCTTCCCTGTCTATGGTGACAAAACTGTGAATCTGACCTTCCACGGCATCCATCTGAGCGAGGGCAGCTTCCACACATTCTTTCACAGTCACTTCTTTATTTTTAATCTTTTTCCCCAGTTCTACTGCGGTCAACTGCATTAAATCCATGGTCTTCCTCCTACTCTACCGTCTTCGGCACTACAAAGCTGCCGTCTTTTTCCTTTGGCGCATTAGCCAGGATTTTTTCACGGGTATCCCCATTTACCACAACATCTTCCCGAAATACATTATGTACCGGGAATACATGGGACATCGGCTCCACTCTGGAAGTGTCCAGTTCATTTAATTTATCAATGTAATCCAGCATACTGCCCATATCCTTTTTTGCCTGCTCTTTCTCTTCTTCCGACAATTCAAGTTTGGCCAGAATACCGACATATTCAATGGTTTCATCGGAAATCACATTTGCCATAAAACCGTCCTCCTTCTATAAACAGGATTCCCGGAATTAAAAATTCCGGGAAAGCATCTTTTACAATTTTTCCTTTTCATCCGCCTGTGGCTGGTCTGCCTGACGTTCTTTTCTTTTTATTCCCCGTTTATGGGCAACCTTTACAACAATCGCAACGACCACAGCGATAACTGCCAAATATGGAATCGCGCTGAGTAAACCAATAACGAAGTTTATCATACCTTTTCCGAGTCCATAAAGACTGTTCATAAAGCCGCTCTGAATCTGTTTCCAGACTGAATCACCCTGTCCGGCCGATACAACATCCACTTCCAGTACATAAATATCCACTGTGCTGTAATTAATCAGATTATCATAGGTATTCATCTGGCTCTGATAGGACTCCAATTCATAACGGACATCCGAAATTTTTGACTCAATCGCCAGAATATCTTCCATCGATGATGCCTGCGAAAGTAATTCATTCAACCGTTCGAGTTCGGCTTCCAATGTTGAAATCCGCCCGGCCACATCCACATATTCCAATGTAATGTCTCTGACATTCTGGGAGATATTCGTGATATTTCCATTATCCCCTATCTTGGAAATAAAAGTTTCCAGCTTTTCTTCGGGAATTCTTGCCGTATACCAGGCCGTTCGCTGACTGCTTTCAGCTAAATAACTGCTGCCTCCCACACTGGAATACTCGATATAACCGCCAAGACTCTCCACTTCTTTTTCCAAATCTGAAATAAACGTATCAAAGGCTTTTGTTTCCACATCCAGGCTGGCTTCTTTGATCAGCTTCCGCCCGTTTTCGGCAGCCGCAGCATCTTCTGACAATGTCGTGCCATTTTCCAGATCTCCGGTATCATCTGAAGTTCCGGCACCTCCAACCTCTTCTGAACCACTATAGACTTCATCGACTGCAGCGGCCGCATCATAACTATAATTCGCTGCTGCATAATTATTGCTCCGATATCTGGCGGTCGTCTCTTCCACTATGCCTTCTTTACTTGATGTACTGCCGCAGGCTGTCAAAAACAGCGCCAGTACTGCAGATATCGCAAAAATGCAATATTTCCCCCGATTGTTTTTGGCCATAATCCCTCCTGTTTATCCAAATAACTCCAATACCATCTGAGCGGTCTCCACAATACTTGTGCCGTTGCTCATGCTGGTTTTCTGGAGATAACGATGTGCCTCTTCCTCCGTATATTTTTTCGCCTCCATTAACAGGCTCTTGGCACTGTCAATAAGGATGCGTTCTTCCCCCGAACGGTTCTTAGGCATCTCGCGGCGCTTCTTACGCCTGCGCATCATCGTTGTTTCCAAAAGCTCGATATTATTCATGAAAGCCTGAGTTTTCATCGGCAATGCAATTTTCAGAACATCAACATATTCCATCTGTTCCAATGCAGCCTGAGATCCCATGACCACCATTTCATAATATTCGGGCAGGTACTTATACAGATCAAAATAATCCATATCATTTAAACGGCAGCCGCAGATCACAATGCCGTCCGAATCAATCATTTGATCAATGACATTCAGTACAGCGGCTCCGCTTGTACAAACCCCGACTACATTATACCCAAACCGTGTCAACAAATTTCGTATATTTGCCGCATCTGTCTGTTTCTTAAAGGCTACGATTATGCTGACCATTTATATCACCTCGGTTTTGCTGTATGTCGGTATCTCCCGTTAAATCCGGTATAAATATTCTTCGATTTCCCATTCAGTTACCTGAACCCGATAGTTTTCCCATTCTTTATATTTTGCTTCAATATATTTCTCGCTGACATGCTCGCCCAGAACATTACGGACAAAAGCATCTTTTTCCAGCTCTCTGGTCGCCTCGCACAAATCCTGCGGAAGACTTTCTATATGAAGCGCTTCTTTTTCATTCCTGGTCATCTCGAAAATATTCCGGTCCACCCTCGCCGGAGGAACAAGTTTTTTCTTGATTCCATCCAAACCGGCCGCCAGGCAGACAGCCAGAACAAGGTACGGATTACATGCCGGGTCCGGGCAGCGCAGCTCTACACGAGTGCCTTTACCCCGGGCTGCCGGTACACGGACCAGCGGACTCCGGTTCATCACCGACCAGGCAATGTAGATTGGAGCTTCATATCCGGCCACGAGACGTTTATAAGAATTGACCAACGGATTCGTCAACGCAGTGATTCCCTTTGCATGGGCCAGAATACCTGCAATAAAATGATAAGCATCTTCGCTTAATTCCAATTCGCCCTCCGGATCATAGAAAATATTATGTCCATTTTTCTGCATAGACATGTTAATATGCATACCTGAGCCGGAAACACCTGACTTCGGCTTCGGCATGAAGGATGCATGAAGTCCATGACGTTTCGCAATAGATTTAATTACCAGTTTTAAGGTCATGATATCATCTGCGGTCTGGAGCGCCCCATTATGAGCAAAATCAATTTCATGCTGGGCGGAAGCCACCTCATGATGGGATGCTTCGATTTCAAATCCCATGTCTTCCAGATTCAATACCATATCCCGGCGGGCATTTTCGCCCAGATCCACCGGCCCTAAATCAAAATAACTGCCTTTTTCATGGGTAATTGTTGTCGGCATACCATTATCATCGGTATGGAAAAGGAAAAATTCACATTCCGGTCCGACTTCAAAGCTGTAACCCATATCCTCGGCCTGTTTGATCACTTTCTTTAAAATATATCTTGGATCACCCTCAAACGGCTCACCGTTTGGACGGTAAACATCACAGATCAGACGGGCAACCTTACCCTGCTGCGGCCGCCACGGAAAAATCTGGAATGTATCCAGATCCGGATGAAGATACATATCGGATTCCTCGATCCGCACAAAGCCTTCAATGGCCGAACCGTCAAACATGCATTCATTTTTTAAAGCTCGTTCAATCTGGCTGGCTGTAATTGCCACATTTTTTAAGGTTCCGAAAATATCTGTAAACTGTAAACGAATAAATTCAACATCATTATCCTGAATCATATTGATAATGTCCTGTTTTGTATATCTTGACAACCTTATTCACTCCTTTTCTAAAAAAAGGCGTACTTATACACTTAAGTACGCCTTTGTCCCATGGGCTAATCATATCAGCAAATCCCATATTTTGTCAATAGAGAAACCCGAAATTGGTGACATTATTGCTTAATGGCTGTTGCTGAGTAATACAATGAATATTTCCCCCACCATAAACAATTTCTCTGGTATGCACACCGACAACTTTATGTTCAGGAAATATTTCCTGCAGCTGTTCCAGTGCTAAATTGTCATTCTCATCGTCATACTGAGGTGCAATAATTCCCCCATTTGTAATGAGGAAATTAAGATAAGATGCAATACACAGTTCTCCATCCCTCCTTGGAATTGTCCTTTCCGTATGGTCAATGGTATCGCTGCCCTCCAGATAAACGGGCTTTTTGGTAAGACACAGCTTATGCACTTTAAGTTTCCGTCCTCTGGCATCCATTGCTCCCGACAAATATTTATAAGCCGCCTGTGCCTGTTTATAAAATGGATGCTGAGGATCGTCCGTATAAATGCAGACCACCTCGCCCGGTCTCGCAAAACAGGCCACATCATCGATATGTCCATTGGTCTCTCTCGGGTCAATGCCATCTTTCACCCAAAGCACCTTATCACAATTCAAATATTCACATAATGTCTGCTCAATTTCTTCTTTCGTTAAATGACTGTTCCTTCCTTTGCTGAGCAGGCACATTTCCGTAGTGAGAACGGTTCCTTCACCATCCACATGGAAGGAACCGCCCTCTAAAACAAAATTATCTGTTCTGTATCTGTCAATATTCTCGATCTCACATATTTTCCCGGCAATCTGGTCATCAGCATCCCAGGGAAAATACAACCCGTCCACAAGACCTCCCCAGGCATTAAAGGTCCAGTCACATGCTCTCCTTTCTCCCTTATTATTAATCAGAAACGACGGCCCGCAATCCCTGCACCAGGCATCATTGTTACTCATCTCAATAACGCGGATATTTTCCGGCAGACGTGATCTGCAATTTGAATACTGACCATAGGAGACAAGCATGGTGACCGGTGTAAATTCACTGATTGCCTTAGCCACATTGGCATAGGCCTCCTGAACCGGTTTTCCGCCAAGCCGCCAGTTATCTGTTCTTTCCGGCCAAATCATCCACACCTTTTCCTGAGGTGTGAATTCTCCCGGCATATAGAAACCATCCTGCTTTGGAGTTGAACCTCTGATAATTTTTGCCATAATATCTTCCTTCCATAAATAACATAAGGTCAACGAACTCTAAATTCCGTGGGTCATCAATATCTGATACAATTCGGGTCTACGATCTCTGAAAATGCCCCATTCCCGCCGTTCATCCGCAAGGGCATCCAAGTCAAATTCCGCAGTAATGACACCAGCCGTATGCCGGTCTGCCTGCACGGCAATTTCTCCATGATGATCGGCAATGAATGAACTTCCGTAAAATGTCATCATCGAATTTTCGTCCGATTCGGTTCCGATACGGTTTGATGCAATGACCGGCATCATATTGGCCGCAGCATGACCGGCCATTGTATTTCTCCAATGGATGGACGAATCCTTCCCCAATGTCGGTTCGGAGCCTATGGCCGTTGGATAAAGCAATATCTCTGCGCCGAGAAGAGTCATGGCCCTTGCGGCCTCAGGGAACCACTGATCCCAACAGATTCCCACACCAATGGTTCCATACTTCGTTTTCCACGTTTTAAATCCCGTATCTCCCGGTGTAAAATAGAATTTTTCAGCGTAAGGCAGCCCATCCGGAATATGACTCTTTCTATATATACCGAGAACCGTTCCGTCGGCATCTATAATTGCTATCGAATTAAAGGCCGTATTTCCTGACTTTTCAAAAAAACTGATGGGTAAAACCACTTGAAGTTTCTCTGCGACCCGCTTAAAATACCGGATGGCCGGATTTTCTTCCACGGTTGTTGCCAGTTTCATATATTCAAACTTTTGGAGCTGACAAAAATAGGGGGTCTCAAACAGTTCCTGAAGCAAAATGATATTGGCCCCGCAGTCTGCAGCTTTCCCTACCAGCCAATCCGCCCTGTCCAAAGTTTCCTGTCTATTCCAGGTACACGCCATCTGTGTCGCTGCCACCTTCACTTTCCGCACGGTCTTTCCTCCTTACTGTCTATTTGCACATTTCAAATATTTTAACAATGTCCTCTTTCTGCAATGGATAATAGGCCCGGCTGGCCACGCCGCTTGTCCGTACAGCCTCCTCAGCCATCTCTTCAAATTTCTCCGAGCCGATGCCAACCTCTGAAAGTTTTACCGGGAGCCCCATGGATTTAAAAAATTCTTCCGTCTTAACAATCCCTGCATTGGCTGCCTCATATTTATCATCTCCGGTAATTCCCCACACATTTTCAGCATACATGGCAAATCGATCCACCGTCTTGTCGCAGAGAACATAACGCATCCACGCCGGTGTCAAAATGGCAAGCCCCACGCCATGGGTGATGTCATAATAGGCGCTCAGTTCATGCTCAATCGGATGAACGGACCAGGCGCCGCCTTTTCCCACGGTGAGAAGATGATTGAGACCAATGGTACTCGCCCACATCAGATTCGACCTTGCCTCATAGTTTTCCGGTTTTTCTAAAGCCATTCTTCCATAATGAAAGCAAGTCTTTAATACGCTCTCACTTAATCTATCTGTAATATAGGCTCCGTCATTTGGCTGAAAATATTGTTCAAACACATGGGAAATAATATCGACGGTTCCCGCCGCTGTCTGCTTCTCCGGCAAGGTAAAAAGATAGGTCGGATCACACACAGAAATGGTCGGATAGAGCAATGGTGTGTTTATTTCAAGTTTTTCCTTAGTTTCCTCGTTACTGATAACCGCCCCCGAATTCATCTCCGAACCGGTGGCACTGATGGTAAGCACGACAGCAATCGGAAGGGCTTTTGTCACTTTACTCCGATTGAGAACCAGATCCCACGGATCCCCGTCGTACCAGGCCGAACATGCGATATGTTTTGAAGCATCAATACAGCTTCCGCCACCCACGGCCAGAATAACGTCGATTTTTTCTTTTTTACAAATCTCAGTCCCTTTTCTTACGGAAGATAACTTAGGATTCGGCTCGATTCCCGAAAGTTCAAAGATTTCGAAATCCTTAAGCAGCTCCATAATCCGGTCGTATAAACCGGTTTTCTTTATGCTGCCGCCGCCATAAACAAGGAGTATTTTTTTCCCATATTTCATCAATTCCGTCGGAAGACATTCAATCTGTCCTTTGCCGAACCGGATATCTGTCGGCACACAAAAATTAAAATTATTCATTCAATTCCTCCACCTTTAAATTTTTGCTTTAAATCGGTCATAACGCAGTTCTGTCAAATCCACATCAGTCTGTCCTGTCACGATCAGCTTTGCCAGCTGTTCACCGGCCGCCGGAGCAATACCGAATCCATGCCCATTAAAAGCACAGGCCACATAAAGTCCGGGAATCTCATCGATCTTGCCGAGGGCCGGAACGCCGTCGGCAGATTTATCCATCCATCCGCCCCATGTCCGCACGATCTTTGCCTCCGCTAAATCCGGGAAATATTTCATAATACCACGGCAAATACACGGTGCTGTCTTACTGCTTGTTACCGGAGTTCCATTATCCTTATTGAAAGGTTCCAGTCCTGAAGAACCTCCGAAAACAAAGGAACCATGCTTTGTCTGATGACCGTAAAAATCTGCATCCGCCGTTCCAAGCATCTGGTCAAACATATGAGGCTCCGCCTCTGTAACCAGGGCTTCCAGAAGGGATGAGGACATCGGCACATCAATTCCCACACTCGTAAGAATCGGCCGGCTGTCAAGACCTGCGGCCACCAAAACATTTTCACCCTCGTATACATTATTTTCTGTAATCACCTGCCGGATTTTTCCTTTGATGGTTCGAAGTCCCGTTACCTTTTCTCCGGAAATGAAATGGGCTCCAAGTCTGCGGGCCATTTTATAAAATCCTAATGTGGTTGTCAGCGGATTGGCGTGTCCATCCGTCGGACACCAACTGGCAACGGTAACCTCCTTCGAAAGATACGGATTGATCTGGCGCACCTCATCACCATCGATCATTCGCACATCCAGTCCCACTTTTCTCGCATTATTGGCAAGTCCGGTAAGTATTTCCGCATGTCTTTCATTTTTCCCAAGACGAAGATTTCCATCCTGATGATATTCACAATCCACCTCAAGTTCTTCGGAAAGATGGGGCCACAGATTTTTAATTCCATACATAACAAGGGGAAGCTCCCGGACATCCCGCCCGGACTGACGAACCCCGCCGCCATTTCTGGAGGAACCGCCGTTTCCTATGTGATCGCTGCCTTCAAGGACAATGACGCTGACTCCTTGTTTTACCAGATAGTACGCTGCAGCACATCCAATGATGCCGCCGCCCACAATTACAACATCCGCACAATTACTCATCTGCCTCGCCCTCCTTTGCTTCATTTGCAAAAATATACATTTCAATCGGACGCATCGGAACTCTGGATGTTGCCGGCTCCAATTCTGCCGGAGATACGCCGAGTTCCTTCGCCACAATACCCTTGACCAGTTTGGAGCACGTCTGCCCCTGGCACAGTCCCATACCTGTTCTTAAATATCTTCGTATTTCAGTCAGGGTAAACATTCCGTCATGCACCGCCCGACGGATTTCTCCCTTTGTAATTTCTTCACAACGGCAAATAATCATATCGTCATCTTCGGCCGGTATAAATTCACCGATATCTCTTGATCTGTCATTTACTGAATTCATTCTCTATGCCTCCTTGAAAAAACGTGCTGCCATCGCATAGTCTTTTGGAACTTTCATTGTAAGTAAATTAGTTCTGTCATAAGCTTTGATACTCTTAATATTGACGACCTCGGCCTCACAGACCTTCTGTCCGTTTCGTCCAAGGGCAACACCCTTCGTTCCAACCTTCGGAAGCGGTAAAAATTCATATGGAATCGTCACCTCGGCTGTACCGTCCTTACAATCTTCATCTACAAGGAAAATGGCCTGGCCGGAACAGGATGCCACACACATACCGCAGTTAATACATTCTGAGCCCTCAACGACGACCGGCAGAGATACAATGTTTGCCCCAATGCTGATACAGCCCTTCGGGCAGGCATCCTGGCACGGGTTACACGGAATATTCTGAGTACATTCCATCACCGGATGTATGCCTACTTTATGGGTGACTCCCGGATAATTTTCAATTTCATCATCAGCCACAAAACCATATTTCAGAAGATTTTCGGAAATTGGAATACCTTCCTCTGTTTCTGTTATCTGTTTACCCTTGTTCTTCGGTGCAAACATTCCCTGACGAAGACCATCCAGCGCTTTATCAAGTTCGGACAATTCGGTATCACATTCTTCTTTTCCAATATATCCCAGATATTCGGAAGCTGCCACACCGGCCATACGGCCTTCAATCATGGCCGAACTTGCTTCTTCAATACCCGACACGTCTCCGGCTACAAAAACCCCCGGCAATGATGTCCGTCCATATTCATCACAGATTGGGACCTGACCGCCCCGTTTTGGGTTATCCTCCATCTGACATCCTGCCATTTTAAGAAGCTGGGACATTGGAGAAAGACCAACAGCCAGACAAATCGTGTCCACATCAAAATGTTTCTCCGTCCCAGGAATGAACTGAAAATGATCATCAACCTCCGCTATAGTCACGCCCTCAACACATTCATCGCCTTCCGCTTTAACAATGGTGTGAGAAAGATAAAACGGCACCCCAGTTCGGGCCACCTTCGCCGCATGCACACCGTATCCGCCGATTTTCGGAGCTGCATCCACAAGAGCAACGACCTCACAGCCGCACTGGAGCAATTGAAAGCTTACAACCAGTCCCACATTTCCCGAACCGAGCATAAGAATCTTCTGTCCCGGCTTGACACCATGGAGATTCATCATCGTCTGTGCCGCTCCAGCTCCAATCACTCCCGGAAGGGTCCATCCATCAAAAGTGACCATATTTTCAGCCGCACCCGTTGCGATGATGACCGCATCGCCTTTAAAGTGCCGAACTTCTTCTCCGATTTTTACAACAATTTCTTTATCCTGATAAAGGCCGATGACCGTCGCATTAAGGACAACCTTGACACCAACCTTGTCTGCCTCATCCAAAAGCTGCTGCCCGATGACAAAGCCCCGGATTTTCGCTTTATGTTCTTTCGAACCAAAAAATTTATGTATCTGTTTGAAAAGCTGTCCGCCGGGTTTTTCATTCTCATCAAATACGACAACTTTTAATCCGCGTTTTGCCGCCTCAATGGCTGCCGAAAGTCCCGAAGGGCCAGCGCCTACGATTATCAAATCATACCGTTTCATTACTGTATGCTCCTTTCATTCTGTGCCTGTCTTATTTCTGTTTGTCAAAAGGTTCCGCACTGACACCGTACTGGGTCTGTACTTTCATTCCTTCCGCCAATGGCGTCACACAGGTGCGGATATTTGGCTTTCCATCGACCACCATAACACAGTCGGTACACCGTCCAATGGCACAAAAGATGCCTCTCGGCCGATGCTCCTTCTTTGTATATCTGTGAACCATAACGCCGGCTGCTTTCAGCGCTGCCGCAATCGGTTCGCCCTCATATCCCTGAATTTCCTTTCCGTCAAAAGTAAAAGTCACGACTCTCCCTTTTTCCGGTTCTCCAAGTATTGGATGATTCTTGATTCGTGTGTCCATATCTATCCCTCACTTTATTTACTAATACAAATCCGGCTGATTCCAAAGTGTCAATTTTGTTCCAAGTCCAAGCTCTTTCGCCCGCTCATAACATATCTTTCCCCAGGCGACATCTTCTACCGGCATACCGCCCACCGAGTAAACAAAGATTTGATCGTCACTGATGCGTCCCGGCTTTTTGCCATAAATGATATCTCCTAAATCATAGATATCATCCATCGTGATGATGCCGTCATGAACCATATCCGTAAACTTGGAACCGATAATATTATTTGCCCCAAAGGAAGGATATGGAAATTCTTCAGCCCAGGCTTCATACAACTGTATATTATCAACAACAAGGGTTGTCTTTTCTTTCATAAATTCCGCATCCATATCAAAACAGCTCACACCAATGATAAGCGCCCCCGGCTTAATCCATTCGCCTTTCACGAACGGATAAGTTGATGGGTCTGTACTTCCGGAATTCGTAAAGGAAATCACATCCGCATCCCTGACAAGCTCTTCTACTGTCTCAACAGCTTCCACCCTATCCAACTGAGGATACTTTTCTTTCACATATTCAACGAAGGACTCCAGCGATTTTTTTCCTCTTCCCTTCACCTTGACTTCCTTAATCTCAGGACAGGTGGCAAGTATGGCGGAAAGGGAAGATTTTCCCATAACCCCCGGACCACAGATACCGCATACCCTCGCATGTTTCGGCGCCAGATACTTTGCGCCAACGCCTGGGATGGCACCCGTTCTGTAAGCGCTGAGAAGATTGGCACTCATCAGGCAAAGGGGTGCGCCCGTATCCTTATCATTCAGCATGACCGTCAGGATGGACCTTGGCAGACCCAACGCTTTATTCGCCATGTTGGAGCCATACCATTTCATTCCCATTAAATCGAAAGGGCCGCCGATATAAGCCGGCATCGCCATGAATCTCCGGTCATCCCCCTCGTCCTTCGGCATATTCGGAAAGGGTGAAGTCTTTGGAAAGGATACCTGACTTCCATGGGAATTGTGATTCTCACCACCCATGACATAGTCCCCGGTATTCAGACATTTAACAACTTCTTCCATCGCCTCTATACAGCCCGGCATATCCTTTACCCCGGCCTTGATCATATCCTCCTCACTCAAAAATAAAAACTCGATTGTCGGATAACTCATATTTACTGCCTCCTCGCTTTTTCTTCGGATTTCCTTTTGATTCGGGTGTAAAACAAAGACGTTTGACACCTGAATTCAATTATTAAAAAAGCGATGAAACTGTTTTTGCAGCTCCATCGCTTTTCTTAAAGATAATCTACGACTTTTTGATGAGTTATTCAATTACTTGAAAATACCAACATTCTACTCCTTTTCGGTGGTTTGTACTTAAAAAGTAGTATTTTCTATTCTCGAAGCATGTATAAAACGCAGCAACCGAATCCGGCTGCTGCGTTTTATATTATTTCATATAAGGTTCATCCCAAAGGTTTAATTTGGTTCCGATGCCTTTTTCCAAGGCTTTCTGATAGCAATCGAAGCCCCAGGACAAGTCTTCCAACGGCATTCCGCCAATGCTGCACATAACAATCTCATCCTCGGACTTACGTCCTTCGGCCTTTCCGTTGACGATATCGCACAGATTAACGACATTTTCCCGCCCTGTTTTTCCGGTTTTTACAAGATGGACAAAATGGATACCCATGATACACCACTCCCGCTTATTGCCGAACTCATCGACAGGGCCTCTGGCTATAAAGTTACTCAGATATTTCTCATACATGCCGTAATTGTCAACGACCATGGTCGTATCCAGGAATTCATCATACTGGCGGTAAAGAAAGGATCCCATTGAAAAAACGGTGGCTCCCTTTTTAAACCATTCCAGATGAAATTCTTCCATATCCTGCTTTGTGACAGACATGGCCTCACTGACCACATCCGCATCCCGGCATGCCTCTTCAAGACTGTCACAGATCACAATTTCCTTGACCTGCGGGTACTTTTCTTCGATAAATTCTTTCATGGCAAGGGCGGTCTTTGACTTTGACGAGCTGCCGCGAATTTTTATTTTTTCGATATCCGGCAGAACTTCCATAAAGCACATGAGTGCACACTTGTTAATTACTCCAGGGCCAATCAATGAAAGTACCTTCGAATTTTTGTTTGCCAGATAGGTTGCAGCCATGGCCGGCATGGCCCCAGTCCGCATGGCGCTCAGAAGGTTGGCTGACATGATAGCCTTTGGGGCGCCCGTATCCACATCAGAAAGGGTCACCATGAGAATGGAGCGAGGGAGATTTAAGGCACTGTTATGACTGTTTGAGCCATAATATTTCTGACCAGCAATATGAAATCTCCCTCCCAGATAGGCCGGCATAGCCATAAATCGCCTATCCGGACCGTCATCCAATGGAAATCCCTCGATATCCGACTTCTGGGGAAAATTCATCTGAAGTCCATGCTCATCGCCCTTTGGACCGCCGAGCAGGAAATCCTTCTTTCCAAATAGGGAAAGGGTATCCCGCATCGTTTCGATACAGCCGGCGGCGTCAAGCACACCGGCCTTAATCATATCTGCTTCATTTAAATAAAGGAAATCAATTTTCATAATTACTCCTTGAGTTTTGTCCACATATCGTTGTAAATTTCAAGCGTATCGTTGTCCAGATTTTCAACATATTCTCCGGAAGCAATGACGTCTGCAGGCGGATTCTTCGCCTGATTTTCCGAATATTCTGTACCCATCGCCTCTACGGCCGCTTCATTTGGACACAGATATGGGAATTCTTCAGAAACCATCTGGGCAGATTCGGAGTCAAGCATGAAGTTGATAAATTTCATAGCGTTCTCATAGTTTTTACAACCTTTAAGAATTGCCCAATTATCCATAAATACATATGGGCCTTCTTCCGGGAATACGACCTGAATATCCGGATTTTCTTCCATAGAAAGAGCAATCTCTGCACTCCAGATCATACCTATGGCACAGTCGCCGGAAATCAATGCACTCTTCGGACTGTCCGAATCATAAAGTTTCACATTATTTTTCAATGTCAAAAGTTTCTCCTGAATTTCTGCCAATTTATCCGGATCTGTTTCGTTCATGCTGTATCCCATGCTGCGGGCTGTCATTCCGATTACAGCGCGATAGTCATCCAGTACAACAAGCTGTCCGGCCAGGGATGGGTCAAATAAATCATCATAACTTGTAATCTCTTTATCAATCATGGAAGTATTGACTGCCATGGCTGCCACACCGCCCTGATAAGGCACTGAATATACATTTCCCGGATCATAAGATGGATTCAGATAAGCGTCACCAATATTGGAAAGATTTGTCAATGCCTCCTGATCCAGTTCTTCAAGCATATCCTGCTGAATCATAAGCTGAATCATATAATCGCTTGGCAGAACGACATCATATGTACCTTCCGATTCGGATTTTACCTTCGAAAGCATATCCTCATTGGAAGAATAAGTCATTACATTGATCTTGATTCCCGTCTCTTCTTCAAATTTATCAAAAACGGCATCCGGCACATATTCTGTCCATACAAAAACATTAAGTTCTCCATTTTCAGCAGAGCTGCCGCTGCTGCCTGAGCCACATCCTGTCATAAGTCCGACAGCCATGACTGCTGCCATAAATAAAATAAATAACTTTCTCTTCATAAGATTCTCCTCCTTTTATTTCGCCTTTTTGAAAAGATTACCCTGGGTCAGAATAACAAATAGAATCGTTCCAATCAGAATAATCGTAGAAAGTGCATTCACATCCGGTGCAACACCGCTCTTTATGCTTTCCATAACCTTCAGCGGATAGGTCATTGTCTGACCATTGACAAAATAGCTGATGATAACATCGTCAATGGAAAGGGTAAATGCAAGCAGCGCCCCTCCGGAAATACCCGGTGCAAGGACGGGTAAAGTGATTTCAAAAAATGTCACGATCCGGTTGGCTCCCAAATCCAGACTGGCTTCCTCAATGGAACTGTCATAACCGGCCAATCGGGCCCGGACATTAAATATAACGTAAGGCACACAGAAGGTAACATGGGCCAGTATAAGTGTCAGCATACCTCTGGGAATATCTACCCTTGCAAAAATGGTCAGCAGTGAAATGCCGAGAACAATTTCCGGGATAACTACCGGAATATACAGCAATCCATCGATAATCCCTTTGCCTTTGAATTTATACTTATACATTCCGACGGCCCCCAGTGTTCCGATAATCGTTGCAAGGATTGTACTTACGATGGCAATAATCATTGTATTCCCAAAAGCCTCAAGAAGGGCCGTATTGTCCCAGAGCTTCACATACCAGTCCAGGGTAAAGCCCTTCCATGCCAAATATGGTTTGCTTGTCGTGGCGTTCATTGAATTAACCACAATCACTGAAATCGGCAAAAATAGAAATGTATAGACAAGTGCGCAAAAGATAACATTAATTCTTTTATGCATCTTCTCTTTCCGACGTCTTTTCATATCTTCTCACGCTCCTTCTATACACCCAGGCTTTCCATATCTCCGCCCATCTTCTGATATATTTTAACGAGTATCAATGTCACAATAATAAGTATAATTGAAAGCGCGGCGCCCAGCGGCCAGTTATTTCCACTTTTAAACTGTCTCTCAATAAGGTTGCCGATAACATCCGAGTTGCCTCCGCCCAAAATATTTGATACAAAGAAATATCCAAGACATGGTATAAATACCATGATACTTCCCGAAAATATACCGCTGGAGGTCAACGGCAGAATAACTTCCAAAAATGTCGATACTGGTTTGGCTCCCAAATCCGATGAAGCTTCCAGCAGACTGCCGTCCAGCTTCTCGATGGCTGTATATAACGGCAAAATCATAAATGGTATCAAACAGTACACCATACCTAAAACTGTGGTTCCCTGTTTATACAAAAGGTCCAGCGGCCCATCCGTCAAATGCAGGAATTGGAGTACCGTGTTTATCCATCCATTGGTTCCCAAAAGGCTCCGCCATCCATAAATACGAATCAATGAGTTCGTCCAAAATGGAATGATGACCAGCATATATAACAATTGTTTCCTCTTGCTTTTTGTCCGTGCAATAATATAGGCAAACGGATATCCAACGAGGATACATATGATCGTCGTCAAAAGTGCTATGATAATGGACTGTCCATAAATTTTTACATAATCCGCATTGAATAGTTTAATGTAGTTCTCGACTGAAAACTGATATACTACGTTATAATACTGGTCGGTTCTGCAGAAGCTCATCACAGCGACAAAAATCAGCGGAGCTACTACAAGAAAGAGCAGAAGGAGCGTTACCGGCCCAACCATGACAATGGAGGGCAGTGTATTGGATTTCCACTCATGCTTTGAATGCTTTTTTCTCATCGGTCTCACCTCTATCCCAATGTAATGTTTTCAATCGCCTCAAAAATCAGATTGTCCTGATTATGAATAAGTACAGCATCTTCCTTTTTCCAATACGGATAAATCGTTGACCCTAACTGTGGAAGCGTATCTCCGGCCAGTCTTTCAATTTTCAGTTCATTTCCATTCGGAAGAACAACAATACATTTAATGATTGAACCGACATAAACATAATCCTTAACGACAGCGCTGATACTGAATCCGTCCACTGGGGTCTCGGAAAATGCCATTTTTTCAGGTCTCACGGAAACCGTAATATACTCGCCGCTTTTAAATCCATCCCCGGTTCCCAAAATACTTCCGTTTTCGATGTTCACTAAAATATCTCCGCCCTCAATGGATGCAATCGCACCGTCAAAGATATTGGTCTCTCCAATAAATGTTGCCACAAACTTTGTTTTCGGACATTCATAAATTTCTGTCGGTGTTCCTAACTGATCTAAAATTCCATCATGCATAATGGCGATCCGGTCACTCATGGTCAGGGCTTCTTCCTGGTCATGAGTTACATATATGAATGTGATGTTCAATTTTTTCTGAAGCCGTTTCAGCTCAAGCTGCATCTGCTTTCTGAGTTTTAAGTCAAGGGCTCCCAAAGGCTCATCAAGTAAAAGAACTCTTGGCCGGTTGATCAATGCCCGTGCAATAGCTACCCGCTGCTTCTGTCCGCCGGAAAGCTGACTTGGATATCGCTTTTCAAAGCCCTCCAACTGTACAAGCTCCATCATTTCTGTGACCCGCTGTTTTATTTCCTGTTTCGGTACTTTTTTCATTTTCAAGCCATATGCAATGTTGTCATAAATTGTTTTATGAGGGAACAGGGCATAGCTCTGGAAAACCGTATTTACATTACGTTCAAAGGGTTCCTTTTCCTCAATCGATTCTCCCTCAACCCGTATGCTTCCGTTTGTTGGTTCCTCAAAACCTGCGATCATCCGCAGCGTTGTCGTCTTCCCGCATCCGGAAGAACCGAGCAGAGTCAGGAATTCTCCCTCCTCGACTTTTAAATTCAAGTCTTTTACAACATGATTTGTTCCGTATATTTTATTTACTCCATCCAGCTCAACTATGTATTTCACCAAATCACCTCAATTCATTTTCTTCGTAATTAAAGAGCTTTCGAACCTCTCTCACCTGTACGGATACGTACAACTTCTTCAATATTACGAACAAAAATCTTTCCGTCACCGACATGATCTGTCGCACATACTTCTCTGACTTTCATAATAATAGGCTCAACGTCCTTATCTTCCACAACAACCTCAACACGAATTTTCGGGAGGAGATTTATGGTCGTCTTGAACCCTTTGATCTCATTGACTGCCTTCTCTGTATTCACGACACCCTTCTGAGTACCACAGCCCATGACCGTCGAAATCGTCATTCCTCCGCATTTAATTTCATCAAGTATTTTTTTAATCTCTTCAAGCTTTTCCGGTCTGATAATCATCACTAATTCTTTCATAAAATTCCTCCTGGCTGAAAAAATTTAAGGGGCTGTCATTCCTGACAGCCCCTTCGCTTTGCCTTGTTCTTATTTAATTTAAAGATATCATATGCCATCTTTGATGACAATTCAATCCAAAAAAATGACCATTTTTCTACTACTTTTTAAGTACTCCCTACTCCTTTTCTTTAATCATCTTGAATAACTGAACCCGGTTTTTTATCCCAAGTTTTCTGTATATATTCAGTATATGCTTCTTCAGTGTGTTTGCCGTGATCGTCAATTCTTCGCAGATCGCCGAATTTTCCTCACCGGCCATCAGAAGTCTTAAAATCGTTTCCTCCCTCCGGGTCAGCTCATATTCTTCCACAGCCGCAGAAACCGTCAGTTTTTCATCGAAAATGTTTCCGCTCCTTTTATTTTTGTATAAACGATAGGCCATGTGATCTTTGAGCAGATCAAGAAGAAATATATCGTCGTACTCAAAATCAGCTTTTCCCACTGTCCGATAAAATGTGATGACTCCGACAAATTCCTTGTTCTTTGCAAGTATCATCTGTAATGAATAATGCCAGTTGTTCGGTTTATAGACCCGCTTATAATATTCTGTCTGAATACGCACATCATCCGAAATAATATCCGTTTCTCTGTAGATCAGAGACTGTCCGCTGTATAAAATCCCTCTGCTGTAATCCAGTGCATCATAATTTTCCGAAAGATTTTCTCTGCAGTGATAGAAAACCGGATCACTCAGTTTATTTTTTCCATCGTGGGATGCCAGAAAAAAATCAGCACTGTCAAAATCCAGCAGCATCCGTATCTGCTCCAGAAATTGATTTCTCATATCTGTCAGATTATCTATGGTGTGTATATTATAGATAATATTATTCAGCATTATCCAATCATTTGTCTCCAGTGTTCTCATTGAATTCCCTTTCCTTTAGATTTCAGCGATATCCACAACCGATAAATTATTCAGGCTGGCATTTTCCAGGCTGGTCACAAGAGCTCTGGCCGTATCCAGGGAAGTGAGACAAGTCACTCCTGTCTCGATAGCATTCCGGCGAATAAGGAATCCATCTCTGGATTTATCCCGGCCATGGGTCGGTGTATCAATGATCAAATCGACCTCTCCGGCCAGAATCAGATCCAGCACATTTGGAGAACCGTCATGAATTTTATTAATCCGTGTGGCCTTCATGCCGTTTTCATTCAGCACAGCTGCCGTACTGCGGGTTGCATAAATTTCATATCCTAAATCATAGAAACGTTTTGCAATCGGAATCAATTCTTCTTTATCTGAATCCTTTACTGTACAGATCATCTTCTTTGTGCGAGGAAGGTTGATGCCTGCGCCCAGGAAGGATTTATATAAGGCTTCATGGAAATCCTTGGCAATACCAAGAACCTCACCGGTAGACTTCATTTCCGGACCAAGGCTGATTTCCGCGCCGCGGAGCTTCTCAAAGGAGAATACTGGTTGTTTAATGGCAATGTAGTCGGATTTTTTCTGGAGACCCGGCTCATAGCCCAGTTCCTTAATCGACTTTCCGACAATGACCTTGGAAGCAATGTCCACGATCGGAATGCCCGTCACCTTGCTGATATAAGGTACGGTACGGCTGGAACGTGGATTTACTTCGATGACATATACTTCATTATCATGGACGATAAACTGGATATTCAAGAGGCCTTTCACATGAAGAGCTCTAGCCAGGCGTCCGGTGTAATCTTCCAGCTTCTTGATGATTTCCTCTGACAGACTCTGGGCTGGATAAACGGAAATACTGTCTCCGGAATGAACCCCGGCCCGTTCAATATGTTCCATAATACCAGGAATCAGAATGTCTGTACCATCGCATACACCATCGACTTCCACTTCTTTGCCGACCAGATATTTGTCGACCAGGATTGGATGTTCCTGAACATCCCGGTTAATAATCGCCATAAACTCAACGATATCACCGTCATTGACTGCAATCTGCATACCCTGTCCGCCGAGAACATAGGATGGACGCACGAGTACCGGATATCCCAGTTCATTGGCTGCCTGCAATGCTTCTTCTGTCGTAAATACGGTCGTTCCTGCCGGACGCGGAATCTTGCACTGTTCAAGAATTTCATCGAAACGTTCTCTATCTTCAGCCGCATCCACATCGTCAGAACTTGTTCCAAGAATCGGCACACCCATTTTCATGATGGCTTCCGTCAGCTTAATGGCTGTCTGACCACCGAACTGAACGACAGCGCCGTCCGGTTTTTCCAGACGAACGATATTTTCCACATCTTCCGGTGTCAGCGGTTCAAAGTAAAGTTTATCTGCAATATCAAAGTCCGTACTTACCGTTTCCGGATTGTTGTTGATGATAATTGTTTCATAGCCTGCATCAGCCAATGCCCATACGCTGTGTACAGAGCAATAGTCAAACTCAATACCCTGACCGATTCGAATCGGCCCGGAACCGAGAACGATGACTTTTTTACGCATATTATCTCCTGGCTCCACTTCGTTCTGGCTGCCAAAACAGGAATAATAGTACGGTGTTTCTGATTCAAATTCAGCAGCGCAGGTATCTACCATTTTAAATGAAGCAATAATATTATTGCGGTAGCGCATGGCCTTGATCTCAGCCTCACCCTTTCCGGTAAACTGGGCAATGGCTTTATCCGGGAATTCCATCCGTTTGGCTTCTTTCAGAAGTTCCACGGTCAGTTCTTCCGTCTTTAAACGGTTTTCCATGTCGACCAGAACTTTGATTTTATCCAGAAACCACATATCGATCTTGTTGATGGCATGAATTCTTTCCATATCATAACCGCGGCGGAAAGCTTCGGCAATATAGAACAGACGATGATCATCAATGAGATAAAGGGCCTTTTCCAGTTCTTCATCGGAAAGTTCACCAAAACCGCCGTAATTCAGACTGTAAATATTCTGTTCCAGGGAACGGAGAGCTTTCATCAGAGCGCCTTCAAAGTTCGGACAGATACTCATAACCTCTCCGGTAGCCTTCATCTGGGTTGTTAATGTACGTTTTGCGCTGACAAATTTATCAAAAGGCCATTTCGGAATTTTAACAACACAATAGTCCAGAGCCGGTTCAAAGCTGGCGTAAGTCTTTCCGGTAACAGCATTTTTAATCTCATCCAGAGCATAACCAAGGGCAATCTTCGCCGCAACTTTGGCTATTGGATAGCCTGTCGCCTTGGAAGCCAGGGCAGAAGAACGGCTGACACGAGGGTTTACCTCGATAACGCAGTATTCAAAGCTGTCCGGATTTAAAGCATACTGAACGTTACAGCCGCCGGTGATACCCAACTCGGTGATAATATTCAACGCCGATGTACGAAGCATCTGATATTCTTTATCTGCCAGTGTCTGGGACGGAGCCACAACAATACTGTCTCCCGTATGAACGCCGACAGGGTCAATGTTTTCCATATTACATACAGTGATACAGTTGCCATAACTATCCCGCATCACTTCGTATTCGATTTCCTTCCAGCCGCCGATATAACGCTCAACCAATACCTGGCCGACACGGCTTAAACGCAGACCGTTACTGGCAATTTCTTTTAACTCTTCCAGATTGTGAGCAATACCGCCGCCGCTGCCGCCCAATGTATAGGCCGGACGGATAACGACCGGATATCCGATTTTTTCAGCAAAATCGATACAGCCCTTTAATGTGGTACAGACTTCGCTGGCCGCACATGGCTCACCGATTTTCTCCATAGTTTCTTTAAATTCCAGACGGTCTTCCGCCTTTTTAATGGTCTCAGAAGTTGTACCGATCATCTGAACCTTCTTTTCATCCAGGAACCCGGATTCGTAAAGCTCCATGGCAATATTCAAAGCCGCCTGTCCGCCCAGAGTCGGAAGCAGGCTGTCCGGCTCTTCTTTTTCAATAATTTTCTTGAGCACATCCACATTTAACGGCTCAATATAAACCTTATCTGCAATATTTTTATCGGTCATGATGGTGGCCGGATTGGAATTGACAAGGACAACTTCAATACCTTCTTCTTTCAGGGAACGGCAGGCCTGTGTACCGGCATAATCAAATTCTGCGGCCTGTCCGATGATAATCGGGCCGGAACCAATGACTAACACTTTTTTAATATTATTTTTCTTAGGCATCTTTCGCAACCTCCATCATGTTAATAAACTTGTCAAAAAGGAATCCCGTATCCTGCGGGCCACCGCAGGCTTCCGGATGGAACTGGACTGTAAAAACATTCTTTCCAAGATAATGCAGACCTTCCATGGTCGCATCATTGGCATTTCTAAAGCTCACTTCGGCGACACCATCTGGAACGGATTTGGAAGAAACAACATAACCGTGGTTCTGTGTAGAAATGTAAACCCGGCCAGTCATCAAATCCTTGACCGGATGATTGGCTCCCCGGTGTCCCCATTTCATTTTCCGTGTATCGGCGCCGTTGGCCAGGGCCAAAAGCTGATGTCCAAGACAGATACCGAACATCGGAATGTCTGCATCAAACATTTTTTTCACCTCAGCAACAATCGGCATACAATCCTTTGGATCCCCAGGGCCATTAGAAAGCATGATGCCGTCAGGACCGTCCGCCATAATCTCCTCTGCAGATGTATAAGCCGGATAAATCGTTACTTCACAGTTCCGCTTTGCAAGCTCTCTTGCAATATTTCTCTTTGCTCCAAAATCCATAAGAGCCACTTTATATTTCCCATCAGAAAAATGTTCTTTTTCAGCACAGGTAACTTTTTTAACAACATCCACAGCCTTAAATGCGCGGATCTTAGGAAGAATTTCTTCTAAATTAAAATTCTCATTGGTTGTGATCATGCCATTCATGGTACCCTGGCTTCTCAGAATCTTCGTCAATGCCCGGGTATCAATTCCCTGAATTCCAGGAATATCATGCTCCGTTAAAAATTCGGACAAGCCACACTCATTTCGGAAATTGCTCGGCGCTGTTGCCAGCTCTCTAACAATAAACCCATCCGGCCAAGGTCTGTCATCTTCCATATCATCAAAACATATACCATAATTTCCAATTATTGGATATGTCATGACAACGGCTTCCCCGGCATAGGATGGGTCTGTAAGAATTTCTAAATATCCTGTCATTGACGTATTAAAAACGATTTCACTGATTACTTCCCTCTGCGAACCAATGCTTGTTCCCTCAAAGACCGTGCCATCGGCTAGTATCAAAAATGCCTTCATTCAATCACCTGTCCCTTTCTTATTCCCTGCACTTCAAAGAATAATTATTCACCTTTTTACTGTCATTTGCATAAATATAAGTATTTTGCCCCATTTTTCCAAAAAAAAAGAGTGATTCGTGAATTTTATTCCGAATTTCTTTTTCTTTGATATCTGACAAAAAACCCTAAATTGCTAAAAGTATACCACATCGTTTTTAGAAAAACAACCTTTTCCTTTATTTTTTTTCGCCTTCAAAATCATTTTGGTAAAATCGGAATAAATTTTATTTATCAATTCCACGAGATTTGCATATATTATACAAAACAAATTCAGGAAACAAACTATGCCAGAAACAAATTTAATTGATAAGGGACAACTGCGTATCTCTGCTGTCTCCGACGAAGGAAACGTCCCGATTGATGATGCCACCATTGAAATTTCCTCTACCGGTGAACCGGACCGGATTCTGGAACGGATCACCACGGATAACAGCGGAAACAGCGATACCATAGAACTGGATGCCCCTCCGGTAGAGTACAGTCTTGAACCTGGAGATACTCAGCCCTATTCGGAGTATAATCTGAAAATCACTGCACCGGGATTTGAAGAGGTTGAGATTTCCGGCATTCAGATTTTATCCGGAGAGCTCGGTCTGTCCAACGTCCGCATGACCCCCATAGTCACCCAGACTCCGGCCTATAATCCTCTGGTCATCGGCGCACATACCCTCTGGAAGCTCTATCCTCCGAAAATCGCTGAAGCAGAAATTAAAGATATGGATGAGACCGGCGAAATCGTCCTCAGCCGGGTCGTTATCCCAGAAACAATCATCGTCCACGACGGACCGCCGACGGACAACAGCGCCGCCAACTATTTTGTCCCTTTCCGGGACTACATTAAAAATGTGGCTTCCAGTGAAATTTACGCGACCTGGCCCGAATCATCCATCATCGCCAATGTCCTCGCCATTCTTTCTTTTACCCTGAACCGGGTTTACACAGAATGGTACAGAAATAAGGGTTTCGACTTTACTATCACTTCTTCGACGGCCTACGACCACTTTTTCGTCTATGGCCGAAACGTATATGAAAGTATATCCCGGGTCGTGGATACTATTTTTTCCAACTTCTTATCCCGGCCAAATGTACGACAGCCGATTCTTACCCAATACTGCGACGGCAAGCGGGTAAGCTGCCCGAACTGGATGTCCCAGTGGGGTTCCAAATCTCTGGGTGATCAGGGATACGCACCCCTTGAAATTATCCGCTATTATTACGGAAATGATATGTACATCAATACCGCTGAACAGATCAGCGGTATCCCGTCATCATGGCCTGGCGCAGATTTGACCGTCGGTTCCACCGGCGCCAAAGTCCGTCAGATGCAGGAACAACTTAACCGCATCGCCCAAACCTATCCGGCTCTGCCATCCGTCACAGCCGATGGCATTTACGGAGAAAATACCCGTCAGGCCGTCGCAGATTTTCAACGTGTTTTCGGCCTTCCGATTACCGGTGTTGTAGACTACCCTACCTGGTTCAAAATCAGCGATATTTATGTCGCGGTCACACGGATCGCCGAGCTGCGGTAGCAAAACAGGGGAGCCGATACATCAACGATTAAATCAATCATGGATGTGTCGGCTCCCATAATAATAAGCTATTCACTCACCTGGTGCTTTGCAAAAATCCTGCGTGAAAAGATACCACTTAGAAGCATTAACACAAATGCCACGGGAACCGCCCATATGGAATAGAGCAGTCCGCTGCTCATTTGTTCTACAGACATAATAGAAACGAACTGGGCGTGATACAGCGGAAACAGCACGGCAAATCGAAACAGTGAACTTGTTTCAGATATGGGCAGCATTGCCGGAAATAAATAGGCTGCCGCCGAAAAAGCCAGCGTGGTCATTTGGTTTTTAGACAACGCAGAGCAAATTAAAGTTGTTGCGGCAACACTAATGGTACCGGTAAAAACCAACAAACATTGGTATTTAAGCAGCGTGCCGCAGGTTATATTGAAAGGTATATACCCTTCCGTAAAAAAGTACAGGTGCAAAAAGGATACTGCAATCCAGTCCTTCATTTCCGTAGAATACAAAGGCCATAAAAATATTAATGCCGAGAATCCATAGGGTTACTATAATGGCCGCCGCAAATCCTGCAATTATCTTTGCTGCGGCACATTTTGTTTTTCCATATTTGCTTGATAAAATGATATGGACAACACCTCCGTACTCCCCCGAAAAAACCGGAGCAATCATTATAATGATAACTAATGAAAGGAAAACAAAAATTCTGACCATATCCTGACTCACCCCAAGCCATCCGTCAACATATCCAACCTTAATTTCCGCATCACCAAACACATCGGAAACCGTCTGCCCATTCCAATTGCCGTCAATATCTGAAAACCGGGCGCACACAGCAGACTGCATGGCATTCTGGTAAAGATATTTTGCGTTTATATCCGATTCCGTATGAAAATCCGCCAGCATCTGCCGTACCTTTTCATCCGTCAAAGGGCCACGATACTTTTCAGCAATGGATTTATCGATTTCCACAGCCTCCCTTCCGCTCCCCTCCCGGCTGATGCCGTCAAAGGCATACTTATTCTGATAAGTTGAAACCATGAACAATACTGATACAAGGAACAGGGCAAGCAGAAAAAACTGTGTCAGACGCCTTGAAAATATTTTTCTCAATTCAAACTGAATCAATCTTCCCATTATTCATTTCCTCCTTTGAAATAATAAAGATATAAATCTTCCAGATTCGGTTCAACCTGCAGAGCACCATTTAAAGGCAGCTCTTTGGAAATAATCCGAAGAATCGTTTGTTTATTATCAACATTCCGAAGGTTGCTTACATTCAACCGCGCTGTGTACTGCTCTGCCTTTTCGGCAGGAACAACACACTCCCATACCTTTCCTTGAATTTCGGAGGTGATTTCCCGTGGCTTTCCGTAATGAAGTATACTTCCGGATTTCATCATTATAATTTTTTCAGCGATAGATTCCACATCGGACACAATATGTGTCGATAGGATAACGATGCGGTCTTTCGAAAAAGCACTGATTAAATTCCGGAACCTCACCCGCTCTTTTGGGTCCAGTCCGGCCGTCGGTTCATCCAAAACCAGAATATGCGGGTCATTTAACATAGCCTGAGCAATGCCCAGGCGCTGTTTCATTCCGCCGGAAAATGTGCGGATTTTTTGCCGGCTATTTTTTGTAAGGCCCACCGTCTCAAGCAGCTCTTTTGATTTTTCCTTCGCCTTCTTTTCATCCAAGCCCTTTAACGCAGCAATATACAGAAGATAGTCCGATGCTCTAAAATCCGGATAATAGGGAAATTGCTGAGGCAAATATCCCAGATACTTCCGATAATTTTCCCCAAGAACTTCGATTTTACGGCCATTCAGAGTTATCCTTCCTGCGCTGGGTGTCTGAATTCCGCAAATCAGACGCATCAATGTCGTTTTTCCTGCGCCGTTGGCTCCAAGCAAGCCATAGACGCCCTTTGTCAAAGACAAATTTAAATGATTCACAGCAGTCTTTTTGCCATATTGTTTTGTCAAATTTCTAATTTCTAATTCCATAAAAATACTCCCCCTATATTTGATAAGGAGAGTATAAAACATACTTTTCAACTTTTTATCTACCCGAAACTCAGGTGCCAAAAACCTACCTATAAAATTCTTTAAAGCCAGCCGTGACACGACCACCCGCTTCTGTATTTTCTATCACCAGATAACCGCCATGATTTTCGCAAATAATCCGGCAAATATATAAACCCAATCCAAGGTTGTCCTCACGGCTCTCTTCTTCCGTAAAGTAAGGCTCAGCCGCCCTTTTTAGACTTTCCGCAGAAAATCCGTGACCGTCGTCGGTCACCGCCAGGCAAAACATGTCTTCATTTTTAAGCATGCAAATCCGGATGGACGATTCGGCATAGCGAACCGCATTGGAAATCAGGTTATTATAAACCTGTTCAACAAATTCCAAGTCCACCTCAATCAATTTGTCTGCCATATTATTTTCAAAACATATTTTCAAGTCCTGCCGTCCGGCCACGGCCAAAGCCAAGGCCGTCGCCCTCAAATCCGAAGCCAATTGATTAACATCCACTGGCTGACATTGGGGCCTTGTTTCCTCCAGCCTTTGTAAACGGCTCATACTGTCCGCATACCGTTCTAATCTGGAAACCTGGTTCAACATGGTCATCGCCGTATTTACAACCTGAGGATTATCGTTCGTCTGCAGCATCTCGCCATAACCTTTAAGCACCGTCAACGGCGTTCGCAAATCATGAGCAAAAGCCGCATTGAGACGTTTTCGTTCTTCAACCTGCCGCCACATCTCCGAAAAATTTTCAGCCAGCGCAGACCGCATAACTTCAAAAGCCCTGCAAAGCTGCCCCAGTTCATCATCACTTTCATACTGAATCTTAAAATCCAAATCACTATTTGAAATTTTCTCCGCGGCCGATTCCAATTCATTAATCGGATTTTTAAGCTTATTTCGATAAAATAGAAAAGCAGCGGCAAATACACAAATTGCTGAGTAAATCGGAGTCACCAGCATTGGCAAAACATCCAGCAGCCCTAATAGTTTTTTATCCATTTCGCTGTATGGAATCTCCTGTTTACTGATATATGTCCCCTCACCAAGCCGTTCTCCGTCCACATTTGTCAAATAATATTTCTCTCTCGTCTCCGGATAAGCTGCCCGGATATGATTGGATAATCTATCGCACACAAACGAGGTTCCTGCACTGAGCATCATCGCAACAAGGACAAAAGCAGTAATATAAAAAATAATACTACGCCGCAGCGAAACCTTTATTTTAGCCATTTATAGCCGCACCCCCAGACAGTCTCTATATGCACTTTATCTGTCAGCGCCCCAATTTTTACACGTATCCTGCGGATATGCTCAGCAACAACACTGCTGTCCCCCTCACTGTCATATCCCCAGACCTTTTCATAAATTCTTTCTTTATCAAAAACCTGTCCTGCATTTTGAGATAATAATTCCACAATATCAAATTCCCTTTTGGCCAGCCCTGCCGCATAACCGTTCACATAAACCGCCCGCTCAGAATAATCAACCAAAAGTTCCCCGGAAAATTTCACCTTTGCCTGATTCTGATGTCTTGCCTCTCTACGAAGATGGGCCTGTATCCGGGCTTCAAGCTCCATCAACGAAAACGGCTTAACCACATAATCATCGCCGCCAACCGAGAAGCCTTTAACCTTGTCCGTATCCTCAATCCGGGCTGTCAAAAACAATATCGGACAGGAAACATAATCTCTTATCCGTCTGCAAATTTCAAACCCATTCATTCCAGGCATATTCACATCCAGCAAAATAATATCCGGCTGGTTTTCTATTTTTCTCAGAATTTCTTCGCCATTATAGGCCGTCAATATATCATATCCTTTGCCTGCAAAAAAGACCGACAACATTTCAACAATATCCTTCTCATCGTCGGCAATCAAAACCTTAAAGCCCACATCCGTCCCCTCCCTTTTTACAAGCATACCATCAGAAAATCAACTTTTTATCTACATATCGGATAAAAACGCATCTGCCATACTATCCAATCCATACATTGAGACCATATCCTTAATTCCGGATTTTATTTCTTCCCTGCTGAAATCATGTTCTGTCAAAAAATCATCACTTTTATCATTCAAATATGAATAAAACAAAAGTGCCATTTTAAGTTTTTCCATACCGCCGCCGGAAACAATTTCGTACAATTGATTTTCGGCATTATTAATGTCACCAGCATCAATCATTACCAATAAAGCATCCAGCATCTGTTTTTCTTCTTCATCCGCCAGCATATCCATTGTTGGTGATTCTGTATCTATATTAAAAACCAACTTCAGAATGGCCCGCACCATTTCCCTGATCAGACGCATAATATAATCCCGTTCAACCATCTATAATCTCCTTTTTTATCGTCAAGTTCTTTATCTGTTCCAAATTCTTTGCAGAAAAATTTTATTCAATATTGCATAAACCAAATTCATATGCTATATTTAAACCAAGAGAACAACCATACACAATGGTTGGCCGTTGTTTTATGAAGCTCCACCCGGTTGTTGAGAATGTGCGGGTGGGGCTTTTGATTTCCTAATGACTAATCAAATGAATGAAAATCAGTAGTGCTATCAAGAAAATTCCGAACTGCATCAAGTCATTAAAACTGAATTTGTTCTTCATGGCACCACCCCCATTCTATGTAGAATGCGGCCAACCATTTTTGTATATGATTGTTCTGTTTTAAATTTTATCATATTCAATCTGCATAGACAATTTTTTCATGTCGACTGCCGCTCACAATTCATCGACAAATTTCGCAAAATATACTACTTAACCTTTTACAATCGATTCCCACATTTCGGACAATATTCAAAGTCTTCTGTCGTTGCAAATCCGCATTGGCTGCACCGCTTAATTCTTGAACCGGCCCGTTCCATCCCCTGCAGATGTTCCGGGCGTATCTCAACATTTTCACCTTTTGCTATTCTTTTTCCGATATCCGGATCCAGACGGTAAATCGTATTACAGCACGTTGTCTGAACAAAATACTGCCGGTTCCACTTAAAGCAAGGTATGAAAAACAGGGACAACACCATATATGTCATAAAAACCCGATACTGTCCATAGGCTCCGCAATGATTGCAGACAATCATCTGATGAAAATTCAACTCTTTTCTTCCTTCATTAATTCCCATCATAAAGAACATTGCTTTCCCTCCAAACTGTCAAAAAATATCTACCAGAGATTTTCCATATCTTCTTTAGTGAACCTGTGATAAATGGTATGGCCCATCTCTTCTTTGACGCAATAATAATACGAGTCAACGGAAGCATCTTTAAAATAGAGGACCTCGTCAAAATCAGAGCCATCCGGCATTTTTTCACAAACATAGTCTTTACTGAAGCTTTCAAACAGCGCCCGGACATCCGCAACACTGCAATGATGATTTTGCCGGAATAATTCAATCATGGCCTTCAAAAAAGCCGGTTCTTCCACATGTTCATGAACATACTCCGCACCTTCCGGCGGCACACTGATTTCGATCCGTCCCTTGTGGGCTGAAAAATGAAGCTGCCCAAGTCCCGTATCATGAATATCTGACGACTCCAAAGCCTCCAGCATCTCTTCATCATTTTCTGCATGTGTACCAAGCATGGCATTTAAGGACTCCACCGGATAATACAGACGTGTCGTCTCTTTGGCAAATCCCAGTTTAATCTGGGCTTCTTTAATTTGGTCAATAATATTTTTAATTAATTTTTCCGTATTCATTCTTTCCCACCTGATTCTATTTTAGGATGCGTTCATCGCCGCATCACGACACTAACTTTTCAAATTCGCCCGGTTTAAGATTTTCAACCAGGATATGCTCCGCATCAAACTCAGACACCTTATCCTGTGGAAGCCGTTTTAATAATTCCTCATAGGGCATGGTTCCCAGGCTTTTGTTCTGACTTCCGGAATAAAGATAAGCTTCCCATCGCCCAACTTCGAGGACCTTTCCTGTGTCCGGGTCCTGTATCCCGAACGGTACGCGAGGTATAGACGGCAGAATCGTCCGCACGTCTTCGCTGAGACACAAAGCGCCAAAATATCCCTCATCATCCCGGTAAAACTGTGGCCGGGCATAATAGGCATCAATACTCTGCTTTTCATGCATATAATCCCGAAAATCATTCAAATCCGTGCTTTTCGCAAACCGCTCTGCTTCTTTTTTGCCAAGCACCAACGGAAACATGACCGAATATAAAGACAGATTCGAGCTTTCGCCGCTTAAAATCCGTCGGCACATTTCCTTCAATGCCCGAAGATTAAAATCGGCCATATCTTCAAAATTGCTTAAAAATTCTTTTTGTGTCGTCGGTGAACCGTCAACCTCCATACTGCATTTCCAATAAGATGAAATTCTTGCCACGCATTGATAAAAGTCACTAAGCTCTTCTTTGCTGGTCGGGGTGAGCAATCTCAACGTCACCGATTTTGTCTCATTGACATTCCACTGAACACTGAAACCTCTGCCGATATGCTCCGGGTGATAGGCCAGAAATTCAGTCTCTCCCAGTTGTCCGCACTCCAGACAGAGCCCGTCAAAATTTCCATAACTTAATTCATTTCCAAGAATCATTTCCAATGGTATCCCTTTTTTAAAAAGACCCTTTTGTGTAATACAAACATCTATTGACATATCTTTTCCTCCCTGCAAAGTGGCGAACTTGTTATTTCTCTCCAATCGTATTATACTATTCAGGTAAACAAAACACAAGAAAGGCGGATATTCCATATGAAATTAACTCAGGACCTCAGCCGGGCGCGTTTATCGGACATAAAAAACTTATATGTCCGCACCTTTCCTGCGGTCGAGCGGAAACCATTTTATATGATACGCAAAAAGCAGGCCGAAGGCTCTATGGAAATACTATCCATTGAAAATGATACGGGAGATTTTCTGGGTCTGGCTATCACTATTTTGTATAATGACATTATTCTTCTGGACTATTTTGCCATTGATGACCAACGCCGAAACAGCGGCGCCGGTTCTTCGGCTCTCCACCTCCTTTTGGAACGCTATGCAGGCAAACGTTTTCTTCTTGAAATCGAGGCCCCGGATATTCCATCAGAAAACACACCGGAACGCATACGCCGAAAAGCATTTTATCTCAGAAATGGTATGACCGTCATGCCGTTTCGCGTCAATCTCTTTGGCATCGAAATGGAAGTTCTGACCAACGGCTCCCATGTCTCCTTCGACGAATACCACGAGATTTTTACACAGATTTTTACACCATGGATTGCATCAAAAATAAAAAAAGTCTCCTCAAAGTCCTAAAAAGACTTCAGGGAGACTCTCTCATATTTTATCTACTGATTCAAATGTCAAAAGACTAAATCATCTAATACAGACTTGCAAGAATATCCACACACTTGTCAATGCCTAAAATACCGCTGTCTAAAGCCACATGATAGTGGTGCATATCGCCCCACTTCATATCCGTATAGAACTGATAGTAGGCTGCCCGCCGTTTATCCTTATCTTTCAGACGTTTTTCCGGCGTTTCGGTCCGTTCACCATACTGTTTAACAATCCGTTCCGCCCGCCGTTCCATATCCGAATGGATAAATACAGTCAGACAATCCTGAACATCCTTTAAAATATAATCCGCACAACGTCCAACGATAACGCAGGACTCCTTTTCTGCCAATTTCAAAATCACGTCTCTTTGAATCTTCCACAGATAATCCTGGTTGGAATGCCCGTTAAAATCTCTGTCAGTAAATGCACTGGCAAACCAGCTTCCATGCGGCGTATATTCACCGCGTTCCGCAATATATTCTTTGGCAAAACCACTTTCTTCAGCGATTTTCTCAATCAGCTCATAGTCATAACACGGAATTCCAAGTTTTGCGGCAGTTTGCCTACCAATTGTCCGTCCTCCGCTGCCAAATTCACGGCTGATGGTTATAATTCTATTGCTCATATTTTACCTCCCGTTCCACCGATTCAACTTTCAGTGTCTTATACGTATATGCAATCACAATCGCTGAAATTATGAATGTAAGCACATCTGACACCGGCATGGAATATAGTACACCATCCAGGCCGAAAAATCTCGGTAAAATCAATGCAAAGCCGACGCCAAATACCACTTCTCGTACTAATGAAAGCATAGTAGACAGAAAAGCCTTGCCCAAAGACTGCAGATAAATAAAAGTCCCCTTATTGACAGTTGCCAGAATCATCATGCACAAATATGTCCGGAAACACTTAATTGCAAAATCCGTATAGTAGCTGCTCTCGTTTGCTGCACCAAAAATACCGATTAACTGACGCGGCAGCAGCTCTACGATAAGTAAAGCCACAGCGCCGACAGCGGCCTCCAAAATAAGCAGCCGAGTGAACAGGTTTCTCGCTCTGTCCTTACGGCCCGCACCGATATTGTATCCGACAATCGGGATACAGCCGGCAGCCATACCTACAGCAATCGAAATAACGATCTGGAAGAATTTCATAACAATGCCAAGCACAGCCATAGGAATCTGAGCATACTGTGCCTGCCCGAAAATCTCGTCCATGGCACCATATTTTAAAGTCATATTCTGGATAGCTGCCATTGCCGCTACCAGGGAAATCTGGGAAAGGAAACTACAGATACCCAAAGGCAGGTATTTTGCAGCAAGTCCCGGATGAATTCCAAAGCTGCTCTTTTCCAGCTTGACAGCCTTCATATGGCACAAATACCAGATGGATAAAAATGCTGTCAGTATCTGACCAAGTATGGTAGCCACGGCAGCACCCATCATACCCCATTTAAAAATAAAAATGAAAATCGGGTCCAGAATAATATTCGTTACCGCACCGGCCAATGTGGAAACCATGGCAAATTTCGGGCTTCCGTCGGAACGGATAATTGGGTTCATTGCCTGACCAAACATATAAAACGGTACGCCAACCGTAATCCAGAAGAAATATTCTCTCGCATGATAAAAGGTTTCTTCATTGACCCGGCCGCCGAACACGGTCAGAATCTGCTCCTGAAATACCAGATAAACAACAGTGACAATTAAACTGCAGATAATGCAGAGAACAACGTCGCTTCCAATACCCTTATGGGCATCTTCCTTTTTATTGGCACCCAGACAGATACTGACAAAAGCACAACAGCCGTCACCAATCATAACAGCTATAGCAAGGGCCACCACCGTCAACGGAAAAACAACCGTATTTGCCGCATTACCATAGGAACCCAAATAACTTGCATTAGCAATAAAGATCTGGTCAACAATATTATATAATGCTGCCACCAGCAGGGAAATAATGCACGGAACTGCATATTTCCTCATCAGAGCACCTATTGGCTCTGTTTCTAAAAATGTATTCGATTTCTCATTCATCGGAACTCTCCTCCATTCAAAAAAATAAAAGCGTGTTGTCAAAAGAGCTGGACTTATGCCTTTTGGCGACACGCTTTTTCAGATCCATAACGGCACTGAACAATTAATAATTTTCTTTACGAACTTCAAAATAACTCTGGGAATATCCGCAGACCGGACATACCTCCGGTGCTTCCGTGCCAACAACCAGATGACCACAGACACGGCACTCCCACATCGTCTGACCGCTCTTTGCAAATACTTCCTGCATTTCAACGTTATGTAACAGTTTACGATAACGTTCCTCGTGAGCTTTTTCAATTTCACCTACGCGACGGAATTTCTCGGCCATCTCAGGGAAACCTTCTTCTTCGGCTTCCTTTGCCATGCGGTCATACATATCTGTCCATTCATAATTCTCACCTTTGGCAGCCGCCAACAAGTTCGCTGCGGTATTTCCAATGCCACCAAGAGCTTCAAACCACATACGTGCATGCTCCTGCTCATTGCGGGCTGTTTTTAAAAATAATTCAGCTAACTGTTCATAACCTTCACGCTGTGCAACGGCGGCAAAGAATGTATACTTATTACGAGCCTGACTCTCACCAGAGAAAGCCTCTTCCAGATTTTTTTCCGTTTTCGTTCCTGCATACGGATTTTTTGATTCGGCTGTTTCATCCTTCAACAACTCAAAAACAGAAGCCGGCTGTTTACATCGCGGGCAGACAAAATCCTCAGGCAATGGTCCTTCATGGATATATCCGCATACTGTACATTTCCATTTTTCCATATGATTTCCTCCTTAACCTGCAAATAATTTCTTATTTCATAAAAAAAAGCGAGTAGCATTCAACCGGATTTACGCAGGTTTGCTACTCGCTGTATTAATTATAATACCATCTTTTCTCATTTACGTCAAAGGTATTTTTTTATAAAAATTTTTTTAAATTAACGGTTTCATTCATATTTTTTTCCAAACACATACATTGGTATAAATATTCCCAAAACGAATGCCAGCGGAACAAGCAGCCGGATAACGCCCCATAATTCATTGCCATAAAAAAACCAGAGAATAAAACCTACCGCAGGCAGCAAAACCGTTCCGGTAATACTCCAGACCCGGGCCGCATTCAGGATATGCGGCCAGTTGCTGTTATTAAAATGAAGGCCCGGCATATTGATTCTAAACGCTCCGTCGGAAACAAAATTAATTTTGTTTTCGTCATAATAGGATGGCAGCGTTTCTCTCGCAAACATACAGAACCACCCGCCAAACAGCAAAAGCATTCCCGTATAGGGCAACATACTGTCTGCCATATCACTCCATGTAAAACCCACCGCTCTAAACAATAGAAGCTCCGCTGCCACAATACACAAGCTGAGTATATAAATTCCCGTCCACCGCTTGCGGAGTTTCCGCTGCGATTTCTGTTCCTTTAACGACATATCCAGGGAACAGGTCACCAGATTTTCAACCTCATCTTTATTTAATGAAGCTTCCGCCTCAAACCGCTCGCCGCGAAGCAGCTCCGTTACCGTCACTCCAAAAATCTCTGCTATGGGAATCAGCATGGACACATTCGGCATACTTAAGCCTCGCTCCCATTTACTGACTGCTTTATCCGATATAAAAAGCTGTTCCGCCAATTCTTTCTGAGTCAAATGCTTTTCTTTCCGAAGCTGTGCAATGAACTCTCCAAATTTCTCGTTATCCATCGGATACGCAGCACAGCTCTTTTCGGTATCTGTCTGATACATAAGGCCACCTCCTGAAATCATCTTACATTCCGGGCCTCGTCAAAGCAACCGACTAACAGTAGAATCCGGCCGCAGACACCATTTCATTGTATTCGTGTCCGGCTATTACCGCTGTTTTGTCAAAATCCTCACTGCTTTCGTCAGCCATTGCATCAAATAACTGGTCAGGAGCATCAATGGAATAATAAAAATCAACCGCCAATTCAGTATATGGGTAATACTGAAAAATCCTGGGAAGAGGAAAATTGCCGCCACAAAGATAAAGCCTACGGCTATACACAATATCTGACGCCGTGTATTCATCGGCCGACATACTTCCCAGACAACCATTTGGCTGATAAAACCGGCCAGTATCAAATTATAGGTGGAGAGCATCAGCCCATCAAAGCCAAAGAAACCTGAAATGACCTGATTGATCAGCATCATAATGACCATCGTCAATGCACTCGGCAGCGATATTCGCAGGACATTCCGCATGAACCCGTTGCTGGTCACTGTTTCCGTCTGTTCCAGCGTTAAAATAAAACTTGGGATACCGATAGCCGTCGTACTTATAATACTCAAGTGAATCGGCACAAACGGATAGGTTCGTCCAAGGATAATAAAAATGATACTCAGCAATACCGAATAAATGGTCTTTGTCAGATAAAGGGCGCTGACACGTTCAATATTTGATATGATCATCCGGCCTTCCCGGACGATAGACTTCATACTGGCAAAGTTGGAATCCATCAGCACAATATGGGCCACCTGCTTGGCCGCATCACTTCCTGCTGCCATGGCAATGCCGCAGTTGGCATCTTTTAATGCCAAAACGTCATTGACACCGTCACCGACCATGCCGACAACACTGCCGTTGGCCTGGTAAGCCTTGACAATCCGCTGTTTCTGCTCCGGACGTACACGTCCATATACCGTATAATTCGGTACGACCTCGCGAAGCTCTTCAAAATCCTCCGGCAAAGTATTTGCATCGATATAACGCTCGCCGCCTTCCAGTCCGGCCTTTACTGCAATATTCGAAACCGTCACCGGATTATCTCCGGAAATAACCTTAATTGCCACGTTCTGACTGGCAAAATATTCAAAGGTTCCCCGGGCCTCCGGACGGATGCAGTCAGAAATAACGATTAAGCCCGACGGCACCACGCCGCTGACCGACATATCCGTCATATTTATACCGGAACATTTTCCTAAAAGAAGGACACGCATGCCGTCTCTTGAACAGGCATCGACCTTTTCATTTAATTCTTCATTATCTTTGACGAGAAATTCCGGCGCACCGAGAACATAATTTCCTTCGCCTTCAAAGGCAATTGCCCGGTACTTCCGATCGGATGAAAACGGAATCTTCGCCTTGATCTTCCATTTTTCTGTTTTCTCAAAATACGACATCAGCGCATCCTGGGTCGCATTCACATCATCAAAGGCAAAAGAAATTTCATTCATGACATCCCTCATTCTATGGATGTCCTCCCCGAAAGGAATCAGTTCAACAACTTCCAGGGCTCCCGTCGTGATGGTTCCCGTCTTATCCAGGCAGAGTACATTGACCCGGGCCAGGGCTTCAATGGCTTCCATCTCCTGGACAAGGGCCTGTTTCCCGGCCAGACGCCCGACACCGAGAATAAAGGAAATACTGGTCAAAAGCACCAGTCCCTCCGGAATCATACCAATAACTCCGGCGACCGTATTTACAAGGGCATCAGAAAAGGTGATTCCCTCTGCGCCCCGCTGAGATATAAACAATAGAATACCGACAGGTACAAGAATCGTTCCTGTCACCTTGATAATCCGCTTAATGGAATCCTGCATCTCGGAAGATGCCCGCTTCTTCTGCTTTGCCTGACTGGCCAGCTTGGTCGCATAGTTATCCTTTCCCACATGGATAACCTTCGCCTTACCGCTTCCGGCCACCATAAAGCTTCCTGACCAAAGCGTATCCCCCGGCGCCTTACGCACCGGTCTGGATTCACCGGTAATCATGGATTCATTAACTTCAATGCCCTCTGATTCCAAGACGACACAATCCGCTCCGATCTGATTCCCGTTTTCCACAGCAAGCAGATCGTCAATAACCAATTCCTCGATCGGAATATCTTTAAACTTTCCATCCCGGCAGACCCGGGCCTTACTGGCTGTGATAACCGCCAGGCTGTCAATCAGTTTTTTTACCTTTAATTCCTGAAAAATACCGATAACCGAATTACAGATAATAACTCCAAGAAATGTAAGATTTTTAAACTGACCGGAAATGATGACCAAAACACCAAGAAATAAGTTTAAAAAGTTAAAGTAAGTAAGTGTATGACAACGGACAATCTCTGCCGTTGTTTTTGAAATATGACTATCTGATGTATTGACCTGCCCCTTGTCAATCCTCTTTCGGACTTCGGCACTGGTCAGGCCATCATAGCCCCTGTCTTCCATAATTTAGTCCTCATCTGTGAAAGTAATAACATCTTCATTTAAAATATATGGCGTTGTCTGATATACAAAATAATTCAGCCAGTTGGAATAAATCCATGTGCCATGGGCACGCCAACGCATGGTCGGCTGCTTCTTCGGGTCATCATCCTCAAAATAATTCACCGGAATTTCCGGATTTAATCCCTTATCCACATCTCTGAAATACTCTTTTGACAGAGTATCAATATCATATTCTGAATGGCCCATAACAAAAAACTGAGAACCGCTCTGATTGCCCACCACATAGACGCCGGCCTCATCAGAAGCCGCCATAATTTTCAGATCCGGAATCTTTTCAATATCTTCTGCCCGGACGGTCGTATTTCTGGAGTGGGGTGCATAAAACTCCGAGTCAAATCCACGAAATAACCGGGATTTTTCGTTAATCAGATAATGTTTATAAACACCGGATAATTTTTTATCCAAAATATATTTCGGAATGCCATAGTGATAATAAAGTCCGGCCTGGGCTCCCCAACAGATATGAAATGTGGAGTGAACATGAGTCTTGGACCATTCCATCACTTCACACAGCTCATCCCAATATTCCACCTCTTCAAAATCCATCAGTTCCACCGGCGCCCCTGTAATGATCATTCCGTCATACCATTTATGCTTAATTTGCGGAAACGTCTGATAAAACGTAATCATATGCTCTTCAGAAATATTTTTTGCCGTATGTGATTCCATCTGAAGCAGCTCAATCTCAATCTGAAGCGGTGTATTTGACAGGCACCTCAGAATCTGCGTCTCTGTTTCAATCTTTGTCGGCATCAGATTCAGAATCAATATTTGAAGCGGACGAATATTCTGCGTCAAAGCTCTCCGTTCCGTCATTACAAAGATATGCTCGTCCTCCAGAACCTTCCTGGCCGGAAGATCATTTTGTATTTTAATCGGCATATAAAAGTCTCCTGTTCTTTCATGAAATTACCTTTTATTGTAAGTCATTTTAATAGATACGTCAAGGAAGGGTCTCTTACGAATTTCTTAGATTTTCGTTTCAAAAAAACAAGGTTGGCTGCCTCTTACAAGGCAGCCAACCCACTGATTTTAATTACTTTTTATTTATTCTTTTATCTTAGCCAAAGTATCTTTCTAATAAGCCTTTGAATGCTTTTCCGTGACGAGCTTCGTCTCTGGCCATTTCATGAACTGTATCATGGATAGCGTCAAGGTTAAGAGCTTTAGCACGTTTAGCAAGGTCAAATTTACCTGCTGTAGCACCGTTTTCAGCTTCTACTCTCATTTCAAGGTTTTTCTTTGTGCTGTCTGTTACAACTTCACCTAATAATTCAGCGAATTTTGCAGCATGTTCTGCTTCTTCATAAGCAGCTTTTTCCCAGTATAAACCGATTTCTGGATATCCTTCTCTGTGAGCTACACGAGCCATAGCAAGGTACATACCAACTTCTGTACATTCACCTTCGAAGTTTGCTCTTAAATCAGCCATGATGTCTTCTGGGGAACCCTGAGCAACACCTACAACATGTTCAGCAGCCCAAGACATTTCGCCAGCCTGTTCCTGGAATTTGCTTGCTGGAGCTTTACATACTGGACAGACTTCCGGAGCAGCTTCGCCTTCATAAACATAACCACATACTGTACATACAAATTTTTTCATGTTAATCTCTCCTTATAAAATAGTTTTATTGTTTAAAATTAATAATCATTACTGATATCATTATCATATACTACTAAGACTGTTTTGTCAATAGCTATTTTAACATTTTTCTTCTTCTTTACATTTCCTGCATTTACCATAAAAATACAACTGATGTCCAATAATCTCTCCGTCATAATGCTTTCCGGCCCATTCATTCACCATATGCATATCCATCGCCGGAAGATCTTCCACCTGACCGCATTTTTCACAGATAAAATGATAGTGCGGATCCGTTCGGGCATCAAAACGGTCGCTGTTTTCTCCGCAGGAAATCTTTGAAATCTCGCCCTGCTTTGCAAGGAGGGTTAAATTCCGGTACACTGTTCCAAGGCTGATATTCGGATAAATTTCTCGAATCGCCGTATATACCATATCTGCTGTCGGATGATCGTTGCGGCCTTCAAGATAGTTTTTTATCGCTTCTCTCTGTCTGCTATATTTCAGGGCAGCCATAGGGATCCTCCTTTCTATTTAATATTAATAATCATTCTCGTTACTTTTATTATAATAACAAAAAAGACAGAAATGGTCAAGAACCTTCTGTCTTTTTTATGTAAAAAAGTTTTATTTTATTTCCGGTGCATGTGTACCTGATATTCATCGTAAGTACCCACATTGGCAATGATCTGACGATCATCTGCCTGGGCGATCTGAGCATTTCGATCCTTCATAAATGTACGGTCTTTGTTCAGCATGGCCGGTCCACTGACACAGCCGCCAACGCAGGCCATACCTTCAATAAAGTCTTCCGGCAAACGGCCCACTTTCAAAAGCATCAGCGCTTTTTTACATTCCAAAGCACCATTGGCTTTGCAAACCTTTACCGGTACATCTTCATTTCTTTCTTTATAGGTCTGAAGTACTGCTGCCGTAACACCGCCGGATACAGAATAATTTTTACCAAACTTACTTCCCTGCTGAAGCTCTCCGGTATAATCAGACGGATCCACACCCTTTGCTTCCATCATGGCATAGAGTTCTTCGTAAGTCAGGGCATAATCTGCGCCGCCCATTGTAATGGAATCGATAACTTCACTCTTCTTTGCAATACACGGTCCGATAAAGACACAGAGTGCATCCGGATACATCGCCTTGATGAGCCGGGCTGTAGCCTGCATCGGAGATACAGTCGTCGACATTTTATCTGCAACCTGTGGAAAATGTTTCTTGATCATATTGACAAAGGCCGGACAACAGGAAGTTGTCATCTTTTCTCCGGCTTTAACTTTTTCTTCCAATTCCAGAGCTTCATTTTTAGACACGAAATCGGCGCCAAGAGATACTTCAAACATATCGGCAAAACCCAAGGCTTTCACGGCTTCCCGAATCATTCCGACGGAAACATCGCCGCCAAACTGACCTTCAATAGCCGGCGCCACCATGGCATAAACCTTTACACCGTTATTCATCAGACGGATAACATCCACCATGAAGGTCCTGTCTGAAATCGCACCGAAAGGACAGCCGACAACACACTGACCGCAGCTGATGCATTTCTTATCGTCAATCTGAACGATCATATCTTCATCATAAGAAATAGCATCCACCGGACAAGCCCGTTTACACGGACGCATCAGATCGGCAATGGCATTATATGGGCAGGCTTCCACACATCGGCCGCATTCTTTACATTTCTTAGGGTCGATATGGGCACGGCCACCCTCAAAAGTGATGGCGCCAAAATTGCAGGCAGACATACATTTCTTTGCCATACACATCTGGCAGTTATTCGTCACGCTGAAACGGTTGATCGGACAGCCCTCACAAGCTGCCGGAAGTACCTGGACAATATTTTTAATATTGCCGCCCGGCAGCGGCGTATGTCCTTCAGCCAGCCGTACTCGCTGACGGATAATTTCCCTCTCTTTATAAACACAACAACGGTAGTGCGGCGTATTTCCCGGGATAATGTTATAAGGGATTTCATCCGCACATTCCTTCAGTTTACCGTCAAAGGCCATACGGGCTACTTCACGGTATACCTCAAATTTGATTTTATTAATATCGGTCATAAATTCTCTTTTCATTTTATTCTCCTATAAGTCTGTGCCGTTAATAATATTTGACAGTTACGGTCTTTCCCATTTTTTTACATTCATTCACAAGCTGTTCCACCAACCGCTGGCGAATACTCAAGTCAAAAGGCAGCGCCGCCGCCTGATAGGTTTCATTAATTGCCTTTCCGACAAATATATTTAAATGATTACATTCTTCAATTAAAATCTTTCCAAGTCTGGCCGCCCCGTCTTTGCCGTAAAGCTGGCCAAAAAAGCCCTCATCAACTTTGCCTGCATTATAATTACTCAGCATTTGAACCGTACGATTCAGCGTTAATACGCCTTCTGTAACAAGATCCATTCCTTCAATCTCTGCCGTCGGCGGTATATCCGGATCAAAATAATCTAAAGATGCTTTAATCGGCTTATTCAGATAACGGGCAACAATATTGGATGAGGTCCCTCCGCAGACAATCTTTTTCCCCGATTTTGCCATGAATTCCTTCATAACCCGGGCATCATCTTCTTTGTTGACCGGTGGACCGGTAAACAGATTCACCGTCTTTGGCCGCGTCACCTTGATGGTGATGACGGTCGTATCATCCCCCGGCTCTCCGTCATAGAGCATATTGCACTTATTACTGATCATGGACATAAGCCGGGAGCTGGAGATATTGGATGCGCAGACATCCTCCACATAACGGACGACCTCTGCTCTTGGCCAGCCAAAACCGGATTTTTTTCCGACTCCGGCATGAACAACGCCATCACTCATCATCACATAGTAATCACCATAACAGACATTAAAATGATATTCCCGGATAATCTTTCCTTCGATCTCCCGTACCGAAAAAGGTACATCCCGATGATGACCGCCCCGAATCAGAATCCCGCCAGGATTGTCGTATTCAAGCAGCAGGGCTTTTCCATCTCTGTAAATCTGAAGGACGCTGAATGTTGAATAAGCCACATGACGTGTCTGACACACCGGAAGGGTCCTGGCAATGGTTGTCACACATTCTTCGATCGACGCACCGTTTTTCAGCATAGTGCCCATAATCTTTGTTGTCAATGTGGACAAAATATTCGCTTTTACACCACTTCCCATTCCGTCAGACAGAAGTAATATATCCGAATCTTCAGTTTTAATAATTTCCACCGTGTCACCGCACAATTCTTCCTTCTTTTTATTCAGGCTTTTCCATGCGATATCCAGACTCATATTCATAAATTCTCTTCTCCATCATAAAAAATGCTGTCCCGCATTTTCGTCAGAGTGACTTTTGTCTCCGCTGTGGTCTCTCCAAGCAGCCCGGCAATCTCCTGGGCTACCATCATCTGTTTATCAATGACCTTCTGTGCAATATCCATAGCATCTCTGCGCATACGGTCATGCTGCTCACGGATTTTTTCCTCCGCAGTTACATTTCTCAAAATTCCGAGAGCACAATTCATATCCCGAATATAGATAATATTCTGCATCGTAACCAGATTATATTTCTCATAGGTCACTTTTTTATTCATAATGCTGCGCTTTTCCCGGAAAACCTGCTCAAAATCCACCGGATCAAGAATATTTGCCAGCGGCATACGATAAGCTTCCTCCGCCGAAATATTAAACATCACTTCCGCCGCATTATTAAATTGGCGAATCCGCAGTTTTTCATCCACAGTAATGATCAGATTTGGCGTTACTGACAAAATAACTTCTGACATGGACCGGGCCTGCTGATACATATAAGGAATACACAGATTCAACTGTCCTTTATTCTGACAGCGGGCAATGGCCTTATCCCGGCAGGTCTTAAATCCACAGGCACCACAGTTAAGCTGTTTTTCCGGAGATGCTTTTCCATCCCGGCGAAGCGCTTCCTGAATCTCCTCCTCTGTCGGCATGACTGCCTTGCGTGAGGACTCTGTGAATTCTTTTTTCAGAAGGATACCTTCTTTCATTTTGGCCATATCCTGTGGAAATTCCCGGATAATCTTCTGATTCGTATAAATCCGTGCTTTAAATCGGTCGCTCTCACGTCCTCCGGCCAGTGGGCCGTTGATGCAGCCGCCGACACAGGACGACACCTCAATAAAGCAATTATTGATCTCGCCTTTGCGGATACAATCAAATAATTCTTTCACTGAATCAATACCATCCACATAAAGCTGTTCGTATTTTCCGAAACCTTTATCCGCCTCCACAGCAGACAAAATACCGCCGCTGACGCCATACAGGCCATTGACCATGGCATTGGTTCCTTCTCTCGGATAAAATTCACACTGGTTCAAATCAATATTTTCTTCATCCAGCCAACTTCGAAGCTCCTGAAAATCCAGCACCGCATCCACGTAAGTGCCGCGGCATCGTTCCCGAACCGCCTCACGGCCTCTGGCCGTACAGCTTCCTATATATATAACTTTGGCATCCGGGCCGAATTCTTCTTTCAGCATCATACCATGCGCCGTCATCGGCGAAACGACCGGTGCCATATATGGAATCATGTCCGTGTAATATTTTTCGACCAGCTCATTAATGGCCGTACAGGAGGAAGTAATAATATTATTCATCATTCCTTCCTGAATGAGACGCTCATAAGCCTTCGTCACATGGGCAGCCCCTTCCGCTGTTTCCCGGATATGAGTAAAGCCCAATTTATGTAACGCACCTCTCAGTTGACCCGTACCATTTTCCGTATCTCCAAAAACCCCCAGATATGCAGGGTCCAGTGATGCGACCGTCACATGGCCTTCCTGAATATATTTCTTTGCTCTCTTCAGATCACTGACATAAATAATCGCATCCTGTGGACAGGCTTCCAGACATCGTCCGCACAAAACGCATTCATCAGCCACGTAAAGAGCATGCTCATTCTTTACACGAATGGCTTTTACCGGGCATATCCGTACGCATTTATAACAGTCCTTGCATTTTGCCGTCTTGAATCCAATTGCTGCCACTAATTAACCCTCCTGAGTACCTCATCTGCAAAAAATGTATCTACAGTTTCCGGTGAAACGGAAAACAATTCTTCATCAATCTTTACACATACACCCTTTTCACACTCGCCGGTGCAGAAAGAGCCATTTAATTCAATCTTGGAAGCCAGATTATTTTCCTGAATTTTTTTCTGAAGTCCCTGAATGACACTTCTGGAACCCTTCAGATGACAGGAGCTGCCTATGCAAATTGTGATTACCATGAAATAACCTCCTTAATTTCTTTTCTTAATTTTATTATAGAGTATTTATTTGTTCTGTCCAGAATTTTTCAATAATTTTCTCAACAGAATCCTTGCTTAATTTCTGGAAAGGAATCCATTCCCGAGGAAAAAGCCGCTGATAGCTGCCATAATTAAACCGCTCATCCAACAGGGCAATGACACCCTGATCTTCCTCAGAACGAATGACACGGCCCCCGGCCTGAAGTACCTTGTTCATTCCCGGAAAAAGATAGGCGTAATCAAATCCCCGGCCCTTTCTTTCATCGAAATAGGTCTTTAAAAGTTCTCTCTCACTGCCAATTCCCGGAAGGCCGGTGCCAACAATGATTACTCCGATCAACCGGTCTGCTTTTAAATCGATTCCTTCGGAAAATATACCGCCAAGTACACCAAAACCAAGAATCGTCTCATGGGGCTTCTCTTTAAAATTTTCAAGGAAGGCCCGCCGTTCATCCTCGTTCATACCGCTTTCCTGTCGGAACACCTGCAGACCGTGTCCCGCTTTCGGCATTTCCCTCTCAGTAAACACCTCAAACACCTTGTCCATAAAAGCATAAGACGGACAAAATACCAGATAATTGCCGTTTTTTCCCCGAATGATTTTCCGTATATACTCGGCAATCCGCTCATATTGCTCTTGATTTCTGGCCGTATAACGGCTGCTTACATCTCCGACCGTAAAAATTAATCGTTTCTCAGGCTTGAAGGGCGAATCCACGTACATTTCATAATCTGCTTCCGGTTTTCCGCTCAATAAATCTTTGTAATACTGAACAGGCAAAAGGGTTGCTGAGAAAAAGATACAGCTGCGGCTCATGCCAATCCGCTCACTTAAATTTCCCGACGGATCGACACAAAACATTTTTATCATGGCTTCGCCGCCATCCCCTTCGGTATAAATTAAATATTTTTCATCCAGCAGATCATAGGTATTAATGAAACGCCGGGCTTCAAAATACAGTTCAGTCACCGTCTCCCGAAGTTCCGGCTCCATATCTTCCTGCAGATAGTCTTCCATATCTGAAACCATCCGCATCAAACTTAAAATAAAACTGCCGACTTCCATGACGATGGCATAGCGGCCGCCCGTTTCTTCCCTTTCTTCCTGAAAATCCTTTATGAACTGACTGCATTTATGAACCTTGCGGGCAATCTTCGGCCTCAGGGGCTTTATCTTTCGATAGACCTTATCAAAATCTTTCCGATAGAGGGCTGCACTGTACATTTCCCGTGCCCGGTCCACCAGATTATGAGCCTCATCCACAAGAAATACCATATTTGCGGCGGTATCCGTAAAAAAGCGTTTCAGATAAACGACCGGATCAAACACATAATTATAATCACATATGATCACATCGCACCAGAGAGACACATCCAATTGGAATTCAAAAGGGCAGACCCGATGCTTTTGGGCATAATCAAGAATACATTCCCGATCGATTCCGTCCTCCTGATTAATGATATCAAACACGGCCTCATTTACCCGGTCAAAATGCCCCTTGGCACGCTCACAAAATTCCGGCTGGCACAGACATTCTTCCAGAGGACAGATTTTCTCTTTCGCTGTCAGAGTAATAAACTTCATTCTCAAATCTTTTTCCCGCAGCAGTTTTCCCGTATCCTCCGCCACCGTTCGGGTAATTGTTTTCGCTGTCAAATAGAATATCCGACTGCATTTTCCCTCATCCATGGCCTTAATTGAAGGAAACAGTGTCCCCAGTGTTTTCCCTGTTCCTGTCGGTGCCTGGATGAAAATATTCTTTCCCTCATCGATGGAACGGTAGACCCCGTTCATCATCCGTTTCTGGCTGAGCCGATATTCAAAAGGAAATGCCAGTGTATGAATGGACGCATTACGCAAAGCCTGCCACTGAATCTGCCATTTGGCCCAGCGGGCATATTGGTAGACCAAATCCTGAAACCAACTTTCCAGTTCCTCCTTCGTCCGCTCGAATTCGAAGGTCTTAATGGCTTCCGTTTCCAAATGAATGTAGGTAATCCGTACCTTAATCTTTTCTAATTCATGGAGATTGGCGTAAATGCAGGCATAACAATCCGCCTGGGCCACATGGAGTATATCCGCCGTTTCAATGGCTTCCAGCTTCGTAAAAGTCCCCTTGATTTCGTCAATCATAATATCCGTTTCATCCGCCGGATTGGTGATGATTCCATCGGCCCGGCCCTCAACCTGAATATCCAAAGATTCGTCAATCTCTATTTTTCGTTTCAGCCCGACTTCTGCCCGGTAATTACTGCCTCCCTCCTTTTGGAGCTTTCTGTGGGCCCGGCTGCCGGCCTGCATGGCATCCACATCCTGCATAGCTCCCATCTTCTGGCTGATATCCCCGTTTCTTAAAATAAATTCCACAAGATTCCTCACGGATACCCGTACTTCCTGCTTCACCTGCATCACCTCCATTCCGTAAAAAATCCTCCCAACAGTCCCACTATTGAGAGGATTCAACTTTTTTATTTGATGTAGTCTTTAAGAAAATGAATCAACGTTTCCATCTCCGAGTCGGTTCCCACTGTAATTCTTAAATAGTTATCGATACGAGGCAGACTGAAATACCGCACATAAATATTTTCTTTCCGCAGCGCTTCGAACAATTCCCTGGCCGGATACTTCGGATGGGTCACAAAAATAAAGTTGGCCCAAGGTTCATTAAACTCAAATCCGAGAGCTTTTAATTCTTTTGCCGCCCAGGTACGGGTACGAATGATTTTTTCAATGCATTCATTAAAATAATCCCTGTCTTTTACTGATTCAGCGCCAAGAACCAAAGACGTCTGATTCATTGTATAGGAATTAAAGGAATATTTAAAATCATTCAGAGCCTTGATCAATTCCTCATTGCCGATGGCATAGCCAATCCGCATACCTGCCATAGAACGGGACTTTGAGAAAGTCTGTACGACAAGCAGGTTATCATATTTTTCAATCAATTCCAGAGCAGATTTCCCTCCGAAATCGATATAAGCTTCATCCACAATGACCAGCACATCGCTATTGTGTTTCAGAATATCTTCAACAAACTTCAGGTCCTCATACACAGATGTCGGCGCATTCGGATTCGGAAATACAACGCCGCCATTATCGGCATAGTAATCTTCTTTCCGGATACGGAAATTCTCATCCAGAGCCTTTGTCTCATAAGGAATCTTAAAAGCATCTGCCCACACCGGATAAAAGGAATAGGTAATATCCGGGAAAAATATCGGTCTGTCACTGTTGAAAAAGGTCTGGAAAGCCATGGCCAGCACATCGTCAGAGCCTACGCCGACAAATACCTGTTCCGGTTTCACATGATAAAATTCAGCCAAAGTTTCCGTCAGCACACTGGCTGTCGGGTCCGGGTAGAGACGGAACCTGTCTGTTTCCAGGTGTTCTGCCATCTTCACCACACCCGGTGCCGGAGGATAAGGATTCTCATTCGTATTTAATTTAATCATTCCCGGCTTGTTTGGCTGCTCGCCCGGTGTATAAGGCACAACCCGACGCACATAATCTCTCCATGTCTTCATCCGTATCACAACCTCTCTTATTTCAAGTCATTTATTCAGTCAAAATATGTCCCTGCCAAAGCCTTGAAGGCCGGCATAGAACGTTCAATCATCTCATAGGACACACAATAGGCAATACGCACATAACCCGGACAGCCAAAGCTGGAAGCCGGCACAAGCAGAAGGTGATGTTTCTTTGCCTCAGCGACAAATTCTTTTTCATCGGCCACCGGTGATTTTACAAAAAGGTAAAATGCCCCTTCCGGTTTGACACAATCAAAGCCCAGGTCTGTCAGAGATTTATATAAAAACTTTCTATTCTTATCATAAGCTGCCACATCGGTCTGTTCATTCAGACATTCTTTGATCATCAACTGCTGCAATGACGGCGCATTGACAAACCCCAGAACCCGGTTGGCAATAGCTAAACCTTCCACGAGTCCCTGATAATCATCCACTTCTTTTGGCACGGCCAGGTAGCCGATCCGCTCACCCGGCAGAGAAAGGGACTTGCTAAAGGAATAGCCAATGATACAGTTACGGATATGCTTCGTCATAAACGGTACTTCCACCCCATCATAAGCCAGTTCACGATATGGCTCATCGGAAATTACATAGATGGAATGACCGATCCGTTTTTCCGCTTCCGCTAAAATAGCCTGTAATTTATCCAATGTTTCCGCAGAATAAACGACGCCTGTCGGATTATTCGGATTATTGAGAATCAAAGCTTTTGTCTTTTCCGTAATCTTTTCTGCCAGCATTTCCACATTTGGCTGAAATGTCGGCGGATTCGGCGGAATGACAATCAGATTTCCCTGATAGTTATGCACATAGTTAGTGTATTCACCAAAAAACGGTGCAAAACAAATGACTTCATCGCCCGGATCCAGAATGGTTCTTAAAACCACATTTAAGCCCCCGGCGGCTCCCACGGTCATGAGAATTCCAGTCCAGTCAAAGCTTGTTCCAAACCGTTCATTTAACGATGCAGCAACTGCCTCCCGGACCTCTTCATAACCTGCATTGCTCATATATCCATGGACATAAAGTGAATTGTCCCCATCCAAAATCCGTTTCATGGATGTCCGCACAGCTTCCGGCGCCGGAACACTTGGATTTCCCAGACTGAAATCATAAACATTTTCCGCACCTACTTCTCTGGCCATCTCTTTGCCTTCTTCAAACAAGGCACGAATTACCGAATTTCCCTGAACCAACTGTGTCATGCTTTTCGATATCATTTGATTTAACCTTCTTCCTCCATGTTGCTTAACTTGGCGGCCTGGTCTGCTGCGGTCAGGCTGTCAATGACTTCATCCAGATCACCGTTCAGAATATCATCCAGACGATGTAATGTTAATTTAATCCGATGGTCCGTACACCGTCCCTGCGGGAAATTGTAAGTACGGATTTTCTCTGAACGATCACCCGTTCCAACCTGATTTTTACGGTTGGCGGCTTCTTCCTTTTTCTTCTTTTCCAATTCCAGATCATACAGTCTGGACCGAAGAACTTTTAAGCCTTTATCTTTATTCTTTAACTGAGATTTTTCATCCTGACATGAAATAACGATACCCGTCGGAATATGGGTAATACGCACCGCAGAATCGGTTGTGTTTACACACTGTCCACCGTTACCGGATGCACGGAACACATCGATACGTACATCGTTCATATCTAACTGGACATCCACTTCTTCCGCTTCCGGCATGATTGCCACCGTTACTGTAGATGTATGGATACGTCCACCGGACTCAGTTTCCGGCACACGCTGTACCCGGTGAACACCACTCTCAAATTTTAACCGGGAATATACGCCATTACCGCTGATCATAAACACAACTTCTTTAAAACCGCCGATGCCGCTTTCATTGACACTCATCATATCAATTTTCCAACGCTGTTTTTCTGCATATTTAGAATACATGCGGAATAATTCTGCTGCAAATAATGCCGCTTCATCACCGCCAGCGCCGGCACGAATCTCAACAATAACGTTTTTCTCATCCATCGGGTCCTTAGGAATCAGAAGGATTTTTAACTCTTGCTCGATTTCCCCGATTCGTTTTTTAGACTCAGCCATTTCTTCCTTGGCAAGCTCCCGCATTTCCTCGTCGCTTTCCATCTCCAAAAGCTCCAGGCTGTCTTCTACATTCTGTTTTTCCTGCTTATATTCCGTATATTTTTCTACGATTGGAGACAGGTCATTCTGTTCTTTCATCAGCTTACGAAACCTTGGCTGGTCATTGACCACATCCGGATCATTCAACTCCTCCATTACCTGCTGATAACGGATTAAAATATCATCTAATCTGTCAAACATAATTTTTCCTCCAATTGATTTCTATCTTCTTCCATAGACCACCCGGTCCAAGCCGGCCAAATCCCTGACCGTATGTATATCCCGGAATCCATTTTCTGATAAAATACCTGAAACCGCCTCCGCCTGTTCACAGCCAATCTCAAAAAACAGCCATCCTTCCGATTTCAAATAGGTTTCAGACGCTTCGGTAATTTTTTTATAAAATTCCAGACCTTCATCAGCCCCTTCTAAGGCTAACCGAGGTTCATACTCTCTCACTTCCGGCATAAGTGTTTCGATGACCGCCGCCGGAATATACGGTGGATTGGATACAATGACATCAAACCGGCCGTTCACCTTTTCAAATAAGTCACTCTGCAGCCATAAAATATCATTGGCTCCCCGACCATCTTTCTCCCAATTTTCCCGGTTAAATATACCATTCATCCGGGCAACTTTTAAAGCCCCTTCCGAAATATCCACACCAACGCCCCGGCCATAACTGCCCAAAGCCATCAGACTGATAAGGATACACCCCGAACCGGTACACATATCCAGAAGTTTACCGCCCCGGATATCCGCTTCCTTAAGAACTGTTTCAACAAGCACCTCTGTATCCTGCCTCGGAATGAGCACAGCTTCATTGACCATAAAATCCAGTCCCATAAATCCGGCCGTGCCTAAAATATACTGCAGCGGATAATGGGTACAGCGGCGTTCCACCGCTTCCTGATACCGCCGTTCTTCCTGCGGATCAGCTTCCGTATCCGCCTGTAAAAGATACTGGGCCCAGTTTAAATCACAAATATATTCTAACAGATACCTTGCTTCCATGGTACTGTTTTCAATTTGATTTTCCAAAAGGCGCTGTTCGCCTTCTTTTAGTAATTGTCTTAATGTCTTCACTCTGTCAATTCCTTCTGAAACTCCCGCCAGTCATAAATAGCTTCAATGGATGCGATTGCCACCTCCAGCATCTCCATATCCGGTTCCTTTGTCGTAAATTTCTGCATCCAGAATCCCGGCTTGCTTACCACGCACACCAGCCCGGAATCATGCCGTCCGGCCCACTGAATGATTTCATAGGACACTCCGGCAATCACCGGAACCATCAGGATACGGCAGACGACTTTCAATGCCATGCTTTCCACCGGAAAAATCTGGAAAAAGAGCAAAAAGAACACAATACTCACGAACATGACGATAAATAAAAAGCTCGTACCGCACCGTTTATGGAATCTTGAATACTTCGCCGCATTTTCCGGTGTCAACTCTTCACCATGCTCAATGCAATTAATCGTTTTGTGCTCTGCGCCATGATACATAAAGAGACGCTGTATATCCTTCATTCTCGAAATCAACACAATATAGGCAATAAAGATCAGCACCCGGACAAGTCCCTCAATAACTCCAAGAATCAGACTGGAATCCGTCGCCCGACGGAATATATTCGAAATAAAGAAAGGCAGGACCATAAACAGTCCGATTGACAAGGCCAGTGATAATACCACTGTCAGAGCCATAAACCACTTATCTGAAGCCTTTTCCTTATCAGAGGACTCCTCGGTTTCTTCATCTTCAAAAAAAGAAGCGGACCAGGTCAGAGTCTGCATTCCCAGAACGAGGGAATCTACAAAAGCAAATGCTCCGCGGATAATCGGAATTCCGGAAACATGAAATCGTTTGCCATAGCTGATATGCTCATCCGACTTCACTTCGATTTCATGGTTCTCCTTACGGACCGCGACCGCATACCGGTCTTTATGGCGCATCATGACACCTTCCATAACGGCCTGACCGCCAATATTTGCATATTTCATAATGTCATACCTCTATACAGAAAACGTGTCACAGGCACGTTTCTCTGCATGCTATTGCATAGAAAAATAGGTTGAGATTTTAAAAAAACCTCAACCTTACCTGTAACATTCCTCTTATTCCTGAGTAATACCATACTTACGATTGAATTTATCAATACGGCCACGAGCTGCAACAGCTTTCTGCTGACCTGTATAGAAAGAATGGCATTTAGAACAAATTTCTACGTGAATTTCTGGTTTTGTTGAACCGGTTACAAATTCATTACCGCAGTTGCAAGTTACTTTTGCCTGATAATATTTTGGATGAATTCCTTCTCTCATGTTTTTCACCTCGCTCAAACTTTCTTATTATAAATTATAAAACTGACGAATCAATTTTGTTCATTATAAAAACAGCTTTTTTATTATAGCATGGTTGAGAAATGCTTTCAAGCTTTTTTTCAAAAATCTTCGACGAAAAATCACTGCAAAAATATTTCATTAAAATATCTTCGTCCGCTTCATCATCGAAACGAAAGCTTTATTATCCTCGGTATGCATGAACATATCAAGAATCCGCTCCAGGGCCTCATCGGATTTCATGCCATTCGGGGCCTTGCGCATCGCATAGGATGCATCCAGTTCCTCCTTTGATAAAAGCAATTCTTCCCGACGTGTTCCTGAACGGGCAATATCCACCGCTGGGAAAATCCGTTTTTCTGAAAGTTTCCGATCAAGCACCAATTCCATATTGCCAGTTCCTTTAAACTCTTCGAAAACAACATCATCCATCTTACTTCCGGTTTCCACAAGGGCTGTCGCAAGCACTGTCAGGCTTCCTCCCTCCCGCATATTCCGGGCTGCACCAAAAAACTTCTTTGGCATATACAGCGCTGCCGGATCAAGACCGCCGGACAATGTTCGTCCACTCGGCGGAACTGTCAGGTTATAAGCCCGGGCCAGTCGGGTAATACTGTCCAGAAGAATGATAACATCCTTTTTATGTTCTACGAGACGTTTCGCCCGCTCAAGTACCATCTCTGATACACGTTTGTGATGTTCCGGTAATTCATCAAATGTCGAATAAATAACTTCCACATTTTTACCGATAATAGACTCCCGAATATCCGTGACTTCCTCCGGCCGCTCATCAATCAATAAGATAATCAGATTTATATCCGGATGATTTGTCGTTACCGCTTTGGCAATCTGCTTTAACAGAGTCGTCTTTCCTGTTTTTGGCGGCGCCACAATCATACCACGCTGCCCCTTGCCAATCGGAGATACCAGATCCATAATCCGCATCGGAACGCTGGAACGTACCGTTTCAAGCCGGATTCTGTCGTCCGGAAAAATCGGTGTCATATCTTCAAAATTCATACGCCGGGTCGCTTCTCCCGGATGAAATCCATTGACAGATTTCACATATAACAGCGCGCTAAACTTCTCATTCTGGGTCTTTACCCGGATATTTCCTGCGATAATATCACCGGTCTTCATATTAAAACGGCGAATCTGCGCCGGCGAAACATAAACGTCATTCGGCCCCGGCAGATAATTTTCACACCGGATAAATCCATACCCATCAGATAGGACCTCTAAAATACCATGGGCTATCTGACCACTGTCCAGTGCTTCAAGCGAACTGTCCATACGCATATCTTCCCCATCTGCGGCCGGCTCCGGTGAATGTTCGGTTTTCCTTTCTTCACGGACCTCCTCCGCTGCCGGACGTTTTTTCTCTATACGGGCTTCGCTTTTTTCCCGATGTTCTTTCTCCTCACGGACTTCACTTTTTTCTTTATTATATTTTTCTTCCAGTTCGCCCATAAGCTGAACCAGTTGTGCTTTTCTCATTGTGGATACATTTTTTACACCCTGCGATTTTGCCAGTTCTTTTAATTGAACCAGCGACAAAGTTGCGTACTTTTCGTTCATAAGTATCCTCCTTAAATTATGTACATATTATTTCTATTTTCTGGGAAAATTAAGATCAGATGCGCCCACAGATACCTTCATTATACACTAAAATATCAATAAATAAAGGAAAATCTTTCGCAATTTTCGACTTTTCAATACGAATCAATACACGATGTACTATTTAATACTTTGTTTTACATTTTTTTCAATTTTATTCCATTAAAGTATTGAATTTCCAAAAAAACTATAATATAATTGCACTAAAATTCAACACATACTATTCAAGGAGGAAAAATCTTATGTCTTATACTGACAGCATCATTGAAAGTGTTATCAAAAAGAACCCAAATGAACCAGAATTCATCCAGGCTGTTACAGAAGTTATGAATTCCCTGAAACTGGTCGTAGACAACGAACCAAAATACCAGGATGCATCCCTTCTGGAACGTATCGTAGAACCAGAACGTGTTATTATGTTCCGTGTTCCATGGGTAGATGATAACGGTAAAGTTCAGGTAAACCGTGGTTACCGTGTACAGTTCAACAGCGCAATCGGACCATACAAGGGCGGACTTCGTTTCCATCCATCCGTAAACCTGAGCATCATCAAATTCCTTGGTTTTGAACAGATTTTCAAAAACTCTCTGACAGGTCTCCCAATCGGCGGCGGCAAAGGTGGTTCCGACTTCGATCCAAAGGGTAAATCTGACCGCGAAGTTATGGCTTTCTGCCAGAGCTTTATGACAGAGCTGTGCCGTCATATCGGTGCTGATACAGATGTTCCAGCCGGTGATATCGGCGTTGGCGGACGTGAGATTGGCTTCCTCTATGGACAGTACAAACGTATCCGTAACCTTTCCGAAGGTGTTCTCACAGGTAAAGGTCTGACCTATGGCGGTTCCCTGGCTCGTACAGAAGCTACAGGTTATGGTCTCGTTTATCTCGTAGACGAATTATTAAAGTGCAAAGGCGATACATTAGAAGGCAAAACAGTTGCTGTTTCCGGTGCTGGTAACGTAGCTATTTACGCTACTGAAAAAGCTACTCAGCTCGGCGCTAAAGTTGTTACCCTCAGCGATTCCAACGGATGGATTTACGACGAAAACGGTATCGACCTTGATCTTGTCAAAGATATTAAAGAAGTACGTCGCGGACGTATCAAAGAATATGTTGAAAAACATCCGGAAGCAGTATACCATGAAGGTACAGGCGTATGGACTGTTCCTTGTGATGTTGCTCTGCCATGTGCAACACAGAACGAACTTCATCTGGATGACGCAAAAGCTCTTGTTGCCAACGGCTGCAAAGTTGTCGCTGAAGGCGCTAACATGCCTACAACTCTTGAAGCTACTGAATACCTTCAGGCCAACAAGATTTACTTCGTTCCTGGTAAAGCTTCCAATGCCGGCGGTGTTGCTACTTCCGCACTGGAAATGTCCCAGAACAGCATGCGTTTGAGCTGGAGCTTCGAAGAAGTTGACGAAAAACTCCGTGGCATCATGGTAAACATCTTCCACAACATCGATGACGCTGCTAAAGCTTACGGCGTAGAAGATGACTTCGTAGCCGGTGCAAACATTGCCGGATTCAAGAAGGTTGCTGACGCTATGCTCGCACAGGGTGTTTGCTAATTTAGTTACACATTTTTAAAAAACAAAGCCATGACTACCGACTGATCAGGTGATTCACCCAGTCGGTATCATGGCTTTTTTATCTTTCGTATATTCATTTTAGTCTATCCTTTGTAACTTACTGCATGCACACAGCTACATTTTCTTAATAAAATCATCAATAGACACTGCTTTTGCTGCCAACAATAACCATTTCATCAGTACATCCTCATCCTTCTGATGCTGAATCTGCTTCTCCACTTCTTTCGGTACTGCTCCCAAACTTGCCAGCAATTCCAAAACAGCATCCGCACGTCCTTTTGCGCGTCCTTCTGCACGCCCTTCTGCTCTGGCTGCATTTCTCTCTTCCAGCTCACGCATAAATTTCATACCTACCGCCTCGCTCTTCTTCGCCTCACTTACCCGTTTATGAATACGCTGAATACGTTCACTGCCCGTCTCAGCCGCAGCCCTATCTGTTGTATTTTCCATATAATGGAGAAATTCAACCAATTCACCGGAAACTTCATCGTCATTCTTTCCCCAGGTATTCAAAAAAATCCGTCCGGTATGTACTTTGAGCTTCCATATCATAGACAATTCCTTCTTCGGATATGGAAAACACATCCATTCGAATAGATTTTGCCAGAGGCGATACTCGATGCTCCTTTTCTGTCTGTGGCGGAGAAAACAAATGGATATCCTGCCCCAAAATAATGCTCAAAGCATCCTGATTAGCCTCCGGGTCATCCATGACTTCCGCAAATAAAAAACGGTCTATAAGGTTTAAATCTTTCAATGCTTTCTTTTCTTCCATGCACATTGCTCCATTATTTTATCATAGTTTTAATCGTTTAAACAGTGGATTTTTTCCTGACCAGGATTTAGGAATTTCTTTACGGGCTTCTGAAATGAATTGCACGATAGTTTTATTATAAAATGAAGTCCGATGGCATATCAACAATAATCCATCGGACTTCTTCGAGAGAAAATAACATTTTTTTATTTGATTTTTAAAATTTTTTCATGACAATTAAATATCCCATAAATATTCCCTGGCCAGCTTTATTCCATTTCTTCTAATGGGCTCGTTCATTCTAACCCAAGGCATATTCCTATTTGCCATTTCATTTCAAGAACGGATATTCACAATATAATACATATCCTCTATAGGCGCTTCTCTATCATAAGGTTTATCCTTTCTAAACAGAACTGCTTCAATTTCATCCACATCCAGGATACGGTCTACTAAAAAGGTATCGATATATGTACCCTCTTTGTAACCTCTTAACCCCGGTCCCATATAGATGTTCGGTATCACAGTACCATCTGTAAGTTTTACTCCGGTGAGACTCGGAGGATTCACTCCTATCCGTGAAAACTCAAAACTGGCTTTCATGGATATAGGTGAAATCTCTATTTGTTTTACAATAACCCCTGAACCTTCCAATTCAGCATTTACATCGAATACACAGCTAGCATCGCTGCCACCAAGCTGCCATTCAAAATCCCATTGCCCCTCAACGCATACCTCAGGCGGATCTGCCTTTTGTGTATATATTCCTAAATCCTTTAATTCTACATGAATTGTTTTGTCGATGAACGCTCCCTTTTTACCATTATAAGAACACATAGCAATTCTATATTCCAAGCTTCCGTCATCTAGCCGATAATCAAGCACCAATTGCCCGTCCTTCCATGGTATTTCCGAACCATCCGCCAAAATGGCCCGGCCATCCCCATCACTGATTGTACCATCATAAAAATCTCCAAATGAATTAATCGTTTCACCTTCAACATCGACCTTAGTCTCAACAAATCCCGGTTCCATCCCCTCCTGAATCTCAAACCCTTCTACTTTAAATGCAACAAAGGCAAAATAATCATCGACCATACTCTGTTTTACCGTCACTGTGACACCGCCATCGTTCACTGAAACTCCCGGAAAATCTACAACCCCGGAATCTTCCACAAATTGTTTCTTTTCTTCACTGACATAAAATTCTTCTTCAATTCCCTGGCTCCATTTCATATAAGCCGCCGCTCCCACTGTAATCGTTCCCAGAATCAAAACAGTAACAAGAATAGCCATTGTAAGTTTTCTCCGCTTGCCTTTTCTAAAAAGTGCTCCGGTATTTACCCTTTTATTTCCTTCCATTTTACTTTGTAACGCTTCGCATTGAATCCGTGCAAACGCCTCATTTGCTTTGTTCTGCACCACTTCTGGAATTTGAATCTCCTGATTTAAAATTTCGAAAATATTCCCCGCATCCATTACAACGCCCTCCTTTCACCATTTCCCCGATAAACTTCAGACAGGCGTTCCCGCCCTCTGACCAGCCGGGTCCTGACAGTTGCTTCCGGTATTTCTAAAATCTGACTGATTTCACTTGTTTTAAATCCTTCAATATAATATAACATCATTACCAAACGATATTTCTCATCTAATAATCTCAATGTTTCCTTCCACTCCACTTTGTCCAAGTCAGTATCATTTGAAGAAAGCCCAAATAACGCTTCATCTCCAAATAAAGTTTGATTTCTTCTAATGTGGTCTTTACATTTATTAACCAATATCCGTGTTATCCATGTTTTAAAATACCTTGGTTCTTTTAAACCTTTTAAATTTCGCCAGCAACTAAAAATTGTATCCTGTATGGTATCTGCAATATCCTCGTCCGACCACATAATAGATTTGGCCACCTTATACAAAGACTGCATCTGCATTTGCATTAACCGGGTAAACGCATCTGCATCACCCTTTTTTGCTTCTTGTACTAATTGTATCAATTGTTCCATTCACTAAGCCTCCTTTTTCCAATCGATATATAAAGAAATATTTTCTTTATACTTATTAGACGGCCATAATTCGAAAAATGTTTCATCAAGAAATATATTTCTTGCTTTATACCCCTGTTTCAAGTATGATAAGAATGAGGGATCGATAACAAAAATTTATATTTGGAGGTATACAAAATGGAGGTTAAAAAAATTTTTACCTTAAGTAATGGTGTGGAAATTCCTGGCATTGGCTTCGGAACATGGCAGGCCAAGGATGATGCTGCCGTCAACTGCGTTAAAGCAGCGCTTGAGGCTGGTTACCGTCATATTGACACAGCAACATTATATAAAAATGAAGGAAGCGTTGGACAGGCCATCGCAGAATGCGGTCTGAAACGTGAAGATGTATTTGTAACAAGTAAATTATGGAATTCGAAACGCGGCTACGATAAGACAATGGCTGCTTTTGAAACAACGATGGAAACTATGGGACTGGATTACTTAGATTTATACTTGATTCACTGGCCAGCTACAGCACACCGCTTTGATAACTGGAAAGAAATCAATCTGGATACATGGAAAGCCATCACAGAACTTTATAAAGCCGGACGTATCCGCGCCATCGGTGTATCCAACTTCCTGCCACATCATCTGGAACCTCTGATGCAGACCGAAATTCAGCCAATGATCGACCAGATCGAATACCACCCAGGATATCTTCAGCAGGAAACTGTAGACTATTGTCAGTCCAACGGCATTGTTGTTGAAGCATGGAGTCCTCTCGGAAATGGTCAGGTCCTCAACAATGAATTCCTTGCATCCATCGCTGAAAAATACGGCAAGAGTGTGGCACAGATTTGTATCCGTTTCGCTGTTCAGAACGGTATTATCCCGCTTCCAAAGTCTGTAACACCATCCCGTATTGCATCCAATCTTGATGTTTACAATTTTGAGATTTCTGATGAAGATATGAAAGCAATTGCCGCTATGGAACAGACCGGATTCTCCGGCTGGAACCCAGACGAAGTTGATTTCTAAAAAGTCTATACCCATTCGGGCATTCCGTAATACATGCCCTTCGGGCGGGCGCACTCCGTCAGGCTCCGCGCGATAAGGTATACATCCAAAACACCGCCTTGAACAAATTATAAATGTCCAAGGCGGTATTTTTATGAATAAATAAAGCTGTCTTACGTTTCCAGATATTGGCATGGTAAATATAGGTCCATTCACTTGACAACGGTCGTCCTGTTAGTCTAAACTAAATAGCGCAGCTGATTGCACACGAATCATAATGACTACCAAAGGAGGCCCCAATGAACACTAAAATCCAACGACCACTCATGCTAATAACCATTGTACTGTGTGTACTGCTTTTTATTGAACGATTTACTGGTGAAATTCCGCATGCAATATTCGGCTTTATACTCACAATACTTCTTGGAATACACACCTGGCAGCAAATGACTAAAATGAAATATAAAAACAAGTATACCCGCCTGGTGGATTGGGTACTTCTAATCTCTCTGGCAATCCTGCTTGTTACCGGAATCTTAGCACATCCGATGCACAGCATACTGATAATTAAGATTTTACATAAGTTTTCTGCGGTTATTTTTGTGCTTGGACTTATTGTTCATATCTTGCAGCACGTAAAAAAAGCACGTTGCTAGCTCATTTCTTTGCATTTTATGACAAAAAAGTGTCGCTCCATAACTAAGAATTTGTTATTTTGCGACACTTCCATTTTATTTATTCAATTTTGCTGCTGCCTTTGCTTCAATCTTGTCTTTCTGAACATAGGCTCTGACATGAGTTCCTGTGCCAATAACACCAGCCTCATCCACTGCTTCAAAAGAAAACGTCACCATCTTCTTTTCAACTTTTTCAACCTTCGCTGTACATGAAACCTTCATACCTACAGGTGTCGGTGAAGAATGGGTAATATCCAGAGTAACGCCGACACTGGCTTCTCCTTCCTCACTGGCCTGATCCATACACATGAAACAAGTCTTTTCTGCCAATGCAACCAGAACCGGTGTACCAAATACGTTCGGTGTTCCCGGAACAGCGCTGGCTGCCGTCATATCCGGTGTAACTACCTGTTCACAAGTAAATGTTGTCCCTAATAACTGTTCTTTTTCCATACTTTCTCCTTTTCCGCCGCATCCCCGAATCTTTACTGCTTTACTGAATAAATGCTTTTAAAGAATCAATCAGAGTATCCGGGTTATCACCATGAACCTGAATATTGATTGGTTTGCTTAAATCAAGGCTGAAAATACCCATAATGGATTTTGCATCGATAACATAACGTCCGGATACTAAATCTACGTCGCCGTCATATACTGCTACAATACGGTTAAATTCTTTCACATCTTCAATACTCTGTAATAAAATAGTTGCTTCCTTCATATTAATCTCCATTCCTTTCTAGGCACAAATAGTGCTGTTAAATCTGAATTAATTCATAGTCATCTGTTCCAAGTCCCAGCTTCTTGGCATGTTCCAAACAGCTGGTCCAGTTTGTGTCCGGGAATATATCAGTGAAATGATCATGATGTACATGTTCCACCTCATCCAGAACACTGCCCCTGCAAATCGGCTGTCTGTTGACAGCATCCGCACAGGCTTTATCCAAAGCCACCGGATCAAAGGATGCAAACATCCCCACATCCGGAACAATTGGTGCATCATTTTCTCCATGACAGTCACAATATGGTGATACATCCATAACCAGACTGATATGGAAATTCGGTCGTCCGTCAATAACCGCTTTTGTGTACTCCGCCATCTTACAATTCAAAATGTCATTGGATTCATCCGATGCCGGTTTTACCGCATCCATCGGACAGACTCCGATACAGCGTCCGCAGCCGACACATTTATTATGGTCGATTGATGCTTTCTTATCCGCAATGGTAATCGCATCATGGGCACATACTTTTGTACACTGGCCACAGCCGATACATTTTCTTTCGGATATATGCGGCTTGCCTGCACTGTGCATTTCCATCTTACCGGCTCTGGAGCCACATCCCATACCGATATTTTTAATTGCTCCGCCAAAGCCGGCCGCTTCATGACCTTTAAAATGATTCAGCGAAATAATGATATCCGCATCCATTACGGCCTGACCGATCTTAGCTTCCTTAACATAGGTCCCGCCTTCCACCGGCACAAGGGCTTCGTCCGTCCCCTTCAACCCGTCTGCAATAATCACATGACATCCGGTTGAAAATGGTGAAAAGCCATTGACATAAGCACTGTCCAGATGATCCAGTGCATTTTTACGGCCACCGACATAGAGGGTATTGCAATCCGTCAAAAACGGCTTTCCGCCCATGCTTTTTACAAAATCCACAACGGTCTTGGCGTAGTTTGGGCGAAGATAAGCCAGGTTTCCCGGTTCTCCAAAATGAATTTTAATAGCCACATACTTGTTATTAAAATCAATGGTGTCCATTCCGGCCGTCTTCATCAGGCGCACCAGCTTCTGCTGTATATTTTCCCGTATAGTCGCACGGAAATTCGCAAAATATACCTTCGATTTTTCCATTTTCTTTCTCCTTCTGTTATCCTGCTCCTTCAATTCTAATACGCCTCGAAAAGGCTGTCAATCCATTTCTTCTTGATTTCATCCATAGTAAATGCTATTATTATTCATGTATTTTAATAAACTTATGATGAAAGGAATATAGAAAATGACAGTGAATGAGAAAGCATTAAAGCTCCATGAAGAATGGCAGGGAAAAATTGAAACCACTTCCAAATGCCGTATAAAAACACGTGAAGACCTGGCTCTTGCCTATACTCCAGGCGTTGCTGAACCTTGTAAAGTCATCGCCGAAAACAAGGATGCAGTTTACACATATACAAGTAAAGCAAATACCGTTGCCGTTGTCTCCGACGGTTCCGCTGTTCTCGGTCTCGGCAACATCGGCGCTTATGCAGCCATGCCGGTTATGGAAGGAAAAGCAGCTCTGTTCAAAGAATTCGGAAATGTCAATGCCGTTCCAATCTGCCTGGATACTCAGGATACGGAAGAAATTATTGAAACTGTCATCCGCATTGCTCCGGCCTTTGGCGGAATCAACCTGGAAGATATCTCCGCACCTCGGTGCTTTGAAATTGAAACACGCTTAAAAGAAGCGCTGGATATTCCTGTTTTCCATGATGACCAGCACGGCACAGCCATCGTCGTTCTGGCGGGAATTATGAACGGACTCCGTCTGACAGGTAAGAAAAAAGAAGACTGTCAGGTCGTTGTCAATGGCGCAGGTTCTGCTGGTATCGCCATTACCCGTCTCCTTTTGACCTATGGCTTTAAACATGTAACCATGTGCGACCGGTTTGGTATTATTTCTAAAAATTATCCAAACCTGAACTGGATGCAGGAAGAGATGACCAAATATACAAACCTTGAAAATAAAGAGGGAACTCTGGCTGACGCCTTAAAGGGCGCAGATGTTTTTGTCGGTGTTTCCGCACCAGGCATCGTTACCGCCGAAATGGTTTCTTCTATGAATAAAGATGCCATCATGTTCGCTATGGCAAATCCGGTTCCTGAAATCATGCCGGATATTGCAAGAGCTGCCGGTGCGCGGGTTGTCGGTACAGGACGTTCTGATTTTCCAAACCAGATTAATAACGTAACAGCATTCCCTGGCATTTTCAAAGGTGCACTGGAAGGTCGTGCCCGTCAGATTACTGAAGAAATGAAATTAGCCGCTGCTGCCGCCCTGGCCGGACTTGTCTCCGATGAAGAATTGTCCGAAGACTTCATTATGCCGGACCCATTCGACCCACGAATTGTAGATGTGGTTTCTAAAGCAGTTAAAGACCATATTGCAGACTGATATGATTTCCAGCTATTCAGAGGCTTTGCAGCAATGGCATGGAAAACCTTATTTCTCGTTAAATCAGTATCTACAGGAAAAATTTGGCGAAAAAATATATAAAATTGCCCTGGACGGCGGCTTTAGCTGCCCGAACCGGGACGGAAACCTTGGAAACCGGGGCTGTATTTTCTGCAGCGCCGGAGGCTCGGGAGACTTTTCCGGAGCCAGTATTTTCCAAAATGTTCCACCTTCCAGGGATTTTTTGCCGGATATCCGCCTCCAATTGGAGGCCGGAAAGCAGCTTCTTTCCGAAAAATATGTCGGCCAGCGTTTTATTGCCTATTTTCAGGCATTTACAAATACCTATGGGCCGGTAGAATATTTAGAAAAGCTGTATATGTCTGCCATTTGCCATCCTGAGACTGCAGTTCTCTCCATTGCTACCCGGCCAGACTGTCTTTCACAGGATGTCATTGAACTTCTAAAGCGTATAAATAAGATAAAGCCCGTCTGGGTCGAACTTGGACTTCAAACGATCCATGAAGACACCGCCCGTTTTATCCGCCGCGGTTACTCTCTGGATATTTTTACAGATGCCCTCGGCCGCCTGAGAGAAGCCGGTATCGAGACGATTGTCCATACTATTCTCGGACTTCCCGGAGAATCGGAATACGATATTTTAGAAACTCATCATTTTCTTGCACAGCAGCCGATTCAAGGGATCAAATTGCAACTGCTTCATGTACTGCGCGGAACAGATCTCGACACTATTTACCATACTCAACCCTTTCACATACTGACACTTGAAGAGTATACGGATTTAGTCATCCGATGCATTGAGATTCTGCCCCCGGAAATGGTCATCCACCGTATCACCGGGGACGGTCCAAAGGACCTATTAACAGCTCCCCTGTGGAGCGGCCACAAAAAACAGGTTCTGAACACGATTCATCACACATTTAAAACCCAAGCCACCTGGCAGGGACGGCTGTATTCGCCCCTATAGGACACCGGCAAACGGTCAGGAAAGGAACATTTATGATTGCCGATCCATCCACTTTATACAAATTAATGATTCTCTATATTCTGAACGCCTCTGAATTTCCTCTCACAAATTCTCAGGTGTGTGAATTTCTTCTGGACAAAGGATATACCACCTACTTTACGACTCAGGCGGCCATATCCGATTTAATCGAAGCCCAGTTTATTTCCGTTGACCAGAAAAATAACAGCTCCTACTATCAGCTGACACCTTCTGGCAGAGAAACTCTGGAGGCCTTTTCCTCCTCCATTTCTGACGGCATTAAAAACGATATCTGCGCCTACCTGGCAGATAAACACTATGCCCTCCGCCAGACGAATGAAGTGACCGCCAGCTATCTCCCGAAAAAAAATCAGGAATTTGACGTGGAACTTCTTCTCAAAGATGGAAAAGAACCGCTGCTCAAGCTGCAGCTCACCGTACCTACCGAGCTTCAGGCTGAACTGATCTGTGACCACTGGCACAAACAGAGCAGCGAAATTTATAATTATTTAATGACAACATTACTGACCAAAAAAAATGCGGATGAATAATCCGCATTTCTTTTTATCCTGAACTTTTCAATCTATCTGTCCCACTTATCACAGAGATTATTGATCTGATCGGCAAGTTTCGCCAAATCCTTATTGGCTCCGCCTTCATTATGCTGTATAACGACCATAAGCCGTCTTCCCGCAGCCACAAGCCGTTCAAATACAGAACTGGCCTTTCTGGCCGCAGCCTTCTTCGACTTGCGAACCGGTACGGCTTCAACCACACAACTATTATCAACAAGGTCATAACTGGTGCCGCTGTACGGCGCCACCGCATCGTAACCGTATTCATTTTTCAGACACTCTGTAAATGCTTCACACACAGCATCTTCACCATGAACAACAAATACCCGTTCCGGCTTCTTTTTAAATCCCTGAAGCCAGCAGATCAATCCCTGCTTATCCGCATGACCGCTGATTCCGGCCAACTGTTCAATATGAGCATAGACCTCGATCGTCTCACCGAAAAGCTTTACTTCCTGGGCACCTTCCACCAATGCCCGTCCAAGGGTTCCATTGGCCTGATATCCAACAAACAAAACCGTACATTCCGGACGCCACAGGTTATGTTTCAAATGATGGCGAATCCGTCCGGCTTCACACATGCCGGATGCAGAAAGAATCACCTTCGGCCGACTGTCGAAATTAATCGCCTTTGACTCTTCACTGGAAACAGAAGTTTTCAGGCCAGGGAAGGTAATCGGATTAATCCCCTGCTTGACCAGTTCCATAGCTTCCTCGTCGAAACATTCATAAATATTTTGATTAAAGATCGTTGTTGCCTCAATGGCCAGCGGACTATCTACATAAACTTCAAAATTATCATGTCCTTTTATCCGATTCTCCGCTTTAATCTGCCGGATAAAATAAAGCATTTCCTGAGTACGGCCCACCGCAAAGGATGGAATGACCACATTACCGCCCCGGTCAAAGGTTTCCTGAATGATCCGGCTGAGTTCTTCCACATAATCCGGCCGGGTCTGTCCGTGGGAACGGTCACCATAAGTCGATTCGATAACCACGTAATCTGCCTCTTCCACCATCGACGGATCTTTGATCAACGGCTGATGAGTGTTGCCCACGTCCCCGGAAAAGACAATCTTCTTCTGTAATCCGTTTTCACTGATCCATACCTCTATACATGAAGAACCAAGTAAATGCCCCACATCGGTAAAACGAATACGGATTCCCGGGCATATGTCAATGATCTTGTTATAATCACAGCCCGCAAAATGTTCAAGAACACCTTCTGCGTCCTCCATCGTATACGTCGGCACAACCTCCGGTTTTCCGGCCCGGCGTCCTTTACGGTTCTTCCACTCTGCCTCAAATTCCTGAATGTGGGCACTGTCACGAAGCATAATACCACAGAGCTGTTTTGTCGCATTGGTTGCAAAAACAGTTCCCCGAAAACCTTCCGCATATAATAAAGGCAGCAATCCGGAATGGTCAATATGGGCATGGGTCAAAAATACATAGTCTATTTCTGCAGCGGCAGCCGCTACCGGCTGATTTTCAAAAAAATCTTCTCCCTGTTCCATCCCATAATCAATAAATATTTTGTGTCCGCATGCTTCCAGATAATGACAGCTTCCCGTCACTTCGTGGGCGGCTCCAGAAAATGTTAAACGCATAAAAATCCCTCATTTCATATATTATTATCATATACGAAATAAGGGATAATTACTATAAATTTTTTATTAAATTTCAGAATTTAGTGCATATTGTTCAATCAAATCCCAGATTTCATCCCGCCCCTGCTTGCTCACTGCAGAGAACGGAACGATCGGTGTCCCTTCCGTTACATTCAGGCCAACCCGGATCTGTTTCACGTGCTTCGGAACCTGGCTGCGTTTCAGCTTATCCAGCTTCGTAGCAATAATCACCGGATTAAAGCCCTGATCCACGATCCACTGATACATATGCTTATCATTGGCCGATGGTTCATGACGGATATCAATAAGCAAAAATACAAGCCGAAGCTGCTCCGACGTATGCAGATAACGCTCGATCATCGTTCCCCATTTTGCTTTGACAGCCTCAGAAACCTTGGCATAACCGTAACCAGGCAGATCGACAAAATAAATCTCTTCGTTGATATTATAGAAATTAATTGTCTGTGTCTTTCCTGGCTGCTGGGAAGTCCGGGCATAGGATTTCCGGTTCATCAATCCATTAATAAGAGAAGATTTTCCCACATTGGATTTTCCGGCAAAAGCCACTTCCGGAAGGGTATTTTCCGGAAGTTTGCTCGTAATTCCGCAGACAGTTTCCAGATTTACATTTTTTATAACGTGCATAGAATCTCCTTTATTCACTCTCTGTCTTTTCAGGCATATGGACAAGAGCTGTCTTTAAAACATCTTCCATGGCTTCTGCATAGACAATTTCCATGCCTTCATAAATTTCCCTATCCATCTCTTCCACATCCTTCCGGTTCTTGACCGGAACAACTACTGTTTTAATTTTGGCAACTTTGGCCGCCAGCAGCTTTTCTTTCAAACCGCCGATTGGAAGTACCCGGCCCCGAAGGGTAATTTCACCAGTCATAGCCACACTGGCCTTTACCGGAATTCCTGTAATCGCAGAAAGCATTGCTGTTGCCATGGTCACACCGGCAGACGGCCCATCCTTCGGCACAGCGCCCTCCGGAATATGGATGTGAATATCGTGTTTTTCAAAGAAATCCGCCGGAATAAAATATTCCTCGCTCATAGAACGGATAAAGCTGATTCCGGCCCGGGCGGACTCTTTCATGACGTCTCCAAGCTTTCCTGTCAATTCAAACTTGCCATTACCCGGCAAAACATTGACCTCCACGGAAAGAGTAACACCACCTACACTGGTCCAGGCCAGTCCCCGGACAATGCCGACCTCGTCCTTTGAATTTGCCTCGTCAAAGCTATAACGCTCTTTGCCGAGATATTTTCCGAGCGTCTTTACGCCGACTTTCACATTCTTTTTATTTTCTTCCACAATCTCTCTGGCCGATTTACGACAGATATCCCCAATCCGCCGTTCCAGATTACGAACACCGGCCTCCTGTGTATAATGGACAATAATCTTTTCCAGTGCCTTATCTGTAATGGATATCTGACTCTTTTTCAGTCCATGAATCTTAATCTGCTTTGGAATAAGATGCTCTTTGGCGATGTGCATCTTTTCATTTTCCGTATAACTGTTGACCTCGATTACTTCCATACGGTCTAAGAGCGGCCGTGGAATCGTTGATAAAGTATTGGCTGTGGCGATAAAGAGAACTTCGGACAGGTCCACCGGAAGCTCAATATAATTATCCCGGAATTTTGAATTCTGCTCCGAATCCAAAACTTCCAGAAGGGCAGAAAAAACATCTCCCTTATAATCATTGCTCGCCTTATCCACTTCATCCAAAAGCATGACCGGATTTTTTACCCCGGCATTTTTCAGTGCAGAAGCAATACGTCCCGGCATAGCTCCCACATAAGTTTTTCGATGTCCCCGGATTTCTGCTTCATCCCGGACACCGCCAAGGCTGATGCGGACATATTTTTTATCCAATGCTCTGGCAACAGATTTGGCAATCGAACTTTTTCCGGTTCCCGGAGGTCCAACCAGGCATACGATTGGACTCTCGCCTTTACCTGTCAAAAGACGTACGGACAGATATTCCAGAATACGCTCCTTAACCTTTTCCAAGCCGTAATGATCTTCTTCTAAAATCTTCTCTGCCTGTTTCAGGCTGACCTTTTCCTCATCCCGTTTATCCCAAGGCATGGATAAAAGCGTTTCCACATAACCACGTATAACGCCATTCTCAGAAGCCATATTTGCCGATGAACGGAAACGGTCGATTTCCTTTTGAATCTTTTCTTTCACTTCATCGCTGGCTTCCAGCTCTTTAAGCTGAGCCTCAAACTGCTCTGCATCGGTCTGAGTATTATCCTCACCGAGTTCCTCACGGATGACCTTCATCTGTTCCCTGAGAATATATTCCCTCTGGTTTTTATCGACCCGTTCTTTCACTTTTGCCTGAATCTCCCGGGTAATCTGTATCATCTCTATTTCTTTCGTCATAAACTGGGCCAGCACCTCAAAACGCATCTGTAAGTCTACCGTTTCCAGACATTTTTGACGCTGCTTATATTCCATTGGAAGATTCGTACATAACTGGTCCACCAGTTTCAGCAAATTTTCTTCCTCCAAAAGCTGACGCACCAGCTCACTGCTGAAATTCGGATTCTGCATGGCATAGTTCTCCAAAAGTTCATGGAGATAACGCACATATCCGGCCTTCTGCACTTCATCAATCTCGCAGATTGTTTTATCAAAAACAGTAACCTCCGCCTTAAGCATTGGCTCCGTCATCATCAGATTATCAAGATGGGCTCTGTAGGTTCCCTCGACCATTACTCTGAGTGAATCCTTCGACAGTTTCACAATCTGCTTGATTTTAGCCACTGTCCCGAATTCATAGAGGTCATCCTTTCCCGGATCCTCCACCTCCACGTTACGCTGAGTCAGCAGAAATATATTCTGATCAGCCAACATGGCGGCCTCAATGGCCATTTTTGATTTATTGCGGCTGACTTCAAAGTGGACAATCATATTCGGCAAAATCGTCATGCCCCGCAAAGCAATCACCGGCAGTTCTAAACATATATCATTCATCTTTTGTATCACACTCCCGTAATGAACTAATAGGGCTGTACCTTTTGGTACAGCCCCCAATCTACAGTCATCTTAATCAGGCAATCTCTCCGCTGCTTTGATGCGGAATTTTTTTACTGCCTGTCACCCGTTTTACAGGTGTTTTCTCACCATAAGTGAGTATCGGTTCGCCCTTGCCATCCACAACATCTTTGGTAATGGTGCAGGAATCTACCAATTCCTCCGATGGAATCCGATACATGATATCCATCATCGTCTCTTCAATGATCGCGCGTAATCCTCTGGCACCGGTTTTCTGTTCAAATGAGCGGCGAGCCACTTCCTTCACAGCCTCCGGTTCAAATTCCAGACGCACACCATCCATCTCAAATAACCGCTGATACTGGCGTACCAGGGCACTCTTCGGCTGAGTCAAAATCTGAACAAGGGCATCCTCATCCAGCAGATCCAGCGCAACGCATACCGGCACACGGCCGACAAATTCCGGAATCAAGCCAAATTTAATAAGGTCTTCCGGCAATGTCTGACGGAATAGATCGCCGATATTCGTCTCCTCTTCACTCTGACGGATAACTGAATTAAATCCAATGCCCTTCTGACCAATTCGGGACTGAATGATTTTCTCCAAACCATCAAAAGCTCCGCCGCAAATAAAGAGAATGTTTGTTGTATCAATCTGGATAAATTCCTGATGCGGATGTTTCCGTCCGCCCTGAGGCGGTACAGAAGCCACCGTACCTTCAAGGATTTTCAGCAATGCCTGCTGAACGCCTTCACCGGAAACATCTCTTGTAATGGATACATTTTCCGACTTCCGCGTGATTTTATCAATTTCATCCACATAGATGATACCATATTCGGCCCGCTCTACATCAAAGTCTGCAGCCTGAAGAAGTTTCAGGAGAATATTCTCCACATCTTCACCCACATAACCCGCTTCTGTCAGAGCCGTCGCATCCGCAATAGCAAACGGCACATTCAGCATTTTCGCCAATGTCTGAGCAAGTAATGTCTTACCTGAACCGGTCGGTCCAATCAAAAGTACATTACTCTTTTGAAGCTCCACATCCGAATCACTGTCTGCCATAATCCGTTTATAGTGATTGTACACGGCTACTGCCAACGCTTTTTTCGCATCATCCTGTCCGATAATATAATCATCAAGGAAGGCTTTAATCTCCATCGGCTTCATTAAACGAATGCTTTCGGTAATATCCTCTTCCTCTTCAAACTCTTCGGTAATAATCTCCGAGCATATCCCAATACATTCATCACAGATAAACGCATTCGGACCTGCAATCAACTTTCTGACCTGATCCTGGGTCTTATTGCAAAAAGAACATCTTGGAATCTTCTTGTCTTCCATACGTCCTGCCATTATGATACCTCCGGCCTTTTATTAATTATCTGCTAACAATGACTTTGTCAACTAATCCATATTCCTTGGCTTCCTGGGCCGTCATGTAATTATCCCGTTCCGTATCCTGAGCAATAATCTCCAAAGGCTTTCCGGTATTTGCTGCAAGGATCTCATTTAAACGCTGACGCGTTTTTAAAATCTGTTCTGCAACAATATTGATCTCCGTAGCCTGTCCCTGAGCACCGCCGGATGGCTGATGAATCATGATCGTGGAATTCGGCAGGGCCATACGTTTGCCCTTTGTTCCGCCAGCCAGAAGAAAAGCTCCCATGCTGGCTGCCATACCCATACAAATGGTGGACACGTCACATTTAATATAATTCATCGTATCGTAGATTGCCATTCCTGCAGTCACGGAACCACCCGGACTGTTAATATAAAGGCTGATGTCCTTTCCCGGATCTTCTGATTCCAAAAACAGTAACTGGGATACGATCAGATTCGCAGAAACGTCGGTTACTTCCTCTCCAAGGAAAATAATCCGTTCTTTTAAAAGTCTGGAAAAAATGTCGTAGGATCTCTCGCCTCTGCTTGTCTGTTCAATGACATAAGGTACTAAACTCAATTTCATTCCTCCTGTTAAAAATCAGGCTGATTATTTTTCTACTGCTGCGTCCGTAATCATTTCGAGCGCTTTCTGTGCGGACATATCATTTTTCATCAAATCCTTGTCCATGTATTCTCTGACTTTATCTGCTTCCATGCTCCAAGATTCAGCAAGTCTCTGGATTTCAGCCTCAATTTCTTCATCTGTAATTTCAATATTTTCAGCAGCAACAATAGCATCAAGAACAAGACGGTTCTTAATATTTGCCAATGCCTGTGGTTTTAACTGTTCAGCAAGCTGCTGTGGTGTCATGCCTGTATATTTGAAGTAAACATCCATGCTGAGTCCCTGGGCAGCCAGTTCCTGAGCATACTGATTCATCATATCATCTGTGCTCTTGCGAACCATAGCTTCCGGAATATCCATCTTTGCATTGCCGACAACAACATCCATAACCTTCTGCTGTTTTTCAGCTTTTGCTTCCTGAGCTTTTTTCTCTGCCAGGCTCTTCTTCAGATCTTCTTTGTATTCTTCTAATGTATCAAAGTCAGAAACATCCTGTGCAAATTCATCATCTACGATCGGATAGTCTTTTGTTTTAACTTCATGTACTTTAACTTTGAATAAAGCTTCTTTTCCAGCCAGATCATCTGCATGATATGCTTCCGGGAATGTTACATGAACATCCACATCAGAACCAGCGGAAGCACCGATCAGCTGATCTTCAAATCCCGGAATAAAGGAACCGGAACCAAGAACAAGGCCATAGCCTTCTGCAGAACCACCTTCAAATAATTCACCGTCTACGGAACCTTCGTAGTCGATCATTACTGTATCGCCATTTTCAGCCGGACGATCTACAGTTACTTCTCTGGCATTCTGTTCCTGAACTTTTTTGATCTCAGCTTCGATATCTTCTTCTGTAACTTCAGCGCTTACTTTTTCAATTTCAACGCCTTTGTATTCTCCTAATTCAACTTCCGGTCTTAAAGCAACTTCTGCTGTGAAGATAAATGGTTTGCCTTTTTCAACCTGTACAACATCGATGCTTGGATAGGATGTAATATCCAGTCCGGATTCCTTTGCTGCTGCTTCATAAGCACCTGGAATCAGATCATTTGCTGCATCTTCATAGAAAATGCTTGCTCCATAAAGTTTTTCGATAATTGCCTGTGGTGCTTTACCTTTTCTGAAGCCCTGTACGGAAATCTGATTTTTATTTTTATTATAAGCCTTCGCCGTTGCAGCAACAAATTCCTCAGCAGCTACTTCAATGGTCAGTTTTGCCATATTGTTTTCTAACTTTTCTACCTGTACACTCATTGTATTTCTATTCCTCCTTAATTGGGCAAAATGCGTGAGAGCATTTTTACGCACTCTAATCTATAGTATATAATATGGAAAGTCATATGTAAATAGGCGAATTTGAAAAATTTAATGAGAAAAAGGCCCATTTACAGGCCTTTTCCCAAATATAAAAAGGCAAAACACCAACGGTTCTGCCCTTATGACTTTTATATAACTTCGGATACTCTCTGCCTGGACAAAGATGTCCAAACAATTCTTTGGCAACCCCATACGAGCTGCCCGGCGGCACCCAACCGAAAGATTCCGCCCGTTGAGCGAAACCCTTTTTACAGTTTCCTGTTATTATTTTTTATGAAACAATGTCCTGCTGTCAAACATTCTGCATATGGCAGGACATGTGTTTACTCAAACTTTTCCAGGTCTTTCTTCCCAGATTCCATGCAGCATTGACACGCCGGTTTCCCTGATGTCCGTTTTCACAGACAAACTGTTCCCCATGTCTGCATACCGCTCCGCCACATAAGGCACAATATCTCTCGATATCCGACACTTCAGATTCAAGCACAAGAATGCCCGATTGCCATGCCTTATATTCCAAATGCGCACGAATCTGGTGATTCAGGCGCAGCGGTGACCAATTTCCCACCGATGCCATGACATATTTCGTGAATTCTTTGCTGTATCGCGGGAGTACAATGACACCAGCTCCGGTTTCCTCACAAAAATCCACGATTCGACGGCTGATCTGATGGGCCATATCCTCGCTGATCCACTTGAGCCTTTTCCAGTATTTTCTATTATCATTTCTGCCCGTTTTTTCTCCGACAGCCTTTTTTGAAGCCCCAATCTTTTCCTGAAGCTTCCGACACCGATGGGCATAAGCTATGCCGCCTCTCATGAACCGCACCTCAGTCAGGCGGCCCGGCTCATCCACCACACAACATATGGCAATGGCATCCCCATTGGTAAACTGGACGGAACAGATTTTCATGTCCTCTGCCATGCGTTCCTTCAACGTCCTGCCATCCGGTACGACCTGACGAACCGGAACATGAAGCTGAACCACACCGTCCCTGAATACCAGCCTTGGAGACAGGCAGACCGCATCTTCCGGAATATCATTGCCGGATAAGCGTCCATGAATCCACCGCCATTTCTCACCATCCCACACCTTAATCCGGATAGAGTGACTGTCCAAATCCTTGTAATTTCCTTTATACAGAGTAACCCCAGATGCAAAAGCTTCTGTCGGGCGCTCCTGGTCCTCCCTGGCCAGATAGCTTTTTCCCGCAGCCAGGGCTGCATTGATGGCAGCC